>Ga0206856_10049_pt1 | contig 39460 bp, 31 predicted proteins | sample Alteio_BWOrgCont_48_FD_152630 | JGI IMG/M metagenome (GOLD analysis project Ga0206856, IMG submission 152630) | Enriched cells from forest soil in Barre Woods Harvard Forest LTER site, Petersham, Massachusetts, United States -... | ecosystem: Environmental > Terrestrial > Soil > Temperate forest >...
TTAAAGCATTAACAGATATTGTTTGTACATCGAGTAATGCAGAAAAGATTATAAATAGCGTACCTAAAGACAAGAAAATAATATTTGCACCTGATAGAAATTTAGGTGCTTATTTGGTTAGAAAAACAGGGCGTGATATGCTCTTGTGGAATGGATCTTGTATGGTTCATGAAATATTTTCCCTGGAAAAAATTAATCATTTGAAGGTTTTAAATCGCGGGGCTAAGCTTATTGCACATCCTGAATGTGAAGAAGCAATTTTAAATGTTGCAGACATGATAGGATCGACCTCTGCTATGCTTAAGTATACTGAAGAAGATAAAGCCAATGAATTTATTGTTGCTACTGAAACCGGTATTATCCATCAGATGATGAAAGCTTCACCACATAAAACATTTATTCCGGCTCCGCCTAATAATTCCTGTGCCTGCAATGATTGTCCGCACATGAAGCTTAATACTCTTGAGAAGCTTTATCAGTGTATGAAGAATGAGAAGCCTGAAATTATTTTACCTTTACCTCTAATAAAACAAGCCGAGTTATCTATACGCAGAATGCTTGAAATATCAGCTAATTGAAGTTTGTGCAGTCAAAAAGAATAAAATATTTTGTAGTACTTGTAAGTGGCCTAATATGCTTGCTTTTTAGATGCTCAATATCAATTGCTCAAGTGACAAAGGATGGCTACACTAAGTTTTATTATTCTAACGGCAAGGTATCAAGTGAGGGTATTATACGAGCCGGAAAGCCTGATGGATATTGGAAAAGCTATTATGAGGATGGAAAGATAAAGTCTGAAGGCAATAGAAAAGATTTTTTATTGGATAGCACCTGGAAGTTCTATAACCATAAGGGTTTGATGTATTTAAGTTACACCTATAAGAACAGTAGAAAGACGGGGCCAAAGATGGTGTATGCACCTTTAGCAAAGGATAGTAGTATAGGTATGATTAGCTCGAATGAAAGCTTTATTAATGATACGTTGCAAGGCTTAGCTTATTATTACAAGGACGGCAAGCTACATCAGACTATATTTTATAAAGATGGCTTGGCTGAAGGTAAATCTTTTCAGTTTTCTCCTGATTCTTTGATAACTAGCATTATAACCTATAAAGGTGGTTACATAAAGAGCGTGGTTACTATAAACCAATATAATTCTCAAGGTCATAAAGAAGGTTTGTGGCAAACCTTTTATCCAGATGGCACAGTTAAGTGGGAGGGTAGTTATGTTGATGGAAAGCGTGATGGATACTTTAAAACATATACTGAAAACGGTAGCTTAAAGACCATAGATAAATACATTAATGATGTACTGCAGCTTGATGCTCCAGAGCTTGCTAAGCTTGAGGTCAAGTCGGAATACTTTGCAGACGGAAGAATTAAATCTAGTGGCCCATACAAGAATGGCATGCCTTTTGGCGCACACCGTGTATATGATACGAATGGCACTGTCTTAAAGGCTCAGATTTATGATAGTGGCAGGGTAGTGGCTGAAGGTATTTTAGATGAAGGTAACCTGCAACAAGGTAACTGGAAGGAGTTTCATCCTAATGGACAAGTATCCGCAGAAGGCAATTATGTTAATGGTGTTAAAGTAGGCCCTTGGAAGTATTATTACATGAACGGGGCTAAATTTGAGGATGGTAAATACGATCAAAGGGGCCGTCCTATAGGCCGCTGGATATGGTATTATGATGACGAAAAGGTTTTAAGGGAAAGTAATTTTCACCAGGGATTGCAAGATGGTGATTTTGTAGAATATGATGAAACTGGCGGTGTAATTACAAAGGGAGAGTATTTAGATGGGCTTAAGGAAGGTAGATGGGTATATCAATTGGGTAATTATAAAAGTATCGGAAAATACACGGATGATCTGCAAGACAGCGTATGGAAGGAATATTACGTTGACAATGGCCGGTTACGATTTGAAGGTGCATATAATCAAGGTAGAGAGGATGGTAAGTATGTTTGGTATTATCCAAGCGGGCATTTGGAGCTGGAAGGCCAATATTCAATGGGATTAAAGGAGGATAAGTGGAAATATTACCATGATGATAACAGTTTATTTCTCACTATAACCTATAAGGATGATGTTGAGTTGCGCTATGATGCAACTAAGGTTGAGCCCTGAGTGTGCTCGTTTTATTGCTAAGTTTGTGGAAAATAATCACCTTTGAATTTCGATCTTCAGCAGATAGCCAGCGCAACAATGATATTGTTTGCAATCATAGATGTGCTGGGCGCTATTCCTGTAGTTATTGATTTAAGTAAGAGGCTGGGCGAGATAAACTCCTTAAAAGCTACGCTTGTATCAGGGGCTATTATGATTGGGTTTCTATTTCTTGGTCAGTCTATTCTAAGTATTATTGGCATCGACATACATTCCTTTGCTATTGCTGGTGCTATTATTATTTTCATTGTCGGTATTGAAATGATATTGGGCATACGCATCTTCAAGGAAGAGGGAAGTGGGGCTATAAGTGTTATTCCTGTGGCTTTTCCTTTAATTGCAGGCACGGGCACCTTAACTACGCTTCTAACAATACGTGCAGAGTTTGCGATAGAGAATATAATTGTCGCCATATTGGTAAACCTGGTGTTTGTGTTTGTTGTTCTTGAAAACACTAAATATCTTGAGAAATTGCTGGGGGAAGGCGGTATTATTATATTACGTAAAGTGTTTGGAGTCACGCTGTTAGCTATAGCAATAAAATTGTTTAGTGCTAACATAAAGCTTATTTAATTCATGCACCAGGAGAATCATTTTAGGCAACCCGAGTTTATCAAAGACGTTATCATTGGCTTGTCTGATGGTATTACGGTTCCATTTGCGCTTACAGCGGGTATAAGTGGTGCAGTTAATAGTAACCATATTATAATCACTGCCGGCCTTGCGGAAATATGTGCAGGAGCTATTTCTATGGGCCTGGGCGGCTTCCTGGCAGGCAAGAGTGTTGAGGACTATTACCATGGTGAATTACAACGAGAATACAGGGAGGTTGAAGAGCAGTACGAAAAGGAAAAGGAAGAGATCAGGGAGATTTTTGCAGCCTATGGATTATCTAAGCAAATACAAAATGATGTTGCAGATGCCCTAGCCAAGGATAAGGATAAATGGGTAGAGTTTATGATGCGGTATGAACTTGGTTTAGAAAAGCCAGATACTAAACGTGCGCGTAAGAGCGCCCTTAATATTTCTATATCGTATATCCTGGGTGGATTGATTCCTTTACTTGGGTATGTGGGTACATCTTCGCCCGAGCATGGCTTAAGGGACTCCTGCATAATTACTCTTTTGTGCCTCCTGGTCTTCGGGTATTTTAAGAGCAAGCTTACAGGTCAAAAGCCATTTTCGGGTGCTTTAAAAACAACAGCAATTGGTCTTGCTGCTGCAGCTGCCGCATTTGGAATTGCCTATCTTTTTAATCATAAAATATAGAAATTATATATGGATATAACACCAGAAATTAGCGAAAGATTAAGACTACTTAGCGAGAAGTATCAGGCCATGGGTCAGGACATGAATTCCTACCTGGATGGTTTGTTGTATAGCGACTATTTAAGGTACTGGGATTACGTGCATACAGATACTCTTTTATCACTTCAAAATCCCCGTACAAATTTCCCTGATGAGAAGATATTTATCATGTATCATCAGATCACAGAATTGTTCTTTAAATTGTGTTTGCATGAGTTCGAACAGATAGCCGAAAATGAGAAAATAACTGTCGACTTTATGCTCTCAAAAGTAAAGCGTATTGTAAGGTATTTTGATGGCCTTGTAACCACTTATGATATAATGGTGGATGGAATGGATAAGGAGCAATTTTTGAAGTTTAGAATGGCCCTATTACCTGCCTCCGGATTTCAATCAGCTCAGTACAGAATGATAGAACTTTATTCTACAGATCTCAAGTATTTAATTCATAAGGAATACGTAAAAGCGCACCCAGAAATTCTTAAAGCTTCAGCTGAAGAAATGTACGAACATGCCTATTGGAAAACGGGTGCTACAGAACTTAGAACCGGAAAGCCAACTCTTACCTTAAGGCACTTTAATGAGAAGTACGGAAAGCAATTTATTGATCTTGCAAAGGGATGCAGCAGGACTAATTTGTATGCTAAATTTAGGAGCTTACTACATGCTGATCAGAAGAACCCGGAGCTTATTTCTGCCCTTCGCGAATTGGATGCAAATATTAATGTAAACTGGTGCCTGATGCACTATAAATCGGCTGTCAGGTATTTGCAGGGTGACCCTGATATTATTGCTGCTACAGGCGGAACCAACTGGCAAAAGTACCTTCCTCCCAGGTTCCAAAAGGTTAGCTTTTATCCTGAGCTTTGGTCCGAACATGAGCTCGCAGAATGGGGTAAGTCTTGGGTCCAAAAGATTGTTCCAAACATAGGTTAGTTTATAATTTTAGGTAAGATACATTGGGGGTGTTCCACGTGGAACACCCCTACTTTTTGTCCTAGATTTTGTAAGGAAGGGAGTATGGGTGATTATAAATCTTGAAGAAAATAATAGGTCTATTTATAGCTTTTGACCCTCCATTATTTTTAGACCATTTTAGGAAGGATTAAAATTTTAAATTGAAATGTTCCACGTGGAACCTACCTCCCAATATGAACCATTAAAATGGAAATATCCGATGGATTTACCCCACTTATTCTGGATGCCTGACCCAAAGTTTTTGGCCTCATTTTAGTCAACTTTTCTCGGGCTTCAATTGAGAGAGCTTTCATGGAAATATAGTCTAACTTTTCGTGCAATAAAACATCATCTAACCTGGCTAGCTTTTCTGCACTTTCTTGTTCCTTTTCTATGTACCCTTCGTACTTCATTTTTATCTCAGCCTCCTCTATAATTTCATTGTCAAAACCTGACAGAAAATTTTTAGTTTTTTCAGAAGAGCGGGTAAAATCTTTTACATAAATTCCTGGTCTGGATAGTATAGAAAATGCCTTTGTTTTTTGTTCTATTTTCATGGATCCGGCTTCTTCCAAAATCGGATTAATTTCACTCAATTCTACACTCTCATTTTTGAAGAATTTTTCTATTTCCTTTACGCCAGAAATTTTGTCCATTACTCTTTTAAATCTTTCTTCACTTGCCAAACCAATTTCATAACTCAGTGGCGTTAATCTAATATCGCAATTATCCTGGCGGAGTAAAATTCTGTATTCTGCCCTCGATGTAAACATACGATATGGCTCTTCGGTACCCTTGGTGATAAGATCATCAATTAGCACTCCGATGTATGCTTGTGACCTTGAAAGTGTGAAAGGTTTGGCATTTTTTACCTTTAAATGGGCATTTATTCCTGCCATAAGTCCTTGACAAGCAGCCTCTTCATAGCCAGTGGTTCCATTAATTTGTCCGGCAAAAAACAGATTTTCAATTCGGCGCGTTTGGAGCGTATTAGAGAGCTGATCGGGAGGGAAGTAATCATATTCTATTGCGTACCCTGGTCGGAACATTTTAACGCGTTCTAATCCAGGAATTCGTCTTAAAGCTTCAAATTGCACCCCTTCAGGGAGGGATGTTGAGAACCCATTAAGGTAAACTTCGACAGTTTCCCATCCTTCGGGCTCCACAAAAAGTTGGTGACGCTCTTTATCGGCAAACCGATTTATCTTGTCTTCTATCGAAGGACAATACCTCGGCCCTATGCCTTGTATCCTTCCTGTAAACATCGGAGACTTATCAAAACCTGTCTGTAGTATATCGTGAACTTCGCTGTTGGTATAAGTGAGATAACAGCTTCTTTGCTTCTTTAAAGGCTCTGTTTTATCAGAGAAAGAAAATCTGGCCGGTTCTTCATCGCCCTTTTGTTCCTCCATTTTAGAGTAATCAAGCGAGCGCCCATCAATGCGCGGGGGCGTACCGGTCTTCATACGCCCGCTCGTAAAGCCTAATTGCAACAGTTGTTCAGTTATGCCTGTCGCTGCTTTTTCTCCTACTCTGCCGCCGCCAAATTGCTTTTCCCCAATATGTATTATGCCATTCAGGAACGTACCGTTGGTAAGCACAACAGACTTACTCTTTATTTCCATTCCCATTCCGGTAACAACACCACAGATCTTGTCGTTCTTAACGATTAGTCCCTTAACCATATCCTGGAAGAAATCGAGATTAGGAGTATTCTCCAGCATCTTTCTCCATTCAATGGTGAATAATGTGCGATCGTTCTGCGTCCTGGGGCTCCACATAGCAGGGCCTTTAGAGCGGTTAAGCATGCGAAATTGTATGGCAGTCTTATCACTTACAATACCCGAATACCCACCCAACGCATCGATCTCACGTACTATCTGCCCCTTAGCGATTCCACCCATGGCTGGATTACAGGACATCTGTGCTATCTTAGTCATGTCCATAGTAATAAGCAACACAGACGAACCCAGGTTAGCTGCCGCCGCCGCCGCCTCGCATCCTGCGTGCCCTGCACCTACTACTATTACATCATATTCCGTAAACATGCTATTTTTATTGGGGCTGCAAATCTAAGCTATTTCTGATTGTCTTTGAATCGGCTTAAGGCATGCTACACCTATCAACTTATTATGTCTGAGCAGTAATAAGATAGTGCAAAGATAAACAAATAGTTTATATAACAGTAATAAATGTTAATTAGTGCTCTATGCAGTAACCTCAGCCTTTTTATCTAACCACTTGGTTAGAATATTATAAAGTTCCTCGGGCTTAAATGGCTTGGATATATAGTCGTTCATACCTGCCTCTACACACTTTTCATATTCTCCCCTAAATGCAGATGCTGTCATAGCCACTATGGGAGTGTTAGATGCCGGTGGCTGCATCTGATGCCTTATGTAGGCAGTTGCCTCCATTCCATCCATTTCGGGCATCTGTAGGTCCATAATGATTAAATCGTAAGGCTTTTTTGCAAGCATTTCTACTGCTATTTTACCATTAACCGCCAGATCTACATGAGCGCCCCATTTGGCCAACATCTTTATTCCCACTTGCTGGTTAATTCTATTATCCTCTACAAAAAGTATGCCTGCTCCCTTAAGGTCCTTTTGCTTATGCACGGTCTGCCCATTTCCTGTTTCAGCCGCAAATTCATCATATTCTATAACGAATGAAAATACAGAACCCTTGCCGGGCTCGCTTTCGGCAAGTATAACACCACCTTGCATCTCTACAATTTTTTTGGCTATGTCCAACCCTAGGCCAGTGCCGCCATATTGGTGGGTTATTTTTTTATCAGCCTGCACAAAAGGTTCAAATATAAAGGGCAGCCTTTCTTTTGCAATGCCAATGCCCGTATCCTTCACACGGAATGCCAGCCTTACTTTTCCAGCAGGAGCCTCTTGTTTTGTAACAGAAACATCCACGCTGCCGCTTTCTGTAAATTTAACTGCGTTGCCTGTGAGGTTCCACAATACCTGGGATAGCCTTACCCCGTCTCCAACTACTCTCTCGGGGATATCATTCTCCACGTATAAATTAAAGCCAATTTGCTTTTCTTTTGCCTTTGGAGACAAGGTCATATAAACACTTTTTATAACCTCTTTCAGGTTAAATGGTTCAGAGGATAAAGACACCATTCCTGCATTGATCTTAGAAAGGTCGAGCACATCGTTAATCACAATAAGCAGACGCTGTGCTGAATCTTTTATGCCTTCTACATATTCTTTTTGTTCTCCGTTTAAAGTTGTATCGTCAAGCAGGTTAACCATGCCTATTACCCCGTTCATAGGGGTTCTTATCTCATGGCTCATGCTGGCAATGAACATTTCTTTGGCTTTGGTAGCCTCTTCTGCCCTTTCCTTGGCTTCTTGCAATTGTTTTTGCAATTCCTTACGAATGCTTATATCTCTTACTATGCAATGAAAATCACCTACTCTTTCTCCATCCAGTATAAGTACAACGGTTTGCTCTACCCATTTTATTTGCCCATATTTTGTAACAATCTGGAATTCAAACAAAGTAGAAGGCATTTTTTCTTTGAACTGCTTGAAGTAAAAATCTCTGGCACGTTCCTGCCACTCCGGGGTTATAATAGAGCTGAAATGTTTACCTAAAAGCTCTTGCGGCGAGTAGCCTGTAAGTTCAGCGGCTCGCGAATTGATAAAAGTAAACAACCCTTGGTAATCGCTCGTATAAACTACATCGCCGGCATCTTCTATAATGTTGCGATACTTCTTTTCACTTTGTTTTGCCAGGTTTTCTGCCTTTATTCTTCTTGTGTTGTCACGGTATATGCTATAAAGTGCCCATGCGCCAAACAAGATCATAAGCAGGCAACTTATCATAATGGTAAGCATGGTGAGTTTCACCGCTTTTTGATTCCTTTCTGTCCGCCCTGCCAGCAGTGAATTTTCTTCATTTTTCATTTGCCTTACCCAAAACCGTATATCATCCATTTTATCCCTGCCATTGCCTGTTGTCAGCATATTTTGTGCCATCTCAAAGGATTTTTTCCTTGCTTCAATAATATCCTGCAGGTCACTAATTTTACTGCTAACCTGGGCATGTAACCAGGTGGTTCTTAATCGTTGAGGAGGATTATCGGCTACTAAATTACTTAGGGTTTTAAAGTATGCGTCTAAGCGCGACCCCCATATTTTGCTAAAGTGAATATAACTCGTATCCCCCGTTATAATGTATCCCCGAGTAGATGATTCTGCCCGGTTAGTTACCGCAAATACCTCTTCAATATTGTAAAGTACCTCCTGTGTGTGCGAAATGGCATTAGCCGATTCATTGCCTAAGGTAGTGTTCCGGTATGTATAATAGGTTATTTGAACCAATGCCAAAAAGGCAAGGCCAAAAGCGATAAGTACGTTTCTGCGGATCTTTAGCTTAAGCATTTAGCATCATTAATTCAATGAATACACAATGGCAAGGTATGTATAAATATCGTACTTTTTATAAGAGCAGTTTATAAAAAAAAGAAAAGGCAGCCAATCCCTATAGGCTGCCCTTCTTTGTGGGCCCGTTGCCAGGCCCCCTCCTAAGCCAACCACTTAGCTCAGGAAGTTACTTTGAAATATTTTTAGCGTGAGTACTGAAATCCCTTATTACCTGATTGTTATTTACTTGTGCCGTAGATTCTGCAAGTGCAGTAAGAATAAAGAAAAGAACAAAGAATACTATAACTACAATTTCTTCTAATCTTCCAGGTTCCAGTGTCTTTAGCTTTTTCATATCCATTGCGTCTCCAGTTAAATACTTTACAAGTTTAAGGTGTATCAGATTCATGCGCTTTATTGTTTCGATGGTTGGTAGGTTTTATCCGATGATTGGTATATTTCCTCTGAAGACCCTTTCCACTCCGCTTTTTAGTTTTGAGTTACTGAACGTGAAAATGGAACCTCGAATAATCTTAAAGGCTGTTCTTTAAGATCGGTGGCAGATATACGATAGTAAGTAGTGCCTGCAAGCGGATTATGATCAACAGCAGAATAAGATATGGTAGAGGCAGAGCTGCCCGTGTTTTTAACCATAGAAACGAATTCGTAATGCACCTTGTCCTTAGTACGTTCTATAATAAAGAAACGGTATCTGCCGTCTGCAGCAACATTCCACCTTATAATGGCGGTGTTGTCGTTGCTCTCTGCTTTTGCATTAGCACGCTTTTCTATTGAACTACTACTTTTAACTCCCTTTCCAAAGGCAACATCGGTCTTAAAGATGGAAGATGAAAGAACTAAGAGAAGCATTGCTGCAGCAATTTTTTTGCCGTTGCTTATTACTGTGTGATTTGCCTTGATTGATTTCATGTTGTTTTTTGTTTTTGTTTACAATGCAAGTCTACTATGGAAACCCCGCCAACGTTTGGCTAAATCGATGATAGGTAAACTTCATCCGACAACAGGTTGAAATCAACCGAAGTGAAAATGAACAAAAAGTGTAATTTTGAGCATGAGTATGAAATGTGTTATAATAGATGATAATGAAGTTGCCCGCACTGCTGTAAGGCATTGTGTGGAAAAAACTCCTTTTCTTACATTGGTCGGAACCTATGCCAATCCTATTGAAGCGCTGGAAGGGCTAAAGAGAAATCCGGCCGATCTTCTTTTGCTGGATGTGGAAATGCCCGAGATGAGCGGCATTGATTTTATAAAGACCTTTCATGATATACCACAGGTTATTCTTATAACCTCTAAAAGGGAATATGCCGCAGAAGCCTTCGATTTTAATGTTACCGATTATATAGTTAAGCCTGTTCAGTACCCACGCTTTCTTAAGGCCGTGAGCAAGGCTAAAGAAATACATGAAACCTTTAAGGAAAGTCCCGAAAGCGAGGAGCTCTTCATCAAGGTAGATTCAAAATTGGTACACATCAACCTAAAGGATATAAGAGTAATAGAAGCCCTGGCTGACTATGTGCACATATTTGTGAATAAGGAACGCTACACTGTTCTTTCTACCATGAAGGCTATAGAGGATAAACTACCTAAAAAAGACTTTTGCAGGGTACACCGTTCTTATATCGTAAGGCTGGATAAAATAGTGGAGTTAGACGATCATACTGTTGTTATAGTAGACAGGAACATCCCGGTAAGCCGCAATATGAAAGAGCAACTTATGAAGGCCTTAAATAAACTATAGCAATCCATGCAAGGCCATACTATACTTGCTCCTCTTTACGAACTTGCTGATGGTGATGAAACCTTTTTTGCCGAAGTATTGGGTTCTATGGCAGAAAATATACCCTTAGATATTGATGAAATAGAAAAAGCCATTGAAAAGGGCCAGATCGATTTCATTTGCCGAAGCGCTCACCATATGAAGTCATCTATAATGTATAGTGATGCTACAGAACTAAAAGAGCTTCTTGCTACTATAGAAGCTAACAAACAAAGCCCTGCGGCTATAAACGAGGCTAAGGCTTCTTTGCCGAAACTAAAGGAGTTGGCAAATCAATTAATGCTTGTAATCAATTCTGAAAAGAAAGGCTAGTATAAAATCCTCTTAAAGTGAGATCTCTCAGCCTGTCTATGCCAGGCATTGGAGATGACAAAAATACAAGCTATTTTTTAAAAGGAATTGGAGCGAGGTCGACCCTGCTCCAATACTGTTACAAGTTTGACCTGTCATTTCGAACGTAGAGAGAAATCCTGTTCACTGGGGCACAAACTCTGAATCAGAATTCCTGCGGCCCATACCGCCACCTCTGCGATTGGTTAATTGCTTAAGCAGGTATATTTTAAACTCTTCCTCTGCAATAAAAAACTTAGCCACCTTACGGGCGGGTATTACCTGCTCAAACTTTACTATGTATTGCTTGTGCAGTTCAAGCTCCCTGCTTTGAATATCTGTCTCACTCACGATTATCTTTTGTACATCGGCATCTTTCATATTGTCTATGCCACCTGCTCTTTCTATGATTTTACGATTTTCGCCACGTTCTTTTTTTAATGCTTCGAAGTCAGCATGGTATTGGTCATATATGGGCCAGAATTTCTGAGACTCTTCGTTGGTGAGGTTAAGCTTTTCGGTAATGAATCCTGTATGCAGAGATTCAATATTATCTCCTCTTTGTGCAAACAAAAGGCTTGAACAAAGCAGCAGAATGGAAACTAACGTGGCTTGAAAGATCTTCATAATGTTATAATTCATTTTCGATGTCAGAGGCATCGATATTGTTATTCATAAGGTAATTAATAATTTGTCCATTGGTGGTATCGCCAATATTTTGCTGGGGTAAAGAACCCAGGTTATCCGTATTCTGAGCTATTTCCTCCAGGCTGTTAATATCTACATATGCAATATTGCTTTGCAGGTTTTGCTCTATAACACTATCCGGCAGGGCCGCTGCAATGGCTTCATAATTGGTGGAAGCTATATTGGCATCCCGACGCAGCATAAAGCAAAGGCCTACAACTACCGCAAATACAGCTAACATCCATTGTGGCCTGAATAACCAAAAGGTTTTATCCTGGGCAACGTAGGCCGCTTTTTTGCCTTCCCTGATCCTTTCCATTATCTGTGCAGGCAGGGCATCAAAGTATCCATCTGGCACTGTAAATGGGTTGCGCTTAGGTATGCTGTTCAGCAGCGGAGTTTGCTCCGGGTTTATATCATATGAATCTCTTTCCTTGTTCATAACACCTCTTTGACCGCACAAAGATGCTGAAAGTTTAATTTTTCTTTAAAAATTCCTCTATTTTCTTGACGGCGTGGTGGTAAGATGCCTTTAAAGCCCCCACAGAAGTGTCTAAAACCTCTGACATTTCTTCGTATTTAAGCTCATCAAAATACTTCATATTGAAGACTATACGCTGCTTCTCGGGCAGGGTAAGAATAGCTTGCTGTAACAGCTTTTCCACCTCTTCACCTTTAAAGTAATTGTCATCGGTCAGTTTCCTAGACAGGCTATATTCTACCTTTTCGAAGGGTATAAATAGGGGAGCTCTTTTTTGCTTTAGAAAAGTAAGAGATTCATTCACGGCTATCCTATAAAGCCATGTATAAAGGCGTGAAGCCTCCTTGAAATTCTCCAGGTTCTTCCACACTTTTATAAATACATTTTGTATCACATCATTAGCATCATCGTGGTCTATAACAATGCGCCGGGCCTGCCAGTATAAGCGCTTTTGGTACTTGGTCATAATGAGGTGAAACGCGTAATTACGCGTATGTTCATTGCGGAATTGCTCCAGCAATTCAGCATCGTTATTGTCAACTTCCTCAGCCATTCAGGGTGTTAAATACGCACCTTAAGATGAAGAAAGAATGAACCTACATTGTCACCCTGAACTTGTTTCTTTTACCACTAAGGTCACAAAGCAAACAGCCACACGAAGCTTCACTAAGAATCTCGCCAAGGCGCAAAGCCGCCAAGTAATTCCCCCCTCCTCATAGGAGAGGGTGCAGGGTGAGGTCGAAAATAGAGTCCAATTTTTATTCTCTTTTTTGCGCCCAAAAACAGCCAAAATAAAAATAGAAAATACAATAAACCCTGTTCTGAACCCCTTTATTGACGGGGTATTCATTGTTAAATACAATGATTTACAATAAACGTTTGTGTAATAATTACCCAGGAATTATTACGTAACTAGTATTTTAACGGTGCTCTGCATCAATTTCGTACACATAATACTTACCTGCATAATACTTTAATACAATCTCTTTAATAGTAGCATCTTTTATTTTCATAACATGTTTAGCGTCTTGATTCAATACAAATCGCATGGCCTCACTATACTCGTCTGGATTTTTTGGATTTACTTTGTTAAGGTCCTTAGAGATGGTTTTGAGTATGTAAAAAACTCTTGAATTGTCGCTGTTATCTTCTGTTTGAAGAGACTTCTTAAAGTTATATGTGGTGTTCTTATAGTATATTTCGACATCTCCTGAAAGTATTCTCATTATCTGCTCATTATCCCCTGAATTAAAAATTGTGCGTATTGAATCAAAAGTTGGAATTTTAGTAAAATCAGGCGTGCTTGGAAAAAGATGTTCGGAATTATCAAGAATTTTTACACTTGATAATTTCCCATTTGGGTTCACTTCGACAGACAGATTTGTATTATCATAATTCCACTGAGTTCCATATTTCCCTATATCTTGAGTTGAGGAATGGCTGCCCAAAAGCTTATTAACTTGAGTTGAATCAATCCCTAATGCCATGTTCTTTAAACCTGTAGATACTGTCGATTCACTTCCCGTAACTTGTATACTCCAGATTAGGTTGGTATCAACAGAAGAATATTCGAAAACAATGTAACACGAACTATCAGGTTTAAGGATGTAGGCTTCATATGAAAATCCATCGTCATATTTTCCGTAACGCATAGGTTTACCAAGTTCATTTCTTGTAGTATTTCTATATTGTCCAAGCCTAAAACCATATAAGTCAGTGTAAAACTGCTGTCCATGCACACCCAATGATGAGAAGATAATAAAGATCAGAATAAGTTTTCTCAGCATGAGGAATTGTAATTCAAAATCCAGCAGTAAAAAGTAAGAAACGTTACGCTTTTTGCGTCTTAGCAACTTCGGCAGCAGGCTTATGTTGCAGGGCAGCCTTTACAAAGTCTAGGAATAGCGGGTGAGGATTAGCTACCGTGCTTTTATATTCAGGATGGAACTGAACGCCTATAAACCAGGAATGGTCCTTTAATTCAACTACTTCCACAAGGCCAGCTTCAGGGTGTACGCCCGATGCTTTCATGCCTGCTTTTTCGAAAACTGTGAGGTATTCGTTGTTAAATTCATAACGGTGACGGTGCCTTTCGCTTACTTCGTTCTTGCCATATATGGCGTGTAGCTTGGTGCCTTCTTTAACCTTACAAGGGTATGCGCCCAAACGCATGGTGCCTCCCAGGCGGGTTATCTTTTTCTGTGTTTCTTGTAAATCAATAACTGGGTGAGTGGTAGCAGGATTCACTTCAGTGCTGTGGGCATCTTTAAAACCAAGTACGTTTCTAGCAAATTCTATAACCGCGCATTGCATGCCCAGGCATATTCCAAAAAAGGGAACATTGTTCTCTCTTGCATAGCGAATAGCAGTTATTTTGCCTTCTATTCCACGCTTGCCAAAGCCCGGGGCAACTACAATACCTCTAACGCCTTGTAAAAGCTTATTAACGGTTTCTGGGTTAATATCTTCCGAGTGTATCCACTCTACATCTACCTGTGTTTCGTTAGCAGCGCCTGCATGTACAAACGATTCTGCAATGGATTTATATGAATCCTTAAGCTCAACATATTTACCCACCAATGCAATGCGAATCCGCTGTTTGGGGTGGCGCAACCTGTCGAGGAACTCATTCCACGTAGCAAGGTCCATATTGCCATCGCTGGGCAGTCCGAGCTTTTTAAGCACTACTACATCCAGCTTTTCTTTTTCCATCAGTATAGGCACTTCGTAAATGCTTTTGGCATCTATGGCTTCTATCACCGCTTCCGGGGCTACGTTACAAAACCTGGCAAGCTTTTGGCGTATATCTTCGTCTATATGGCAAATGGTGCGACATACCAGCAGATCAGGCTGCACACCATATTCCAATAATGATTTTACCGAGTGTTGTGTAGGCTTGGTTTTAAGCTCTCCTGTAGTATTTAAATAGGGTAGGAGGGTTAGATGAACAACCAGGCAGTCTTTGCCATGTTCCCACTTCATTTGGCGCACAGCCTCGATATATGGCAGTGATTCTATGTCGCCTACTGTTCCGCCTATTTCAGTTATTACAAATTGGTAGTTGCCGCTTTTACCAAGTATTTGAAAGCGGTTTTTTATCTCGTCAGTTATATGGGGTATCACCTGCACGGTCTTTCCCAGGTAATCGCCTTTTCTTTCCTTTTCAATAACGCTTTGGTAAACACGTCCCGTAGTAACATTGTTAGCCTGCGATGTAGGCGTGTTCAGAAAACGTTCGTAGTGGCCCAGGTCAAGATCTGTTTCTGCGCCGTCATCGGTTACAAAACATTCACCATGCTCGTAAGGATTAAGTGTTCCAGGATCAATATTTATGTACGGATCGAACTTTTGAATGGTAACAGAATAGCCCCTGCCTTGCAGCAATTTAGCCAGAGATGCAGATACTATGCCTTTTCCAAGCGAAGAGGTAACACCCCCGGTAACAAAAATATATTTCGTTGGAAAAGTGCTCATTGCGCTCAATTCTTAAGTGTAAAGGCCGTTAAAAAGATCTGTGTTTCTTACCTGATGCAAAGTTAGTTTTTTTTCAAATAGGGACAGAATAAAAATATGAGTTAAACCTTTTTGTAACTTTGCAATTGCATGAAAGCCGCAAGGATCATATCTTTTTTCATTGTTTTTTTAATGACCGGCACTGCCTTTTCGCAGGTGAGAGATTCCGTTCCGTTAGTCATTGCCGATAGCCTTAAAGAAATTTTTATTTATGCGGATACTGGCAAGGCGCTAAATCGGGTAGATGCACAAGGCAGGAAGCAGGGTTTGTGGGAAAAAAGATACCCCAATGGCAAGCTAAGATACCGCGGGCATTTTTTGAATGACAACCCCACAGGGGTATTTAAATATTACTGGGATAACGATAGCATACAGAACATAGCGATATACTCAAACTATGGTAAATGGGCTTATTCACAGATGTTTTATATCAACGGTGGACTTTTGTCTACCGGTAAGTTTGTTAGCCAAAAGCGCGACAGTATTTGGTTGTTTTATGATGAGGGTTTTAAGCTTTACAAAAAAGAGCAATACGCACTTGGGAAAAAAGAGGGCAAGTCCTTGGTTTTCTACTCAAATGGCAATTTAGGAGACAGTAAAAACTGGCATAATGATCTTGAAAACGGCCCCTGGCTTGCCTACTACGAAGACGGAAAATTACGCATTGAGGCCTCGTATCTTAATGGAAAAATGGAGGGCGAGTTTCGGCTCTACAGCGATGGCAATGATTATCCTATTGTTATGGGTAGGTATCGCAATGATAACAAAGACGGCAGATGGATATACCGAAATACAGAAAAGAATAAAGTTGACACCCTGATCTATAAAAATGGCGATCTGTTGAATGCTGATAAATACAAATTTACCCAGCACAAGCTTGATTCGATGAGGATACAGAGCGAGCCAACGCAAGAAAAGCTTGATCACCCGGGAGATGACGGGGGAATTGGACGCTAATTTGCCTTTTCGGCCGCGGGTTCCTTAATAGTTACTTTAACACGCTGAACAGTTCTTTTATCTGCCGCTTCTATAGTAAATACAAGATTGGCAAAGCTTATTTTTTCTTTCTTTTCAGGTATCCTTCCGCAAAGCTCAATAATAAAGCCTGCCAGGGTATCCGAGCCTCCCTTCTTTTCCTGTATCAGGGATTCGTCTATTTCAAGTATCCTGCAAAAATCGCCCAGCGATACCTTTCCTTCCAACACAAAATTATTGTCATCCAGCTTGGAATAAACAAGCTTCTCTTCATCAAATTCATCGCTAATCTCACCGAGTATTTCCTCTACAATATCTTCCAGGGTTACAATGCCCGATGTGCTGCCAAACTCATCCACGACAACTGCAATATGTATTTTTCTCTCTCTGAAATCCTCAAGCAGATCGTTGATCATTTTGCTTTCTGGAACAAAAAAAGCAGGGTGTAAAAGAGTTTTCCATTCAAAGGAATCATCATTGCCCATGTGTGCTATCAGGTCCTTAGTGTAAAGTAAGCCCGATATAGTATCGAGAGAAGAGCGGTAAATAGGTATCCTCGAAAACCCACATTCAATCGCTTGTGCTAGTAACACGGTAAATGGTGTTTTTTCTTCAAAGGCGATCAGGTCTATGCGCGGTTGCATAATTTCCTTCACATCTGTGTTGCTAAGCTGAATGATGTCTTTTAATATCTTTTGGTATCCATGAGGCATTTCTTCCTGCGAGGTTATCTCAAGCGCTTCAGACAGGTCAGCGGTTGAAAGTAAGGGCCTCTTATGCAGCAGGTACTTATCCATAAATGCTGTAGAAAGCACCAGCAGAGACGCAAAAGGAAAGAAAATGGCCCGTATTACCTGCACAAAAGGCAAAAGGCTTTGTGCCACGCTAAGGTGATGGGCCGCTGCATAAGCTTTAGGAATGGTATCGCACAGTAACAGCAATATCAGGGTTACCAGAACTACCTGGATAAAAAATATAAGAACAGGATGGAAGTGAGGATTGATAAATCTTTCAGTAGTAAATGCTGAGAGTATAATAATACTCATGTTAAAAAAGTTGTTGGCCACGATAAGCGTAGCCAGCAAGTGCTTAGGGTTTTCCAACAGCGTCATAAGCTGCTGGTCCTTTTTATTCTCAGATGCAGCAAGAGTGTTTTTATCTGCCGATGAAATGAAAAACAAGGCAGTTTCAGCGCATGACACAAGTGCCGAAAGAAAAATAAGTATAAGTATACTAAGGCTTACGGTAAGTACCTTGCCTATGGGGAATACTAAGAGAATAATATGAGGGTGATTTATAATATCTGTAGGGTTCAACACAAAGAGTTTAGCCCGGCATTAACCGGCTTATAAGCGTTTAAAATAAATCTTAAAATGAAAGATCTGATGGAGGCGACTCCATGTCCTCTGCAGAAGCAGTCATGGTTTCTGATGCGCCATCCATACCCAGGGTATTTTTGCGGCTTAGTATGGTCAGGTTCTCTCCTACAACCTCTGTAGCGCGTTTTTTAGAACCATCCTTATCTTCCCATGAACGGGTTCTTAAACGACCCTCTATGTATACCTGCATACCTTTTTTTAATAGTTTTTCTGCCACTTCTGCCAAGCCGCGCCATAAAACCACGTTATGCCATTCGGTTGACTCTACTTTTTCACCTGCTCTGTTTTTATGTACTTCGGTAGTAGCTAAGGGAAAATTAGCAACTGCTACTCCTCCATCTAAATAACGAACTTCCGGATCTTTGCCTAAGTTACCAATTAAAATTACTTTGTTTACTCCAGACATATTCCAGTGGTTTGATGGATTATAAGACACAAATATAGAAAAAAAACAATACAATTCACAGCTGTTGTGAAAAATATAAAGCCTTCTTATTTGTCTACCAATGCACTAATTATTACGTCTAAAATAAACTCAGGGATCGATTGCCCCGGCAAAAACATCTATGTTTTTCAGGTGTTTTGCGGAGTGTGAAATGTATTTATGCGCGGGCAAGGGTTGTGCAATCCCTGTGTCTGCCAGCAGTTTACCGTTATCAAATACCTGTCCAAGTTCAGAAAACTCGAGATAGGGTTCCAGGGCTGCCAGCAGTATGCGCATCCTGTTCACCTCTCCAAAAGCCTTTTTCCAATAATCCAGGTAGATGGGATATTTGTATAATTCGCTTCCCTCGGCAAGTTTATTCTTAGCCCATAATTTCATCTGCTTTATCATCTCAAATTCAACATATTTGAAAGGAGGCAGATCGGGGAAATAACTTCCTACAACTTCATTTATAAGTGATGGATTAGTCGCAGATTGTTGCCCGGAAGAAATATGGTAAACCGAATGATTTCTCTTGGCAAACAGTAAGGCTATAATTGCATCAGAAGCATAATCTACCGAGATCACGTCAAGGCTCGATTGAGGATTTAGAGGCACCAAACGCAACAGGTTCAGCGTGGCAAAAGCCCAGAGGATCACATAAGAACGTGGAACCCAATCTCTGCTGTCGCCCATAATGATAGATGGCCTTGCAATAACTATCTTCTCAGGAGGCAGGTATTTGCTTAACATCATTTCACCAACCATTTTGGTGTAGGTATATTTTACCACATGATGCACCGCAGGATTAGGTGATTCTTCTTCTTGTATTAGGCGGTTTTTTGCTTCTTTCCCTGCAATAGTAGCTGTGCCAACATATAGGAATGTTTTAAGTTGGGGCAGGGCAGAGGCCCACTTTAAAATTTCTTCTGTGCCACCAATATTGACCTGTTCAACCTGTTTATCATATATTTTAGAAAAGGAGGTATTGGCTGCAGAATGAATTACGGTATCTACACTCTCCAAAATTTTATTGGCAGAAAGAGATTTCGAAAGTTCTGCATTTTCAAGATGACCGCTTACCGGTATTATCTTTTTTTCGTCAAAAGGATCTCCATGCAGGGCAAATACTTTTTTGAGCCGCACAAGGGCATCTTCATCCGATTGAGCCCTTATGAGGCAGTATATTTTATTTACCTCTTTTTTCTTCGAAAGAGCAACCAGCAGTTCCCCACCTAAAAAACCGGTACAACCGGTTAAAAACACATCCATATAAGCCTTTAGTCAAATAGTTCCAGCCCCAAAATTCCGAGTATGATAAACAAAATAGCAACGATCTTAACAGGTGTAATAGGCTCCTTAAACCATAATATACCTATGATGGCAATTAATGCGGTTCCTGCACTGGCCCATATGGCATAAATGATGCTTATCTCTCCTCTTTTCTTTAAAACCAATACCAATGCTGCAAGCGCCAGGCCATAAAAAATAAATACAAGCACAGAAGGAACCAGATTTTTAAAGCCGTCGGCTAGCTTCATGCAAATGGTGCCAAGCACTTCAAAAATTATTCCTAAAGCAAGGTAAAGCCAGTACAAAGGTTTGTGAGATGATTATTGCAAATATATCCTCTTTCGGGCTAAATTTCTCAATAAGCAAGAAATATAAATATCAGCCTATTGCTTCTTTTGTGTAAGATGAACCTGCTCTATTCGTGTTGGAGATGCAGAGATTATTCTGAAACGAAAATCGTCTATCGTGATTGATTCTTTAGCTTTGGGAATAGTGCCAGTATCATGCATAATGAGGCCTCCGAGTGTAGTGTAGTTGGAAGAAACAGGCAGGCCAAAGCGATATTTTTGATTGAGATAATCTATTTCCAGTCGTGCAGAAAACAGGTGTTCTCCAGGCGAAAGTTCTTTCTCGAGCAAAGTTTCTTTATCGTATTCATCATCTATCTCGCCAAAAATTTCCTCTATAATATCTTCTGTTGTCAATATCCCTGCCACCACGCCATATTCATCCACCACCGCTGCCATGCTTTTGTGCTGTTGCAAAAAGATACGTAAAGCATCTTTGGCAAGCATAGATTCTGGTATTACGGGCGCAGGCAGAAGAATGTTTTTTATGTCGCTTGGATTTTTAAATATCTCGTGATAATGCGCATATCCAAGTACATTATCCAGATTTCCACTGTAGATCAATATACGTGAAAGACCCGTTTGAAGGAATTTTTCCTTAAGTTTTTCAGGCCCCTCAGCTACGTCTACGGCTATTATATCCAGCCTGGATATCATGCAGTCTCTCACTTTTACATCGGGAAACATAAGCGCGTTACGAAAGAGCTGCACGTCTTGTTCTCCTTCCTGTTCTCCTTCTACGAAGGCCTGGGCATGGTCATCGAGATAACTGAAGAGATCCTTTTTGGTAAAGGTGTCTTTATTTTTAAAAAGACTCTCGCCAAATAATTTTGTGGTCATAAATTGGGCAACAATAAGAACAGCTGTGGTAAATGGCAGAAGTATATAATAGATCAGTATGCAGGGGAAGGCAAATATTTTAAGCAGGCTGTTAGAGTTGATCCTGAAAAGACTTTTAGGGATAAAATCGGCTACAACAAGGATAAGTGATGTAGTAATAAGTGTTTGAGTAACCAGGATACTGGTGCGAGAAAAGTAATAAGATTCAAGTAGTTTTTCCAGCACATTAGCTGTAAACACACCGAACACAACCAAAGCAAGGGTATTGCCCAATAACAAGGTTACCAAGAATTTTACCGGTCTATGCGTGATACGCGAAAATAAACGCCCGGAAAGGCTTTCCTCCTGGCTCTCTACATGTATCTGCATCTTGTTTGAAGAGGCATACGCAATTTCCATGCCCGAAAAAAAGAAGGATAGGAGCAAGGAAACGAGTATTATAATAACAGTGAACATGTAATATTTTATTTAGCCGAAGTGGCTGTGTTAAGCAATATGCTGCCGCGTATGTTAGTTATGCGATAATCGGTAAAGTCCTCGTTAGATTCCAGTCCGTCGCCAAATATTATTTCGGTTTCGGTTTTTATTTGCACAAATTTACTCGTATAAATGTGATGTTTATTTTGGTCCCAGAAAAGCTGCTCTGTGTTTAGTTTTTCTCCTTTTTTATTCACCACTACCACATTATTATCAGCTTCCATCAGGCCGGTTTTTTCATGACGGATAGCATAGTTGGCGCTTATATGCCCGTTAATATGGTTCGAATCATCATAAAAATCTACAATTACACCTTTTTGTGCAAGTTGGTACGGATTGTTTCCTCCGAATTGTTCTATAAGCGGGGCTTCCAGTTTAAATTTTGTTTTAGCCGAATCGGTATAAGTTATGGCGGCATTCTCTTCGCTGCCAAGGGGTGTTTTATCTTTTGCCGCAATAAGGTTTACAGTGTCGAGATTATTTTCGCAGGACGAAACGCACAAAGAAAGAGCTATGACCAGAAAATTATAAAGTAAGACTGCAGACCATTTTCGTTGCATGATGCAACTAATTAAGTAACAAATATAGCTTATTCAAATTGGCGCTTTACAAACCAGCGGTCATCAAAAGTAAAGCCTACAAGTATTTTAAAATAACGTTCCTGTACAAGATTGTCGGCTGTAGTTCCCAATTGCCCTACCTGCACACCAATATTTAACATAGACGTACGGTTTTGTATAGCATTAGGGCCAATAGGGAAGCCAAATCCAATAGAAGCGTTGTAATCTGTCAGGGCCATGTTATTAATGTTGAGATAAGTTTGGGTATATGAAAAACCTGCCCTGTAGTGTACTCTTTTAAAGTAGGTGCCGGGAGCATCAAAATTTTTATGGGGTATATATTGTACTCCGAAACCATACTGAGTATTGTTTCTCAGGTTTTGCGATTGGCCCAGGTAGGTAAACTGGCTCCAGTTTTGCATGCTGTAGTCGAAATTAAAGGTCCATTTTTCTCCTTTTTTAATGGTTATACCTCCGCCAAGCATCCAGGGCAAATGTATTTTACCATTGCTGTTGCTGTCTTGTATGGTATCATATACAATACCGTTCATATAATTAACCGACAATAAATTATATGTTGCATATATATTTTGTCCTAATGCGCCGGTAACACCAAGTGTTACATTAAATCCAGATGCTTTTCCAATGGTCAACATAAGGCCATAGTTAAGGTAAAAGCCTTTTATATAAGCTGTTTGATTGCTTTGAGTCCCAAAAGCATTATAGTTTGAAGGATAATCCACGTTTTGTTGGCTGCTGATATTGCCAAACAAGTAGCATATGTTCAATCCTATAGATACATGATGCTTCTTAGGAGAAGCAGCAAAACCAAGGAATACATTATCTACCCCGCCCGAAGAGGTATAGGTGGTTGCAACATTGTCTACAGGGAATCTTTGTCCGTTTGCCGCAATGCTGTCCAACGGGCTGCTTGAACTGATATTAAAGCCTGAACTGCTCATAGGCGTAAGTCCAAGGCATCCTCCCAGCCATTTGGTCATGGGGAAAGCAATAGAGAAATAACCAAAGTATGCATTATCGTTATTATGTGTTATTCCGCCGCCGCTAAGGTTCATGTCATTGTTTAGTACGCCTGCTTCAAAGGTGGTAATGCGGTTATAAAAATATGAAGCGGGGTTTTTAAGGTTAATAAAGAATGGGGTGGTCGAGTCGTTATGCATGGCTATACCCGTTTGCCCCATAGAAAAACTTTGTACACCGCCTTGGTTCTGCATGTCGCCTATTCCGTAGCTTGAATAAGGATCCACAAGCTGAGTTTGTCCTTGAGATAAAAAGGGCGATACAAAAAGTACGAGTACCAGAGAAAAATAAGACCGTAGTGAAATATGAATCATAAATAGCGCAGGGCTCTTAATTAAATTACAATTGTTTCCGGGTGAGGCAAAACTCCAAAATTACATTAAGTCCTGTAAGCGTCAATAGAGGTTCTGTAATTATTTTGCTCTTTAGTCTCTTTTTAAGCCATGCCGATGAGCCTCCCGTAAGCATAACCTTAAGGCTTTTGTGATGCTCTTTGTATGTGTTTATAAAGCCCTTAATTTCTTCTGTCATTCCTTGTTGTACACCCGATAGTATACTTTCTTTAGTTGTCCTTCCGGTTAAATTATTAAATGTTTCATTGGCTTCAATTAACGGAAGACGGCTGGTAAAAGTATGCAAAGCTTTAAAGCGCATGTCTAATCCGGGAGAAATATTTCCACCCTGGTAAGTTCCTTTGCTGTCAATAAGATCGTAGGTGATACATGTTCCGGCATTTATCACCAATATAGTTTCACCGGGTAATAAATATTTTGCTCCTGCCACAGATGCAATTCTGTCTTTGCCAAGAGTAGCAGGGGTTTTATAAGCATTTTTAAAAGTAATAGATGTCTTTTCGGACAATTCTATAAGTGTATAGTTACTTTTCAGAAATGTGTTTATTTCTTTAGGATAATCAACCGTTGAGCAAATAATTGCGTTTTTTATTGCCGTGTAACCTTTCGTAAAGTTTTTCAGTTTTTTTAAAGGATCAGATTCTATTACACAGTTTGCCACCAGCTTATTGCCTTTAAATATTCCCGCCTTTATGCGGGAATTGCCTATATCTACAGTGAGGTTCATTTTGTTAAAACGCCACCAAAACTAAGAATAACAACGTTATACAAATGTCAAATAATGTTAATATGGTGATATTGCTTGCTCTTCTTCTTGCCAGGTAAATTAAAGAGTAGGCTTATGATACAAGTAATTTATTATTTTTGCGCCCCACTTAACGGTGCTGTAGCTCAGTCGGTAGAGCGAAGGACTGAAAATCCTTGCGTCACTGGTTCGATTCCAGTCAGCACCACATATAGAAGAATAGAAAGCCCGTAAACAAAAGATGTTTCGGGCTTTTTTATTGATTCAGTACCGAATTCGGCTAAACTTCCTCCGTAATCCTTGTGTTTAGTTAGGTTTCTTCTTCTTGGCAATTGCCGCAGCCAATAAACCACATAAAGACCCTCGGATCATTTGGTTTATGGCAGTGCCTAAAACGATAGTGAATGGGGTTACAACTTTTTTCAGCATTTGTGTAGACGTATTAATTTGGTCGGGTGAGAAGTTCTTCTTTGCCAATATCGCTTGCAGATCCGATATATTCACATTTACAAAATCAGGATATACTATAAGTAAAATAACGTAATGGATAATAGTAACACAGCATACAACAAGAGTAATGAAAATACCTGTTTTATATAACTCCTTAAAACCAGCATATCCATTATTGACCTTATTACGATATGTGATCATGCCCAAAAGCAAACCTCCAATTATTTCGAGTAAGCCCAAACATATTACCAGGTAGCTTGGCAAACTGCTGTTTACTACATTATCAAATACAAGCCAGTCGGAATAAATGAGAGAAGCTAAAGCAGTGAGGATACCTGCTGTTAAAATAATCGATTTCTTTTTCATTGTTTTTTGGTATTGTTTGCTATTTAGATACACGAATGTTTAAAATGTTACACTTTATTTGGGTATTGGTGTAAAACATATAAACGTGTGTAACTATTCTCACGCTTATAGCCCTAAGTAGGAACAATCCTAAGATGCTCTATTATGTTCGTATTTAGGCTATTGTATCAACGCTATTTCCCCGATATAACTATGGGCATTACCAAAGTTATCTACCACCTCGATGTCATAGATGTATACATCCTCAGGGCCAGGCGTACCTCCTATCCTGCCGTTCCAGCCTATATTGATATCTCCGGAGGTAAATACCAGGTTGCCCCAGCGGTTAAAGACATGCATCGTATAGCTTATCATCCCTTCCCCTACTGGCTTAAACACATCGTTAATACCATCTCCGTTGGGTGTGAACCCTGTAGGTATGTATAAGGTGAACTGAGGCATGATCACCACGCAGTTGGTTACTGAGTCCGTACAGTTATTCTTATTAGTTACCTTTAATGTAGCACAGTATGTACCCGTATCCTGGTACGTATGGGTCGTATTCTTATTGGTGCTCACCGAGTCACTCAGATCTCCAAAAGTCCATAACCACTGGTCTATACCATATGCATCCGTGCTATTGTCTGTAAACGCTATCTCTGGGTTCATGATCGTTGTTGGTTGCGGACTGAACGTGAACGCTGCAACAGGATAGGTATATACATTTATCATATTGTGCACCGTTGCCGTAGAACTGCATCCCAGGTTGGAAGTTACGGTAAGGCTAACATCATATGCACCTGGATTATTGAAACAATGACGTGGATTCTGAATGGCAGCGGTGTTGCCATCTCCGAAATTCCACGCCCACGTCTGTAGCGTGCCACCTCCTATGGTACTTGCATCTGTAAAGCCGTTACACAACGATGCGCAGCCCTTAACGCTATCTGCGCCAAAGCTTACCACAGGCGATGGGTTACCATTACCTATTGTTGCTGTTGCAGATGCGGAACATCCTCCCGCATCTGTTACGATAATAGTGAAGACTCCGCTTTTTAAATTACTTGCTACAGGAGTGTTTCCGCCTGTAGGAGACCATATATATGTATAGGGAGTTGTGCCTCCAACAGGAGTAGCTATAGCACTGCCATTGCTATCCCCAGAACATGTTAGGCTCACTATGCCTCCTGTAGTTACTGTCATCCCGGTTGCCGGCTGGGTTATGCTGGTGTTCGCTGTTGCCGGACATCCGTTCGCATCAATAACGCTTAAGATATATGCTCCGGCACTCAGGTTGCTTGCTATGTTGTTCGTCTGTGGAGGAGTAGTGCTCCAGGAATATGTATAGGGCGCTACACCTCCGCTCACGCTTGCTGTTATCCTGCCTGTACTTGCTCCTCTGCAATCTATATTCGTTATACTCGGGAAGGTGATCGTTTCTCCCGGAGCATTGGTTACAACCACTGTTGTGCTAAGACTGCAGGTGTTTGCATCGGTTACCGTTACTATATATGTTCCTGCACTCAGGTTAGCTGCTGTGGGTGTAATCTGCACCGGAACTGTGTTCCATGAATATGTATAAGGGGTAGTGCCGCCACTCACTATTATATTTGCACTACCATTGGAAGCTCCGCACGATGGCTGTATAAAGGAGCTGGTCTGGCTCAGTGCTGCAGGCGCATTGATGGTTATATTGTCACTATTTTGACAACTGGAATTATCGGTTACAGTTACAATATAACTTCCTGCCGATAACCCTGTGGCCGTCGCATTTGTATTGCCGTTACTCCAAAGATAAGTGTAGGGAGGAGTTCCTCCGGTGGCGCTGCCGGTAGCACTTCCGCTATTGGCACATGCACTGGCGTTGCTGTTTACTATAGCGTTGGCCACAAGTGGCGGAGCAGCTATAATTGTTACGGAACCACTGCTATTATCACATCCGGCAGCGTCATGGACAGTTACCGCATAACTGCCTGCTGATAATCCGGTGGCATTGGCATTCGTTTGCACAGGAACTGTGTTCCAGGAATATGTATAAGGTGGTGTACCCCCGGCTGGGGCCGCTAAGGCGCTGCCCGATGTGCAGCCGCTTCCATTGGTTCCTGTTACAACATTGCTTAATGCTGCCGGGGCCGTTATCCCTATGGTAAAGCTGCTGGGACAACCCGAGTTATCCTGTACAGAAACTATATATGAGCCTGCCGATAAGCCTGTGGCTGCAGCACTGGTCTGTACAGGTGTTGTGTTCCAGGAGTAGGTATAGGGAGTCGAGCCTCCCGTCGCACTGGCTGTCGCGGTGCCTGTGGTACAGGCTGTCGCATTGCTGTTTATTGTTGCGTTGGCAACCAAGACTGCCGGGGCTGTAATGATTGCACCGGCTGTTGCCGTACAGTTATTGGCATCTGTTACAGTTACTGCGTAACTACCCGCACTTAATCCTGTAGCCTGGGCGTTAGTCTGTACCGGAGCTGTATTCCATGAGTATGTATATGGCGTGTTACCACCGTTTGCAGTTACCGTGGCTTTGCCAATGCTGGTACATTCAGAGGTGTTGTGGTTTACTATAGTATGGAGTGATAAAGCTGTTGGTGCTGTTATTAGCACAGATGAGGTAGCACTGCAACTATTAGCATCGGTTACTGTTACTACATAACTGCCGGCTGACAACCCTGTGGCGTTGGCATTAGTATTACCACCGGGGCTCCATGAATACGTATAAGCCGGTGTACCTCCTCCTGGGGTTACCGTGGCGCTACCTGTATTGCCACAAGAAGTGGTATTGGAATTTACAACTGTAGGCGCAGTAACTGCAGCAGGCGCTGTGATAACTGCGCTTGTTGAAGCTGAACATGCATTATGATCGCTTACGTTTACCAGATATGTACCCACAGATAAACCTGTAGCCGTTTGATTGGTGTTACCACCCGGGCTCCACAAATAAGTATAAGGTGCTGTGCCCAGGGAGGGGTTGGCAGTAATACTGCCCGTATTGGCACACGCTCCCGCATTGGCGTTTACAGTTGTCCCTACTGTTAATGCCGATGCAGGGGCTGTTATAAGTACATTGGCTGTTGCCGCACAACCACCAGTGCTTGTTACAGTAACCGTATAAGAACCCGCGCTAAGGCCTGTAGCTGTTTGGTTGGTATTACCATTGGTCCAATTATAGACATAGGGAGCCGTTCCTCCTATAGGATTAGCCGTAGAGCTGCCTGTAGCAGCACAAGCAGCTGAATTGCTATTAACAGTTGTACTAGCTGTCATGCCTACAACCCAATTTATAATTACCACACCATTGGTTGCCGCAGCACCTAATCCTACTCCTGTAATATTAGCTATATTATTCCAATACGAGCCACCGCCCGAACCGCCATCTTTTACGCCTGAGTTTCCACCTCCTGCTCCGCCATTAAATCCGCCGCCACCGCCGCCGCCATAATCTCCACCGCCCGCGCCGCCGCCATAACCACCGTATCCTGTACCGGCAACACAGCTACCACAAGAAGTGGCATTTCCCCCACCCATGCCGGCATTAAGCGCTGCTCCCGGATAAATACCTTGTCCGGCTACGGGATAAGTACAACTTCCTATTGCACAAGGTAAGCCACTTGATAACCAGCCTGCGCCACCACATGCACCTGATCCGGTACCGCCGCCGCCGCCGCCATTGCCACCTGTGCCATCTGTTCCGGCATTAACAGAGTGAATCGGTGTCTCAAGAGCCAGGAGGGTACCATGAGTAGTCTGTCCATTAGAACCAGAACTGCTACCATTATGCGCACCACCACCGCCACCGCCACCTGCAACAGCCAAAAGTATGCCCGTATTGTTATCCCATATAAAGGTGCCTCCTCCTCCCGCTGCACCATCGTCATCGCATACACCGCCCTGTCCGGCCACAAGTATATCTAATACATCGCCTGGGGTAACTGTTATAGTGCCTGTAATGCTGGCTCCAAGGCCCCCCGGCGCTGGGGTCCCTGGGTAAGTAGACGTCCCGCCCGCGCCGCCGATAGCGGTTACTGTTACGGTAGTAACGCAGGGTGGTACTGTCCAGGTTTGTATGGTGCCGTTATAATAATTATTTCCGCCATTCCAGTTAAAAGTAGCGGTTTGAGAATGAAGTTCTAAAGAGAAGAGTGGCAAAACAAGAAAAAGTAGGATCCTTTTCATGAACAAAATTATTTTCCCAAAGCTATATTGTCTTTGTCATAGTTGGAAATAGCTTTTTAATCATGATTTAATACTTTAAAGGTATCAATCAGGTAAATTTAATTTTCACCTTTTTGTAGATATCGCGCAATATTCTCGAACATTATTTTATCGTGAATTAATGCTCTGTAATTATCGATTAACAAGACGTAAATGGGTAGAAAAAAGATTAATTAATTTTCCTGTTTTATGGAAGATGGACTCCCCTTCCAAAATTGAAATATTAGTAATAGATTTGCGGACATAAGAGAGGTTTGTCTAAGAAAATTTCCCCTGATCCCTGGGTAAAATTTAAATCTAAAAGGATTTAACTGCGAATAATAAAAGAGAATGAAACAGAAGGGTGTTTGTATTGCAATTCTTTTTTTGTTTACACTTTCCAAAACTTTTGCAAGCGTCACATACTCCAGAACCAATACAAGAAATCTATCAATTCCATTTATTATAGATTCTATTCAAATAAGCAACGCTTCATCCTGTACTATTTGCAACGGTAGTGCCACGGTATGGGTGTCTGGCGGCTTTGTTCCATATACCTTTTTGTGGAGCAACAATGCTACAACGCAAAGCGTTACAGGCTTGTGTCCTGGCAGATATTCAGTATTGGTTTTAGATGCAAATAACGATACAATATCCGGTAATTGTAACATTGAACCTGATCCTGTTAACGCTATTGATTCTATTACTAATACCTGCACTAATACCGGGATAGCTACAATGTATCCGCTTGGAGGGATGGCTCCATATTCCTATTTATGGACTGGTGGCGCTACTACCCAAAGCCTAAGCGGTTTAACTGTCGGTACTTATAAAGTTACTATTACCGATATGAATGGTTGCAATACCGTAGATTCAGCTAAGGTACTTTCAGGGTTGGGCAGCATGATATCGACAACAAACGTAATGTGTTACGGCGATAGCAACGGAACCGCCACTGTGTTCAATGTGACGGGAGGCACCAGCCCTTACACATATATTTGGGAGCCTTTATCAGGAGCTAATAATTTCATTTCGGGGCTTTCAGCAGGTAGGTATACGGTTAGTATGAGCGATAATTTTGGTTGTAGTGGTGTGGATTCAGTAACCATCATTCAACCGACTATCCTTATGGCTTTGGTTGATACCATCCCTGATACAGGCTCTTGTTCGGGCAAAGCAAAGGCAATTATTAGTGGCGGCGTTGCACCTTATTCATTCACCTGGTCTTCGCAAGGAACTAATACTCTGGATTCGGCGGGCAATTTATGTTATGGTGTATATTTTGTATGCGCAAACGATGCCAATGGATGTTCTGTATGCGATAGCGTTTATATAAGAAATGCAACAAAGCAGGTAACAGGTATTGTAAATATTGTTTCTCGGGGGTTTGATATAAAACTATATCCCAACCCTGCAAAGAGCCAGCTTAACTTACTAATAAGCGGTAGTGCCGATTCACCTTGCAACATGGAAGTGTATGATATGATGGGCAGGCAAGTAATGCAGAAAAAAGACGTCGAAATTAACGGAGGAACCGGAGTGATTGATGTTTCGACTTTGGCAACCGGGAGTTATATGTTAAGAATAAGTGATAAAAACCACAATGAAATCAGGCCTTTTTTAATTGGTTTTTAAAAAATAAAGATGAGGAAGTGCTATTACATATTAATTCTTGTATTCTCATTTTTCTGGATATCCGGCAAAGCTGTCACAAACACTGCTATTCTATCCGGTGCATGGGAAACAGGAACACATTGGTCACTTGGGCATGCACCACTTGCCACTGAAGACGTTGTGGTACCATCGGGATTTTCTATGACTGTTAATGCAGCAGATGTTTGCCTCAGTTTAACCATTAATGGCGGAGGAACTGTAACTATAGTAGGTGCCCAAAACCTCAGTATTGCAGGTAATTTCAGCAATTCAGGCACTTTTACTGCCGCCACTGCGGGTTCAAAACTTACTTTTAATGCAGCTGTTAATTCAATTGTAAGTGGTACAGGTGCATACACCTTTGCAGGTACTGTTGTGTTAAATATGGGTGCAATGGCTACAAGTCTTGATGTGCAGTCAGTAAACTTTTGTACTGCGTTAACCGGAAGCTTTATACTCACCCAGGGCACTTGGAGAATGGACAATACAGGTACAATTGCCAATTTTTACACCGGGGCGGCAACTACACTTACTATTCCAAATACCGTTGTTATCGAATCAGATCAGGGCACAATGGATCTATGCAATGCAGGCACTACTGGTAATGTTCTCCTGGAAGGCGAATTGTATATGAATGGAGGCAGTGTTTATGTTGAATCTGGTCAAGGGTATAATGCAGGAGATGATTTTCAATACAAAGTGGTGGGAGGCATATCTCCTGTTTTAAAATTTGTAAACGGAAATTTATATGTGTTTGCGGGATTTAATCCTTCTTCTGCAACGGACTATATTAACTTCAATATGAGCGGTGGAACTATGACTTGTGCTTATAGTGTAGGAACCACGCACGGTGGATATTCAGACAATGGAACATTTGAACTGCAGGATGTTGTAGGTGGGCAAACTGTAATGACGGGCGGAACTGTTATTCTACAAGATGCAGATAATTCTGCTACTCAAAACGATTTGAACATGGGGGGCTCAAACGTAGCAGCAACATTATATTCTGTAACAGGTGGAACTATTCAATTTGGGGCTGCAAATACACAGGCATCCAGTACTTTTTTTGGTATTACTCCTTATCCTACCACTAATTATCCAAATTTTGTTTTTGCTGCAGGCACTGCTAAAACTGCCTCACCTTACTTTAGTTCTAATACATTGAACCTGTTAAGCCTGAATATAAATGCTAATATGACTTTTGATATTTCTCAGTATAACAATAACGTAAACTTCGAAAGCAATAACGGGACATTTGCCCTGCAGGTACTTGGTACTTTGGTTGTTGGTACCGGAACATATACTTTTAGCGGCGCGGCCAATCAATTAGTGACTTCCAGTTTGGCAACTCTCACCTTCCCCAGTTTGGTAATTGCTAATACCGGAGGTGCAACTACAACATTCGGGGGATCATTGGCTACACTTACTACAGGTAATCTTACTATGACATCAGGTAATCTTACGCCGGGTACAGTTACAACTCTAACAGTAAATGGAATTACCACCTTAACGGCTGGTAGTTTTACTGCGCCAACCGCATTAAATCAAAAGGGTAATTGGCTCAATAACGGAGGAGCTTTTATACCCGGCACAAACACGGTTACTATGGATGGGGCGGCCGCACAAACATTGGGAGGCACTACTTCTACTGCTTTTTACAATCTTACCTGTAACGGCACCACTATCACTCTGGGCGATAATGAAACAATAAAAAATACCTTGCAGATAAGTGCGGGAACATTGGATGCTTCAGCCACAAATTACAACCTTACGGTTGGACAAAACTTTACCAATGATGGGACCTTTACTGCCCGTAACGCAACGGTAACATTCACAGGTAACACAACAACCCCTTTAAATATAAACGGTACAGCAAGCATTACATTTTATAATCTAACTACCAATACCACCAACAGCACAGATGTGCTTTTGCTGGGTAGGGCCACCACAGTTAATAATGCCTTTACAATAACCAAAGGTGTATTTGATGTATCGGCATCGAACTATGCGCTGACAGTAAACGGAAATTTTTTAAATAATTCTGGTTTTACCGCTCGTGCCGGAACAGTTACTATGAGTGGGGCAGCAGCACAAACCTTGGGCGGCACTCTATCCACCACTTTCTTTAATCTTACTTGCAATGGTACCACGATTACCCTGGGCGATAATGAAACGATAGGCAATACCCTGCTTATAAGTGGTGGAACATTGGATGCATCAACATCTAATTATAACCTAACGGTAGGACAGAATTTTACCAACGACGGAACTTTCACTCCACGTAATGCAACGGTAACCTTAACAGGCAATACTACAACTCCATTAAATATAGGGGGTACTGCAGTCATCACATTTTATAATCTTATAACTAATCCAACCAATGCTACGGATGTAGTATTAATGGGCAAGGCTATAACAATTAACAATAACTTTACCATAAGCAAAGGCATATTCAACAGCCAGAATTTCCAGATAACGGGCAATGCAACCGGAACCATGAGCATGGCAGCCAATACCGGCCTTTTGCTTGGATTAACTACGGTAGCCACCAGTGTTTTATTCCCTACCAATTATATAGCTGCCAATATTGCACTTAATATAACTAGCACAGTAACTTACCAGGCTAATGTGGCCCAAGTGGTATCTGCGGTGCCAACGTATGGGAATGTTATTGTAACCAATGGTAATGCAGCTGCAGTAAAAACACCATCCGGAACACCCTTAAATATAGACGGAAATCTTACAATAACCAAAGGTGCAGGAGCCTTAACACTTAGTCAAACAACTAATACTATAAATCTCTCGGGTAATTATCTTAGTACGGGTATTTTAAGCTTTAGTACAGGCAATTTTAACATAGGTGGCAACTACACAAACGATGGTACATTTACTGCAGGCACAAGTACAGTCACTTTTGACGGAACTGCCGCACAATCCCTTGGTGGTACATCGGTTACTACCTTCAACTTGTTAACGATAAATAACAGTACCAACTCCACAATTACACTTGGTATTAACGCAATAGTAGCTTCTAACTTTTTAATTACCAAGGGCATATTTGACGTATCGGCATCTAATTTTGCGCTTTCAGTAGCAGGAAATTTTACAAATAATTCTGGTTTTACCGCTCGCGCAGGCACAGTTACTTTAAATGGTGCCGCTGCCCAATCGTTAGGCGGAACACTATCTACTACGTTTTATAACCTTACTTGTAATGGTACTACCGTTACCCTTGGCAATAATGAAACAATAGACAATACTTTGCAAATAAGTGGTGGAACGTTAGATGCATCGGTAACGAATTATAACCTTACGGTTGGACAAAACTTTACCAACGATGGAACTTTTACTCCACGCAATGGCTTAGTAACTTTAACAGGGAATACATCAAGTCCTTTAAATATTAATGGTACAGTTAACACCACATTTTATAACCTTACTACTAATCCAACCAACGCAACCGATGTGGTGTTATTAGGTAGGGCAACAACGGTGAATAATAACTTCACAATATCCAATGGCATATTTAACAGCCAAAATTTTCAAATAACAGGGAATGCAACGGGAACCATGAGCATGGCAGCCAATACAGGTCTTTTGCTGGGTCTGACAACTGTAGCAACTAATATATTATTCCCTACCGGGTACACAGCAGCACATGCCACGCTGAATGTTACAAGCACAGTAACCTACCAGGCTAATGTGGCACAAACTATATCAGCCGTTCCAACTTATGGCAATGTTGTTATAACAAATGGAGCAGCGGCCGTAACCAAAACTCCATCCGCAACGCCTTTGACAATAGATGGCAATCTTACAATTACAAAAGGCACGGGCGCACTAACAGTAAGCCAGACCACCAATACTATAGATCTTCTGGGTAATTTTACAAGTAACGGCATACTTAGTTTCAGTACAGGCAATTTTAATATCGGTGGTAATTATACAAACAATGGCACGTTTACAGCGGGAACGGGAACAGTAACCTTTGATGGCACTGCAGCTCAATCTTTAGCAGGAAGCTCTGTTACTACATTTCATCTTCTTACTATTAATAATTCTACAGCATCTACTATAACATTAGGGAATAATGTGATTGTAGGATCAACGTTTACAATTACAAAAGGCACTTTCGATGTATCAGCATCGAACTATAGCGTATCAGTAGCCGGAGGATTCTTGAACAGTTCTGGCTTTAATGCCAGGGCAGGTACCGTTACTATGAACGGGGCAGCGGCCCAAAGTTTTGGAGGTACTGCCACTACCACATTTTATAGCCTTACTCTTTCAGGCACTATAATAACGCTTAATCATAACGAATCTTTGCAAGCAGTGTTAACTGTAAACAGCGGTGCGCTCAACGGGCCGGATACCTTAACAATGACTTCTACAGCCGCTCTAACAGCGAGAATAGCTCCGGTAGCTGTAGGCGCCAGCATAGGAGCTACTTTCACCATGCAGCGTTATATAACCGGTACCGTAGCCAATTACCAGGCATTGTCGTCTCCTGCTAAAGCAACTATTCTTAGGGACTGGGATGATAACCCGGATTTTTATATGAGTGGGGTTACCGGCAATGATGGCAATGCGATGGTAAATAACACAATCTATTATTCTGTGTATACATATGCTGAGCCTACGAAAACATATAACGCTGTAACTACAGATAACCAACCACTCACTCCGGGTTTGGGTATTTATTTATGGATGGGCAATTCATTAACAACCTTCGCTCCATTTACTTTTGTAACCCATGGTATACCCAATTTCAACACTGTGAACTATAATGTTACAGCAAGCAGCAATGGCCTTAATTTAATTGGTAATCCTTACAACTCACCCATTCAATGGACTTCCTTCCAAACGAGCAATAATACCAGATTAAGTGGTACCTTTTATGTGTTTGATGAAACTACCGGAACCTGGGAATCATCTAATGGTACAGTTGGATCGGGAGGACGTGTACAAGCCAATCCTAATATTATTCCGGCACACCAGGGCTTTATGGTAACTGCTACATCGGCAGGTGTAATAAGTTTTAAAGAAGCGCACAAGGGTACAACAGACGCCCCGGTTATCCGAACGATGCAAGAACCTCAAAACATGATGCGCATAGCTCTTGCTACCAATGCCAACAAATTTTCGGGGCATGCCATGTTGCAGTTCGATGATAGTTCTTCCGATTTTTATAACCCCGCAGAAGACGCGCTTTACATGAAGAGCTTTTTAACCAATGCGCCGATAGTGTATACACTAAGCAAGGATGGAGAGCAGCTTATTAATAATACTATGCCGGGTGCAACTGATAAAGAGGTAACGTTATATGCAGGGGGCGGAGCGGAAGGCATGTACACCCTAACGTTCACTAACGTTGCTTCTTTAGGTAATTATAATTGTGTTCAACTAGAAGATATAACGAACAGTAAGTGGGCAGTTGTAAGCGAAGGTTCTTCATATTCTTTTACGGTAGGGCAAAATGCACAGCCATATAAATTTATTTTGCATTTTAAATCCTTGCCTCCGGGCCAGGAATGCATCGTCCCCGATGAAGTTTCTTCGAGTGCATCCAATGCAATGGATGGAGTAGATGTGATTTCTTCACAGGTGGGAGCCCAGGTTATTTTTACCATGCCAACCGCACAAAATGTGACTATCTCTGTGTTCAACACTATGGGAGAAAAAGCTGAAGAAGACATACGCTGCAATGTTATGGACAATACCGTTCAGGTGCCTTTACCTTCGACAACAGATATTTATATTATAAGAGTGCAATCGCCTAACGGTGTTGTGAATAAGCGAATATACCGCTGATTTTATTCAATCAATATTTTCCCATTATCCACAAGCTCTCCTTGCTCAGTAGTGATGCGGTACAGATAAATTCCTGCAGGCTGATTGATTAAATCAATTGAAAGTTGAGAATGGAGAATTGAGAGTTCATTTGAATAAACCTTTTCTCCGAGCATATTATATATTTTAACTTCTGAATTCTGACAACTGACCACTGGGAACTGAATTGTGAATCTTCCGTCATTGGGGTTGGGGTAAACACTAGAATGATTGGCAACAGTAACTTCGTTTATCCCCAATGGCACAGCAGTCCATTGTGCTACATAATTTATAGAATCTCTTCCTGCAATGTTAAAAGATCCGCCGACAATTAAATTTCCATTATAAACTGTAAAGGCATTTACATAACTGTCTGTACCAGGGCCCAAAGAATCCCACCCGGTGTAATCCCAGCTCGCTATATTATGTACTGGGGTATTCCCTGCAAGGGTAAAGCCACCTCCTACATACATTCTCCCATTATAGTTACCTATTGCATCAACATAACTGTTTAATCCATTGGCTAAGGCCGACCACGTGGTTCCATTCCAGGCTGCGATATTATTTGCGGCTACAGAACCTGCGTTTGCAAATGTTCCTCCTGCGTATAAATTACCCTGATACACGTTTAACGCATATACAAAGTTATCTACGCCACCGCCTACTGCGGACCAGGTTGTATTATTCCACATGGCTATATAATCTGCTGTAACAGAACCTGCTTGTGCAAATACGCCACCAGCATAAAGGTTACCATTATATACAGCCAGAGCATAAACTGAATTGCCAATACCAGAACTTACCGAGTCCCAATTTGTACCGTTCCATTGTGCAATATTGTAGGTATATATTCCACCTGCGCTGTCAAATCCACCGCCTGCATAAAGTACTCCATTATAGATACATAAGGCATTTACTTTGCCGTTTATCCCTCCACCAACAGAATCCCATGTACTGCCATTCCATCGAGCAATGTTGCGGGTGTATATTCCTCCGGCACTGTCAAATTGTCCACCTGCGTAAAGAGCCCCATTATATATTATCAACGCGCTTACCTGTCCGTTTATTCCGCTACCTAAATTGTTCCAGCTTGTACCATTCCATTGTGCAATATTATTTACAGGTTTAAGATCGGCGCTGTCAAACGTACCTGCAGCGTAGAGAACCGAATCAAATGCAACTACAGCAAAAACATTGTTATTCGTCCCCTTTCCCAGCGCTGACCATGGTTGGGCCTGCTGACTAAATGCAAATAATACTATAAAAATAAAAATCAGGAAGACATTTTTTTTCATAAGCATGAATGCTTTCATTGCAAACTTACACCTTTTCCTTGCTGCCCAAAAAGTGTGGACTGGCATGGAAAACGTAGAGATCGAGCACCGCTTTGCATTTGGCAAAATATTCACGAAGACCTGTTTCCAAAGAGAATAGCTCAGATACATCCTGCGCATTATATCCAATAGCGCTCATATTGTAGTAGTTAGCTATAAATAAGGCTCTCTGGTTGTGAAATTCCTGGGAGACGATGGTTATACTGTCCTGTCCGAATACTTCTTTGCAACGTATCACAGAATCGAACGTACGAAAGCCGGCATAATCTAAAGTAATACAGGAGTCGGGCACGCCAAGTTCTATGAGAGCTTTCTTCATGTCCTTGGGCTCGTCGTAATAGCTTATGTGGTTATCTCCGCTAACTATGATGTGTTTAATTTTCCCTGCCTTAAAAAGGGCAGCAGCAGCTTCTATTCTGAATTTAAAATAAGGGTTTTCTTCTCCTCTCCATATTTTATTGGTGCCTAAAACAACACCTACTTTGCGGAAGGGAATATTTTCAACGCTCGTATACAACTGTTTACGTGTAGAGGATATGACCCAGTAGTTGCATGCCCATACAATGCCAATGAACAGGAGCAATAAAACTATGGCCCAGCGTAGTATTCTTATTTTCAACAAGTTTTTCATTCCTTTACAAATGCAATGACCAGCGTACCAGACGCAAAAATATATTTATATAACGTGAACAAGTGTCATTTATTAACTTGCCACAGTTTTTTTAAAGGGCAAGCGTCTAAAGCATAAGTGGTTTTGGCTAAAGAAATAAATATAGAAAGTCTTAAGACGGGAGACGAAAGAGCATTTCGTGACTTAGTAGACATGTATAGAAAGGATATATACAATCTTTGCCTGAACATCGTTGCCAATGCCGAAGATGCTGAAGACGTCGCCCAGGAAGCTTTTATCCAGGCCTATCATAGCGTTAATTCGTTTCGTGAAGGGTCACAGATAAAAACCTGGTTGTACCGCATAGCTATTAATAAATGCTACGATCACCTTAGATGGAAAAAGAGAAAGAAAAGGTTTTCTTTTATTCAGCCATTATATAATAAAGATGATGAACCCATTGAGATACCCAGTAACTTTCAGCATCCGGGTATAGTTTTAGATAATAAGGAAACAGCAGCACTACTGTTTGCCGCTTTAGAGTCTCTGCCCGATAACCAACAGACTGCTTTTGTGCTCTATGAAACAGAGGGCATGGATTATAAGCAAATAGCTGAAACTATGGATATGAGCGTATCTGCAGTAGAATCATTATTGTTCAGGGCGAGGGCCTCATTGCGAAAGAAGCTCGAAAAGTATTATACCAAATAACACAAGTTTAAAACAACAACAACGTCAAATTGCTTAATCATGGAGAGAAAAGAGGAGATTAAATTACAAGTAGACAAAATTCTGGAAAGTGTCAAAGGCATTAAAGCAGTTGATGCACCGGCCTTTTTTACCGAAAAAACGGTAAGCAGACTTCGTGCTTCAAAAAGTGAACGAACTACCTTTTCATACACTAGCCTGTTAAAGATCGCAGCTATACTTGTACTTTTGGTGGTGAATACATATACTATCCGGTATATATTAAGCACCA
>Ga0206856_10050_pt1 | contig 39261 bp, 35 predicted proteins | sample Alteio_BWOrgCont_48_FD_152630 | JGI IMG/M metagenome (GOLD analysis project Ga0206856, IMG submission 152630) | Enriched cells from forest soil in Barre Woods Harvard Forest LTER site, Petersham, Massachusetts, United States -... | ecosystem: Environmental > Terrestrial > Soil > Temperate forest >...
AAAGTCGCTACGAAGGCTTTCGACAAACTTCTTAAACTCTGCAGCATAGGTTGATACTGGATAGATCAATGACGGTTGTCTAACAGCCTTCTCCTCGTCGCCAAAAATCGGGTCCTGCTCTCCCTGGTATCACAGAATTCCCTTGACTTTACAGCCGGCCTTCATGACGTGATGGTAAAGAAATCCGTAACGATTTTGATCATGTTTGGTTGGGTCCCACACCGCCAACGCAGCGCCGGTTGCGCAGGGAATTACACCGAGAGGAACATCACTCCCCGCTTCATAGAGCTACTTCGCAAAGAAATATGCGGGGCCGATCCCTCCCAGGGGAACTTTAGCAGCAAGGCGTTGCTTGATCTCAACGTCGCAATACAGGGTACTGGGCCTTGAGGTGAAACGCAGCAAGCTCGTCTGGCAGACGGTGAAGCGGAGGAATGCCGGCACACCAGGATGAGTCCACATGAGTATGCATCGCGTTGAGCATGTTCAGATATGGCAAAGCTGGCAGATTTTCTTCCGCCAACGCAATTCCGTACACGTTTGACTGCCCCCCGAGGATCCAGATTTCGCCACCAGGATATTGCGGAATACGATTCCTGCTTCTTGATTACCTCCACCTGGAGAAGAAGCCCAGATAATGTAGGGACCGCCGACAGGTATCTTCTCAACTACTATATAAGCGCTATCGGATCCAAAATCCTGAATGGGGCCTGCGAATCCATCCAGATTCTTCCCGCCTCATCCACGATGTGGACCGCGAGAACTGAGGCCTTCTCTTGAGACTGAACCATCATCCGACAGGCGCCGTGGTCATTGTTAGCGCGTTGCAGAACCTGGAACCTGATAGTCCTGTGCCAGCAGGGGAATGCCCTCGTCGCTGGAGTTCCGGTCTGAGTTCATCCCCAGCCTGCTATTGTGGGTGAAAGCCTCAGCCTTACGGGCCAAACCGAAAGGTGTGGCGGCTGCACCTGTGAGCATAAACTGACGACGATTGATTGATGTTTTGCGCATCACTCGACTGGTCATCTGCAAGCATCTATCCAGTTCTCAGTTCCCGTCTTCTGTGACCATGCTGCCAAACCCTTGGTAAACACCTCTTCGTCGTTCTAGCAAGGAGGGCCCTCTACTGGAATCGGGCCAAATGCCGGGAGCGCAATGTCTCGGTCATCGGTGATATTGGCATACGGATTTAGACCTGGCGCATAGATAAGGTTGATCGGTCCGCAGATTGGGTGATGATGTCCCAACAAAATCGGTGAGGCGTCTCGAAGCCCACACGAATGTCATCCTCTAAAAACAAATCGATGGAGCTCACCAGGTAGACGTGTTGGCGCTCCAGCGCGGCCTGACGCTGAGCTTCGCGGATCGATTCCCAGTCTCCGGTGCCCTGATTGTAAGGATAGGCAAAGCGACCGGTCTGCAGGCGAACAATGGGCAGATCGGGTTGGTCGAGATCTCGCCGAACACCGTCGATCAAGCGCAGAAGAGCTGCGCCGTACCGGGCAGTCGCGCCCGGTGTGAGAGCGTCACTTTCCCCTTGATACCAGATGAACCCTCGATTCTGCCTCCGGCAGCCCGAATGAGCTCGAAGATGTGGCTGTAGAGCTTGCCTTTCGGATTCGAGTCCGGATCCCTTCCCGGATCGGGCGGCCCACTCCACATACGATGAGCCCGATGGGGAGATTGGTTACGTCGTGCAAACGCCTGGCAAAGATCACGCCAAGGCCCACACCACCGAGAGGATCGGAGGATTCAACGCGCCGGCTTAGCAGGAAATCCTCGACCGATGTCTTGTCCTGCATGGCAAGGCCATCCCTCTGCAGGAGGATATTCGACTCCACAGGTTCGGGCGTCCACCGAAAAAAATTCTTTGTTCAGAGGTTCCTGGGCCTGAACCCAGTGTCCGCTGGGGGCCCAGGAGAAACCTGCGGATCGCCTGGTATGGGCGCCTTGAGGAGCGCCAAGCCTTGGCTATTCGACTGTTCAGCCACACCCAGACGTCCAGGTCCCTGGGAGAACAATCGCGCCTTGATCTTCAGCGAAAGCCGTAAGAGTACGCGACGGACTCCCGGAAACAAGATCGTCAGAGAGAAGATCACCGATGCCAGTCGCATCATCCGGCCACGTCTTGATCGTCGACGACTATCTCGTCACTGCTGTGCTTCGGGTCTGCAAACTCTGCAACAAGATAGTCAGGATCGCCGCCTCCGCACACGCGCAATACGTTCGCCACGGCTGCAGCTGTCCGGCGCTGCGATGTTCCGCCAGTCACGCCCGCAGTGTGTGGAGTTGCCAGCACATTCTCCAATTGCAACAGAGGGTGTTGCGGATTCACGGGTTCTTCAGGAAAAACATCGAGCGCCGCTCCGCGAAGACGGTGTTGTTCAAGAGCCTCGATCAAAGCCTGCTCTTCTACAATCTCGCTTCGCGCCACGTTAATCAGTACTGCTGAGGATTTCATTAGAGATAAAGCGCGCCGATCAATCAGGTTTCGCGTGGAGTCATTCAGAGGCACATGTATCGAAAGATAGTCGGCCTCAGAAAGGAGGAAATCGAAATCCTTTGGGCCTCCGAAGAAGACGCATTTAAGACTGGACAATACGGCCGTGTCTGGTGTCACCACATCCATCGCCAATACGCGAACTCCAAAAGAGCAGGCACGCAAAGCGAGCTCCTTGCCACTCGCGCCAAAACCTATCAGGCTCAGAGTTTTCCCGCTCAGCTCTTCATTGACCGGGTCGCACAGGATGCTCGATTTCAATGTGCGTCGGCTCGCGGTGTAATTCTTAGCAAAAAACAGCATGCCGAACAGCGCATGCTCGGCGAGCGCAACACTGCTGAAAACACCCGGCACGTTGGCAAGGCGAATTCCATGACGTTGAAAGCGCTCCACTGCGACGTGGTTCATTCCGGTGCCAATGATCTGCCAGAAATCCACCCTTTGGGCCGCGGCCTCGTCAATCATCTCCGGCGTCGCGAACGAGCCGCCAGCCTCTACGACCGCGCGCACACCGTTGAACTGACCGGATGGTGACCGTGTCAAATCGTAGACACGATGAGGAAGCTTCTCACCCAACTCCGACGAGAAATCTGAATAGATTCGCGTCAGCCAAGCGGTTGGGTTTTTGGGAAGGCCGAGATAGAGAACGCTCGCCATTATACTTTCAACCTCCGGAGAATGATGACCCTGATTTCTATGCACTCGCTCGGTCGTGCGAAAAATCAACTCTCATATTATCATAATATAAGATGCCTCGATTAAATGATTATTTCTAATCGCCAACGGACGCATTGCAATGTAGTCGCTTTTGAGATTCAGAAGCTGCTGAACAGTGCCGGAAGGCCAATAGAGCCGAATCTCCGCAATGCGGGTCGCTGCGCCCAAACCGATGTGTACGCGAGATCGCTGCTCGAAAGATAGCTGCCCGATGCACCGGCTTCAAACATTCGTACGCCGTCCGTGTCGTGCACTTCAATCCGTATCTCGAAGCCATCGGGATTGCTTGGGTCTCCGTGCAGCTTCAGAAGAACGGAATGACCTCTCTGTCCGGTTTCGTTGCGCAAGACGACCGGGGGTCCACTGTTCATGGTCACGATCGCATTCAGGTTGCCACTGTTATTGAGATCGCCGACACACAGTCCTCGCCCGACAGCCTTCTCCTGTTTCTGGCCGATGCCCAGCAGAGGCGTTCGGCTGAACTTACCGTTGCTGTTGTGTAACAGTACGATGGGCTGCGCCCAGGTCATGTCATGTCGATAGCGATCGATATCGTCCAGCACATGACCGCTTGCCATCATCAATCGGGAGCTCCATCGTTGTTGTAGTCGAAGAACCGGAGTCCAAAGCCGACCCAACTGAAGGTGGGTTCGGGTAGTCCACGAGGCCCGGCCTCGTCGTCGAACAAGAGAGATCCCTGGTTCATGAAAGGGGCCACGCCTTCCGACGCGAAGTTCGTAATGGCAATATCCGTATATCCGGACGCCCATCGTGATTGACCTCTGCAGCATCAATACCCATGCCGGGCTGAGCGACGCCGTCATTGCTGTATGCAATACCAGAAGGCACTCCAATCTCCTCGAGATGTCCTCGTTTGTTATGAAAGAGGAGATTGCGGGTTCGGTCGCTGGCCACAAGAATGTCCGGCCAACCATCCCCGTTCAAGTCGATGATGCGAACCCCAAGGCCGTTGACGCGGACAGCGTCAAGTCCCTCCCGATGGTTGGAGAAGGTGGAATCCTTTTTTTGCAAAGAGGGAACTGCTGCCCCGTTTACAAAGAACAGATCGGGCCGGGCCGTCGTTATCGAAATCGAAGATGGCGCAACCGAGCCTATGGTTTCGATCATCTCTTTCGCTCCGGCTCCTCCGTTGCCTAGAGAAAATGAATGCCGGTCTCACTGGCGTCCAGTTTAATGAAAGGACGTGCCTCCTTCTGCCCGACGCAGGCGCTGGCAAAGCAAACCACAGCGAGAAGGAACAGAATCCAGGATGAACAATGATCGACGAAATTCACCATGGATCGAAGCGCGGACAAGTTCAATACTCCCTTGGGTCGGCAGAGGAAGCCCCGTCATGCTGTCGAGTGTGCAGGTCTTCCATTGCCTGAAATTCTGTTGCCGCACCACGCTCGTCTCCAACGCGTTCGAGGACCATTCCCAGTTGATTATGGTTTCTGGGGTCCGATGAACTGAGTGTCACCGCGGCTCTACCACAATAACGGAGATGGTGCCTCACGAGCGGACTTGAGCGCCGCCTGCATCTCTCCGCCAGACAAATGTGCTTCGGACAGGTGGCGCCATGGGGCCGGGTAAGTGGGTTGGATCTGGGTCGCCCTAGTTAGCTAGTCCTTCGCGCCAACATAGTCCCCCTGAAGCACCAGAATCTTACCCAACTGCAGTCTCGCAAAAAAGTACAAAGGGTCGAGTTCAAGAGTTCAAGCGCGCGTTGCGATAGCAAACGGTGGCTGACGAAATTCTCCCAAGGCGTGGTGAGAGAATCCCAATCGGTACCATGCCTGCGGGCGATCGGGCGCCTGGTCCACGGCCTTCGGGAACCATGACAAGGCCTCTCGCTCCTGATGCTGGCGGAGCCGAATGTAGCCCAAATGCATGTTGAGATCAGGTCCGGGTTGGGAGCGAAGAAGAGGTTGCGCCGTTCGGTCGGCATCGTCGATCAGGTCTGACTTTGCCAAAAACGTCAAAACGTCGCGAGATTGAACCGGTAGTTGGCATTTCCGCCGGCAAGCTGCAAGGCTTCCTGCAACTCATTCTCGACCTGCTTCCGGGCTCCGCGGAATCCAGGACGAGGCACAGCAGTCCATGCAAATTGGCATCTTGTGGGTATAGACGGAGACACTCGTCCAGCCGATTCCGCGCTGTCTGATATTGCTGATGTTGATAGAGAGACAACGCCCTCGCAGAGGGCGACTGACGAGAATCAGGATTCCACGGCTACGGTGGCGACCCGCAAAACCAGAATCACGACACAGCTAAGAGTCAGCGAATGCATGCATTCTCGCAGCGACACCTCATCCAGCGTCCCTCGGATTAATCGAGAATAGCGTCAGCCTTGCGCTATAGAGATTAACAAGGAGTACGTGCAACAATCTACTGCGTGCTCCGATCGTCGTTAGCTGAGACCATAAGACATTCGAGCGGTACATCCTCAAGGCTCTGAAGTGAAGGTGCCAACAGGCAAACCCGCTGAATTGTAGAACCAGCTCGTAACCGTGCCTTTCCAGCCGTACCGAACATATTTCGGAGCTGTGATCGATGGACTTGTCACAAGCACTGTGGTCTTTTCTATCTTGCCGGTAGCAGGCATGAACTTGTGGTCCTCGCCCGCCACTTCAAAATCATCCAAAACGTCATTCTTGCTCGTCAATCCCTCCGCATGTGTAAACCAGACTCGAATCGAGCTTCCCTCGGAAGTCGCTTCAACGAACGTTGGGGATCGAAATTCAATATCCTTGCCATAAACCATACCTAGTGCCGTCTGGGCAAGGCGAGCGGCTACTGTCTGTTTGTCAGGAGGGTGAATATTGTTGGTCACCCCGATATCGATCGATACGGCCATACCAGTATTTTCGAGCGCTAACGTTCGTCGCTGGGCATCGCGAACTGCGCCCCAATTCACATCGTCGCCATAGCTGGACAGCTGCACAAATAAAAACGGGAACGGGCCTTCAGACCACTGGCTCCGCCAGTCTTGAATAAGCGCCGCAAACACTCGCGCATAGTTCGATGCACGATCCGTTGTCGCATCCGTTTCACCCTGGTACCAAATAGCTCCCTTGATGGTGTATTTGGTATATGGGGAGATCATTGCATTATAAAGCGCAGCCGGGGTCCAACTTCCACCGTGGTCATTCGGTATCCTATCTCTTGGAACTACCGTTTTGCCAGCTGCCTTCAGGGCCAGATCCTGAGCCGCATTCACAGTTCGAATCTCATCAGCGCGGCCTTGTTCCCGCGCTACTCTGGCCGCATCACTTGCTATCGATGGAAGGCTAGCATAGGCAATACCTCCCAGACTCATCCATGCCTGTGCTGGCGTTCCACCCCAAGTGGCATCGATTAAACCCACCGGGACGTGATTCTTAGCGGAGATCTCGCGCCCAAATAAGTATGCTATCGCAGAGAATTCTCGGGCCGTCTCAGGCGTACATTCCTTCCAGGTGTCATCGGAATCGCTCATTGGTACGGCTGAAACGCGTTGATTCTGCAATAGGATCCTTAAATTAGGCTGCTTAGCACCTGCCACCTCAGCCTCGCCGTTCTTCAATGGAGCGCCAGTGAAGCCTGTTAGCGGAAATTCCATATTGGACTGTCCCGAAGCAATCCAAACGTCACCCACGAGAATATCAACTCGCTCAAGAGGGTTTGCGCTCGAAGTGCCTAATACCGTTAATGTGTAAGGACCACCCGCCGTTTCAGGCTTCAACCACGCTTCCCACGAGCCGTAGGAATCGGCTGTCGACGCGATTGTCTGATCGTGAAATTTAACTGTGACCTTCTCCGAAGGGTTTGACCATCCCCAGATGCGGATTGGCTGATTCCTCTGAAGGACTGCGTGGTCTGACAGAACGTGTGGTAACAAGACCTCAGCTGAACACCAACCGATAGCGATCCAACAAACAACCGAAGCCCACAATAAACGTCTCGTCATAGTCTGCTAAATATCAAATTGACTTTATGTAATCCGACTTGCTGGTCTCTTATTGCATAGCAACGTCCCGTTGGAGAGCAATTGATTCTGAGGATTCACCCACCATTCGATAGAGCGCGGGATCTAATGTGCACGCCTTACTGACGACGTCATAAATAACCTCGTGGAGATGTTCCATGGGCGGTTCCCCGAGGTCCACAGTTTTGATATATAATATGACTGTAGTATTTTTTTGGTCAATCGAAAAATGTGAGGAGCATCCCCGGCGATTCTGTCATGCGTATCGTTAAATATATGATAAATAAATGATTACATGCCAAGTGCCAGGTTTGCGGGCGCTGGCGGCTATCCAGCACACTTACAATTCCTACGGGATCAATTGTTTGATGGTTCTTGATCTTACCAAGCCATATTGATACTGTCATAGTATTGTCCTATTATTCATCCGAGGTGCTTGCAGTGAAGTATGTCTTCTTGCTATCCACGCCGCTTCCTTTGGCCTGGCTTTTCTTTTGTCAGCTCAAGAGGCCGCCCCGCGGCAAAGTCGCCGACTGAGCCTTTGTCCAGTTCGCGCCGTCCGGGGGCGGGCGGGAAAAACTTCAACCCGGATTCCAGCAATGTTCTCGATTTTGAAACAATGAAGTCTAAAGGCACCTGGTACGAGCTCCTGTTCCCGACGTGCTGGATCTGGCAGTGCGCGCGGAATTAGCCATTCATGCATTGATAGGGGATGTCGATCCGGAACATTTCTATGGTGTATATCAAGGATTTAAAGTTCAACGCAGATCCTCCAGCCATCGAAGATGGCCATACTGCTTCGCAAGCTCTCTACTACGCCTGGGAGGGGATTACCCGGTTTCATGACGGCGTGGCGACGGTCAACTTATTTTTGAATCGCGCCTCCGGATGGATGGATGTAGATAGTTATCTGCCCCACAAAGGCAAGGTTGTTCTGCACAACAAGCAGGCTCGATCTGCTCTGGTCCGGATGCCTGCATGGCTGGGGACCAGTCCGATCAGCGCGACACTAAATGGAAGCCAGGAGCATCCTCCGCGCGCCGGGCGCTACCTGGCGTTTGAGCGACTGAGGCCCGGAGATGTTATCACACTCCATTTCGACGTCCCACAGTCGCCGGAGAAATACACCATTGACGACATCAAATACACCGTCGCGTTCCGTGGCAGCACAGCCATAGATATGCAGCCTCGCGACTCTGGTCCGCACGGCTACCCACTGTATCTGCGTGAACCGATGAAATCAGGCGAAGCATCCATGCACACTGTCAAGCGCTTTGCGGCCGACAGCCTTATAGGTGCGCAGGTTTTCTGAAATAGCCACTAGGGAGGAAAATTCATGACGCACCGAGTCCGCCTACACAGATTAATGTCGCCTCTTTGTACCCTGGTCTTGCTCCCAACTCTGATCTCGGTGGCCGCGGATGACAACAATTCGCAACGGCGTGTTGTTCCAAGTGGCGCCAAGGTTGATATGAATACCGACTCGATTCTGCGCCTCGAAGAGATCCGTCCTCGCGGTCACTGGTATGACGCAAAGGTGCCGGACACCCTTGATCTCGCCGACCGTGCTGGTTTGGCCATCAATGCGCTGATCGGCGAAGTGAACCCAAAAGAGTTCTACGGCATATACCAGAGTTACAAATTCAACGCGAATCCACCGCACATCGAAGGCGGGGCAGACGCGCTTTATGGGCTGGTGCTCGAGCCAAGAAGTGCACGCACGCTGCCTATGCTGCGAGTAATGAGTGGAAGTAGTTTTGGCCTCGAGATTGAGCGCGACATGATGAAGGCAATGTTGGGGCAGGTGCAAAAGACAGGTGAGATGATCTATCCGCGTGATTTCGAGGGCCCGGCGCGGGAGTTATCCTATCCGGCTCGTATGGGAATGCTGGCATTCGCTGCGCAGAACTGGTACGGCCGGGATCCCAATCCGATGTGGCTCGACTGGATCGATCTGCTCTCGGACGGCCTTAAGAAAGATGCGATTCACATAGACGACCGGGCATACTATCCGATTCAAAGTGCAATCGACTCCAGCGGGGTCTGGCACGACATGGCGCAGGGGGGTACGGGTCCCACACCGTACCACACGCCAGAGGAGCCCACGCAAGACGAAGAAGGACAGGAAGGTACAGCCAAGAACGATCAGACGCGCGCACTGAGCACTCTGGTTCTCGATTACAAGCTGACAGGCAACAAGGATTCGTTGCAGCTCGCTCGCGAGCTGGCGCGCGAGATTCTTCGGCCGGCCCTCTGGGTAAACACAAGCGATGATGGATATCCGGGCAACGAGCATGCCGTTTTTGAAGGCCATTTTCATGCCAACGTTCATACCCTGATCGGTCTGCTCGATCTCGCGGACGTGGACCACGATCCATGGCTGAAGGAGTTTGTCCGTGAAGGCTATGCGAATGCAATACGTAACGGCGTTGTCCAGCTGGGCTGGTTTCCCGCATGGATTCATCCAACGAAATTCGGCAGACCTGCGTGGCTCGCGGAGAGCGATGAAATCTGCGGCATTGGGGACATGGTGCTGCTGGCCATAAGGTTGTCTGATGACGGGCTCGGTGACTACTGGGATGACGTTGATTCGATTGTGCGCAACCAGCTTACGGCGCAGCAGGTAATCGATGTTGATCTGATGCGACGTGCTTCCGGCGTCACGACCACTGCTTACGACGGAGAACTAAACAGATTTCGTGGCGGATTCGGATTGGGAGGCATCACGACGATCTCAGAGAACGGACAGATAGCCGGATGCTGCACAGGGAACGGTTCCCAAGCGCTCTACTATGCCTGGGATGGCATCACTCGCTTCGACAACAAGACGGCAACGGTCAACCTTTTTCTCAATCGAGCCTCCGCCTGGTTAGATATCGACAGCTATCTCCCCTATACAGGTAAGGTAGTCTTGCACAACAAACTGGCCAGCACTGTCATGGTGCGGGTGCCTGACTGGCTCGATCGAAACGCAATCTCTATTGCGGTGAACGGCAAGGTGATCGCGGCGATTTCAACTGGCCGCTACCTCATGCTCGGGAACCTGGCGCCAAAGGACGTGATCACGTTGACTTTTCCACTCAAAGATAGTGTGGAAAAAGACACTATGGCCGGCACGGCTTATACGATCAGATTCCGGGGTAGCACGGTAGTGGACATCAGTCCCCGAGCTAACGGGCCGCATAGCTACCCTTTATATCTGCGCAGCGCGTTTACCTCTGGCGACGTACCGATGCGGCTCAAGCGGCGCTTTGTGTCCGACCGCCTCATTCCTTTGGGGGTGTATTGAATGCAATTTCCGCTTCGTCCCCGATTCTGTTTCATCGCTTTGGCGGCCGTGTGGTGTGTGCTGCTCCCGCGAGTTGGTATCGCAGAGAAATCAGCCGCTGATGACGAGGGAAGAATCCACTGGCTGGCGAACTATCAAGAAGCCCGAAGGATGGCGCTCAGACTCCACCGGTTGATGATCGTGAATCTCGAGACGGACTGGTGCACCTGGTGCGCGGCGATGGACGAGGACGTGTTTGGCGATCCCGAGGTGAGCCGCCAGTTCGGACCCAACTACATCTTTGTGCGGAAGAACGCCGAATCGGCACCGTTAGGCGTCATCCTTCAGAGGAGATTCCACGTCTCCAGTTATCCGGCTACGGTCGTCGTCGAACCGCTTGATGAGCTGTATGTGACCATCGGTGGATATCAGGCGCCTCCAATATTGATTCACGACGTGAACGATGCCGCGAGCGAGTTGCATCACTTGATTGTATTACGCGAACGCACTCGTTCTTCCATCGCAAGCGATCAGGAACGAGAGGATCTGGCGCAGGCTTATGCGGAGCGGGGCCTCTATCGGAGTGCGGCAGAATTGTACGACGGACTCCTGCATGAGACGGCCTTACCGAATGCTCCGGAGTACTACTTCAAGCTCGCGGTTTGTCGCGCCAGCGAAGGAGAAAGCGCGGAGGCGCTCTCCACACTTGAGGCGCTTGAAGGACAATTTCCCAACTCGCCATTGACACCCGAAGCCGAGGCTTTGCGAGGAGAGATCTGGTTCCATGTTGGTGATTCAGGCAAGGCGAAGCAAATCCTGAGCTCATGGCTCATTAAGTACGCAAAAAATCCTCTCGCGGCTCATGTCCGCTCTTTGCTCGCGCAGATCGACTAGGAGTGAATATTGGCCACAACTGACTTACGACAGAGGGCGCCTTTTGACAGGAAGTTCTACGCTTTCTACATTGCTTTTGTAGCCTCGCTCGGTGGCTTCTTATTTGGATATGACCTGGTAATTATTTCCGGCGCTCAGATCTTTGTTCGTGATCAATTCGGATTGACGCCGCAGCAATTTGGTTTTGCTACCAGCAGTGCTTTGCTGGGTTGCATAGCCGGTCCATTCTTGGGAGCCCGCATCTGCGATCGTTTTGGCAGGAAGGCCGCGTTGCTTCTCGCTGCGATGTTGTTTGCAGTCGGGGCAGTTGGAACTGCTGTGGCTCGCGACATAACCGACTTCAACCTCTTTCGGATTTTGGGAGGCATAGGTGTCGGTCTCGCCTCGCTCGCATCGCCGATGTACATTGCGGAAGTTGCGCCGGCCAAAGCCCGAGGCCGTCTCGGGTTAATGTATCAACTTGCTATTACAGTTGGCGCCGTCGCAGCCACCATCGTCTCCTACTTCCTTGCCAGGGATATGGCTCCGACGATCGCCTGGCGTTGGATGTTTGCCTCCGTGATTGCGCCTGTGGTGGTCTTTTCACTCCTACTCATTCGCTTGCCCGCCAGCCCCCGTTGGTTGGCCGAGAAACGCAGATTCAGTGAGGCATTGGCTCTCCTCTCGCGAATAGGCGGAGAAGAAGACGGTCGGAGAGAGATGACCGAAATTGAATCGAGCATGCACACTGAAGTGGGGAATTTTCGTGAACTTCTTCGGCCGGGCATGCGCGCAGCAGTTGCCACCGGCATTATTCTCGCGGTTCTCAATAACTGGACCGGTTGGACAGGGATAGCATTCTACTTGCCCACTTTGTTTCAGCTAGCGGGGTACACAAAAGCGAGTGATGCCATTGCTCAAAACGTTTTGGTGATGGCTGGCACTGTCTTACTGACTCTGATATCCATCTGGCTAGTAGACAGAGTGGGCAGACGTCCGCTTTGGATCACTTGTTCGGCAGCTATGTGTGTGTTTCTTGTATTGACAGGGGTTCTGTTCCAACGCAACGCGACCGGCGGGGCCGTTGTGCTGGTCGTCTTTTTGTGCGCAATCCCTCATGCGATGGCGCTTGGACCTCTCCCCTGGCTCATGATGTCAGAAATCTACCCCACCAGACTGCGCGCGAAGGCCGTGAGCCTTTCTACCACGCTGTTGTGGGTGGCGGGATTTACTGGGCCCCTCGCCTTCCCGATGCTGGAGTCGTTATCCGAACGAATATTCCACAGCATTGCCGGAGTCTTTTGGCTCTACTCATGCATCTGTTTGTTTTCTTTTATATGGGGATGGAAATTTCTACCGGAGACGCGGGGGCGATCCCTGGAGAACATAGCGATCTCCTGGCAGCGCGGATCGCACAACGTCTGAGTATGGCTGCTCTCAAGGGATCGGAGAAAATTGCGCGTCTTCGTTGTGGAACGGTCCGTTTCTGAGTATGAGGTGTTCAACCTGGCTGGCGGTGAGATATGCTCCCTGAAGACCGCTCCCGAACTTCTGGCACAATACTTCCCGCGTGTGTCCTTGAACCGGCCAATCCGCGGCTTTGACTCCATGTTCTCGCCGGAATAGGTCGCCCAACTGCGGGGATTTTGTGCCGAACACTCCTGGCACCAAACCGATTTCTCAAATTGGCTTGCCGTGCTCAGGCCGAAGTGCGTAAGAGCAGATTTACTCAGGAGACGGCACCCGCTTGCGCTAAAGAATGATGTGAACCCGATGGAGGACCATAGAGCGCCAGATAGATATCCTGCTCTGCCCGTCGAATCACTAGGATCATTGCGTCCCGGGCGGTATCCGGATTGCGTTCGCGAATTGCATCTGCCACCGCTCCATGCAGGTCCAGTGCCGCCGCCGCGGCGACCGGATCGCGGCGCTTTTTGTAAATGCTTTGGGTGCCCCGGAGTGCATCATGCACGATGCGGTTGATCTGAATCAAGAAGTCGTTGTGGCTGGCACGAGAAATTGAGCTGTGGAACTCGTGATCGGCCTCGAGAAATGCAGAAAAGTCCAGTTTGGCGCGCTTCATCGCGAGATAATTGAGATGAATCCGTTCGATCTCTTCGTCGGTTGCCCCCACCGCTGCGGCCGAAGCGGTGGGGGGTTCAAGGAGCAGTCGGACCTGACAAAGGTTTCGAACGAATTTCTCGTCGACTCCAAATTCTGTCTGCCACATCAGCAACGTTGGGTCAAGTAGACTCCATTCACTTCTCGGGTTTACGCGAACACCTGTTTTGGGCCTGACTTCGACGAGTCCCTTTGCCGAAAGAACCTTAATCGCCTCTCTTAAGATCGTTCGGCTGACCCCTAGTTCGCGACACAGTTCCATCTCGGTGCTTGCACCGCCATCGGCTACCAGCGTACCCGCCAGAATGCGGATGGCCAGAGCTCGCGTTACCTGATCATGAAGGCGATTGCGCCTTATCGTGGTCGTCATTCTGATTCATCCTATCATAGGATGGCTTCCGCCCGGACCACCTTCTAAGCGGGTCCCGGCAACGGAGAATAGGGCTGCTTCCGGTCTTGTCTCGCGAGTTCTCGACTCCCATTTGCGGTCAAAACGAAGGACTTTTCAAGGTGCACAGAACCGATACCGGGCAGGAACACGCAGGCTTCGAGGTTGTTGACCATTCCCTCTTCCAATGGAAGATCTGCCGATACGTTCAGGCAATCATCGGCGAGCCGCAGAGAGGTGTCGGGAACAAGAATAGGATAGTCGCGAACCTCGAGCCCGAGACCGTGGCCGTGTGGGAAGCATGCGCCAAAACCATGTTCGGTAAATTCGTCAGCCATTACCTTGTGCACCCTGGAAGACCTCACTCCCGGCCGCATTTCGCTTGTTCCTGCGGCTATGCAAGCGCGTAGTGCTGTATACCGGCGTTCGAGCGTCGTGGGCAGATCATCCATCGCGAGTGTTACGCCGGTGTCTGAGAAATATTGGCTGAACCTGCATCCGAAATCGACGAACATCACGTCATCAGATGCGAATTGATAGTTGGAACTCATTGCGATTCCCAATCCGCGCGGGCTGTAGGCAAAGTGATCGAAGGCGGCGCCCATCGCAGCCGCGTGTGCATGAAACTGCTGAACAATTTCGTGAACCGCCACGCCGGGTTTTGCCAGTTCGAGGGCTCGCATTCCAGCACGCTCCGTAATCTCCGCTGCCCGGGTGAGGCGTTGTAGTTCTTGGGCGCTTTTTACTGCCCGAATCAAGCGCACCAGGTTGCTGCAGTCCTTAAGCGATGCCTGTGGCAAGCCATTCGCGATAGCCTTGATCCGTTCGAGCGGCATTCCATCCATCTCGATGCCAATGCGCCCATCGGTTAACCCATGGCCGCGAAGGATTCCGAGGAGCGCTTGCAAAGGGGAAGCCGAATCCTGAGGTCGAGCTAACAGGTCCCACAATTTTTGCTCTTCCACGCAGGATTTCGGTGACTCAATGAAATCCAAACCGGACGGACCGAATATCTGAACATGGATTTCAGGAATACGCGTCGCGTCGGCCGCGAAGAGAGAGCTCACAATGAGTGCCACGTTCCCGTCGCGAGTAAGAACCGCGTATGTTTCCGGCAGGTGGCTCGATGCACCAGGCCGGGACATGTATTCCTTAAGCAAGGAATTTAGCCAGCAAAAATACCCGGAAAAATATCCAACATTGATAGCCGAGCTGGCAATCATTGCGTCCAGCTGGCATTCCTGCATGTATCGTATTGCCCGCGGTTTGTTGAGTAGGATAGTCTGCATTTGGCTAATGTGGCGCGGCGAAGCTCTTGTTTTGCGGCGAATGACAGCCAGATACTCCTCGATCGTCCTGTTTCACCCACACCCTGCACACGGCCGCCAGTACCTCAAGCGGGAATCGCGCCCGGTTTTCCAGCGCACCGCCGTAATCGTCGGAGCCTTGAGGATGGATCATGTCCAGTCCTGCTTCGACAACGCGTCGGGCCGCCTGGGCGAAGTTCTCCATGATCTCCTGAATATCCTGCTCGGTCATTGCGTGCGGCGTAGGAACCGGAGTAAGCTTCCCGCACTTCACCACCGAGGGACCGATCGCCTGTCGTTGTGACATAGACGGTGACGTCGGTCGGCCACCGAAATAGAGTTCCAGGGCAACCTTCGCGCCTGCGCCTTGGACTGCCTCCGCCATGCGGGCCAAGGCCGGGATGACGTGATCTCCATGGCAGCCAACCTGATAAACGTGACCCATTCCTCCGGGATCAACGTAGGTTGATTCGACCTGAATGAAACCGGCATCCCCACGGGCTCTCTCCACGAGGTAATCAATGTAGCGCGTCGTCAGAGTGCCATAACGGTTCGCTAGGGCTCTCTCCCATTGGTCCGGTAAGGACAGGATGGGGCAAGTGCATCTGGTTGATTTTCCTTCGCGCAGTTTGTCTACCGCCATAAAAAACACGCATTCAGGTTGAGAAATTCTCTTAACTAATATAATAATACAATCATATCTACCACAGCTACTATTTCGGCTTGACCGGCGAAGTTTTCTACGCAACGGACCGCTTTATGAGCGCGCACACTATCGTCAGCCAACGGCGTGGCGAAAGGTGAATCGTTTTCTGCCCAGTCAGAAGATCAACTTGTAGTCATGGCTCTCGAGGATCGTGTCGCAATCGTGACTGACGCAGCCCGCGGTATCGGGCAAGCCCTGGCCCTTGGCTTTGCCCGCGCGGGGGCATTTCTTGTGATCATTGCACGTAACTCCTCCGAGCTGGCCGGAGTCGAGCGGGAGGTTCTCGCTATGGGAGGAAAAGTCACCTTATGGCATTGGACCTGAGCCAGCATGACACTCCGAAGATTATCGAACGGACCCTCGCGGATTTCGGAACCATCGACATCCTTATTAACAATGCAGCTGTTGGAAGCAGCGCAAATCCTAAGCCGGTCGTCGATTTTGATGATGATTTCTGGGGCTATACTTTGGCTCTCAATCTCAATGCTCCTTATCTGCTCTCGAAAGCGGCGCTGCCCGTGATGTTGGCTAAGAAGCGGGGACGCATCCTGAACATCTCTTCCTTGGCTGGGAAAATTGGCCTGCCGCACGGGGCTGCGTATTCGGCTTCCAAGCATGGCTTGCTTGGTCTCACACGCTCCCTCGCTATCGAAGTGGTGAAAGAGGGAATTACTGTTAACGCAATCTGTCCCGGACCCGTGCGGAGCGAGGCGAGTGACAAACGAATTCAATTTGAGGCCACGCGCACCGGTCTGACAGTGGAAGAATTAGAGCGCCGCAGCACACCAATCGGCCGGCGGCTCGAACCACGCGAGATCGTTCCCATCGCTCTCTTGCTGGCCGACGATCGCGCCGCTGCCATTACCGGCCAGGCCTACAACGTCGATGGCGGCGCAGCGATGTTCTAGGCTCATTCTCCCCGCTACCAAAACTGCCCCGTCTGTCATCGTTCTATTGCAGCGGCAGAACCTTCTCCGCTGCAAGAAACTCCTTCTTCCGTAGCGGGGCGCTGGTCGCCTTATACTGGTCCCTCTGATACAGCGAAATTAACGTCTGGTCTTTTGAGCTGGACGAGATGTGAACGGCCGTGCTGCCCCGAAAGAGGATGTCATGCCGCGAGCCGGCGTTCCAATAGTGCTCCTTGAATTCAGGTTTTGGAAAGTCAAGGCACAGGACTGCTCCCTTTTGCAAACCATCAAGACCAGATTGCGCCCCGCATTGGGAACACGAACCTGTTCGCTGTTCACGCAGCTCTTGACAGCGCTCAGATCAACCCACATTGGAATGCGAACCAAAGCTGTCCCGGCCTGCTTGTTCCGGAGTTCTACCTTGCCCTCGTAGCGGCGTTGGAATGGGATTGAGCTCTTGCACTCAACAACCGAAGGCACACTTGGCTGCCGTTCTGACATGTAAAAGGTATCTGACGTCCCCCGAAATAGAGCTCTAGGGCAACTTTGCTCCTCTCGATGGACGGCGGGGAGCGCGCGCAAGAGGGCTGGCACAAACTGATCCACATGGCGGCCTGTTTCGATAAAGAAGGCACCATTTCACGGGTATCTGTGTAGATAGACTCGATTTGAATCAGGCCGGCTTCGCCCAGCTCTCTCCGCCACCTAGTTGAAGTCGCGGACCGTCAAGCTGTCTCGGCTCTTCGCCAGCCCTTCTTCCGTTGGACCGGTCAGGATTCGATGGGGAACGCATCCTATTGATTTGTCTTCACGTCCAGTTGACTAAAATCCATAAAATTCCACGATTTTTTGCTTGAAATTCCTTATATAATGAATAATACTACTGTAATATGAAATTGCAAATCGAGTCACGGCGGCGTGTCTTCGATTGGCGTAGCTTCGTCAAGGGTTCGTTGGGGGCCCTGATTGGCCCGTCCCTAGCAGATGCTGGGCAGCTGCGAAACAGGAAATCTACAGACCAGGACTTCTTCCACCGCTACGGGGAAGTGTGCCCGAACGATAGTCACACTACTATCTTCGCGATGGAAACGCGATGTGGAAGAGCGCCATCAATCATATGATCCAGCGCTTGTCGACCTTCACGGTCATGCAGAACGATTACGTTTACATGCCGTCCGGCTCAATCGAGCCGAGTGTGAACTCTGGTCCTGGAGTGATGTTCCTCGGCTTTATGGCGGAGGAGACTCGTGTGCGACTGATCCAAGGCTTGGCCCAGTACTACCGGGTTAGCGGTTATAAACCAGCACGCGATATGGCCGCTATGGCGCCAAAATATCTGTTGACATATTATATATCACGGATTATAAAACATACGCATATCCAGGATTTGGGTTGTGGAATTCATGGCCATCGGAGGTTTCCCCAATGAGAATCGCTCGCATAGTCACAATAGTTTTCTTTGCTTGCTCAGTAACGCCTCATCTTTACGCGCAAGCGATCGGCAAATTCGAGGGTACGGTCGCGGATCCCAGTGGAGCGGCCATTCCTAAGGCAAAGGTGACCGTCGTTGAGGAGAGAACGGGAGTAACGCGCGACACTTTAACCAGTGATGCGGGGACTTACTCTTTGGTCAAGTTACCTGTTGGTATTTACATTGTGAGCGCCGAGGCAAGGGGTTTCAAAGCAGCAAGCATCGAGGCGACTTTGGATGTCGATCAAACGCGAGAAGTGAACTTTAATATGGCGCTTGCCGGCACCATCACCCGCGTCGAGGTCTCCAGTAGTACGGCTCTTCTCGATACGACCGATGCTACGTTAAGCGGACTAGTCGATGAAAAACAAGTCTCGACTCTGCCTCTGAATGGACGGGATATGGTGGGCTTAGCATTCCTGGAACCCGGAGTGCAGCAACCCGTAGTTATCACGGGCTTCCACCTGGTCGCCAACCCTTTGATCTCGAGCAATGGCGGCCAAAGTCAAACGGGTGGCAGCACCATTGATGGATTCGACACGTCAGACTATGATCTGGGCGGAGCCCAATTCACGAACTTTAATTTGGATGCCGTCGCCGAATTTCGGATCCTGCAGAATAATTACTCCGCGGCTTATGGCGGCAACGGAAGTATCATCTCCGTCGTTACCAAGTCGGGCACCAACGAGTTTCATGGCAGCGCGTTCGAGTTCATACGAAACAACGTTCTGGATGCGGGCAACTGGTTCAGCGCTGGCACTGGGGAGCTACCGTTTAAGCGGAATGAATTTGGCGCGACGTTTGGCGGACCCGTGATCAAGAACCACACCTTCTTTTTTGGCGAATATGCCGGCTTTCGGCAGTCGCAAGAGACACCGCTGATTGAACAGGTGCCTACCGCAGCCGAACGTAAGGGCATAGTCAACATCATAGGCTCGAACGGACAGCCGGACCAGCTAACGGTGCCATTGAACCCAGTCGCCCAAACGGTTCTGCAGGCGTATCCAATGCCAAACGATCCGACCGGTTCGTTCGGACCGAATACCTTCAGCGCTGGCGGGTTAAATCCGCAAACAGCCAACCAATGGTCAATCAGGATCGATCATCGACTGTCCGACAAGGACAGCATCTTTGGCCGGTTCACTGATATCCACAATGCGGTTCCTGTGTTGGAACCTTTTTTGTACATCCTCAACCCGGATTGGACTTCATTTCGAACCTACAACGAGGTGCAGGCCGGTATCGCTTGGACACATATTTTTGGGCCAAACCTGGTCAGTAACGCCCGGTTTTCCTACGAGGATTCAGATCAGATCGTGAACGTGGCAAGCCACAGCGTTACTTCTACCACTTTGTCTGACGGTAGTCTGGCCAATTATGGACCGGATACTGGTGGTTTTGCTGAACAACCCCAGCCGTGGAACTACCACGAAAACATCACCTGGAACAAAGGGCGACATTCGATCGAGACCGGAGTGGATTTTGTGCGCCTTATAGAAAACAATTGGGGTGGGAATTATTCCCCTCAGGGATCATTTAGCTTTCAGCCCACGACGCCTCTTCCAGTCGCTATCCCTTCGGCCAGCGGTAACAATAACATTGCTGCTGGAACTCCAAGCCCAAGTTCGCTGATCAGTCTTATGGAGGGTGTTCCTCAGACCTACATTCGCCAGGCCCCCTTCCCGGGTTTTGGCCCGACTACTGGCCAAACTACCTTTTATCGTTTGCGCAGTTTCAGCGTGGCGGGCTATGTCCAGGACGACTTCAAGGCTACACGGAAGCTGACCTTGAACCTTGGTTTGCGATACGAATACAGCTCGGTTCCCTACGAAACCCAGGGCCAAACGCTGGCCGTCCTTGATTCTCCGCGTCTCCGGAATAGCTCACTCTACCTCAAGGCCGTACTCAACGTTACTCCATTCTATTACCCCGATTATACGGGGGTCGGGCCTCGACTGGGCATGGCATACCAAGCAGGGGAAAAGACCGTCGTGCGAGGCGGTTTCGGTATCCTCACCAACAGACCCATTGGGCAGCTCATAGACGATGAAGCAACAGGCTATTTGAGTGCGGCTTTTGCATCGACGACTTTGCCTGTCTATTCGTTGACTCCTATAGACAACAGTTCGGCACCCGTTGTCACGGACCTGAACGGAAACCCGCTCCCTCCCCCGGGCGGGACTAGCAAGATCCCGCCTAACACGTTGTTTAACCTCGGCCCAGTCACTCAGTTCTTAGGAGGCCCCCTTCATGTCATAGCAGATTCTCAGAATATGCGTAACGGTTACATCCTGGAGTCGAATCTGACCGTCGAACAAGAGTTTCCAGGCGAGGTTATGGCTCAGCTCGGCTGGGTTGAAAATAACGGTGTGAAGCTCATGGGCTTGGAATACCCAAATGCATACACGGGTGCGGATCCACAATATACGCCGGTCGCGAACGCGAACGGAGGGAATGTCGGAGAGATGTATCTCCATAACAACGTAGCCCACTCGACGTATAACGCACTGCAAGCGGTGGTTCGCAAAACGTCACAGAGACACCCCATAGATTTCCAAGCATCTTTTACGTGGTCCAAGCTTATGTCGAACCAGGATGCCCTGTACGGGGGCACGGCGAATGATGGCGACTTGCTGCAGAACCCGACGTGCTTTAGTTGCGGGAGAGCGCTGTCGGTCATGGATTTTCCTTTTCGCTTCGTGACCAGCATCTTGTATAACGTTCCGCTCGATCATTGGGAATTTTTGTCCGCCTTGCCCAAGGCGCTAACCCGTGGTTGGCAGGTGAGCGGCATTGTGAGTGGCCAGTCGGGTTTTCCTTTCGGAATCTATTCTCCTCGCGGCGTGCAGGGCTTTGGATTTTCGTCACTCTGGGGCACTTCAGCTGCGACACCTGACTTGGTACAACCACTCACATTCAATCACGGTCGAGCGAGACCAAATCAGCTTTTCTCCAACGCGGTTGTAGCTGACGCGATTACGGGGGCCGGGAAGTACTTATCGGTGCCTGGTTGCCCCGACCTCAACTGTGCATACCAAAGCACGTCAGGCACCTTGCGTCGTAATGCATTCCGCACACCCAGCTTCTGGAACGGGGATTATTCGGTAGTAAAGGATACCAAGGTTGGCGAACGGCTCACGGTGCAGTTCCGCACCGAAGCCTTCAACCTTCTGAACCAGCACGCGTTTAGTTATCCCGGGGCCCAGATTGGGTCTAACACTTTCGGAGTGGCCACAAGTACAGTGAACCCAGGGCGGGAAATCCAGTTTGGACTGAGGCTAATCTTCTAAAAAGTCCGACAAGCAGTATTTGAGGGTGGTGAGGTCACGGGGAAAACTGTGCGGTGTACCGAAAACGGTCTACCACCATTCAGAGGCAGGGATGACCCGCCCCCAAATTCCGCACACGCGGTAGTACAAATTTACCCCGCAGCCGGATCTGCGGCAAAGTGGGAAACGCTCCAGGCGTTTTCCAAGTGGGCGAAGCTCACGTCTTTCCCCACAGCTCCTAGCCAGCCCGACGGTGGAGAACGGCTACGTCGAGAGCTTCAGCGAAAGGTCACCCGATGAGTGCCTCAACCTAGAGCTGTTCTTTAACCTGGCTCGACACAAGCTGGCTCTCTGGTTGCACGATTACAACTACCATCGACCACATTCGGCGCTGGCCGATCGAACACCAGTAGAGTTCGCAGCGGTATGCAACGGTGGAAAAGACCGCGATAGGGCCGCCTCGGAAACCGCTTCGTGTTTACCGCCTTTTCCCCCGCACGGCGGCTGCTGGGAGTGATCTCACTTATGCCCCGGTCTCAACGCTGTTGCTGGAGACCATCACCTGAGTTACATTAGCCGTAAACGTGACCGCCAAAACGGACACAAATCGAACCATACTGGCCGAAATTTCCAACCTGTTTTTGGTCGAGTTTTCTGGGGCGGGTCAGTGCGAGAGAACTCCAACTTTTCCCCAGGGCTGAGTCTTCGGGGTCCAGGTTAACCGCGATTTGAGCCTTGTATCGATGTCCTTCGGGCAGCGAAGCTTGACGATCGACGTTCCGTCATCGGATATAAGGGGCCGTTTTGACGACTGGGGAAATCAGCAGTATATACTAGATATCTAATTAGTGAAGAGCTTCAACCCGCGTTGATGTCAGGAACAGAGAGAAGCGAATGAGAATCAACATCCCCGCGAACCTGACCCAACAAGCTTATGGTCTAATTCGCGACGAAATTCTTAGTGGGAAGCTTAACCGTGAGCAGAGACTTACGGAAGAGTATTTTGCCCAGCAGTTTCAAATCAGCAAGTCCCCGATTCGTGAAGCACTGAATCGGCTTGAGGCAGACGGACTTGTGAGAATCGTACCGCGCAAAGGTGCATTTGTACGCGATTTTTCAGTTCAAGATATCGAAGAAATTTATGAATTGCGGGAGATTTTGGAAGCGGCGGTGATCCGCGGATCTGAGATCGATCCCAAAACAGCGAAACAACTAACCGCGGTTTTAGAAAAGGCCAAGGAATGCATACGAATGAACAACAAGCCTGGATATGTTTCTGCGGATGCCGCGTTTCATACCATTCTCGCACAGGCAAACAAGAATTCTCGACTGCGCGCCATCCTTGAAAGTATGCATAATCAGTTGCTAATTCTGCGACACCGGACGTTTGAACTTTCAGGTCGAACGTCAATAGTACAGCACGGTCTTATTCTTAAAGCTCTAATCAAGGGCGATCGGGAACGCGCAACCGAACTTATGATCGAGCACATTCGTACGGTTCGGGAGGGACTGGCAAAATCTCTTTCTAGGACAAACCACGAGAACGCGGTTGTGTCACAGAATCGTGCTCCATCCGGGGGCCGCGGGCGGTCTACCAAAGAAAACACGGCTGCTCCTTCTCTAGTTCCAAAGTAGGCATTTTTGTCCCGACGGAGACGTATTCTGCATCCAGCCCAACGATTACCTGAGTCTCATGCGGAGGCACTGAGTTTCGCGGAGCCTAGGAAGTTACCGACGTGGTATTCCTCGCAGGTGACGAACCGGTGAAAGTTGTGAAGCCCAACAGTCGCTTGACGTTCCATCGCCTCCGATAGCGGCGAAGCTTGCGTAAATCCTGGATTCTGGGTCTGCGCTCACGCCTCGAGCAGGTCCGAGATGTAGTACGCTTTGGCGCCGATAAGCCGGGCCGGAAGTTTTCGAGGGAGCCCCCGAGCAGGCATTGAGCTGATGAGGTCTTATGATCGATCATCGCCTACTTGGGTGCACGAACGTCCAACTTAGTTTCTCCGCTATCCGGAGCTGGGTGTCGTCAGCATGTAGCTCCGTTGCCACTGTCCTATCCGGATGCGCCGCTTCGCGCAGCGGCCGCAACAGCCCACCTGAACTGCCGACGCAGTCTGCGAGTGTCCCGCGGTTTCGCCGCACTTCCGATGGCCCGCGACCTCCGCCGACGATACCTCGTCAAATGATCACTGTACTTCGAAGTCAGCAGGTTTGCCAGCTATCCCGGTCCGGCGATGCAGTGAGCGACAGGGCGGCTCGGCGCCGGGCCTGCAAGATGCGCTGTCAGGCTACCACAGCAATTTTGGCAGTATGCGGCGAATCACCGTCCAGGTAGCTGGAATTTGTTCTAGCATCCGGAAACAGCCTCGCCAGCCCGGCTGGTCGCTGCAGTCCGGGCACGCATTATCCTCCGGGAGATGCATTCTAGATTTCGAGCGACAGGTTGCGGCGAGTCGGTCTCTGCTCGGGTTCAGTCGCCCAAGGTGCTTCTCCTAATCCGGAGGCGTTCAGCCTAATGAGGCTTTAGCTGTGGAGCCTCAAGAGGTTGTTGACATCCCGAAGCCGCTCGATTGTTGGTGGGCCCTTTCCCGGGAGCGGCGAAGAGCGTCCGCAGAAGTAATGGGATGGTCCGCTCCGATCCCAACGAGAGCACACTGTAGTCAGCGATTCGCGGCAGGAGACCGCCATGCAAAAGCGCATCGAAGGACTCACGGTATACTGCATCGATATCGGGAAGAATGCTTCCACGTAGTCGGTCTCGACAGTACAGGCAAGCCAGTGTTGCACACCAAGTTTCGGCGCGATCGCCTGCTCGATCATTCCGCGAATACGTCCCGCTCTCGTCGACATGGAGAGCTGCCCAGGCTCACAGTGGCTTGCCACGTAAGCTCCAGGCGTCAGGCCGCACAGTTCAGGATTATTCCCGCTCAGTCTGTAAAACCCTACGTCAAGTCCAACAAGAACGACATGGTTGATGCTGTGGCGATCGCAGAAGCGATGACCAGGCCCACGATGCGCTTCGTACAGGTCAGGCAACCAAAACAGAGTGCGCGGCAGGCCTTGCATCGTGTCCTTGATCGATAAATGAGCCAGTGCACTGGTCTGATCAACCAGGTGCGAGGCTTTTTGCTGGAGTTTGGCATTGCTTGTCGACAAGGAACTGGTGTTTTCAGGATGGATGTGCCGCGGGTGCTAGGAGACGAGAAGAACGAGGTGCCACCATCCATGCGCGGCTTGCTTACTGGCTTGTGGAACGACTTCAAGCTGCTGGAAATCAGGATCGAAGAGCTTTCGAAACAGATTCCGCGCAGCGTGCAGTACAGTGACACTGCCGACGACTCATGACCGTACCCGGTATCGGTCCGCTTGCGGCCAGTGCTCTTGAAGCCTCAGCCGGCAACGGTCATCAGTTTGCCAACGGACGATTCCTCGCGGCATGGCTCGGAGTTGTGCCTCGACAGTATTCCACCGGTGGTAAGACAACACTGCTCTCCATCAGCAAGGGAGGCAATGCCTACCTAGGGCGATTGTTGATTCATGGCGCCCGGTCATGTGTGCAGACGTGCGATCGGCAAAGACATCCCTTGGGAGGATGGATCACCAAGCTTGAGCAGCGCATGCATCGAAATAAAGTCATCGTAGCGCTGGCCAATAAAATCGCCAGGGGTAGCATGGAAGATTCTGATCAAGCCAGAGGAGACTTATCGCTGGTCGGAAGCCTGAGCCAGGTTGCTCTTGCTAAGTTTGCTCTGCAGAGACTGATGACACAACGGTTGATCGGCATGTTGTAAACCCGGTTCGGGAATCAGGTCTGTTTCGAAGACCGCACGAAGTTATTGGGAACGGCATGCGCGGATCTCATCATGGCCTGGTCGCCAAGAGCGACCGACTCGCGAGAGGCCGGATACATTTACGCAAAACGCCGTGTGTCTGATCAACCTCTACACTTGCAAAAGCGGAGCGGACCATACATTCCCAATCTGGAAGCCTCAAGTGTTCGACTTCATCGTAGCGGAAAAGGAAGTTTTCATAATTATCCGCGGGATCAGATAGGCATCATCCGAAGAGCGTCCACCAATATCGCATCTCAGTGATTCAGACTCTCGGGCACGCGATTATCGTGAGATCACGGGAGATCGCGTAGACGGTTGGGAGCGAGAGTACGCCGTTGTGCACGGTCTTCATCCGGGTGGGGCGTGCGGCGTTGGTTACCGACATTTCGCGCATTTGCATGGGATTGCAGCAAATAGGGAAGACCACTGGGGCTATCCTCCGATCCAAGATGAAGCCGACGGTGGATCGCTTTGTAACAGCGTTTATGGAGTATGGGAGGTCTCTGAAGGAGAAGACGCTTCTTCTGCATCAGAGAACATTGCTTGAACTGTATCAGTATGTGAAATTCCATGGAGACGTTATCGTCAACTGAAAATTCCCCTGTACAAGGGTCGGTTCAGCGGTTCAGCGGTTCAGCGTTCAGCCGTTGGTCAGACTGTTTCTTATGCGGTGTCTTGGGGATTACGAAACGACCCGCACGATCTCCGTCCGACATCGCCACCACGAGGCGCGGTTTGTAAAAGTCTTGACAGTAGTCAAAAGTTGTCGATCTTATCGAGTAAGAGAATAATATTATGGTATAATTATTTAACTGAGGGCTTTGCTATACCCCATTTTGCCAAGCACTCAATACCCGCGTTGCCTATTACTTACGCTGGTGCACAAGCTTGCGTGCTGTTCGATCAACACAGGGGCGGCCGCGAAGATGATTAAAATCCACCGGATCATGGCTCCGGGTTCCGGCTGACCGGCAGACTCATGCATAAGAATCAAGGAGAACTCGAATGCCAACTCATCCTCTAGAATCATTGAGCGCACAAGAGATTCAACTGGCTGTCAAACTATTGAAGATGCAAGCCTGGTTTGAGCGGAGTACACGGATCATCAGCATCATGCTGCATGAACCACCCAAGGAGTTGGTGTACGCATGGACCGGGCCAGCGATGCCGGATCGGGAGGCTGTTGCCGTGCTTTTCAATAATGCGACGAACACAGTTTCCAATGCATTTCTTAATCTGTCGTTGGAGACGTTATCGAGCTATATTTCTGGTCCAACTGGCGCACAGCCGACACTTTCAATGGACGAGCAAGTCGAATGTGAGCAGGCAGTTTTGGCAAGTGAGGAGTTCCGGGCTGCTCTCCAGAGACACTACGGGATTACTGATACCTCTTTGGTGATGGTCGATATATGGAGCGCCGGCAACTACGGCTCAAAAGAGGATCGAAGCCGCCGATTAGCTCGCCCCCTCTGCTTTCTGCGAGGCGATCCCACGGATAACGGCTATGCCCGCCCGATAGAAGGGATACGGCCCGTCGTCGACCTCAACACGATGCAAATAATCCGCATAGAGGAGCATGGTGTCTGGCCCCTTCCCCCTGAGTCCGGAAACTACTCCGCCAGCCGAGTAGCAGAATTCCGGAATGACATTAAGCCCTTGTCGATCAAGCAAACTGATGGTCCGAGTTATTCGCTGAACGGAAGCCAGATTGCTTGGCAGAATTGGGAATTTGTCATTGGGTTCAATGCTCGCGAGGGCTTGACGCTTCATCATTTGTGCTACCACGACAGAGGACGCAAGCGTCCAATCCTTTATAGAGCTTCGCTTACGGAGATGGTGGTGCCATACGGAGATCCGCGGCCAACGCAGGTCCGTAAGAATGCATTTGATGTGGGTGAGTATGGAATGGGAATGTGTGCCAACAGCCTGCGTGTGGGATGCGACTGTGTGGGACACATCAGCTATCTCGATGCGCATCTGTGCGACAGCCGCGGAGGTGGTCTGACGATTCCAAATGCAATCTGTATTCACGAAGAAGACTACGGCATCCTTTGGAAGCACACGGACCGTCGCTATCCAGACAGTCCGGAAGTCCGCCGTTCGCGGCGACTGGTGATCTCCTCCATTTCCACCGTAGAAAACTATGAGTACGGATTTTTCTGGTACTTGTACCAAGACGGAAACATTCAGTTTGAAATAAAGCTCACCGGGATATTGTCGTTAGGGGCGGTTCGTGACGGCGAAAACCCGCCTCATGGAGCAATGATTGCGCCGCTGCTCTATGCGCCAAATCATCAACACTTTTTCAATGTCAGGCTGGACTTCGATTTAGATGGAACGAACAATACAATCCAGCAAGTTGACATAGTGGCAGACGCCGTCGACGAGACGAACGCCTTCGAGAATGCATTCCGGGCAAAGGCGATCGATCTCACAAGCGAGAGCCAGGCGAAGTCTCATATTAATTTGGAAACTGCCAGAACATGGAAGATCATCAACCCGGATGTCAAAAACAAAATGGGCGCTCCAGTCGGATACAAATTCTTTGCTGGTGACAATGCCTTTCCCTTGGCTTCGTCAAATGCCTGGTGGCGCAAGCGCGCTGGCTTCGTGAACCATCACGTCTGGGTCACTCCCTACCGAGACGATGAGAAATATGCGGCTGGCGATTACCCGAATCAGAGTGGCGGAGGAGATGGCCTTACCAAGTGGACCCGTGCCGATAGGTCGATAGCCAACACAGATGTTGTGTTTTGGTACACGTTTGGACACACGCACATTCCTCGACCGGAGGACTACCCGGTAATGCCCACGACATATATAGGGTTCCTGCTCAAGCCAAACGGCTTTTTTGACATGAATCCAGCCAACGATGTACCGCCGTCCGAGCGGCACCATGGTGACAAAGATTGCAGACATTGCGGATGAAGATGCTTTGGGTCACTGGCGCCACGACCGTTGATCATTCTGCTCCATGTGCCTGGAAGCGGAAACTGCAGGCGTAGTGTTTTGCCATCGGCTAGACTTACCATGACACCGTCGGCCAACTCTATTGCCTCAAGCTCACCCGCTCGTCCGCGTACAAAACACCGGCTGAACCTCAGCCGAATACTTGACCCAACATGTATGATCCGCCGCGTTGCCACAGGTCCCAGAGTTGTCGTTGCTTCGCCGCCAGTGGCTCTTCCGCTGTTCCCGTCGGAGACTTATGAGTTTCATCAGACGCTGAGTGGCCTCGGGCCGAGTCGATCAAAAATACGAAGTCGGTGAAGAGATCGTGTGTTTATTATGAGGATGGATCATCAAACCGTAGTTCCATCCTTCGCTGGGCTGGTGGCGTTTGATGAATTGGCGTGAGCTTAACGGATGCGATTGGCGCGACAAAAAGCTCACGCCCGATCTCGGCACGATAGGGATTATATCTAATCGAGTCTCTGGCCTGATATGTGCTGGTGCCCAAATGGCAATCGACCTCGCAGTGACTTCGTGGATTTAAGGCGATCAGTCAGAATTATTTTATCGGAGTCGCTCCGCCCACATCGGGCCACTCGATGATCTGTTCGTCTGTTCGTGCAAGTGATGGGCATGCGGAGTGCCGACTCGCAGGCTACATGCAATGACTTAAGTTGGGTGGTACTAGGATCAATGCCAATGCTCGCACCATTCTACGCAAAAAGACAGGATCAAAGCTCATGTGGGTTCGGCATGAGAGCAAGCGCGAACGATGAACAGCTCGACCACATTCGACAAGCACCGCTATGAGATGATGAGGCGTCCGCGACTCGCCATCGGACAGGGTCAGCTGCGTGTGAGTCTGCTCGATGGCAGCCAGCAATCCATGACCGAACAGACAAGCCGACGGCTCCACTGCTGTGGCGTAGGTCCTGCCATAGTGAGGAAAATTTCTCGCTCCTCCTGTCTCCTGCCAGCTCTGGAGTCGCCAGAGTCTTATCGTCATGGTTCCCTCACTGTTGATAGAAACAGAGCCTAACCAGCATGCAGGGCAGCTGGACCATTGATCAAGTTGAAGCCGGTTTCACGGCGTTGGCAGAACCGACGATCAAGCCGACGATTTCATCCGGAGTGGTTTCGTTTTTTCGACGGAGGCCAGCGCAGGAGCCACGGCGAAGCACCATGATACGGTCGGCCACGGAGAATACGTGGTGCATGTTGTGGCTGATGACCACCACTCCGCGTCCCGATTCTTTGAGCCGGGTTATGAGATCAAGGACGTGCTCTGATTCCTTTACGCCGAGAGATGCGGTCGGTTCATCCATGATGATAATCCGGCTATTTTGCGACGTCGCTCTTGCAATGGCGATGCACTGCCGTTGCCCGCCAGACAGATCGCCGACCTCGGCATTCAGTGAAGGGATATTGACTCCCAGGTTTTGCAGCGCTGTGCGCGAGGCGGTCAACATCTGCTGGCGGTCAACAAAGATGCCCCAAAACGTTGGTTCACGGCCCAGAAAGAGATTGCAGGCAACATCGCGGCAATTGACAAGTGCCAAGGTCTGAAAGACAGTCGCAATGCCAAGTTCGCGGGCTTTGCGCGCGTTATTGATCCGAACCCTCTCGTCCCCCACATGAATATCGCCTCTGTCCGGGCGCAATACGCCGCTCAGAATTTTTGTGAGTGTGGACTTGCCTGCGCCGTTGTCGCCTACAATGGCGAGCACCTCGTTCTCAAAGAGATCGATGTCGATGTCCCGTAAAGCGCTTACATGGCCAAAGCTTTTGGAGAGGCGGCGGCAACGGAGGTAGGGCACAGTGGCTTCAACGGCATCGAAGGTCCGCTGCGCGGGCAACTCGGCGGAATGGATGTCAAGATTCAATGAGGTTCAGCTCCTTAGCCCTCTGGATCCATGTATCTGTTCTCTGCCTCACCCGTGCGATGTCTTTCTTCAAAATGGCTTCGCCTGGCGCTTGCATGCTCCAATATGGATAGCCGTGTTCAACCCGTAACCATGCGCAGGCCGCCGAGAGGAATCCCATGATCAGAAAATCCTGGTCGATTCCCCATTGCAAATATCCCTCCTCGATGCCGGTTTGTTGATCGGGAAAAATGTCCGGCGAGCCGGCTGCGAGCTGTTTTCCGGGGGGGATTGCGTTCTCTCGCAGAGTCTTCCAGATTGCAATTGAACTGGCGCCCCCGAGACCGACAATAGCGACCAGTGCGTCTCCCTTTTGCTCAATGTGGGCTCCGTATTTCGACATGCTCATGGCGATATCGTCGAAGGCGCTATCAGCGAAGGTTTCCGTAGCGAAGTTTGTGCCGTGATCATGGTTGTAAGCGGCTACGCCGCCTTGGGTGGCGCTTTGCAGTGCGTCGATGAGGGCCGAGCCGGGATTGCCATTCCCGATGAGAATGACTCCTTCTTTCTTTCTCGAAATCTTCTCTGCCCACGTCGCCGCCTGTACGCCATTGAGGGTACCAATTGCGAGTGGATCCTGTGTGATGACCCCTAATCCCAGCCTTGTTGCCTCCTCACTGATCCCCTGATCAATGATGACCATATGGACTCCCGAGTCGATCGCTCTTTGGAAGCCGCTCACCATGCCCCTGCTTTCAAGTTCGGTGACGATGACATCCGGTCGTGCCGATATGGCGTCGTTGAGCTGGTCGAGATGATTCTGAACGGAATAAACGGGGTTCCCTATATGTTGATAGTCCCAACCAACCAGCCTGCAGAATTCCAGTTGGCCGACGCGTAGTGGCAGGTCCCACTCTCCGGCGGCCTGGGGTATCCAGACCAGTTTCCTTCTTGTCTGTGACGCAGTGCCGCGGCGTTCGGATTGTTGCTGAGGCGGTGCATGCTTGTCGCATGAGGCAAGAAGAACGCTGAGCGCCGGCAATGCCGCTGCTGCCGTGGTCAATCGCAGCAGCCCCCTGCGCGTGATTGCCTCGCAATTGACGCTGCGTTCATCCCTCATCGACATTTCGAGTCACTCACGACGTGCCACGCGCCTCACTTCGAAGAAATTTGGGCAAGCCGAACTGCACTGCGACGAAGCATCAGGTCAAGCGCCGCAACCACCACAATAAGAAGTCCGGTCGCAATACCGTCCCAGAATTGCCGGACGCTCAAAAGGATCAGCCCGTTCGTCAACATGCCCAACAAGACCGCCCCAACAAAGGTTCCGAAGATCGTTCCTCGGCCACCAAAGAGTCCCGTCCCGCCTACGATTGCTGCTGCGATTACCCTTAGCTCGAGGCCTGTGCCCGTGTTGTAGGGCGCCAGGCCAATCCATCCGAACATCAAGGCGGCAATCAATCCACATAAGCCGCCAGTCATGGTAAAGCACACCAGTTTGATAGTTGCCGTGTTGATTCCGTTGAAGCGGGCAGCCTCACCACCACCTCCAGTTGCATAGACCTCATAGCCAAAACGGGTCTTCGCCAACACCATTCCCCCGATCAGAAGGATAAAAAACATGAGCAAGGTAAGATTGGGGATCTTCCACAGAAAGCGCCCTCCGATCCACCGGTAGAAAAGCGAATCTTCGTTTCTGGCGGAAATCGGATAGCCGCCAGAGACGAGATTGGCCGCGCCGCGCAATACTGCCATCGAACCCAGCGTGGCAATAAATGACTGAAGCTTGACATAAGTTACCAACACTCCATTCACCGCGCCTATGCAAAGGCCCAGAAAGACCACGACCCCGGCCGATAGCCAGGGATTTAAACCACGAAGCACTGTGAGATAGGCGATCACCGTGACAAGGAAGCCGTAATTTGCCCCTACCGACAGATCAAACTCACCAGCAACCAAAAGATAGGTCATACCCACTGCAAGAATGCACAACAGCGAAGCCTCGCGAAGAATGCCGATCAGGTTGTGCGCTGTGAAAAATTGCGGAGCAGCAAGAGAAAAGCAAAGCAGGGTCAATACTGCCACCACTACTATCCCAAGATCCCGCGCTGCAAGCAGCCGAATAATAAGGGGTGCTCGTTTTGAGGGGCTTGTCAAAGCGATCGCTTCTCGGTAAATAATCATACAATAATAAAAACAGGGCGGGGAGCCACTCTCGATCCTGCCGCAAAAGGAAAATCTTCATTGACATCTGGATCTAAATATATTATTAGAATACTATCATAATAATGGTTCAGTACACATAGAACCTATGCATTCCGGATTCCAGACAACAGGCAGGCCCCGTATGCTTACCAACGATCGTGTTCAGAACCACAAGTTGAAGGGATTTTGCGTTTGTCCTCGTCTCCTGACGGACAAGGAAGTTACCGAACTGTTGCGTGAGATGGACGACATCTGCGCAGGAGCAACAATCGCCAATCATGAGGCAAGCAGGCTGGAGATGGAGCCGAATCAAGGACCGCAAGGCAATAAGGTTCGACGAATCCATGAGCCGTGCACGTATTACGAAGCATTCCGCGAGCTTGCCGAGAGCCCAAAACTGGTGGATAGCATGGTTCAACTGCTGGGCCCCGATGTGCTGTACTCCTACAGTAAGATCAACATAAAACCGGCCGAGATCGGGTCGGTCGTCGATTGGCATCAGGACATGGCCTACGGCCCTCTAACAAATAGTTCATACGAAGCCGTCCTGATCTATCTTGATGATGCCGATGTCGAGAACGGCTGCTTGCGTGTGATTCCTGGTTGTAGCCATATGCTCGACCACTCGCTCGACGGCTATTTCCAAGGTCGAATTACCGAACCATTCAACGCGTCCGATAGCGTGGCCATTGAGGGTGAGCGAGGCACCGCAGTCTTCTTCAGTGGGCTGACACCCCATGCATCTTCGATCAACAAGTCGTTGCGGTCCCGGCGGACCCTGATCATTGGCTACCGTTCAGCGGATGCGTTCCCCGTTTATATTGGCCCGATGACCGTTAAAGCAGATCAGTTCGTTCGTTTGGTCCATGGCAAAGCTTCACCGTTCGCACGTTTCGATATGAATACAGTTGCCATCCCTCGCTATCCGGGCACCATGTCTCTGTACGAACTGCAGGAACTATCTAGAAATAGAGTCCAGTCCGAACCGCAGACGGCTGCGTCGAACATGTAGCCGGATAGCGTTTAGGCTGAGAAGTCGACTGCCTGCGTCGACATGGGTCGGATATCGAGATAGGAAAAGGCCGCTCCGATTCGCATGAAGGGGATGGCTTGGCGGCTATGGGCTGCAGATGACGTACAACCGCTTTGGCAATATCTGATGAGCTGTTTATAGCATAATCTCACGAGCCTTTCATGACTGATCTAACCCACGCCGACGCGCTGTCTCAGCGGCCTAAGTTTTCGAGTGAATTATCAGATCGCTGGGTTCACTTCTACCGACAGATGGTCCGCATTCGTCTGTTTGAAGACCAGGTCAATGAACTGTACACCAGCGGCCGCATGCCCGGACTAGCCCACCTTTATATAGGAGAGGAAGCGGTAGCTGTAGGAGTCTGCGAAGCACTCCGGGATGACGACTACATCACCAGCACGCACCGCGGACACGGCCATTGTCTCGCTAAGGGCGGCAAGGTAGACCGTATGTTTTCAGAGTTGCTCGGCAAAGAGGCTGGTTATTGCCGTGGCAAGGGCGGATCGATGCACATCGCAGACCAACAAAAGGGCAACTTGGGCGCCAATGCAATTGTGGGCGGTAGTACAGGCATTGCCACGGGCGCAGCGCTCTCGGCGAAGATGCGGCACACTGATCAAGTTGCCGTTTGTTTTTTTGGAGAGGGCGCGCTCGGTCAAGGACTACTTTACGAAGTCATGAACATGGCCTCGCTATGGAAGCTTCCCGTTGTCTACATTTGCGAAAACAACATGTACAACGAGTACACGCATTTTAGTGAAACTACTGCTGGCCTGATAAAAGCGCGCCCCGAAGCCTTTGGAATACCCACGGAGGTCATCGACGGGCAAAATGTACGTTCGGTATACAACACCGCCATCCAAATGGTCGATCGTGCTCGGTCTGGCCACGGACCGTCGTTCCTCCAATGCGACACCTATCGCTACCACGGCCACTACGTGGGCGATATTAACCGCGCATATTACCGGTCCAAGCAAGAGGAACAGGAATGGATTACGCAGCGAGATCCACTAAAGACCCATGCAGCCTGGCTCATTGAGCAAGGTCTGGCGGACAAGTACGAACTCCAACAAATTTCCGATGATGCCGCAGCTGAAGTTTTGGAGGGAGTGGAATTTGCCATGAGTGCGCCCTACCCGGATGCATGCGAGGTGGATGAGAATGTATACGGCTGAAACCCGAGAACTGACATTTGCCGAAGCTGTCCGTGAGGCCTTAGCGGAAGAGATGCGCCGTGACTCGACCATATTCATCATTGGCGAGGACGTGGCGGAAGCCGGTACCCCGTTTAAAGTGCTCTCAGGCTTGGCTGAGGAATTTGGCGTCGAGCGTGTGATTGATACGCCGATTTCGGAGCCGGGTTTCACCGGCATTGCCGTCGGTGCCGCCATGACTGGCATGCGGCCAGTAGTAGACATTATGTTCGGCGACTTCATTACGCTAGTCATGGACCAGATGGTGAACCAGGCTGCCAAGATTCACTACATGTCCGGAGGCCGCTTCACAGTTCCGCTTGTAATGCGGACAACACTGGGAGCCACACGTCGTTCCGCCGCCCAGCACTCGCAATCTCTGCACGCTTTGTTCAGCCATATTCCGGGATTGAAAGTCGCTTTGCCCTCGACACCTGCAGACGCCAAGGGACTGTTGAAGTCCGCTATTCGAGATAACAATCCCGTCGCCTTCTTCGAAGATAAAATGATGTTTCGCATGAAGGGCCATGTGCCTGCGGGAGACTACACGATCCCGTTTGGCGTAGCCGACATCAAGCGTGTCGGAACGGACGTCACCTTGGTTGCGACGAGCAGCATGGTGCAGGTTGCTTTATCCGCGGCGGACAGATTGGCGACGGAAGGTATCAGCGCTGAAGTAGTGGATCCCCGGACCACCTTCCCTCTCGATAAGGCCACCATGATCGAGTCTGCCAAGAAGACAGGCAGAGCCATCGTGATCGACGAGGGCTACAACCGATACGGGATCACCGCTGAAATTGCTTCTTCAATCGCCGAGGGCGCCTTTTACTACCTCGACGCTCCCGTGCAGCGTATGGGAGCGATGGACGTGCCAATACCCTTTTCCCCCGTGCTTGAAGACTTGACTGTCCCGACGCCGGAGACCGTCGCAAGGGCAGCGAAATCACTATGCGCAATGAAATGATTTGCGGACGAGAGTCTCTAACCGGAGGAATTCATCATGGCACTGAGGACGTTTGGTCAGACGCAAGTCGATTGGGAAGAACGAGTCAATATGGATCGTCTGCGCAGAGAGCGCTTGGCGAGAGCAAAGGATCAGCTTAGTAAATCAGAAGTCGGAGCGCTCCTTTGCTTCGACATGAACAACATCCGATACATTACCTCCACGCACATTGGTACTTGGGCCCAGGACAAGTTAGTACGCTTCTGCCTCCTGCCTCAAAACGACGAGCCTATCATGTGGGATTTCGGTTCTGCGGCGCGGCATCACAGTATGTTTTGCCCGTGGCTGGGTGAGGGCCGTTCGCGCGCTGGTATCTCGACCCTGCGCGGGGCAATGGCACCGGAAATGGGCCGAGCCGAAGACGTGGCGCGAAAGATCAGAATCGAACTGGAGGAACGAAATCTGCTCCGTGAACCACTCGCGGTTGACGTTGTTGAACTTCCTGTCCTGTTTGCCTTGCAAAAGGAAGGCATCACAATAGTCGATGGGCAACAGATACTGCAAAATGCTCGTACCATAAAGACTCAAGACGAAATCACATTGCTTAGCACTGCCAGCATGATGGTAGATGTGGCCTATGAGCATCTTTATGAAGCCATGCGCCCAGGAATTCGTGAAAGCCAGTGCGTGGGAATCGCAAGCAAGGTCTTGTATGATCTGGGATCGGAGCAAGTGGAGGGAGTAAATGCGATCTCCGGTGAGCGCTGCAACCCGCATCCACATGTTTTCAGCGATCGCGTGATGCGTCCGGGTGACCCCGCATATTTTGATGTGGTCCACAGCTATCTTGGTTATCGTACTTGCTATTACCGGACCTTCGGGATCGGCTTTGCCTCGAAGCCTCTAGTTGAGGCCTACAGGAAGTGTCGCGATTATCTTGACTCAGCAATCAACGCAATCAAGCCTGGAGTGACCACAGCGGAAGTTGTAAAGTTATGGCCTAAAGCTCAGGAATTTGGCTTTCCTGATGAAGAATCCTGCTTTGCTTTGCAATTCGGTCACGGCGTAGGTCTGTCAGTGTGGGAAAAGCCGGTATTCAGCCGATTGGTGTCATTTGATTACCCGGAAACTATCCAGGAGAACATGGTGTTCGCTCTTGAAACCTTCTGGCCGTCTTCAGATGGTTGGTCCGCAGCTCGCATCGAGGAGCAATTGGTGGTGACCAAGACAGGCTGCGAAGTAATTACACGCTTTCCAGCTGAGGAACTTCCGTTGGCGGGCAGACGAGTTTATACGTCGGCGGGCCCACTCCTTCCCGTTCGCGAGATAGAGTCCCACCTTAATCGAACTGTAGAAGAACACGAGCACGACCTGATGCCGGGCGAATGATGTGCACGACCATCGCCCTCGAGACCAAAACGAGATAGTCGCCTCTGGGTAGGTCTCGTGGACAATTCTGAAAGGAAGCGATTCGCATGACTGGTGCGATTCAGTTCGACAAGCTGCAGGTATGTGTTGTTGTTGAAAACTTAGATGAAGCAATGAAACGCTATTCCGACTTACTTGGAATAGGACCATTTGTTATTTACACGGTCGATTCTCAAGAACTACCTGGGATAACTCGTGAAGGCCTGCCTACGAACTACAAAGTGCGGGTGGGAATGGCGAAAATGGGTTGTGGAATTCTCGAGCTGCTGGAAAATCTGAGGGGACAGACCATTTGGAAGGATTTCTATGATAGGCACGGCGAGGGTGTGCATCACATCGGACTTCTAGTGGAGGATTTCGCCGGGGCCTTATCAGCTTTCAAGGACCGTGGATTTAAAGTCACCGTGGACGGCCCTATTGCGGGAAAGAATCGGACAGGACGGTTCACATATATGAATACTGAAAAGCAAATGGGCACGACACTGGAAATCCTCGACTTCCCGGAGGATTTGCTGAAGGCTTTTAGTTAGACTGTGTCCAGGTGGCAAAATCGGCGGCGGAGCGTAGTATGTCTCGTCACCGGTGGTCAGAGTTCGGCCATCTGACTAGCTCTTCAATTGGGGATCCACGGGGCTCCCAAGCTCTCTGCTTACCATACAATCTCGCGTTCCGTAACAAACCGATTCACAGTCACCCATCGCGTCGGTTGGCGATAGTAGGAGCGCTCGTAAAGCGGTCCGGTGCGACCACCCGGGTCGATTGAGATCACAGTGTTGCCCCTGACTTCCATGGTATAGCGGACAGCGCCTACGGTCTCAGCGACAGTCCCCGTTGCAATTGGAAAGGCCAAATCTATCGTTTCGCCCGATTCTGCGCTGCCAACAACTACATAACGGCCCTCCCAAGTCAATGCTCGTGGTCCGCCGTTGACTTTGCAGACCGGCTCGGAGCTCCCGCTTTTCAGCCACTCAGGCATACGCACCACAACACGCGGACAAGACTTTTTCATCTTGATCCTGACTCTGCCTTCATAGGGGATGAAACTGTAGACATCTGCCCAGGCCGAGGCACGGTTGAGCAATAAATTAACCCGAAACTCCTGATTCGTGCCGTCTACGATGTTCTCCCAGACATAATAGAGAGCACGGGTAGAATTTCCGGTGCAACAATGCATGATGCCGTTTTTCAAAGACCATTCATTTCCTGATGCCCATCCCGCGAACCCGCCTAGATTCCTTTTGCCTACCTGATGATCTGTCTCGTTATACGCCACGGGTTTTTCCGGTGAGGATTCCGCCAGGTGGTAAATCCACGGTTCCTTGGTTAATTGGTTCTCGGCGAACTGATTGCGTACCCAGTGGTCAAGGTCGTCCCAGTAATCCCCGGCACCTGTTTGACTCAATTTGGCAGCGATCGCGATCATGTCTGCCACACCGCAGCTTTCACAGCTCGGGTAAGAAGGAACGATGTACTCGGGGAAGAAACCGGTAAGGCTATTACCTTGCATCCTGGCCCATTCGTAGCTGGCCTTGCACCAATCGAGCAATTCTCGGTCCCCTACGGCCGCAGCATAATCAATCATGCCCAAGATTCCAACCGCGTGGCTGTGGAAGTGCCCTCCCAGTGTTTGGCCCTTTATCTGTTCAAGAGTGACCTGTCCGCCATGAGCATGGGAATACTCCACAAACCATTCAGGACCGATTTTTTCATAAGCCGAAAAACGGAACCGGCCGTCGCGGTCATAAGCGTCTGCATGAAATCTTGCGAAGTTGACCAGCTTTCCGGCCAGAGTTTTGGCGGGCTCATACCCGCTCAAGCGGTAATATTGTGCGAGTCCCTGAATCACTCTTATGTTTCCGCCGTCAAGTGCCAGATAGCCTGTCGGCATCAACTGGTTATCGGCTGTCAATCCCCCAGTAAACTTCTTATTGGGTTCGTAACCGCCAGCCGGAAAGAAAATATAGTCGCCTTCATCCGACGCCAATGCAGACATGCCCTCGATCATTTTTTCAATCGCCTGCGTCCATATTGGATTGCTGTCGCGTAGATAGTAGATGATCATCGCTGATATGGAACGTGGCCACAGGGCAGGCCCGGTGAGCTGAGCCACCGTCTTATCGCTGGCGTCCGTTGTTGTACCGTTAGCCCTCCACACGGGGGTCATCCAGGCATGGTTCAGGCGGCCCCAGGGCCTTTCACCGAGCGGAACATAGACCAAGCCGTCGGGTCCAATCGATTTGAGCAACGTCTCCATCCAAATCTTGTCTACGTTACTGTTCAGGTCGCTTCCCGTCAGGGCACGCAAGAGCGTGAG
>Ga0206856_10051_pt1 | contig 39219 bp, 35 predicted proteins | sample Alteio_BWOrgCont_48_FD_152630 | JGI IMG/M metagenome (GOLD analysis project Ga0206856, IMG submission 152630) | Enriched cells from forest soil in Barre Woods Harvard Forest LTER site, Petersham, Massachusetts, United States -... | ecosystem: Environmental > Terrestrial > Soil > Temperate forest >...
GTGAGTACCCTACTCCCGCACGGCGCCCCCTCAACTCCCGACTGAATCAGGAAAAAGTTCGGACTGCTTTTGGCATCACGATGCCGCACTGGAGTCTCGGACTGACCGAATGTATGAAAGAGATCGCAAAATGAAAGTCACCCCACTCGAACTCCCTGGCCTACTCCTCGTTGAACTCAAAGTTCACGGCGATGAGCGCGGATTTTTCGTCGAGCGCTTCAACCGCCGTAGTTTTGCGGAACACGGCCTGCCGCTCGACTTTGCACAGGACAATCACTCGAGATCCGCGCCCGGTATTTTGCGAGGACTGCATTATCAAACTGCACCCGCGCAAGGCAAACTCGTCGGCGTCATCAACGGTCGTATCTGGGATGTGGCTGTGGATATTCGCACTGACTCGCCGACATTCGGTCGCTCCTTTGGCATCGAGCTGAGCGATATGAACGGACTCCTGCTTTGGGTACCCAAAGGATTTGCACACGGTTTTTGTGTACTCGGAGACCGCCCCGCCGACGTGATGTACAAAGTCGATCAACTGTACTCGCCATCGACCGAGGGTGGGATTCAGTGGAACGATCCAACATTGGCAATTCAGTGGCCCGTGACCGCACCCACCGTTTCAGCACGCGATTCGGCGTTACAAAGTTTTGAGAAATACCGCCAGACACCTGTGAAGTGGTAGACGCAAAGGTATAAATTTATTTTACCGTCATATCACCTAAGATTTTGACCAGCAGAACAGATCAAAATTCATTTGGTACAGCTCCTCCGACGGTGCGTCTTTAACCATTGCTTCAGCGTCTTTAAGAAAGTCGAGAAACCGCGCCCGAAGTTTAGCCTGCATTTTAGGATCGGCAGTCATAATGACTGAAAGACTGTAGTCGCGCTCCGATGTTCCGTAATGATTGCGATGCATCGAGATCAGACGGAGCTGATTCAAGCCTCTTCAGCCATTTCCATCCCCTTCTCCTTCTCTTTGAGCCGAGGGGCTGAGGATATACGAAGTATCGATTTCACTTTTTGGGAACTTAAAGCAAAGGTGCTTACGCTATAGATCCACCTCATATGAAATTGCTTCGCGTTTTTATCTGACATGGACAAACAAAATCTAGACGCCGTGTTCGGATTGCACACAGCGGACTCGAATAATGTCCACGCGAAGATTTCAGAAATTTATATCTCCGATGCGTGAAAAAACGACGCCGATCCGCTCAATGGAACCGACTTAGAGGATGTCGCTTTGGCCCAGTATGAGGGCGGACTCCCGTCGGGTTTTACTCCGATTTCGTTGGACGAAGGCTCGATTTTTTTCAGTGGGCGAGTCGAAACCCCTGATCTAGGAAAGACCGAGACCGTCTTTGATCAATCGCAAGGTGGCGCCTGTCGATTGCAAACAAGAAGTCGTGTACACCAAGATTGGCCCCTATCTTCCGTGGATTTCAAAGATTGAAAGCGAATCAAATTCCAATTCCCAGTCCGCTCGTTAACGCGAATCCGTTGATTTGTATCGTGTTGGACGAAAGCGTCGCATTGGTCAGACTCTGTAAATAATCGGCCGTCACCAGGATGAAACTTCTACGTGTAATACCAATGCGCGTCCCCAGCCCCACATCTCCAATGAGGACAAATCCGGCGCTATTAGTGAGACCATCTGTTGTACCATCGCTATCCACTTCAACTGCTGAAACTTTGAACGACGGAGTAAGCCCCCCCCGTCAAAAACAGGCTGGAACGAAGTTTTTCAAATTTTGCAAACTCCCACTTTGCCGACATCGGAATCCCAACGTAGTTTCTTTGAAATGAAACAGGACCTCCCGTCGCTTTTAAAATGGCCTCGGCCCCTGTCTGAAGATAATTAACACCAATCGAGCCTGAAACCGTTTCAAAAATCCGCGTTTCGAGCTCGGCTCCAAACGTCAAAGTGGATCGATTAGAAAAAGCGTATTTAGAATTCAAATCACCAGACTCTCCAAGGGACACCGCGCCCAAGCTCGGAACAAGAGTCCAAAGTCGAGATGAACCATCCGCAGAGTTGCCGCCAGCGAGATCTGCAGAGGTAACCTCTCCAGAAGTCTCAGCAAAAGCCCATGAACTAGGAACGACAGAAAACAAAAGCGCAGCGATCAAAACACGTTTCATACAATACCTTCCACTCATCTCATTATTCCGACCACGCCACGCGCTTCTCGCGCGCGAGCTGTTCATACTCGCGGATCTGCGCGGAGGTCATGAGCTTCGCACCTGAATTTTCTGCATACGCACGATACCAACTCGCGGTCATCTGGACGGATTGTTCGAACGAGAGGGTAGGCTCCCATTTCAACCGGCCGTAGGCTTTGTCACAATTGAGCTGCAACAAACCGGCCTCTTTTTTCGTCCCAATCCCGGCAGAATCCACGTGAAAACGTCCAGAGGTCCAGGTCTTTTGCATCTCACCAATGAGGCGCTCGACACTTTGATTCGCATCGTGACCTGGCCCGAAGTTGAAAGACTCCCCATTCACTGCACTCTGGGGGGCAGGTTCGGACACGAGTTTTGCACCCAACCAAAGATAACCACTGAGCGGCTCCAAAACATGCTGCCACGGACGCGTGGACTTCGGACTACGCACCACCGCGCTCTCTCCCCGACTCCACGCACGCGTGAGATCCGGCACGATGCGATCCGCGGCCCAATCTCCGCCACCGATCACATTGCCCGCACGGGCGGACGCGATTTTCAAATGAGGAGCGAGATGGAAAAACGATTTGAAATACGAAATAAACGCGATCTCCGCGCACGCTTTCGAAGCACTATACGGATCCTTGCCGCCCAAGCGATCGTTCTCGCGGTAACCAAACTCCCACTCAAAGTTCTCGTAACATTTGTCGGTCGCGATCATCACCGCGGAGCGAACAGACGGCGTTGCGCGAATCGCTTCCATCACGTTGATCGTCCCGCCGACGTTCGTGTCGAACGTCCCCTTCGGGTCGTCGTAAGACAGTCGCACGAGCGGTTGCGCGGCCAAGTGAAACACAAACTCCGGCTGAAAGGCCTGCATCGCTGCCTGAAGCTTCGCTAGATCGCGAATATCACCCAGCGTGTGCTTCTTAAGCAAACTCCCGAGTCCCAACGCCTCAAAATGCGAAGGGTTCGATGGCAAATCGATCGAATACCCTGCGACCTCGGCCCCCAGATCGAGTAACCACTGACACAGCCACGACCCCTTGAATCCAGTGTGACCGGTGACGAAAACACGCTTCCCACGGTAGATATTGGCAAAAATCATATCCTCCATACCTAGAACAGCTTGCGGAAATATTCAAATGAACTAAAACTCCCTCATGCCTTCTGCCGCAAAAACGATCTCTATCTGCATCCCAGCCTATAACGAGGCGGCCAATCTGCCGACCGCGATTGAGACGGTCGAAAAGCTGTTTAAAACCGAGCTCGCGGCGTATAACCTCGAAATCATCGTCACCGATAATGCTTCCACCGACTCGACTTGGGCGGTCATCCAAGCGGCCGCCACGGGGCGTCCGCATCTCAGGGCTTTTCGGTTTTCGCGCAATTTTGGTTACCAAAACTCGATCTTTGCGGGCCTATCCCACGCCCAGGGGGATGCCGTGGTTGAGCTCGATGCGGATCTCGAAGACCCTCCTCAGGTCATCCTTCAATTCGTCCAACTTTGGGAAAAGGGCTTTGATGTCGTCTACGGCGTTCGTCGCACACGCCACGCTTCGTTTGGGATGAAACTGGTTTTTAAAGCCTTCTATCGAATTCTAAATCGCCTCAGTGATATCAAAATCCCGGAAAACTCAGGTGACTTTCGCCTCCTCGACCGCAAGGTCGTAAATGTTTTAACGGCCCTCCCCGAACGCAATCTCTATCTGCGAGGACTCGTTTCGTATTTAGGCTTCAAACAAACTCCGGTTTTATATGATCGCGATCCACGACTCTCGGGGAAAAGTAAATTCAGACTTTTCAATTATCTCGTTCTCGCGATCGACGCGCTCACGGCGTTCTCCAAAACCCCTTTGCGCATGATTGGCGTCTTGGGTTCGATCCTCTTCGTGGTCGCGATGATTTTAGTGACGAATTATCTAGTCGGATTCATCTGTTTCGGTACGCCGATGCCGGGCTTCACGACTCTTGTCGTGCTCACACTGTTCTTACACAGCATCACGTTTATTTTTCTCGGGATTTTGGGGGAGTATTTGAGCCGGATTTTCGACGATACGAAAAATCGCCCTCGCGTCGTGATCGCAGAAGCCCTCAATACCGGTGAGTTTAAACGTACGCTCTAAGCGATGCAATCACGCCCGGAATCGTCGCTCTGGACTCAGCAAAGTACGGACTGCGTTCAAAAATTTTCTCGCGATTTTCGCCCGGGGGCGTTGCCAGAGCACCGACTTTTAAACTCTTCTCGCGACCCATCGCTACGAAGATCTCCCTCGCCAGATCCGCCAGACGGATCGGATCGCCCGAACTCAGATCCAACGGAACAGGAAGATCCGTCCAGTCTCTGACCATCAAATTCGCGATCGCGTGAGCGATATCGTCCACATGATGGTACTCGCGCAATTGCTCGCCCGCCGACATCGTGAAATCACCACCGCCACGTAAAGCCTTCAGAATCTGGCCTAGAAACGAATAGGGTTTCGGCTCACGCCCATACAAAGTGTGAAGTTGAATATGAGCGTAACGCCCCCGAACCGCCTGTTCTCGCAACCTGCTACTCATCCATTGGCCAAGGTTCAGCTTGGAACGCAAATAAGGATTGGCTCGGCACGCCTCTGGAAAATGCTCCTGAATGGTGCCAAATGTCAGGTACCGCGCACGCCCCGCCCCCTTCGATGCTTCTAAAGCTTGAATCACTCGAATTGGAAACTTCAAATTCGATGCTTCAATCTCGCTCTCAGAACGGTTCGGATCGGTGATCCCATTGGCGAAGACGAGGTCCGCATTTTCACAAAGCGCTGCGAAAGAATCTGAAGAAGGGTCGAGATTTCCAGCCTGATCCCAATGCAGCGCAGTCACAGTACGACCCGCGAGCGCTCTCGCAATCCCCGAACCCAAGAGTCCGCGTGCGCCAAAAAGCACGACCTTCCGAGAACCTGTGGTTGCGGTTGAATTTAGCGACGGACTCAACTAGTCTCTCCTCTTATGGGTGGTATGAGCGGCACGAGTGGTATCAGCATCTCGAATGACAAACCCGAAATCACCGTGATTTACCTACTGTACAACGCCGCTCGAAATGTCGCTAGCCTCGTTGAGTCGATTCGCACGCAAAAACACCCTGATCAGCCGCAACAAGAAGACTGGCTCGAAGTCATTTTCATGGATGATGCATCAAAAGATGACACCGTCGCCTGTCTCAACCGGGCGCTAGACGCGATCGGTCGCCCGAAGAATTATAAAATCGTCGCAAACCCTCAAAACATGGGGCTCTCAAAAACTTTGAATAAAGCCTTCGGACTTGCGCGCGCGCCCTTCGGACTCACATGTCACTGTGACGTGATCTACAGCGAAGACACCTACGTCTCATCCATGTTGGGACTGATGAAATCTCATCCCGAAGCCGGTGCCATCACAGGTCAGCCGCAATCGCGGCAAATCGACCAGCTCCCCTTCGCCGAGAAGCTCAACTTGATCACGAATCTTCAGGATATTTTCCCGGTTGAAACTCAAGACACGCTCATCCCCGTTGGGTTCGCCGAGGGGCGCTGTGATGTTTTCCGTATCGACGCGCTCAAACAAGTCGGGTTTTATGATACTCGCCTTCGCGTCGCAGGTGAGGACCAAGTACTCGCTGCTCAGCTTCGCGCCAAGGGCTTCAAAGTTTATCAGGCTCCTCAGTTATTTTATCATCTGTCCGTTTCGGATGAACAAGATAGTTTTTTAAAACTCCTCAAGCATCAACGCATTTTCGGAAGAGCCCATCCGTATATTCTCATCAAGACTCGGGGCACATCTACAGGCGCCATCGGAAGTGAAGCGGGAGCAAATCGCGCTTCTCGCACGCTCCTTCGGGTGACGCAGATCATGGCAACACTTGTTTATGCTTGGACTCTGATCGCGTTGATCTGCGGGTTTGCTCCGGCATTTTACTGGGCTCCGCTCCTCGCTATTCTATTCATCAAGGTGAAACTCTTTTGGCGGCACTTTCGAGCGCTGCCTCTCTCTCCGGCTGAAGCGCTTGCTTTTTTTGCGACTCAGCCGCCTCTTGACCTTTCATACACGGCGGGACTCTTTCAGGGGCTTTGGATCCTCGCACGTGGAACCCATACTCGCCCCATCACTTAATCCATGAAAAAACGATCTTCAAAAACTCAAAATCGTAAGTCCCTAGCGTCTTCACAGCCTTCCGGGATGAATCCAATTTTTAGTGACAAATGGGTCTGGATTTTGGCTCTTTTGCCGTTCGCGATCATGATTTGGTTTTGGACATCATCACTCTCATTCGTGCCGGTCCCATGGCCGGATGATTCTGCTTTTTACTTCGTCGCGAAAGAACTCTTCAAATGGCCGCCCCGTTGGGTGATGCTGCCACAGGCTCCTTTTGAACCGACCTATCGCATTTTCAATTTCAATACGATGCCGCTCTATCCGATCCTCATTGGACTTGGCCGATATGTCGGGATCGATGGGAGTTGGGCACTCAAATTCTGGCCCCTCTCTGCTTTTGCCGCGACAGCTGCGGTTTTGGGCGTGGGACTTTATCGTGCGGGTCTCCCCGCGCTGCTCTCACTTCTCGTCGTACTTGGATTCGTGCTAGATCCTGAGATGCGCTGGGCCTCCACCATCGTTCGCCCTGAATCTCTAGTCGGTCTCTGCGGCATGATGATCATGGTTTTACTCACGCTGGAGCCCTACACCTCTCCAAAGGAACAAGCGAAGCACTATCCGTGGTATTGGGATCCGGTTGCATTTTTGCTCGCAATGGCGGCATACGCGCACTTCAACGCAGTTCATCTCGTCGTCCCAGTTACTTTCGCGCTGCTGATGCGCTTTAAGCGCCTCGTCGAAGTCGGCGCCAAAACGGCACTCTATCTTGTCCCATGGGCTGTGGCGGTCCTTTGCCATCCGTTGCTTTTTGTTCAACAGATGCATACGCAGTGGTTTCGCCTGGCGTTTCGCAATGGATGGTTGGATTCTTTTTCCTCCGCTGTTTCGAGTCTTTTTCAGTCCATGGGCAACCCCGAGCCCTGGCCGGAAGTCCTGATGTGGACGTCCTATATTTTGTGGTTTTTTATTCTGAGTGCATTTGCATATCTCGTTTTTTTGCCGTTTTTCCATTCATTTGGACAAAAGCTGCTGCCATTACTCACTCGCTTCAAAATGCAGCAACTTGTGAATACAGAATCTTCAGCAGTTGATCTCACGGCTGCCGCGAGCTGGGTCCTGAGTTCAATTTGGCTTTGGCACACGAAACCGGAGCTTTGGTTCGTGTACTTCGTTCACGTGGCAGTTTGGTGCTTTGCAAGTATGGCGCTCCTCTCGTTTTGGAAAGCCAAACTACAAGTCCCCGTAATTGCCGTTGCCAGTTTGATTGCAGTTTCCGCTGCGTTGTTTGGATGGACGGACGTCACGCAGGCTTCGAAACTCGAATCATCTCAATCCTGGCACTGGAACACCTACAACGGCTTCATCGACTGTATCGACGCGCGCCTCCAATTGCTCGCAAAGGAGCGCTCTAAAACAGATCTCCAGGTTTGGGACCCTACCTTCCCGGATATCACCATCGAACTCTCGCGTCGACATCCGCAGTGGCAGTTCACGCGGACCAATGACTTTTCTGAACGGGCAAATCTTGCGATTCAACATGGTCGAGATGTCGATGCAGTCGTCGTTCCTGAAACTCTCAATTGGAGCGAACGCAATATTTCGGCGCCTCTCTCTCAGCACCCAGAAGTTCGTTCCGTTTGGATGGATTGGTCGGGATACTTCCTCAACACACTTCAAAGAGAAGTCGGGTGGAAACCCGAACGCTACCTCTGCCAAAAAGGCCGATGGACGGCCTTCATCTACACCGATAAAAACGCAGATAAAACTGCCAAACCGGTGGCCCTGGCGGACGACAATCAGGATCTTCAATAGGCAAATACAGCTTCAAATCGCCCCTGCTTTCACCAACCGCAGGACGGGCCGATTCGCGGCCCTCGAAGCCTGCGGATCAAGCTCAAACTCGACAGCCCAGTCATTATGTCCGTCAGGATCGCAGATCGTTTGGTGGATTTTCCACATCTCGCCTTCAGTCACGAGAGTGTTCTTTGGGTTTCGCGCGTTCGCGTCCGTACAGATCCGCGCATGATCTTCATAATAGGGCGCCCAAATCTTTTCGAACGCCTCGAGATTCGCAAGGTCGTCGGTCGCCTGCACAATCTCAAGCACACCCGCATAGTCTCGAAGCGCCAGCGCACGTACCACTTGAAAAACTGCATTGCGAATCAAGATTGTAAACTTTTTTCGATCGCGAGTAATGTCCTGAATCTCAGGTGCACTCTCCGCCTCGCCACGTTTCATTTGCAAAGCCTTAAACGCTTCCGGATTGCGCAATCTCTCCCACTCGTCAAGCAAACTTGAATCGATTTGCTTGAGCATGGACTCAAAATACGCGGTCATCGAGATCACTTCGTCCGTCTTCGCCGCATCCGGGACTGTTTGCACAAGGACTTTATATACATCAGAGAGATACCGAAGCAGGACTCCCTCGATTCGGTGCAAATCATAGTCGCGAATATACTCGGAGAATGTTTGAAAAGTCTCAAACATCTCGCGCGCGACCGATTTGGGTCGAATATTCTCTTGCCCAACCCACGGATGAAGTGCGGCAAAATCATTAAAAGTCCCGTAGATAAACTCCCTCTGAGGTTTCGGATATTCCAATTTCTCGAGTTCTTCAATGCGTTGATCGAACTCGATCCCCTCCGCTTTCATCTCCGCCATCTTTTCGGTTTTAATCCGATCGAGTTGCTTGCGTAAAACCAGTTCCGGATTCTCGAGAATCGACTCTACCAAAGTTAACAGGTCAAACGCGTACTCGGGATGGAGCGGATCAAGCAGCTTAATCGTGTCGACCAGGTAAAGTGAAAGTGCGTGATTCAGGGAAAAATCCTCCTGCAAATCCACGTTTACCCGAAGTGGAGAGAGCTCGATAATTTTACGCTCTACAAGAGACCGAAAAAGCTGAAAGGCGATCTTGGCATGTCTTTTTTTTTGCACATCCGATTCGTGACTCGAACGAATTAGATCCCGCATCGCACGACACCCATCTTGTTCCGCCGTTTTGCCCCGACTCAAAACGCTGAGCAACATCGCATGCGTCACTTGAAACCGCGAGATCAATTGTTCCGGGCGCCCCGTACTGAGTTTCGTGAGGGTCTCTTTACTCCAGGGTATATAACCTTTTTCGGGAGGTTTTCGTTTGACGATCTTTTTGGCCTTTTTCGGATCACCTTCGGCCTTTTTTTCCATTTTGATATTTTCAATCAGATGCTCGGGAGCCTGAACGACCACGGTCCCCAAGGTATCGTACCCACGTCGACCCGCACGACCGCTGATCTGCTGAAAATCTCGAATACTTAAAAGCACTGTCTTCTCGCCGTCATATTTGCAAAGCTTCGTCAGCAACACAGTCCGAATCGGTACGTTCACGCCTACGCCCAGAGAGTCCGTGCCACAAATCACTTTTAAAAGGCCCTTTTGCGCTAGCTTCTCGACAAGCAACCGATACTTCGGGAGCAAGCCTGCGTGATGCAAACCAATCCCGTGTTTCAACACACGATGGATCTCCTTGCCATAGGGACTCGTGAACTGAGCGCCCTCGCTTTCGAGAGCAGCCGCGATGGCTTTTTTTTCGTCCTTCGTGCAAAAGTCGACACTCAATAAATTCTGCGCCTCTTCAGCGCACTCTCGCTGACTAAAACTCACCAGATAAATCGGAGTCTGCCCCCCCTCCACCAACTGCGAAATCGTTTCGTGAAGCGGCGTCTCCCGATAATCATAATTGAGCGGCACAGGACGATGCGCGGACAGGATCGCGACCGTCTCTCGCCCTGTTAAACGCGTAAGTTCTGTCTCAAAAAAAACAGTTTCTCCCAAAGTCGCCGACATCAGGAGGAACCTCGCCTTCGGCAAAGTCAAAAGCGGGATCTGCCACGCCACTCCCCGGTCGCGATCCGAATAGTAGTGGAACTCATCCATGATCACGTCATGAACGGGGGCCCCAGCTCCTTCTCGCAACGCCAGATTGGAGAGAATCTCCGCCGTGCAACACAGAATCGGCGCGCCTGCATTCACACTTCCATCGCCCGTGACCATCCCCACTTGATCCGGTCCAAACTCGCGACAAAGAGCGATGAACTTCTCGTTCACCAGAGCCTTGATTGGACACGTGTAGATCGAGCGTCGACCATTGGCTAATGACTCAAAATGGAGCGCGGTGGCGACTAGCGACTTTCCAGAACCGGTAGGAGTATTGAGAATGACGTTTTTGCCTGCATAAAGCTCTAGAATCGCTTCTTCTTGCGCGGGATAGAGTTCGAGGTTTTTTTCAGCGGCGTATTCTAGAAAGCGATCTAGAACGACGTCACTTGCGTTTTCACCCGAACGAGGCAATCGACTAAAAAGCGGCCAATCCATAACGCTCAAATCACGGGGATCTGATTGCGGCCCAGTTCATTGAGGCGGGTCTGAATCATGAACCAAACCGCCGGAGGGAAAACCATCCACAAAATAAAAGTGATCCAACGATTCATGATCCCCTTCGTAAACTCTTCGAACACTTCGCCCTGCTTATAGTACGAATACAAAAGAAAGGGCGGGATCCCGAGAAACAAAGTCCAGAGGAAAACATTATGCTTTTGTTTCAAAGTTGCACACATCTCCATCGTCACGACGTAGTACCAATACGCCGAATACATCCCAAACGTGATGATCATCAGGAAAACCTGCATCCACAAATTGCGAACCTGAATGGGGGACGGGATCAAATCCGCACTACCACCGTTTATTTGTTCCACACTAAACTCCTCCATTCGTTCAAAGCGCTGACTTTGGGCTGAGCCGAAAGCAACCCTCCAAAACACGACGAAACAGGGGCCACATCCCCCTCAATCAAACCCGACAAAATCAAAACCCCGCTCGGTCTCATCCGTCGAACCAACTGCGGCGCGAACTCGAGTAAAACCGGCTTCAAGATATTCGCGATCACGATGTCGTAGGGACCATCATGGATTGGGATGGGGATGGACTCCTCAAGTGTACGTGTATACCGAACTCGATCAGTAACCGAATTGAGTTTTGCATTTTCGATGGAGTTATCAATCGCGAGTGGATCGATCTCCACAGCATCGACCTGCGCCCCCAACAACGCCGCCCCAATTGCCAAAATCCCTGACCCGCTCCCAAAATCTAAAACGCGTTTACCCGACAGCGTGCCGCCCCAGCGTATCGCCGTCTCGCCCACGGCCTGCAGGCAAAGCTGCGTCGTCTCGTGCGTCCCAGTTCCAAAACCCGCGCCGGGGTTCACTTGGATGATTTTTTCGCCACTTTTGAGGATGGACTCTCGAAGCTCGACCGAATCAGCCCGCCACGGTGGGAGCACTTGCCAAAAAGGTTTCACAACAGCGCCGCTAAAAGAGGCCTTCCACTGCGCATCCCAATCCTCAGCTTTTTGCTCTTCAACACCCGAAAACTCAATGCCAGTGAATTCCATCAATCGATCGCGGGCGTTCGAAGCGTTCGCACGGCTATCAAAATAAAACTCCGCTTGCTCAACATTCGCACTCGCGATCCAGTCTCTCTCACGTGGTGCTTCACCCGAATCCACGGTCCAAGAATCCGTCTCGAACCCTTGTTCGGCCGCGTCTTCGCTCAACAGCGTCCCCTCGTGTACTCCTAAGAGGCCTTCATCGGTGAAATGACTCCAAAGCCACGCGTAAAAATCGTCGCGATCCAAGTCACGACCCTGAAGTCGGACCTTTTTCGGAACTAACCCACGAAACTTATAGGTCGCCGAAGGCTGTTGAGTCACACCATCTCCCGCTCAGCATCACGTCGGTGGCTGTGAATGATCTCCGCCGCCGCCTTCGCCGTTACCGCCGCCACCTTGGTCATTGCTCGTCGCAGGTCCAGACGAGCCAGCAGAGGCAGGTGCCGTCGCCGGAGCTCCCGGCTGTTGCTCAACTCGTTCGCGCGCAACAATCCCAGCACTCTTAATCCCGCTCGGTCCAGCGCCCATCGGACGTTGTTGGGCAGGTCCACGATCTTTGCGAAACCGACCTCCTCGGCGTCCACGGCGGCGATTGTCGCCACCCGCACCACCGGCACCCCCATTGGGGCCACGATCAGCGCCGTTACGGCCTCCGCCTGGGCCACGTCCTTGCGGAGCTGTTCCGTTACCCCCTGGAGCGCCTCCGTGAAACTTAGCCAACGCCGCATCCTGAGTGGCCTGAGCCCTTAAAAATGCGAGACGATCTTCTTCGTCGTAAAAGTCATCACCGCCGCTTCCATTGCCGCTTCTAGGTTCGGCATTGGCTTCGTGATTCATCGAGTTTCCAGGAGATGACTCATCAGCAACGTTTTGAACCACAGGAACTCCGCCCGGCACCGGCGTGATCACGGGTGCTGCCGCCGGAACAATCGCCTCACCGACTGGGATAATCCCACCGTTCGGCATGATAATCTGAGGGCGCCCCGAAGGTCCGCTCGAAGTGATCTTGATCTGATTTGGATTTTTCGGCGGTTGCGGAGCCTGATTCTCTCTGGATGCATCCCGACCTCCGTCACGACCGCCCCGATCCCGGTTCCCACCACGACCGCGATTGCGATCGTTCCGAGATTCATTTCGCGAATCATTTCTTTCACCGGCTTGTCCGCGACTGTGCGAAGAGTGACTGCCTCGATCATGGGCAGGTTGCTCACGACCGCCCACTTGCGGACGATCGCCCTTATCCCCGATGACTTCAAATTGTTCGGCATGAAAATCCGGCGAGGCTTGCAGATAAATCTGCTTGCGATAACGGCGCTCGAGTTGATCGAGTGTTTCTCGTTCATCAATTGCAAGAATATCGATCACATCCGGATGTGCTTGGACGAGAATCTTCGCAAGGTCACGTTCGATCCCTTCGCGTTCAAGTTCGCGCATGATTTCGTAGGCGACTGTCTGCTTGCTCTTGATGAAACCTTTACCTTCGCAATGGCTGCAGCTTTCGCAAAGCGCGCGTACGATTGTATCGCGCGTACGTTTACGGGTCATTTCGACGAGGCCGAGTTCCGAGATCTTCAAAATCGACGGACGCGCACGATCACGCTTTAAGGCCTCTTCAAGCGCACGATATACGCGCTGCTTGTTCTCTTCCTTCTCCATATCGATCAAGTCGAGAATGATAATCCCACCGCAGTTTCGAAGACGAAGCTGATAAGCGATTTCTTGGACCGCCTCAAGATTGGTCTTGAGGATGGTGTCTTCCAAGTTTTTCTTACCGACATATCGGCCCGTGTTCACGTCGATGGCAACCAAGGCTTCAGCCTGATCGATCACGAGATAGCCACCGGACTTCAGCCAAACTTTGCGTTCGAGCGAACGCGACAGTTCTGTCGAGATATTATACGCGTCGAAGATCGGCACATCGCCGTGATACAGCTCCACCTTTTGGCGGAGAGACGGCATGAAATGCGAAACGAATCTCTGCATTTCATTATAATGGTAACGCGAATCCACGATGATCTTGTCGATGTCTTCGGTCACCCAATCACGAATGGCGCGAAGGACAGAATTCAAATCTTCGTAAACGAGTGCTGGCGCCGTGACGTTTCCCGCTTTCTCGCGGATCTCGCCCCATAGGCGGACCAGATAATCGACATCTTGCTTAATGCGCTTTTCGGCAGACGCTTGGCGACCGCTCGCCGTGCGAACGATGAAACCTAAATTCTTCGGACGATTGCGTTCGACGAAGTCACGCAAACGGCGACGCTCATCATCACGCTCAATCCGACGAGAAACCCCGACGTGATCAATCGTCGGCATACAGACGAGATGACGGCCCGGCAAACTGATATGACAAGTCAGTCGTGCGCCCTTCGTCGCGATCGGATCTTTAGCGACTTGAACGATGACTTCTTGACCTTCTTTCAACAGATCTTGGATATTGACCTGTTGACGAACCGAACGGGCCGGAGCCTTCGAACGCACACGACGATCGCGCGCGCGGGGCTCCTTGAATTCAGGACGACTCCCTGCCGCACGCGGCGTGATGGTTGCCGCTCCACCTGCATGAGCAACATCTGGGCGGTTAGTCACTTCACCCGCTTGATCGGCGTTCGAAACATCCACTCGATCTTCGGTCAAAGCACCGCGATCTGAATCCAAACCTCCGCCACTGTCGGCGACTTGTTCATTGAAATTTTCTGGATACTCTTCCGAAGAACCCGAATCCGTCTTTTGGGTTTCGGAATTCTGCCCTTCTTTTTCACGTCCGCGACGGATACGTCCGCCACGACGACCGCGACGATGTCTTCGTCGTCCAGGCCCACCTTCTTTTTCGGAAGTCGACTGGCCTTGTTGACCTTCGACCGGCGGCTGGCCCCCCAATTGATCCGATGACTGATCGGATGAAACTGGCGCGGAGATCGTGCCTGGCACATCTGAGTTTCCGCCGTTGTCGTCTTCTCCTTCAGGAGGAGGTCCCATCCCTACGGGACCCTCTTCGTCATCTTCTTCGTCTTCATTTTCTGGGTCGTCTTGATCTTGATCTAAATCATCATCGCTCTGATGGAGGTCTTCTCCATCGCTTTCACTGAGTTCATAATCTTCGGAACCCGTGTGCGCCGGGATGTCCGATGCTGGAGACGGCTGTTGGCCCTCATCGAGGGACTGTGACTGGGGTGCGGCTCCGGGTTCAGAAACTACCGTAGCAACAGGAGCTTCACCTTCGGCCATTTGAGAACTTGGCTCGGAAGGACCTTCTTCTTCTTCCCAAATCTCGGAGTGAACGAAAACATCGTCAACGTAGAGAAACGCGGCTTTTTCCAAACCGATATCGACGAATGCGGCTTGCATCCCCGGCAAAACGCGGGTGACTCGGCCTTTATAAATATTTCCAACGATGCCCTTACCTGATGCGCGCTCAATGAGAAGATCTTGGATCTCCCCGTTTTCCATGAGGGCGATGCGCGTTTCTGGTAATGATGCATTAATAATGAGTTCTGTTGACATGACTGCTCCCGTTGCGCGAGCTCTTCGTATTCCTATACGAGAACCACACGCGGGCAGCTGCTTGAGCAGCTACCAGTTAACGGAAACCAACGGCATCCAAAAATCAGCAGGGGTAACAAACCGTGCTCTTAACGAAGAAGAGCTCGGTTCAGGGAAAATCGACGCATTTTGTGAAATCTGACTGTATTGCAATCTAGTTCCTTGCGCGAACATCCGAAGTTTGCGGTGCATGGTCTGAGTCAGGATGGGCTTCTTGGGCTGATCAAAATCTAATTCAGCCGTCTGCGAATCCTGTGCTGCTCCTCCGAACAAACTGTAGATCAGTATCCCCACTCCAACCGCGGCTCCGGCGCCTGCGCCGATCGCGATATTAGTGAGCTGATTCCCAGGTTGTGCGTAAAAGGGCAACGTTGATGCTCCTAAAACTGTTCCCACGGCGATGCTGACGCCCATGGTTTCCAAAAAAGTTGTTCCCGCGTTGGCGTGTGATTCTCGCGGCACTGTGATTGTCATCATGAGCGCTAAAAGTGCCCAAGCCATCAACCGCTGAGAAGTCTGAATAAGACGGAGTCTCGCCAATTCGGGCCTTACCCTAATATGTTTCTTTTATTTCCTAGCCCGTTTTATTCTTTTTGTTGTCTTCCCCATATTTGGGGACCCCATCTTCGGGGGTCGGCTGGAAAAAGAGAAATCTCTCTTAAATATAAATTCAAACTAATAAAACCTACCCCTACATAAGTAACGAATCCGACTTGACACTTCAAGTAAAAAGTAGCAATCAAAACAGCGCACGGGCGTCACAAACGCTCATATCCGACCATGGTAACAAAAGAGGGACCCGATGGCGTTTCAACCCAGACCCGAAAGCAGCAATAACTCCCATAGTATCAAGATGCGCGGTGGATCGCCTCCGAGCTCCATGGACTCCTTAGTGGAACAAATTGCCGAGGCCGTGCGCGAAAAATTGATTCAACAAGGCGTGCCGCTTTCGGCGACACCCGCTGCCCTTTCTAGCTCTCCTTCACCGTGGCAACACTTAGTTCAAGAAGGGGCCGACCGTATTGGGCACGCAGGCGAGAGTCCTTTTCAACCGCACGTCCTTCAAGGCGATGAAACTTTAGCTGCAAAAATCGACCACACGTTACTGAAACCAGACGCCACTCGTGAAGAGATCACACGCGTGTGCGAAGAAGCACGCAAGTATCACTTCGCAACGGTTTGCGTGAACTCAGCGTACGCGGGCATGACCGCGCAACTCCTCAAAGGCTCTAGCACCAAAGCCATCGCAGTAGTCGGCTTCCCGCTCGGCGCTGCGGCGACGGCAACCAAAGCTTTCGAAGCACGCGAAGCAATCCGTGCAGGCGCTCAAGAGATCGATATGGTGATCAACGTCGGAGCCCTCAAAAGCCGCGATTATTCGCTCGCTCTCGAAGACATCCGCCAAGTCGTGGAGGCCTCAAAACCTTACCCGGTCAAAGTGATTCTCGAAACATCCAGCCTCTCCGAGGATCAAAAAATCATCGGCTGCGCACTCAGTAAAGCGGCGGGAGCAGCTTTCGTAAAAACATCCACCGGCTTCGGTGCAGGCGGTGCAACAGCCGAAGACATCGCTCTCATGAGACGCGTCGTCGGCCCCGAGATGGGCGTGAAAGCTTCGGGTGGCATTCGCACCTATGAAGACGCAGCCAAAATGATCGCTGCCGGCGCAAGCCGCATTGGCGCTTCAGCGAGCATCGCGATCGTCATGCACCAAAGTCCTGAAAAATCGAACAAAAAACCAAACGCGGGCTCAACGACCAACGAAGACTCAAATGGAAACAAAAAACCCTTCAAAAGTAGCCTCTACTAACTCCGGCGCCGAGAGGAAGCCGTCCCGAAGGGACGACGGGGATTCGGCGCCATATTACGACCGAGTCGTCCTCATCGTTTTAGATGGAGTCGGGGCAGGCGAACTTCCTGATGCCAAATCTTATGGCGACGAAGGTTCCGATACGCTCGGCAATCTCGCACAAAGTTTCGAAAAACAAAGCGGACGAAAACTCAAACTCCCCAACCTTGAAGCATGGGGCATCGGCAACCTCACCCCCATCTTGGGCGTCCCCCCTCGCCGGGCCGGCATGGGCGAAGGAGCTTTTGGCAAAGCTGCCGAACTTTCGCGCGGCAAAGACACCACATCCGGACATTGGGAAATGGCGGGCGTCGTGGTCACGACTCCTTTTAAAACTTTCCCCGATGGTTTTCCGGCTGAGATTGTTGATCGTTGGGTACGCAAAAACAATCTACCCGGCGTTCTCGCGAATCGAACCGCAAGCGGCACGACGATTATCGACGAACTCGGATTGGAACATATTCGAACGGGTAAGCCGATCCTTTACACGAGCGCCGATAGCGTTTGGCAGATCGCTGCGCACGAAGAGTTCTTCGGACTCGAGCGCCTTTATGAAATCAGTAAATCCGCTCGCAAGATCTGCGATGAACTTCAAATCGGTCGCGTGATCGCGCGACCTTTTATTGGCAACCCTGAAAAGGGAGTCCCTTTTAAACGCACGTACCATCGCAAAGATCTTTCCCAGCCACCGACTGAGCCGACCTATCTCGACTACCTCGTCGAGCAAGGTGTCCACACGCTTGGCATCGGCAAGATTTCGAACATCTACGCCGGCTGCGGGATCAGCGACAACATCGACACCGCCGGAAACACCGATGGCATCCGAGTCTTGCTCGAACAGCTTGAAATCACGAAAAAAGGGCTGATTTTTTGCAATTTAGTAGATTTTGATATGCTCTACGGCCACCGCCGCGACGTCGACGGATTCGGCAAAGCGATGGAAGAGTTCGATCAAGCGGTGCCTGAAATCAAAAAACGCCTCACTCCACGCGATCTGGTTTTGATCACGGCCGACCATGGCAACGACCCCACCTTTCGCGGTACCGATCACACTCGCGAATACATCCCGGTCCTTGCATACAGCCCCGCTCAAAAAGCGAATGGGCCTATCGATCTCGGTATTCGTCAGGGATTTGCAGATATCGGCGCAACGATGGTCGATGCGCTTGTCGGTAAAAACTCCGCTAACCTCGCGGGGCGATCCTTCCTTGGCGATATAAAATGAGTAGCCCAGCCTGGACCATTCAAAAGAAACGTGACGGTGAGGAACTTTCGAGCGCAGAGATTCACGCCTTCATCAAAGGCCTCGCCACCGGAGACGTCGCCGACTATCAGGCGACTGCGTTTCTCATGGCCGTTTTTTTTCGTGGGATGTCCCTTGGCGAGACGGTTGCGCTGACCGAGGCGATGCTCGCAAGTGGTGAACGTTACGACTTATCCAGTATTTCAGGTCCGAAAATCGATAAACACTCGACGGGCGGAGTTGGAGATAAAGTTTCTCTCATCCTCGCGCCCCTGGCGGCTGCGTGCGGACTCAAGGTTCCGATGATGTCGGGACGTGGCCTTGGGCACAGCGGTGGGACCCTCGACAAATTGGAGTCCATTCAAAACTTTGACGTGCGCCTCTCTCGTGAGCGTTTTGAAGAAGAGCTCAAACTCATCGGATGCTCGATGATCGGACAGAGCGCGACGATCGCACCGGCCGATAAAAAACTTTATGCCCTCCGCGATGTCACGGCGACGGTCGAATGTATCCCACTGATTGTTGCTTCCATCCTCTCCAAAAAAATCGCCGAAGGATCTGACGCTCTTGTTTTTGATGTGAAGGTCGGCAGTGGCGCTTTCATGAAAACTCGCGAAAGCGCCCTCAAGCTCGGACGCACATTATCCCAAGTTTCGAAAAAAATGGGCCTCAAAGCCCGTGTCCTTCTCACCGACATGAATCAACCCTTGGGCTATGCGGTTGGCAATTCGCTCGAAATGATCGAATCCATCCAAGTTTTGCGGGACCAAACACCGGACGAATTGGCGTCGGGCGACCTCAAAGAGCTGACCATCCAACTTTGCGCTCAAATGCTCGAACTCGGCGGCCTCGCACGCAACACCGTCGATGGCCGCAAACTCGCGCACTCTAAACTCACCAACGGCAGCGCATGGAAGGTTTTTGAAGAAATGGTTAGATTTCAGGGGGGCTCCATCGAACAAATTCGCAATACTGCCCTCCTCCCCAAGACCTCTAAAACCGTGCAGTGGAAGGCAAAAAAACGCGGATTTATCGCTAAAATTAACACGGAAGCCGTGGGTAGGCTCCTGGTCGAACTCGGTGGGGGCCGCAAACAAGCCGCCGACACGATCGATCCGGCCGTGGGTCTCGTGTTCCATCGTAAACTCGGCGCCAAGGTCGCAAATGGGGAACCGATCGTCACCGCTCATATCCCAGAAAATGCCGATAAAACCCGTCTTTTTGAACTCGAAGCGATGTTTCAAGGCGCCGTCGAGATCTCAAGAGCCCGAAAACCAGTACCAAAATTGATTATTGAACTTTTTTAATGTAGTTTGCCCTCAAAGGAGTCGAGACGAGTCCGTGCTTTGCGGCGGCTTCGGCGAGATAAGGCTAAAATCAAAATGAGCATCATGAGTCCACAACCCACGATCTATCAAAAAATCCGCGACGCGGTCGATGCGATTTCGGCTAAGTCCTCTATTCGCCCCGAAATCGGCATGATCCTAGGATCCGGCCTCGGAAGTATTGCAGAACTCTGCACCGACGCCACCGTGATCCCTTATGCGGAGATCCCTCATTTTCACACGACGTCCGTCGAAGGTCATGCCGGCAAAGTGATCATCGGCAACTTCAACGGCGTACCCACGATTTTCCTTCAAGGTCGGTTTCACTTCTACGAAGGCTACTCGATGCAAGAAGTGGTTTTCCCAACTCGCACGATTTGCGGCATGGGGATTCAGACTTTGATTCTCACCAATGCAGCCGGCGGCGTGAACACCCGCTATCGGCCAGGTGATCTCATGCTCATCGAAGATCATCTCAACCTCATGGGCGAGAATCCGCTCAAGGGCCCTAATCTTTCGCAGCTCGGTCCTCGATTTCCTGATCTCTCGGAGGCGTATAGCAAGTCCTGCCTCGAAGTCATGAAGTCCTGCGCATCGGAACTCGAAATTGAAACGCACAGTGGTGTCTACGCCGGACTCCTCGGCCCAACCTACGAAACTCCAGCTGAGATTCGCATGTTCCGGACATTAGGTGCAGACGCCGTAGGGATGTCCACTGTTCCAGAAACTATTGCAGCCAATCACCTCGGCGTACGCGTAGCGGGCATCAGTTGTATCACGAATCTCGCTGCTGGCTTGTCACCACAGAAACTCAGTCACCAAGAAGTGATGGATAACTCTCGCATTGGTGCCGAAAAAATGAAGCGCCTTCTCTCGTCCGTGGTCCCTCGCCTGAAGCGTAAACCTGGAGTTTCAACATGAGCGCGCCCGCCTCGCTTCTCGAAGCGGCGACAAAAGCACGAATGAATGCACACTCGCCCTATAGCGGTTTCAAAGTGGGTGCCGCGATCCGTACTGCTTCCGGACATACCTACACGGGCTGCAACGTCGAGAACTCGTCCTACGGCGCAACCGTTTGTGCAGAACGAGTTGCGATTCAAAAAGCGATCAGTGAAGAAGGCAAAGTAGTCATTACAGAAGTCGTGGTTGTCACCGACTCAACTCCGCCCTGGCCTCCGTGTGGGATGTGTCGGCAGGTCATCGCAGAATTCGCTTCTGCCACAACACCCGTGGCCGCAGCCAACCTCAAAGGTGAGACAAAATCCTGGAAATTCTCGGACCTCATGCCAGAAGCTTTCACCTCCGCCAATTTGAAGAACTAATGCGACTGCCTCAGGATTGTTGGATCATCAACGGAGTGATTTGCACTCAAGACTCCAAACGCCGAGTTCTCCGCGCTCATCTCAAAATCGAAAACGGAAAAATCGTCGAGATCACTTCGCGAAAACCACGTAAACTCGCGCGCGATCAAAAAATAATCGACGCCTCAGGACTCACAATCCTTCCAGGCTTCGTTCAAGCACACGTCCATCTCTGCCAAACTTTGTTCCGTAATATGGCGGACGACCTCGAACTTCTCGATTGGTTATCTAAACGGATCTGGGTGATGGAGGCCGCGCACACGGCCGAAACACTGCATACAAGCGCGATGCTCGGGATCCACGAACTCCTCAGTTCTGGTACGACTTGTATCTTAGATATGGGAACCGTTCGTCACACTGAAGCGATTTTCGAAGCTGTTCGCGAGAGCGGCATACGCGCGAGCGTAGGCAAATGCCTCATGGATCACCCGGGCACCTGCCCCGCCAGTTTGCGTGAACCCACTCGCGATGCGCTCACAGAGGCCGTCTCGCTTTTTAAAGAATGGAACGGCCGAGAGAACGACCGTATTCGCGTTTCGTACGCGCCGCGATTTGTGATTTCATGCACGGAACAACTCCTCATCGAAGTCACTCGCCTATCGGCCGAACAAGATGCCTTGATCCACACGCACGCGAGCGAAAATCTCAAAGAGATCCAGATGGTCAAAAAACTCGTTCATTGTGAGAACGTCGAATACTTACATCAACTCGGCATGACCTCTCCTCGCCTCGTTCTTGCCCACTGTGTGTGGCTCAAACCCAACGAAAAAAACATCCTCGCTCGTAGCGGCACGCACGTCGTACACTGTCCAAGCTCCAATATGAAACTCGCCTCAGGCCTCGCGCATGTCCCCGATCTCCGAGCGCGTGGGATCAATGTTGCCCTCGGCGCGGACGGGGCTCCTTGTAACAACAACTTAGACATGTTTCGAGAGATGCGAATGGCAGCGCTCATTCACAAACCGAGTTCTGGGCCCAAAGCGATGCGCGCCCAAGAAGTCCTTGATATGGCAACTCGCGATGGAGCCCAAGCCTTAGGATGGTCTGCGGATATCGGATCCATCGAAATCGGCAAAAAAGCCGATCTCATCGCACTCGACCTGAATACGCCCACCAATACCCTCCCGCGGGGGTGCGAGACCGACGGCGAGGCCATCGCCTCATCCGTGGTTTATTCGTCGAACCCTTCGCACGTTCGGTGGACCATGGTCGATGGACGCATTGTTTTTAAAAACGGCACAGTGAGCGGCCTCTCAACTCGCGCACTGATGGAACGGGTTCACCACGCCCATCGGACGATCGCGAAAAAGCAGTCTCCTTAGCGTTAGCGCCGCAGACGCATTGAAGTATAAAGTTTTGTTGTTACATATTTTTTATTGAAAACATCCCCGTTTGACGTCCGCTACGAAGCTGTGGCATAAGCGCTAAGTCGTCCCCACGAACATGAAAGAAAGGCCCCCCGTCATGAGTCCATTTACGGTTTCGAATTTCATTTACACCGCTCTGCTGCTTCCGGTTTTACTTCTGTCGAATAGCTCCTTTGCCTCTTCCCCATCCTTGCCCGCGTCCCTCAGTACGGAGGCACTGGGATCTCGGATCGTCATCACTGCTTCATCTCAGTTTGCGGGCGCGATCTCATCCGTCACATGGAACGGCAAAGAATTCATCAACGCCACCGACCATGGGCGCGAACTACAGTCGGCTTCAAGTTTCGATGGATTTGGCGAGTGCTTTAATCCGACCGAAGCAGGCAGCGTGAACGACGGAAACGGCGAAACATCGACGAGCAAACTTCTCGCTTGGAACTCGAGCGACTCGGTCCTCAAAACTCAAGTTCAGATGGCGTTCTGGTTGCAGCCAGGCGCAGCCTATCCGAATGGGTGCGGCGGCAATCCGAAGATTACGGAAGCTCAAAACCCTACGGCACTCTCCAATCATATTCTCAGCAAACAACTCACCCTCAATTACGCTGGCATTCAAAACGCCATCGAGTACCTCGTGGACTTTTATGTTCCCGAACATCATTCGAGCGCAACCTTCGAAACTTTGACCGGCTACATGCCTCCCGAGTTTTCACAGTTTTGGACGTTTGATCCAAAAACTGGCTTGATTCAGCCACTTTCGTCGACACTTCCGGACAACGAACAACCGCTCCCTTTGATTCTATCGACCCCGGACGGGAAGTTCGCCATGGGCATTTACTCGCCGGACCTACCGCTTGCTGAGTGGCCAAACAGTGGCTATGGTCACTTTGGTTCGCTGGAGCAGTTCGGCGTTAACAAGTGGAACTCCGTCTTCCGAAGAGACGACACACCCGTTGGGCATTATAACTTCCGCAATTACGTCACCTTCGGTAGTGTCACGCAAGTGATGACAGGGATGCGAGGACTTTATTTGAAATTCAATCCAACCGCCGCTCCACTTTCATCACTCGTCCCGATCTACCGCTTTTACAATGCCGCGAATAAAGATCACTTTTTCACGACGAATCTCGAAGAAGGGCTCGGCGCGGGATATTCGCCGGAAGGAGTAGGATTCTACACGCTGCCGTCCGCAGCCACGAATACACGGCCACTTTTCCGTTGTCGGACGACAAACGGCAAACACTTTATTTCGACCGCTCAAAATTGTGAAAATCAAATGGGTGAAGGGCAGTACGGTTTTGTGTACATCTCGCAGGAGCCAGGCACTTTACCGCTCTATCGATATTACGACGTGCAAATCGGCGATCACCTTGAAACGACCTCGCCAGGCGAAATCACCGGAACGGCCTACAAATTAGAATCCATTTTGGGATACACGCCTTAACCTACCTCCTGCCTACGTGGGGTTAAAGATTTCCAAAAAAGTGAAATAGAAGGCCCACCTCTCCCGGGTGGTCCGCCTTCTATTTCACTTTTTAAGAAATACCCCGGGGAGAGTGCCGCTACAGCTTAAACTTCATCCCTGACAGCAGCATCCCCGGAACACTGACTCCGCCCAAATTACGGCTCCCATAGGATCCCGTATCAGCCATGAATTCACATTGAGCCGTCAAAGCTTCAAGGGCGTCACCGAAAATACTGTAGATCGTGTCGTCGAAGCGAAGATTTTCAATCGGAGCGATCATCTTGCCGTTTTCGACCCAAAAGCAGGCATATCGGGTCATGCCCGTCACACGCCCACCCGGTACATCGCTCCAGTTTAAATAATGCACATTCGAAATATAAATCCCCGTCCCCAACCGCATCAGCACGTCTTCTAAACGCAAATCCCCGCCACGCATCGAAGGTGCACGCAACATCTCACTGGAGTCTGCCTGATTCGACACCGCTCCATACTCGGCCGCCGTTCGCGAACAGACTAGAGTATGAACTAACTTCCCGTCGCAAATCAGAGCCAACTCTTTGGGCGCTAGCTCACCTTCAGAATTAAAGCGCGGGATATCACCCCGACTAAAATCTTCGCTCAAATTAAACAACGGCGAAAAAGTTGCTTCACCACGACGTATTTTTAAAAGCGGACTCTCGCCCTGACGAAGGGCCGCTTCACTCACCCCTCCCCAAGCCAACATCCCGATAAAATCCGCAACCGCCGCCGGCTCCAAAAATACCCGATACGATCCTGGATCCAAACGTCGCGCGGGCGCCTCAAGTGCTCGAAGCTTTTCTCGTGAACGCGCGATCGAGTTTTGAAACGCCCCACGGTCCCAATCACGACCGGCAAAAACCCCCTTCACTGCACGCTGTGAGGGGGTGTAAAAAGAATAATCAAAACTGAACGTCTTCGTCGAAAACCAATGAGTCAACCCTGCCGAATTCGACATGGCCCGAAACTGCTCTCCCGCCGCATAAATCCCCGCAACATCAATCCCCTCAAGCGCGCCGAGCAACGCTGCGGGCGCGTTGGCCACGTCGGGTAGATGCCCTGACGTCACATCTAACGCAGATTCTAATCGCTGCGGCAATTGCGCAAAAGGATCAGCCGGAACTTGTGAGGCTTCGGCACGCAACCTTTTGAGCGCAGCACTGAGCCTCTCGTGATCTTCATAGGCGAGCCCGCACAAAGTCGTCGAACTCGCGACTTTGTGAAGCCCGCCCGATGTGAACGCCCCATCGTCTTCGGACTTTTTTTCCAGAAGGAGTTCCAATTCAAGATCGGCATCCTGAATCACACCTGTTTGGCGAACCTTCGCTCCATTGATTCGGATAAACTGGCTGTTTTCTCCGGATAAATTAATAAAAAGGTGCTCACCCTCTTTTAACTGCGATAAAAGTTTCGCGGTCAGTCCTTCGAAATAAACAGAATCAATCATTTTTATGCTCCACCAAAAACTTCGATATTCTCAAAAAGGCAGACGGGCGAAGCATGTCCTACACGAATAATCTGATTCGGTTCACCCTTGCCACAATTCGGGGTCCCGTAAACTCCGCTCGTCGAGGCATCACCGACTTTTTTCAAATTCGACCAAAAGGGCACCGTGATTCCGCGATAATTAGGATTGCGAACCGTGCGTGTGATTTTGCCGTTTTCAATCAGTTTGGCATATTCACAACCGAACTGGAACTTGTTGCGAAAATCATCGATCGACCACGACCTGTTCGTCTCCATCAGAACCCCGCGCTCCACTCCACTGACAATCTCGTTAAAGCTCGAAGTTCCCGGCTCTAAATTAATATTCGCCATGCGATCGATCGGAGCGCGGTTCCACGAGCAGGCACGCGCATTCGCGACGCCCGGAACCTTCGAACGCAATTGGCTCTCAAGACTCCCCAGTCCTCGCTGCAAAACCCCATCACGTATCAAAAACTCGCGAGTCGCTGCGACTCCCGTGTCGTCAAAACCGTAAGAAGCCATTTCATTCGAGACGGTCGGATCAAACGTAACGTTCATTAAACGCGATCCATATTGGAGGCGGCCGAAATCTTCTAATTTCACAAACGACCAACCGGCATAATTACGTTCGTCCCCCAAAATGCGATCCAACTCGAGCGGATGACCGATGCTCTCGTGAATCTGCAACATCATCTGATCAGGCTTCAAAACGAGGCTCGTCGTTTCGGACGGACACTCTTCAGCTGCGACTAATTCAAGCACCTGGTCCGCCACGAGATCCACTCGTTGCCAAAGGTCATCCGCAAGGACCTGTTCCCATCCGCCCTGGTGCGCGCGCCCACGCCCTCCGCCGCTTCTTCGTTGGACGACGGATCCATCTTGAGCGGTGGCATCAAAATCCAGAATGACCAACGAGACTTTTTGATTCGCATCCGAGCCATTCGTGCTCACAAAACTCGTCTCCGTTTCAATCGTCATGGATGTTGCTTCGGTGCGGATGATTTTGTCAGAACGTTTTAATTTCACGCAAATTTCGGCCAAAAGTGCATTCATCTCCCTCGGTGAGATGGAGGTGAGACCTCGCACGACCGGCGATTGATAATTCGTCCGGACGGGCGGTCGCTGTGCCGCTGTAAAGGGATGAACCGCCCAACGCGAAGCCTGAACGGCATTGTCGCGAGCCGTTTCGGCGGCTTTTGCTAAACTCTCGTCATCGAGGCGCGGGGTTGCCGCATACCCGAACTGCCCGTTGGCCAATACCTCGACCATTACCCCGTGCGTGGTACTTGTCGAATTGGCCTCTGGCTTCGCATCCCGCATCGACCGGGTCGTGCAAGTTTCGCGAACCTCACGAAACCCCACCCAATCGGCGTCTTTCAAATGAAGCTGTTTTAACTGTTTAAGTGCAGAATGTAGATTTGCGGCCATCCTTTGGGTGTCTCCTAGGTCTGTAGGTTTGGCAAGGGCGGCTCGTGGGGTGGTATTATATCGCGCGATCATGGGGACGGGCATCGTGCCCTTGTTCACTTTTTCGCCGTCCTGGCGTGAAACCCCAGCTCGCGCGATATAATACCACCCCACAAGCCGGAGTGAACAAGACCTGACGGATGGCCGCCCCCGAAAATAGAGCGAGATTTCTTGTTGACAGGGGGATACACTTCGGGCAATTTGCTGCGACTATGTACGCAGTTATTGAAACAGGTGGCAAACAGTATCGTGTTCAACCCGGTGATATCGTCCAAGTTGAAAAACTTGAAGGCGAAGTCGGCAAATCCGTTCAATTCGGTGAAGTCCTTCTCCTCAGCAAGGCCGTTGGTGACAACGCGCAAATTTGGCTCGGTAAGCCCCTCGTGGCTGGCGCTAAAGTAGATGCTGAGATCGTTGGCCAAGGCCGTGGTGACAAGATCACCATCGTTAAGATGAAGAAGCGTAAGCAGTATCGCCGCACTCAAGGTCATCGCCAAAACTACACCCAGCTCCTCGTCACGAACGTTGACAATGGTTCAGGTGAAAAGGTGAGCTTGTCTGCTGCAGATAAAAATAATAAATTAGGATCGTTCCAGTCGCACCTCAAGGCACAGGGTGAAGCATTCACTCCGAAGACCTTAGGATCCCGTAAGCGTCTTGCAGCAAAAGCTGCAGCTGCTCACGCTGCTCCGAAAAAAGCTGCGAAGTAAAGTTTGAATTCATAAGGAGCCGCGAGGAATCGCACCGTTACGTAAGTAAAGTGCGAGGGAATGCGGCGACATAAAAGGGGTTTAGGTCATGGCACATAAAAAAGCCGGTGGTAGTTCCAAAAACGGTCGCGATAGTAATCCAAAAATGCGTGGCGTGAAACGCTACGGTGGCCAAGTTGTGAACACGGGCGAGATCCTCGTTCGCCAGGTTGGAACTGTGTTTCATCCAGGACGTAACGTCGGTTTAGGCCGCGATTTCACTCTGTACGCCCTCGTTGACGGCGTCGTGACTTTCGAACGTTACGACCGTAAACGCAAACAAGTTTCCGTCTATCCAGCAGCGTAACCCTTTCGGTTACCTTGCGGTCAGACATCTGAGCCCTTCGCTGGGAGTAGTTGTAGCCTATGCGATTCATCGATGAAGCCGAAATCAAAGTAGAAGCAGGTCATGGCGGCCCGGGAAGTATCTCGTTCCGACGTGAGACTTTTGCTCCACGTGGCGGACCCGATGGTGGCGATGGCGGCGCAGGTGGCGACGTTACTTTTCAAGCGAGCGCTCAGCTCGGCACTCTTCAAGATTTTCGATTCCGCAGAAGTTACAAAGCAACCGCGGGCATGCACGGCTCCGGCGCTAACAAAACCGGCCGAGATGGCGAATCTGTCACAATCAAAGTTCCAGTCGGCACGACGATCAAAGACAGCGAAACGGGCGAGCTTCTCGTTGATTTCTCCTATGATGGCGAAACCTGGGTAGCTTGCAAAGGCGGCCGAGGCGGCAAAGGCAACGCTCACTTCGTGTCCTCCACTCACCAAGCTCCAAAATTTGCTCAGCCCGGCGAAGAAGGCACGGCTCGCGCGATCAAGCTCGAATTGAAACTCCTCGCTGATGTGGGGATTATCGGATTCCCGAATGCAGGTAAGTCGACTCTGATTTCACGAATCAGCGCGGCTCGCCCCAAAATCGCAGATTACGAATTCACGACCCTGACTCCAAACTTGGGCGTCGTTCAAATGCCCGATCTTAGCACCTTCGTTGTGGCTGATATTCCGGGCTTGATCGAAGGCGCACATCGTGGACTAGGGCTTGGCACCAAATTTTTGAAACACATCGAAAGAACCGCCGTTTTCGTGCATCTTCTCGATGGCACCAAAGTACTCGAAGACGCGACAAAGCCTGAAGTTCCAAACGAAGATGGCACTCCTTCGAAATCCAGCTTTGACCTCGCGATCGATGGACTCATCGCACGCTACCAGGGCATTCGCACTGAGCTTGGGCTTTTCAACGAAGCACTCCTTCACAAACCTGAGATTGTCGTTTTAAACAAACTCGATGTACTCGAATCTGAACTCACCTTGGTCGAAAATGCGCGCGTCGCCCTTCGCCAACGGATCGCTTCGATTCGCGGCACGCACCCCGCTGGCAATGAGCCGTTTGTGATTTCAGCGGTCGCAGGAACAGGGCTCCCAGAGCTTCTCTTCGCGGTTCAAGCTGAAATTCTTGCTCATCGTGCGCGCAACTCCGCACCGGTGAAGGTCGCGCTCCCTGACGACGAAAACATTCGGGTCGCACGCCAATAACTTCCTGTGAAATTTAAATGGCCAAGTGGAATGAAATTACCGCGGTTTTCGGGGGCACTTTTGACCCTCCGCATGTCGGCCACATCGCTGCCGTTCGCGGACTTTTTGAACGTCCGGGCGTCGGTCGAGTGATCGTCCTCCCCTCTCCGGTCCCTCCTCAAAAGCCGGCCGGCGTCACCGAAACACATGCGCGCGCGCATATGGTGAGATTGACCTTCGGAGATCGCGCGAAATTTCCGGGCCCCGTGCTAATAGACTCACGCGAAATTCTTCGCAGTCAGCTTCACCCCGGGCTTCCGTCGTTCACCTACGATACTCTCCAACAAATGCGCGGAGAGATCCCCAACTTGGCGTTCGTGATTGGCGCCGATCAGTTCTACAATTTGCCGACGTGGCATCGATTTCCGGACTTGCTCGACCTCTGTCACTGGATTGTTCTGGAGCGCAAGCCGAACGGAGCAGATCTGGCAGGCAAGGCCCTGAGCGAGTTCGTGGCAAATGGCCTTGCAAAGCCCCAAAGTTCCCGAAGCTCCCAAAGCTCAATGACGTCCGAGACTTGGACGTTTGGACGTGCGGGTAAAAGCTCGCTCACGATCATCCCTACGGACGCCCCATCGATTTCATCGACCGAGATTCGCGAGACAATCGGCCGCACGGGACACCCCCCGGAAAACGGGCTCACACCCGAAGTGCTCGAATATTTGAAGCTGCACCGCGTTTATGGTACAGCACCCTAAAGTAATGAGGAGTTTTATGACGATGTCGAAATCCAACAAACCGAACGAGCGTACCGCGCCTGAATCTGAAGCAAAAGTAGCGCTTGATCCTTCAGTCGCGAAAGCACTGGCCTGTGCTCGCGCAGCGATTGATAAAAAAGGTGAGAACCTCAAAGTTCTCAACCTCACGGAACTTTCGGGTTTCACAGATTATTTCGTCATCTGCAGCGGGATGTCTGATCGCCAAGTACAAGCAATCGCCGATTCGATTGAACACGAACTGGATAGCACCGGATCCGAAATTCTTTCTATCGAAGGCTACGGCGATGGCCGATGGATTCTGATGGATTGTGGCGACGTGATTGTTCACATTTTCCTCGATGCCTTACGCGAATATTACGATCTTGAGAATCTGTGGGCCGATGCGCCCCGCATGAAAATCCCTTCCGAGTTTTACGGCCCAGCCGGCAGCCGCATGAACTGATCGCGGAATGCGCGTTCTTCTTTTCGCTTTCGGTAAACTCAAAGTTCCTGGCGTGCGCGAGGGCGCAGATTATTATTCGAAACTCTTGGGCGGTTATTTAAAGTTCGAAGAAACCGAACTCAAAGCTCTCAGCGTTCCGGACAAATCCGTCGCCACCCGCAAGCTCGTTCAGCAAAAGGAAGGTGAGCTTCTATTAGAAAAGCTGACGGCGCGCCTCAGCCCGCGCTCACCGTTCTACCTTTTAGATGAAACCGGCAAATCCCTTTCCACAACCGCATGGGCTACGCAAGTCCGGGAATGGGAGTCGGGAGGCACCCCCGAGATCGCGCTTTGTATTGGCAGCAGCCTCGGATTCTCGGCCGAAATCCGCTCGCGCGCACGCGGAGCCTTTAGCCTCGGCCCGCAAACCCTGCCCCACGAACTCGCACGTGTCGTACTCCTCGAACAGCTCTACCGAGCCTGGAGCGTGACCAAAAACCACCCGTACCACAACGAAGGAAGGTAACAAAAGGTGAGCCTCACCTTTTGGTGATGTGAGCCTCACCTTTGCCACCTTTTGCCATTGCAAGACAGGGACAGCTTGTGTAAAAAATCTAGTGTTTAGGGGCATGTGAGTGGGGAAATATGTCTAGGTTCTGTATCGTTTTACTTCTTTTCTTTGTCCTTTTGGGAACTGGCGCTTTGGCCGCAGGGGCTCCGCCCCCTGCCACACCCGCCGTGGCGCCGCTGAAATGCTTGAGCCGCGTCCGCGCCCAAAATGCGATCGGCAACCCTAACCTCCCGACTGCGATGCCCGCCGGGATTCAGAATATTAATCGCACCCCAACGGATATCATCACGATTTTTACGCCGATCCTATCGATACAAAATCCGGCGGCATCACTCATCAACAGCAACGCACAAAGTTTTGGGACCCCACTGCCGCCTCATTTCGTCGTGGGCGACGGGGATTTAGATCGCGTATTCATCGGAGTCGACAAAACCCCTGGAAGTGCTTTAGACATCTGTGCGCAGGAAATTATTTCGTTAATGCCTCCGCATTCAGATCAAGATCTGGAACCCGTTTTCGTGTTTTTGCAAAATCACCTGATTGACTACTTAGCGGCGGCACCGGAAGCGGGCCTAGACTGGGACAAATCTCTTCCCAGTGGGCGCTCCATCCCGGGCAACGAGGCGATTTTTGAGTCGGCCGCGGATCTTCCCGTGGGCAGTGTGCCGTTGCCAGCTAAGGGCATGCAGCCCGTCGTCCCACTCGAAAACTACCTCCTTGCGGGAGAGAGCTACTGCATACAAAAAGCGATTTTTGCTGGGATCATTCTCGAACAATTAAAAATTCCGTATCGCCTCGTGCAAGGCGCATCCGTCACGGCGGGCGGACATAGTTGGATTCAACTCGACGATGGAAGGATTCTGGATCCGACGTGGGGCACCTTAAGTCCCTCTCCCTCCGAGAGCGCGGGCGCATCGTCTCAAATCGTCGCGGTCCCTCAGAACTCTGTGGACGACTTCTCTGTCGACGGACAATCACTCGTCTTCGAATATCAATTCTACCCCATGGTCGTGCTTTAAACTCTTGCTCGTAAGTGCCTGCTCGACTATAAAACACCCGACGAGCAGAGGTGAACGTGACCAGGACAGGCGGAGCCGGTCTGAGATAGGCCAGATAGCCAGATAGGATGAAAGTGGAACGTGCGATTCTAGTTGTCTTGGATGGATTTGGCATTGGTAAGGACTCAGTCTGCAATGCCATCAACAATGCGAAAATGCCTTTCTACCGCGACCTCATCGCGAAATATCCCCACTCGCAGCTGATCACCCACGGCGAAGCCGTAGGCCTCCCCGGTGGTGTCATGGGCAACTCCGAAGTCGGGCACATGACCATGGGTGCGGGTCGAATCATCTATCAGGACCTCACACGAATTTCGAAAGCCGTGCACGACCGGTCTTTTTTCCAAAATCCAGTTCTCCGCAAAACCATTGAAATGGGCGCCAAAACCACGGGCCGAGTACATTTCATGGGCCTCCTCTCCGACGGCGGTGTCCATAGCCACATCGATCACCTACTCGCGCTCCTCGATTTGTGCTCTGAACTTCGTGTGCCGAATGTCAGCGTGCATGCATTCCTCGACGGTCGCGACACTCCGCCAGATTCGGGCGTGAAATACCTGAAACAACTTTTGGGGCACCCAACTTTCTCAGCAACGACCGGCACCCGTGCGACGATTGCGACCGTGATGGGTCGTTACTGGGCCATGGACCGCGATAAGCGCTGGGAGCGCGTCGAACGTGCTTACAAAGCGATGACCGGACAACTCGAAGCCACACCTTCCGACCCCATCAAGGCTGTTCAGAGCTCTTATGAGCAAGGCAAGAGTGATGAGTTTGTCGAACCTGTACTCCTGAATTCGGGAGCCGCAATGAAATCCGGAGACAGCGTCATCTTCTTCAACTATCGCTCGGACCGCGCACGCGAGATCACCCACGCAATGATCGATGTCGATTTCACCGAGTTCAATCGTGGAACGGGTTTCAAACCCTCCATGTACACTGGCATGACCGAGTATGATAAAAACATCAAGGGTATGGAAATCGCCTTCGGCCCCCAAAGCCAGAACCATATCTTTGGCGAGTGGCTCGAAGAAAATCACCTCAAGCAATGCCGAATTGCCGAAACCGAAAAGTACGCGCACGTGACTTTCTTTTTCAACGGTGGTCGTGAGAAACCCTTCATCGGCGAAGACCGGATCCTCGTCCCCTCCCCGCGCGATGTCGCAACCTATGACCTGAAACCAGAGATGAGCGCCTTCCAAGTGGCGAGTGAAGCAGCAGCGAAAATCAATTCGAAGATGTATGATTTCGTTCTGATGAATTTCGCCAACGCTGATATGGTCGGGCACACCGGTAACTACGAAGCTGTGGTCAAATCGATGACCACGCTGGATCAATGCCTTTCGCAAGTGATCGGTGCCGCGCAACACTCGGGCTACAACGTGCTCCTCACTGCCGACCATGGCAATGCGGAGGAAATGTGTGATAGCGAAGGCCGCATTCACACTCAACACACTCTGAATCCTGTCCCCGCCATCTGGATCGCGCCGAATACAGCGATCGCGCCTCAACGTGAGCGAGTCGCACTCAAAGATGGAACTCTCGAAGATGTCATGCCCACCCTTTGTGCCCTCATGAAACTCCCCATCCCTGAACAAGTGACAGGCAAAAGCTTACTTCCAAATTAACTATGCTCATGCTCCCAAAATTCCCGCAGACTAAAGGTAAAAAGACAATCGCAGTTCTCACCAGTGGCGGTGATGCCCCCGGGATGAACGCCGCCATTCGAGCTGTCGTTCGATATGGTCTCTCACAGGGGAGCGAAGTCTACGGCATCACGAAGGGATATAGCGGTTTACTCGAGGGCGAGATCCATCCGCTGAAAGCCTCGTCGGTTGCCAATATCATTCAGCGCGGTGGTACTATTCTTAAAACAGATCGTTGCCTTTCGTTTTATAAAAAAGAAGTCCGGCGCGAAGCTGCAAATATTTTGATGCGCAAGGGGATCGACGGACTCGTCGTGATCGGAGGCGATGGTTCTTTCACCGGCGCTCACTTGCTTGAAAAAGAAACGGGCTTCCCGACGATCGGAATCCCCGGCACGATCGACAACGACATTGCAGAAACCGACGATACCATTGGATTCGACACTGCAGTCAACACAGCGATCGATGCGATTGACCGAATTCGAGACACAGCGAGCTCGCATGATCGAATTTTCCTCGTTGAAGTGATGGGAAGAAGTTCGGGATTCATCGGTTTGCAAGTCGGCGTGGGCGGTGGAGCTGAAACAATCGTCGTTCCTGAGCGCCATGAGTCTTTCTCAAAAATCGTGAAGACCATCGAGCGCGGCGTGAAACGCGGCAAAACGAGCAGTATCATTGTTGTTGCTGAAGGACACAAGCCGGGCCTCTCGCAAAAAATGGCCGAAAACCTCAGTCGCCGCGGATATATCGCAAAAGTTTGTATCTTGGGCCACACTCAGCGCGGAGGCTCACCGACCGCACACGATCGAATGCTTGCGTCTTTCCTCGGCGCATCGGCCGTCGCGTATCTGCTATCCGGAAAATCAAACGCAATGGTCGGCGTGAAAAGCGACAAGATCATTCTCGTGCCTTTCAAAAAAGTGATCGGCGTGAAAAAGCAACTGCCTCGAGAATTGCTCTCAATGGCGCAGCTCCTAGCGACATAGCGAAGACTGGCAATCAGGCATACTTCTCGCAGAGAAGCGGGGCCTATGCGTCGCTTACTCCGTGCCTTTGAGAGAAGTTTTATTGCCTGTACCTACTGCAAGGGCCCCTTGCTGGGAGATAGCTTTCCGCTCTGCGAACTTTGCTATCGCTCCCTTATCCCCTCGCCCAAGTTATGTCCTCGATGCGCAAGCCCCTCGTGTCTCCAAGACGGCGAAGTACCATGCAAACGCCCATGGATCACGAACGACGCGATTCACTCCTTTTCAGCCCTCTACCTTCTTCTTGAGCCGGGTTATTCTGTGCTCAAACAATGGAAAAAAACGAGAGGTCCAGTTTTCAATCAAAGGGTACTAAACCCGGATCGGGCACCTCTAGGGGCTTGGAAAAACTTCGCACCCGACGCCATTGTTCCAGTCCCTCAACGTACCGAGCGTTCGTGGAAAATGGGAGGCAGCCCCGCGCTCGCTGTCGCAGAATTTGTTTCAACACTCACGGGCGTCCCTATCATCCGAGCACTGGCGCCCCCTTTGAATGCATCCCAATATCGGCAAGCCGAGCTCCCCATGAACATGCGAATGCAAACCCGCATCCCGTTCGAACCAGGAGAGTCATTGGCCGAAAAACGACGGATCATTCTTGTGGACGACTTTATGACGAGCGGCCACACTCTTCGTGCGGCGGCAAAAACCTTACAAAACTTGGGCGCCGACGAGATCCACGTTTTCTGTCTCGGACTTCGGCTGTTCCATACCCAAGCTCATGCTCAAAGCGAACCCACCGACTTGCATCATCGCGTACATCGGCCCGTAGCCGTCAGTCATAAAACTCAATCCGCTGTATCCATCGATCGTCACGGCTTCACGAACGGGATTGCCCTGTGAAAACAAAACTGATTCTTCCAAGCGGACCTGTTCTTCACAGACATTTTGCATGAATTCGGTCTTGCCCTCGGGGAGCCAGTCAGATCCTGTGAACATCTTGTCGAGTGAACTTTTAAGGCGACGCAGACGCTTCGCGATCTCGTGATTGTCCTCCACCTCTTCGGCTGACAGACAGATCGTCCAAAAACTCCGTTTCCCCGTTGAATCAAAATATCCCCAAAGATGCCGATCTCTTTGCTCGCCCGATTCTTTTTGAAGGGTGTTAAAAAATCCCTCCTGAAGATCTTGGCCGATCGGGGTCTCATGACTAAAGGTCGCCTGCAGGACGCCCAACTCGCCGCGCTTGCGGATAAAAGTCATACCCTTCGGCAAACCAGCGACTTGAGAAATCGCACTCCAGCGATCCGCGAAGATCACTTGCTCGACTTCAATCTCTTCGCCGGAGGCGAGAGCCAAACTCGTCACTGCTCCGCCCGTAGTTCTGATGCCCGTGACTGGCACATCGTCTGTTCGGCGGAGATTCGGATAATTTTCTGGCGTGAGTTTCGAACGGATCGCTTCTTCGATTTCGTTTAAAGTGACAGCATACCGTGTCTCATAAGCGCCCACCAAAGTTTGCTCAGGCTCCCAAAGACATTCGCGAATCACTTCTTGACGAGCTTCGAGCGACGGAGCTTTCACCCAAGCGGGCTCACGAAACGCTTTATTGCGAAACTCACGTAAATACGAACCCACCTGCTCCGGCGAGATCTCAACCTCCAGCCTTCTCGCAAGTTCAGTCCAAATCACCGCACTCGAATCCTCACCAAACGGGAGACTGGGCAACGGAGGATGCATCCTCGCACCTGTTCCAGTGATCCAGTGCACGGGTTTTCCCGACGTGACGAGAAACCCAACCGTCCCGAGCGCCGCCCAGCCTTCGCCAATCACTGCAATCATAACTATCCCCCCAATTACTATCAATTACCGGCCATTACGGCCCACTAGAAAAACCGAGCGTGGATCGCTTTCACTCCGTCATCCGCGTGAGTCATCGGAACCGCTACAGTCAAGGCAAGAGCCGATGTTGACCCCATCGTAACTGAAATATGGCATTGGGCAAGGGTTTCGATGACCCGACTTAACGCGGCGCCATCTTGAGAAAACCGATCTCCGATCACCGACAGCGGCACCAAATCCGAGTGAAACTCAAAACTCTCCAAGAATCCGTGCGCGGCCAGGTCCTGCAGGTGCTTCCGCCACTCCATCTCCGCCTCACGCTCCGCAAAAAACTGGAGGCGTCCCCCCGAAAACGTCAAGGCTAACATCGAAAGATGAGCCTCTGCCGCTCGATCACAAACAGAGTTCGCGACCGTGGGGCGAGCCAGATTCACAGTCACTAAAACTCGCGCCGAATCCGCCGTTACGCCGGTGATTTTAAAATCCTCCATCCCCGTTTCCTGATTATTTTCTGTGACCACCGTTGTTCCCTCGTTTTCATTTAAACTATTTCGCACGCAAAGAGGCACTTTGTACCGTTTCGCAAACTCCACACTTCGCGGGTGAAGTACACCTGCTCCACGCGTGGCCATCTCGACCATCAAATCATGGGAGATCGTTCGCCAAAGTTTCGCTTGCGGAACCACTCGAGGATCGGCCGAATAAACTCCATCCACGTCCGTGTAGATCTCGCAAAGATCTGCCCCGAGCGCTGCCGCAAGTGCAACAGCCGTCGTATCAGACCCCCCTCGACCGAGCGTTGTGATTTCCTTTTTTTCACTGACCCCTTGAAATCCGGCCACGATTGCAACCCGATGATCGGCAATTGCCGCGCGAACACGGTCCCCTAAAATCCGTTTGATCCGAGCTCTTCGATGACTTTCGTCTGTGATAATCCCGCTTTGCGAACCCGTAAAAGACAAGGCGTCCACGCCACGATCAACAAGCGCCATACTCAACAGCGCCATCGAGATGCGCTCGCCCGCCGTGAGAAGCATATCCATCTCTCGTCTAGGGGGATCTTGAGAAACCTTTTGCGCCAATTCGATCAGTTCATCCGTCGTATGCCCCATCGCAGAAACAACTACAACAAGGCGATGTCCCGCCGCGCGTGCTCGTGCGATTCGATCCGCAACGGATCGTAGTCTTTCTGGCGTGCCGACGGAGGTGCCGCCGAACTTCTGTACGATGAGTGCCATAAGTCTCCAGATCTCGGACAGGCTTTGCCTGCCCTCATCAAGACTGTATAGCTTGAACCAGAATCAACGTCTACTTCACTCGCACTAGCTTATAGCTTCTCGTAATCTCTCCCGAACCAAATAAGCTGAGGAACTCCGTAACCGTCATATCTTCCGGCGGGGCTTTTACGAGATTTCCGCCATCCCATTTCCGGTTAAAGATCTTAACGGTACCTGAGCCGTCCGAATCCGGTGAAGTCAGATCTCCATATTCGATGGTATTGACCGAGTCAGACTGGGTTCCCTTCCCTTTTCTCTTAAATCGACAAAAATCCGAATTAAAAAGATTGCCGCTGCTTTCTTGCGCGTCGAAAAGCCCATTACATCGTGTCCCTTCCCAGCTAAAGGGATTTCGAATAAAAGCAGAGTAAAATCTGTTTTGTCCGCTTGCAGGATCATCGCTTCGAGGCAATTGAATCAGCGCCAACTCATCGCCGGCTTGATAGGCCAATACGAGGACGTCGCACCTTTCGTTCGCTAGGGCTTGGTCGGTTTCATCCAAAGGTTGATCTTTGTGAGCACCGCAAACAGATACTGTCGTCGAAGGATTACCCCAAGTATCTTGGACCTCGACCACCGAATAAGTAGCAACGAACTCACCTCGATTAAAAAGCGGCTTTGACGAAACCTCCGCGCCGGCTCGCGCGGAAAACACGACCCCCGAAATCACCGCACTCAGGACTCCAAAATTCGTAGAAAATTTCAATAGCCGTGTATTCATAATGAGATAGATCAGCAATATCAATGCCACCTAACCTGAGGGCTCTCGATGATTTTGCCGCAGATTCTAAGTCGAAAACCGTACAAAAAGTTCTCAAGTGACTAAACTTTTGACAATGTTTCCATTTCAAACTTAAAATAGCCCCATATGAAAATTTCATCGCTCATCGCACTTCTGGTTCTCTTCGCTCTCTCGTCGTCCACTTTCGCTGATACGCCCAAACCGAAGCTCGGCCCCCTCGCTACGAGGCTCGTGGATTCGCACGAATATTTCCAAACCCATCCAGCCCCGGATTTTTGGGCTATGATGCCCAATTATGTTTCACAAGTGTGGGAAGGCAGCTGCTCGGTTGCGAGCGTCGCCATGGTGGTGAACGCCGCGCGCGCCCATATGAAACTCACCGCCGATGACAAACTCGCCACTCAACAAGACCTCGTCGCCAAAGTCAAAGGCCCCGTCGGCAATCACTCGTGGGCGGATGCAGTCGGCGCCAATGGCAAAATCGAAGGCATGCTCCACGGTGGAGTGAATCTCGACGAACTCGCCGTCGTTCTCCGCGAAAGCCTCGAACAATACGGCGTAAAACCCGTTAAAATCGAAGTCGTTCATGTCGACGAAATCAACGCCGCTTCAAAGAAAAAACTCCACGACGCCCTCGTCGAAAACGAAAAATCCGCACGTGATTTTATCATTCTCAATTTCAACCAAAAGATCTACACCGGCGACGCCGAAGCAGGTCATATCTCCCCCATCGCCGCCTACGACGCTCGGAAAAAATCGGTCCTCGTTATGGACGTGGATCGCGAGTGGTACGACCCGTATTGGGTTTCCGAAGAGACGCTCATTCAGGGCCTCGCCACCCGAGATACGAGCAA
>Ga0206856_10052_pt1 | contig 39032 bp, 33 predicted proteins | sample Alteio_BWOrgCont_48_FD_152630 | JGI IMG/M metagenome (GOLD analysis project Ga0206856, IMG submission 152630) | Enriched cells from forest soil in Barre Woods Harvard Forest LTER site, Petersham, Massachusetts, United States -... | ecosystem: Environmental > Terrestrial > Soil > Temperate forest >...
CTTTTGGTAAGCGCGCTTTTGCGAAATCGTTTACTACTTCAACATTACTGAAAAATTTTCTAAAGATGGCGTCGTGAGGGTTATGGATTTGGATGGACACTTTTTTATCCTTATTCGTAGTTTAGCAAATATGGAACATTATTTTTTTAAGTATTTTCTAACCGCTTTTAAAACTAACGCATTTATAGTCATTTCTCCGTCTAGAGCGCACTGTTTAACTTGTCGATGAAGGTTTTTAGGAAAGCTAATATTTGTTCTTACAATGGGTTCTTTATTGTTGGCAGGTTTTACAGAAATTTTCGTCATAACTCTCAACGCTGCAGTAAATTAATAGAACCATCTGCTTCAATAATAGATAAATTAGCAAAAGAAATAAAGAGGCTGATGCATAAACCATTATGGTGTATTTACACCATAAAAAAAGGATGTTAAAGTAATAGGGCCTTTGATAAAGGCGTTTCCCTAGATGTCTCACCATCTAGAGAACATTTAACACAACCAACTATAAGGAGTTGATTGTGTTAAATGTCGCCAAGGTCTTATCCACCTTGGTGAACGCTCAAAATATGCTAATAAATATTATAATACTTTAATATTAAAGTAAACTATTTATACTTCTGAATGATATATTCAATCCCCTCTCTACAAAGTTCATTCATATTAGTGTGCTTTTTTAGGGCCAATAGCTTCAGTTCTTTCCATATCTTTTCGCTGATATAAAGGGGAATTACTTTTCGCCCTGTTTCTGAAAAACTGTTTTTCTGTTTTGAACTCATTTTTCTATCGCTGTTGTCGTGATTTCATTTTTTACAATTTTTGTAAAATCAGACCATTGCTCCACTCTAAATGCCCTGATATCTCGCACAGATTTCGGAAGCCAGCTTAATGATTTTAGCTTCATTATAGCTTCAAATAAATTGGACATATCTTCATTCGAATTTACATATAAACTTCCCTGAACCCACGTAAACCCAAAAGTAGCCAGGGCATCTGCTATATCACTATAAGCCTGCGACACCCCTTTGGGGTGATACTTATTAGTCTCAGAAACTACTAAATCAAAAGCTAAAGCGTACATTTTAATTATTCTCTTGTGGATCTTCTAAAATATTTAAAAAGGAATATTCCACATCTTCGTTAGTTTCAAACACGTGAACTTTCATCATAATATCCCCTGCCTCTGTTTTTCGACTAATGCCCATGACTTGATAAACTGGTCCAAAACGTCCAAATCTACGAAAACTATTTTTAATTTGCTCAGGCATTGTTTGATAAGAATAGTTAGTTGCTTGATGTGCCATTGTAACCTCACATTTACAGTCAAAAATGTTATAATATTATACTCTAATATACCATAAAATAGCGTTTATGGTTTACTCGCAAAGCTCTATCGTAAGCGTGTTGAGAAAAAAATATTAACCATAAAATCAAATAAGATGTGCTTAGCCTTGCTTTGATAAATAACCTGAAAACTATACTCACAGCAATTGGATTTTCGGCAAGGCGCCACGAAAGCGAGCAACCGGAGTGTATGTATGATACATGAGGATTGCGAGCTGAGTGGGCAACGCAGACCGAAAATTCAAGTGCGAAGAGTATATTCCTTATTTTGGTTCACTCCCCCCTCTGTCAGGATAGTTGTCGCCTCCACAACATAAGTCCAGGGGGGTGTAATTAGAGGAGAGCCAATGAATGCAAGGGTTTATAGCACTTTCAAACATTCTCGAAAATTGCCTTGCGCGACTTAATCCTTTTTCATTCATCCGAAGTAGTGTCACACGAGGTCCCTTGTCCATATCACATACCTTATTCGCTGCTTGAATTAGATTACTTAGTTCAGCATTTGAATAATGTGTTGTAACACGATGACTTTTATGGCCCAACAGATCTTGGCGGTCCTCAAAACTTACTCCCGCCGCTCGTAAACGTCGGCCAAAGGTATGTTTGAGATCATGAACCCTAACATGAGGCAAACCGGCTCGCTCTCGTGCTTTCTTCCAAGCTGAATTGAGCATGCGTGTCATTCGTTGATTTCTATAAGTAAAAACATATTTGACATGAATACCACGTACCTTCTCTATTATCTCACTAGCCAGCTTATTCAAAACTACCAAGCGCTCCTGATGATTCTTAACATTTTCAGCTGGAATAATAAACACAGACCCTTCGGGCATCTGTATCTCCCATTCCCACTTTAGATTGCAAATTTCTTGGTCACGACAGCCCGTGTTCACTGCAAACGTAGCCATCCTAGATAAATGGACAGGGAGCTCTGCAAACAGTTTCTCTTGTTCCTTCCAGTCTAATGGAAACGGTTTACGCTTGTCAGTTTCAGGCAATAGCTTGATCCGAGGCGCAACAGCTAACCAACTAAGACCATATTCATCAAGCCACTCGGCAGCGGCTAAATTCAAAATATGGCGAATCAATTGCAAGCCATAATTAATCGTCCTCGCTTTAGAACCCCGATTGTGATATGACTCGATATATAATTGAAGACTACCTATATGGATAGACTCCAATACTACATCCCCTACAAACTGATCCAAAACCTTTATATATACTCTTCGCCCCAGGCCGGATTCGAACCGGCGACCTGCCCCTTAGGAGGGGGCTGCGCTATCCATCTGTGCCACCGGGGCTTTATGTTAAATCAACGACTTACGTCAAAAATGTTATATACTCACAGCAATTGGGTTTTCGGCAAGGCGCCACGAAAGCGAGCAACCGGAGTGTATGTATGATACATGAGGATTGCGAGCTGAGTGAGCAACGCAGACCGAAAATTAAAGTGCGAAGAGTATACCTGTTTTTCCAGAAGTACCAATTTTGTACCCGTTATATGCTCAGCGGCTCTTTTAAGTTGGTTCCCATCTAAATGGGCATAGCGTTGCACAGTTTTAAGCGGAGCGCATTAAGTATCTATACTCATTACACCTGAAGAGGCGGTCTAACCTCTTCAGGTGCGTACCTTTGCAAGTGAGGCTTGTGCTTTGAAGACCCTAGTACGACAAAGTCGCTTGGCAATTAGTTCGACAGGTTCCCTCGGTATTCACACTGCTACAATTTATCAACCCTTAGCAACTCAACTGCGCGAGCGTTTCATTAAACAAAATAATTTATACCGCTGCTCTTAATGTGCCTTTAATCTTCTTGCATTATATTAATCTAATAGCTTCCTAAGCTATTTTTGTACCAATAAATCGTTATGAGGTTCTTATGCCAAAAAGTAAAGGAAACCCCACCAAAAAAAAAGAAATCCAGAAGAAATTAAATAAGCGTGCTGAAAATAGTACGAGTACTGGCGCAGCCAGTGTTACATCACCGCCTCCTCCAACCCAAGATGTTTCTGAGCCTTATGATTTTAAGAAGGAACAGCAAAAGAGAACGAATGAATATAATAAGGCAGTCGAGGAATATAACGCGGTACTTAAAAAATTTCAGGAGTCAAAAGAAAAATGTGCCACCGAAACAACAAAAGAAAATAGGATGTTAGCATCTAATGAGACTATTTTGTCTGATAAGGAAACAAACAGGGAAGAAAAAGATATGGCTGCAGCTATTGTACACCATAATGGGACGATGGCTAAGTTTTCTTCTAATTTGTTGTATTTTGTTGACTATCTTACTTCAGAATTTTATTCTAACAATAGAAACGAGCAAGAAATAGCTTGGAAATCTGTGGCTTCTGCATGGCAATTCGAACAAGACCATCTAAAAGAAAATGCTCCTCGATTACCGCAAGACTTTGCGAACGTAAGATATGATAACTTCTTTCACCATGCGGAAACGTATAGCAACACCTTCTATGATAGCAACTCCTCTGCAGCATGTTATGACTATGCGAAAAAGATTATTGAAAATAAATATTTTATTAACCATAAACATTATATGGAAAATGGTATTTTTGATTTGAAAGTGATCAAAGAATTCCTTCGATGTCATATCCCTGCTGATTCTCCACTACCGAACTCTGAAGATGATTTAGTAGGTTTATGGATCTATTTTCACGCTCGTGTTTTAACACGCTTTATGGAATTACAGCCGGTAACTTCTAGTCGTGAAGATTTTAAAAACGCTGTAGTCTTCGATGAGGAAACTTATTTCCATGCAAGCACTGTTTTTTATTTTTCGAAGGATTGTTTTGATATCAAAGAAAGTGAACTGAGTCAAATTACTGAAGAAGCTAAGTGTAAGCTTCTGAATAACCCTTTAGCGCTTTATAAAACATTAGATAATAAAAACGCTGAATCAGAAAAAATTTTAGACAGATGGAAAAAAATCATCAAATTAGACGACTGGGGCACCGTCGAAAAATGGAAAAACCCCAACAAAAGTAAGCTCGTACAAGACATTATAGGCCTGATAGTCTTCCTCCTCGGTTTAGCTAATCCAGCATGCAGAAAAACATGTAGAGAAAAATTCGAAGAACGAGGAGGACACTTGTTGACAACGATTTCTTGTATCGCCACCGTAAAAACTGATATCGATGCAATCCAGTATTTTTATCAGCATATCTCAGAAGAGACTGATCATGATTTATATGAAAGCATGTGCTCTTTATTTAAATTAAAAGTATTTGATTCGATACAAACAAAGGAATTCTTCGACGCTATGACAAGCCAGTTGGAGAAAGGAAGAATAGTAGATTATGTTCATTTAGGCCATACTATGTTTTATATCTGTAAGGCTTTTGAAGCTACCCGTTCTTTAAACAAGGCTAAAAGAATGGTTATGACCTCCAAAACAAAGCAATTCCTTCCTTATTGCATAGCGAAAGAAAACGCTATCCAGCAAGGCCTCACTACACTAGCTCAGCAAACCGAAACAGAGGCTCATGATATTCTGATTGATATAGACCTTCTTCTGGCCGCCATAACTGATGTAAAAAAAATGTTAGCGCAATGTAACACCTTGCCACCAGAAGATGGTACCGCAACTGATAAAGAAATCGAGCTTGCTCTAGAAAAACACAAGATATCCTTGACAGAAAAAAGACAGGAAATACAAGCACATTTATCTTCTTTGTCCGCTAGCGCTGCTGCCAAAGCGACGAGTGCGGTTAAGAAAAATAGCTCGACTGCTGAGCGGCAGGCTATTATTAAGTTCTCCGAGAAGAAGCAGTTTATTGAGACCTGTTCTAAATATATATCTAATTTAGATAAAGGTGTATGCTATTTGGAAGCAGCACTTGAATGCCCAGAAAGCGGTAGCCGTGAGTGGAATAAAAAAATACAACAATTTCGTTCTGCTGCAGGTCAAGTTAGAAGCTCCCGGACATTCTTAGCAGATGCAGTAAATAGTGACCCAGATTTATCGCTGGAGAACAGTATTGCAGCATGCGAGGAAGAAGCTGCAAAAAAAGTTTCTGAACTATTGACCAAGTTAGTAGAGCAGTACAATGCGTGTTCTACGCAAGCAGAGAAAACACTAGCTAAGACTTATTGTACGCACCACCCTAATGAAAAAACATTATTACTCAAGCAGGGGGCAAAAATTGCTAAGAAATACATGGTCTTATCTACGATAGTTTTCGAAGCAGAGAAATTAGTTCAATCTATCCAGAATAACAAAAGTAGCGGAGGCGAGGAGCAAATGACATTATCGGCTGCCCGCTTAAAGGCGGATAGCCTACAACGAATATTGCATAGCTTTCTTATGAGCGCAGACAATAAGAATACCAATCAAACAAGAGAACTACCTAATCATCAAGAAGGCACAACAAGCATTGCGAATAATAAAGCAATACCTACAGCAAAGAGCATAAACGCTGCAGCTTGCGCAGAAAGTCCGTCTAATCAAGTGACAAAACCCACAGGTGATGACATCATAAAAAAATATAATCAATGGATAAGCAATTTCTTTTCATACAAATCTAACTTGATTGCTCTTTTTTCTGAAGTTGAAGTGTTAACATCCGATTTTGACGGCTATTTAAGCGATTTTTATAGCCGTTTAGAGGCCTCTAAGGCGTTGTTAACTCAGCAAGAAGCTCAGAGAAGGCAAATGCTTGCTGAGTTCACATCAGCTGGTCCAGGGGAGGATTGGAATGCCTGTAAAGAAACTCTACATATTTTTGAAAAGACATTGTGTACGGATATAGCTACTATAGACTGTTGTTTCCAGCACTTGGAGTCAATAAAGCAGGCGCGTAAAAAAACGGATACAGCAGATGCGCAGAATCCACGTATGGAAGAGATTAATTTACGTTTACTCCCATTGACTGATAAACAATGTTTATTAGCGCAATATATGACCTTGCAACTAACCTATAATGAAAGCGTAACGGAGTTAGAAGCGACAGCATTGAAATGCTTCAAGCAAGAGCTTGGAAAAAAACAGATACTGAAAAGCGATAAGATTAATCAAGCAGCCTCTGCAGTGATTACGCATTGGAGTACTAAAGATACCCTTAAGAAAAAAATCCAGACTACGTTTCATGGCACACCAGAGGAAGCTGATTCGATCAATAGATTGTTAATGTGCATCGATCATTGGCCAGAGGGCCCAGAACCTCCTGTGGTAACGTTTTCAAGATCCCTGATCAATGCTGCTTACCCCGACCACAGCAGGGATGAACCACACGCATCGGCCATCATGCCAGCATTATCACCTCCCCACCTTCCAGGAGGGCACGTAAGATTCTTTAAGATCCCGTCTACCACTGATTTACCTTTACCACCTATGGGGAGTATTATGATCTTGCAACCTTTTAACAAACAGTAAGAAGAGAAATACCCGATACTTGTGCCCACTGCTTTTCAAAAGTCATAGGTGAAACATATCCACAGGCGGAATGTCTACGTTGCCGGTTATATACCGCTCGCCAATGAAAAGGCTGGATTTTTAAAATAGGTAGCGAGCGGTATACTCGATTATACTCACGCAATTGGGTTTTCGGCAAATTCAAGTGCGAGGAGTATACATGGCGAGCACAAGCGTTGTAGCGTAGCCATCACTCACTCATCTGTCATGCGGCCAATCCAACAATACGACGAGAAAATAAATCCAGTACAGCACTTCTGACTTGTCTTGTACTCATTACCATACCATACCCCTAAAAAATTATACTCTTCGTTTCTCTTCTGAGTGTCCACTAAAGAGTAGCAAGATCAGTGCTAGCTGACTACCTTTCTACGTACATCAATCACATGGGGAACTTGTTTGATTCGATCCAGTACTTTTCTTAGCGAAGTTAAACTAGAAATCTCTATGGTTAATTTGATGAATGCTTTTGGATCTAATTTGTTGTTTGATAGCGTTACTGCAATCAAATTGAGTTTCTCATTGGCAACGAGGGTAGAGACATCTCGTATTAATCCAGGGCGATTGTGTGCTTCAACACAAACATCAACCGGATAGACTTGATTAGCGTTTTCTCCCCAGTCGGCATGCACTAAACGATCGTGTCTATCCGGTATGAGATTTAATAGATGACTACAGTCATCACGATGTAGCACAATTCCGCGACCTTGAGTAATGAACCCACGTATGGAGTCGCCAGGAACGGGTTTACAACAACCTGCTGTGTGTGTGAGCAGATCAGTGACACCGGCAACAGTGATACCTTCTGGTAGGGGTCTACTGGGTTTACCCAGCAAAATTTCTGGCTCAACCAATATATTGGATTCATACAGGTGTTCCTGAGTGTGTAGCGCATTAAAAAGCTGTGTAATACGTAGATCGCCACTTCCTAAAGCAGCGATGAGTTCTTTTTTACTTTTAAAGTGTAGCTTATGCGCTAATTTTTCTTGATCGATCGTTATTAAGCCTAGGCGTTGACATTCCTTATCCAATAAGGTTTGGCCTTCACGGACATGCTTATCATAATCTTGTATTTTAAACCAATGATGTGCTTTCGCTTTTGCTCGGGCGGTATATAAATAACCCAGATGGGGATTTAACCAGTCTCGGCTTGGAGCACCCTGTTTGCTTGTGAGGATCTCAACTTGTTCGCCAATATTTAATTGATAGGTTAGGGGAACAATCGTGCCATTGATTTTAGCGCCACGGCAACGATGTCCGATTTCACTATGGATGGTGTAAGCAAAATCTAAGGGGGTAGCGCCTTTAGGTAGATCGATAATGTCGCCATTTGGCGTAAATACGTAGACTCGGTCATTTAAAACAGTGGTGAAGCCAGGCACAGTGGCCTGACCTCGTTTGACTAATTCTTTTTGCCATTCCAGTACTTGCCGTAGCCAAGCAATCTTTGTGTGATAACTCGCATTTTGTTGCGAATTTTCTTTATATTGCCAATGTGCCGCTAAGCCATGTTCCGATTCTTGGTGCATTTGATGTGTACGTATCTGTATCTCTAGGGTTTTTTCATCAGGTCCTAAAACGGTGGTATGAATGGAACGATAGCCATTGGCTTTTGGCGTGGCAATATAATCATCAAATTGCCCATCAACGGGTGGCCATAGACCATGAATAATACTTAAGGCGTTATAGCAATCTTTAACGGTAGTGACTAAAATACGAAGGGCATTTAAGTCATAAAGCTCTGAAAATTGTAATTTTTTCTGCTGCATTTTTCGATAAATACTATGGATGTGTTTTACGCGGCCATGTAGTTGAAAAGGCTGTAAATGTGCATTGGCGAGTACCGTCTGCAATTGCGTGATTAATGCTTGGACATACGCCTCTCTATCGACTAAGCGTTCCTGTAACAGCGTGGCTATTTTTTCGTAAATTTCGGGTTCTAAATAATGAAAAGAGAGATCTTCTAGCTCCCATTGTAACTGGCCCACGCCTAGGCGATTAGCCAGTGGAGAATAAATATCCAATGTTTCTTGTGCATAGGTTTTTCGGGTTGCTGCTTCTAGCGTATCTAAGGTACGCATCGTGGCGACACGCTCAGCGAGTTTAATTAAGACGACACGCATATCCTTGACCATAGCCAGAAGCATTTTTCGCATATTTTCCAATTGCGTTTGGTAGATAGGCGTGGCAACACTACCCATACGGATGGCATCCATTTGTTTCGTGCCTTCAATCAGTTTAGTCACCTGTGGGCCTAGGTGTTCATGGATGGTTTCTGGACAAAGCTCAGCATAGTTAACGCTACTATAAATCAGTGCAGCAGCGACCGTTTCTTTATCTAGGTGCAAATCCAGTAGAATTTCCGCCATCGTTAAGCCTTGCTGTAAACAAGAAACGTTGGTGGGGGTTATTTTCGTTTCACCGACAATTTGGCTCAAAATACACGCTTGTCGGATGAGTTGAAAGTCATCTTGATTGCGTTGCATAGCCGCATGGTGTAGCCATGCTTCTAGGTTAATACTACTGTCATCGTTTAAATAGAGAGAATTTTTTATTTTCACCATAAATGAGTGGTCCTTATTTTTAGTTTCTATACCCATGACACTTAAAGCGGTGGTCTCGTCTCTTTAGGTGTGAGTATATACACTCCGGTTGCTTCGCCTTGCCAAAAGTTCAATTGCTGTCAGTATACACTTGACTAATTATAAGGTACTCTGTGCCAAAAATTCACAAATTCTATTTTCTAGTAAACGGTACCCACTTTGATTATTCTTACCCGGTATAGAGTCGTTAATTAGAATAGAAAAAGCGAGTATTTGATTATTCATCGTGCGAATATAACCCACTAAACTGCTTATCCCATGCATGCTTCCCGTTTTTGCATGGACTTTATCTAAGACAGCACCGCCTAGCCGATGTTTTAGTGTGCCATCACGGCCAGAACTCGGTAATGATGTAAAAAGTAAATCACTATCGGATAATTCCGTGTAAGCAAAATTAAGCAACTTAACAAAAGCATTAGGTGTTACCATGTTATTTCGTGATAAACCAGAGCCGTCGACCATAATCACATGCTGAAAATCGATGTCTGTTTTACTCGCAAGAATAGCTTGCACGGCATTTCGGCCTGTTTTCCAGCTGCCTTGTGCTGAAAAATATTTTTCCCCTAATTTTTTTAATACGCTATCTGCAATTAAGTTATCTGATTTTTTTAACATGTTTTTTATCAAAAATGCCAGTTCAGGCGAATTATTTTCAGCGAGCATTTTTGCTAAGGGAGGTGTTTTTCCATAAACGATATTGCTATAACGAATGCTATGCTTTCGTAACAAGCCAGCCAAAATATCGTATGTGGCAAGATTTGGATTTTGCAAGGCCACTGCAAAGGATAAAGGGCCCATCTTCGGTGAAAGATAACCACTTAATGTGTAATGATTGTTTGAATTTAAGGCATTAGGTTTTAAATCTAATGCATAACGGGCTCCTCTCAAGCGTTTCGTTATCGCTTGATTGTCAATGACGATACCCAAATGGCTATTACTTTTTATAACGGTTGGATGCAGTAATCGCTGGTTAGGTTTTACGCTAAGGCTGAAGCAATTGCGATTAATAATGGTTGCAGTAACCGGTGCTGCGTAACAGAATATTTTGTCGTCAATAATGCGTCCAGGAGGCCAGGTACTCCGATCGATGAGCGTATCATCGATAACGATATTTCCTTGCACCCTTTTGATATGTTGATCGCGCAAGCTAGCCAGCATATCTTTTAGGTCTTCTAAGGTCAAATAGGGATCGCCACTAAATTGTATGTAAAGATTGCCAGTCAAGACGCCATTGACGATTCTTGCTCCCGGGTTGGTTAAAAAGCGGGTTTTAAATTGATAATGGGGACCTAAATAATCCAATGCAGCGATGCCGGTAAAGAGTTTTAACGTACTAGCAGGAACGAAACCGTGATTGGCATGGTATTGATATAATACTCTGCCAGTGGATAGTGACTGAATAGAAACACCCACATGGCATCCTTTAAAGCGGCTGATAATCGTGTCCAAATTAGCCTGCAGTGTCAGAAAGTGTGTTGGAAGACCGTTTTCATGATAATAAGCAGCAAAACTTTGTGTTGTCGGTATTAAGAGGCTAATCAACAAGCCAATGGCTATGAGTACAAATTTATTCATATTACCTATTTAGTAAATAAACAAATTATTTCGCTGTGGTGAGTGTGAGGGAACATGTCAATGATCCCTGCTTGCTCTAAACTATAGCCTTGTTTTGCTAATTCGCCAGCATCCCGTGCAAGTGTAGCTGGATTACAGGATACGTAGACAATACGTTCCAAAGCCCAGGACGAGATTTTTTGGATAATATCTAAAGCCCCAGAACGGGGAGGGTCAAGTAATAACTTACTAAAGGTGTGCTGTGCCCAAGCGTTGTCTTGTATAGGCGCGGTTAGATCCGTGCTATAAAACTGGGTATTCGTTATCCCATTATGCATGGCATTCTTTCTCGCGCGCGCTACCAGTCCTGGAGACCCTTCTACACCAATGACTGATTGACATTGCGTCGCAAGGGGCAAGCTAAAATTACCTAATCCACAAAATAGGTCCAATAGTTGATCACGGCAATTAGCGGCGAGCAATGTCATCGCGCAGCTTACCATAGACTGATTGATAGCGGCATTGATCTGAATGAAATCCGCAGGTTCAAAGAATAGTTCTAATGGTCTAGTGAGCAGGCCGTTAGGATGCAGACGATAGCTCAGTGGTGGGGGTGTGATTTCTGGCCAGATACAATGTATTGTGCTTTCGTTGCCGGGTTGTAAATAGAGCTGTAGTTGATAGTCCTTGGCAAAACATTTCAGCTGAGTTTCATCTTCTGTCGCTAGTGCGCTTAAGTGTCTAAAAACGAGGGCGAGCGTTTCATCTCCTAGGGCCACTTCGATTTGTGGAATAACTTGATAGGCTTTAAGTGAGCTGATAAGGCGCTGTAAGGGAGATATGAGTTGTGCTACTTTGCTGTCCAGTGTTTCACAGCCTTGTAATTGGGCAAGATAGCGCCCATTTTTTTCTCGAAACCCGACCAAGACCGCCTGTTTTTTAGTGACATATTTAACGCCGAGTCGTGCGCGACGTCGGTATCCCCAACTCGTCGCACGCAGGGGGGGTAATAAGATTTTGGGTTTGATGCCTGCAGTATGAGCCAGCTGTGCTAGCAATGCGTTCTCCTTATGTTGTAATTGCGCGTCTGTATTGAGGTGTTGTAGCCTACAGCCTCCGCAAATACTATAATGTGGGCACAACGGTATCGTACGGTCGAGCGAAGGGTTTAAAATTTCAATGGCCTGTGCTTCGTCGTATTGACGATGTTTTCTTAAATAAGCAATGGAAACGGTTTCACCAGGTAAAGCGTTTTCAACAAAGGTTGTTTTTCCATCAATGTGCGCAATACCACGTCCCTCATGGGTGAGGCGGGTAATCAAGATAGGGGCTAGATTTTTCACTGTGTTGGAAGTTCTCTACATCAACTTTTGATGGAAGGATATACTCACAGCATGTATGGACCCAGGCTTTATTGCAAGAGGTCAAGTTGATTAAGTACAAAATAAAAGTTGAGATGCAGACATGTATACTCACAGCAATTGGATTTTCGGCAAGGCGCCACGAAGGCGAGCAACCGGAGTGTATGTACGATACATGAGGATTGCGAGACGAGTGAGCAACGCAGACCGAAAATTCAAGTGCGAAGAGTATATTCGGCCTCTGGTTAAGTGAAATATACTCTTCGCAATTGAATTTTTGGCTGTGTTGCCGCTTGGCTCGCAATCCTCATGTACCATAAGTACACTCCGGTTGCTTGCCTTCGCGGGCGCCTTGCCGAAAACCCAATTGATGTGAGTATATAATGTATTGTTGAGTGTTATTTTTAAAAGAAGCGTTTTAATCGGTTTATGTCGGTAGAATGAAGAGTGACTCAATTAAAAAATTACATTTGCTCTGCGGTTCATTAGCAAACTATGCGAATCATTCGCGCATTCATCGCTTAAAAATGTTTAGTCATACGGCGGCACGCTGTTATGTGAAACGAGAAGATGAATTAAGTTTTGGCGTATCGGGATCTAAATTGCGCAAGTTTTTATCTATCATTCCTTATTGTCTAAGTCATAACATTAAAAAAGCTGTAGTTATCGGTGGTGCTTATTCCAACCACGTGCTTGCTGCTAGCCAATTATTGATTGAAAATTCAATCAATCCTCAGTTATTTTTATTAAAAGCGCATCAGTTAAAGCGAACTGGGAATTATTTATTAACTTCTTTATTAGTTCCAGCAGAAAGCATTACTTGGATCAGCCGTAATGATTGGCCACAAGTACATAGGATAGTCGAACAATATGTCGCGGCTAATACGCTAGTCATCCCAGAAGGTGCTTGCATGACACAAGCATTGCCAGGCGCGTTAACACTGGCCTTGGATATTTTACGGAATCAACAAGAGCATAATTTAATTTTTGACCATATTTTTATTGATGCTGGAACTGGGATGATGGTTATCGCTGTGATATTAGTATTTCATTGGTTACAAATGAAGACACATATTCATGTCGTATTACTAGCCGGTGATGAAGAAAAATTTTATCATCGAATATATCAGTTACGACTATTATTTGAGGATTTGATTGAAGAAACCATCGCCGAGATACTACCATCCTCCCTATTGAGTCTGTATCGTCCTTGTGTTGCCCCAGCTTTTGGTGCTACTAATCAACTTATATTTGAAAGTATTAAACATTTTTTACGGCATGAAGGCATTATTACTGATCCCATATATTCCGCAAAGCTATTTTTAACTGCAGAGAAAGTCATTATAGAGAAATCGCTCACTGGAAACATATTACTTATTCATTCTGGCGGTGGTTTCACCTTAATGGGCTTTGAAACAGATCTTGCGAAACATTGTGATTAATTGGTGTGAAAATTGAGTCGGGTTGATCTGGCAATAATTTTGTAGACACTAGGATGTGTTGACCATTGGATGAGCGAAAAAGAGCTAGTTTTTGAGTATCGTAACGGAGCATACACAGTGTATGTGAGTAACAAAACGCAGAAAAGCAACTCTTTTTCGCCATCATCGTGCAATGATCAACACGCCCTAAGAACCAAGACGTTGGAACGAGTATATATACTCACAGCAATTGGATTTTCGGCAAGGCGCCACGCAGGCGAGCAACCGGAGTGTATGTGGATACATGAGGATTGCGAGCCGAGTGAGCAACGCAGACCGAAAATTCAAGTGCGAAGAGTATACTCCGGTTGCTCGCCTGCGTGGCGCCTTGCCGAAAATCCAATTGATACCCTATCACGACGAAATCGCTGGGTAATTAGCTTAACAGGTTCCCTTAATATTTACACTAATACAAATTAACACTATGAAAAATAGCGTAAAAAGCTTACGATTGCTAAATTTTTTGAAATTCATTACAATCTCTGCCCTTTACATGGCCGAATAGCTCAGTCGGTAGAGCAGAAGACTGAAAATCTTTGTGTCGGTGGTTCGATTCCACCTTCGGCCACCAGATAAATCGGGAGTGTTCAAAGAAGTGTGTCAACGTTAAACTAATTGAGTAAATCAAAGTATTGCAACCTCGGCCTCTCGCAGAACAGTGCATGGAACCTCTCGATTCACTATTGCTCCAGGGCCGCCGTTCGCTTAATTGTGTAGTGAATATTGGAATGAATTCAGACTGCGAGTCTCAGCCCATCGGGACAATGAAGAGTGCATTTGGAACAGATTGCAAAATCAACCTGCTTGATCTCGGCATCATCTGCGTGAGTGGAAAAGATGCAGGACAGTTTTTACAAGGTCAACTAACCTGCGATGTGAGGGAAGTCAATGCAGAGCAAAGTCGATTAGGGGCTCACTGCGATGTAAAAGGACGTATTCAAGCGACATTTCGGCTGTTTTTTTATAAAGACGCCTATTACCTTTTACTGCCAAAAACGGTGATTCCCCACTTATTACAGTGTTTAAAAAAATATGCTGTTTTCTCAGCGGTGAACCTCATTGACGTCAGTCAACACTGCAAAATAATAGGGGTGATAGGTTCATTGCGTACTTTGAAAGACCAAGGGTATATCCGCTTAGCCATCACAGACACGGTTCCCCGCTTTATTTTATTAACGATGCCGTACGACGCATCGCTGTCCTTTATCGACAGTACTGGTAGCACAGGACCCATTAACCGCTGGCATTTGTTGGATATCCTTGCAGGTATTCCTACGATTTATCCAGAAACTATCGGACAATTTACACCACATCAACTGAATTATCCTGTTCTCAGCGGCGTTAGTTTTAATAAAGGTTGTTATATTGGCCAAGAAATTATTGCCCGAACCCACTATTTAGGAAAGTCTAAAAGTCGTCTTTACCGACTTGCTTTTCAATCCAACAGGCCTTTTCCTCCTGGCACACGTCTGCAAAATGATGAAGGTTCAACGCAAGGTAGGGTTATCATGGTGGCTAATGAAGAAGACACTTATTTTCAAGCCTTAGCTTGTTTGCAAACGCAAGCCATTTCACATAATATCTATTTAGAAGGCCCTCAAGGGCCTGTGGTAAAAATTTTAGCGTTGTCTTAGGGGAAAAATATTGAATGAGCAAAAAAATAAGCTTAAGCGTGCTTCTCATCTGCAGCATAATGAGTGGCTATGCAGGGGCGGCTAACGATCCTATCCCCAGCGCATCGCTGGACGCCAATCCGCAAAGTAAAGCGATAGAATTTGCTCGCCAAGCCGGTACTATTGCTGGTGTTGCACAAGCTTGCGGACAAAACATAGCGGATTTTACACAAAGAATTACTGAAGCAGTGAATAAACTAACCAGTAATCCTGCTGACAGGACTGGAGCGATGCTTATTTATCAACAAATAACACGCGAAGCACAAATGAGTGAGCAAAAAATGCAACGCATTCCCTGTACTAAAGTACTTCAGGACTATCACAATTTGCCTATTATGCAAGCGGATTATAAGGAGAAGGTTATTGCACAACTCAATGCTTCAGACTAATGTTACTTTTCGTACTTGAATTTTTGGCGGCGTTGCTGCTCAGCTAAACCAGTGAGTGTTTATTGGGCTCACGAATAAAAATAAGTAAAACAATAGACAATAAAATATAGACGGGTAAGACCGTCAATGCATGACGATAATCGGTCTCTGAGAAATAATGAATGCTGGATATGACCAGGTGTCCACTTCGGCCTCCATCCAATAATTTACCAATCAGTGGCTCTGTAAACGCACTAAATAGAACATCGCCCGTATTAATGAAAGCCATGATCGTCGCTGCGACAGTCAGTTTATTAAGATCTCTGCCCAATGCAAAACCGAGCATAAAAGCGCCTGTACTAAAACCAAACAAAAATAATAAACCACCCAATAAACCCAGTGGCAGATGTCTGGAATAAATAATCAAGGTCATGGTTGCAAAGGCAACACAAGCACTGCCTAGCATGACACGGCGCCGTTGGCCTAAACGATCCGACAGTAAACCCAGTAAAGGACTGCCTAATGCTAATCCAAAAAAAACAAATGATACAAAAAATGCAGCCTGGGTGTGTGTTAATTGGTAAGATTGTTTTAGAAAAGGGATACTCCACAGTCCTGCAAATGCATCAATAGGTGAAAAGGCTAGACCGCTATAACACGTAATCAACCAATTTTGTTTATTGGTGAATACTGCCCACACATCTGGATAAGAAAATTTTGTAGCCGCCGTAGTGACGGGAGATCGATTTTCGTTTTTTGGCTTATCTCGGACAAGGCAAAAAAATAACGCTGCCAAAAACACGCCTAAAATAGCACATAATCCTAAACTGTGTCGCCAACCTACTGTATTAATGACTAAAGACAACGGCATTTGTCCGGCAATGGCACCCAACATCGCCGCTGATGCCAGTAAACCGCCCACAAAAGCAAACTGCGGCGGTTTAAACCATAAGCTGGTCATCTTCATATAGCTGACGGTAGCAAAGGCTGCACCAACCCCCATTAAAGCCCGTGCCCAAGCGGCAAGGACTAAGTTATCTGCTATAGAAAAACAATACGCACCAACGGCACAAAGTAACAGAGCAGCGGTTGTCAATAGACGTGGACTATATTTATCTAATAGCAGCCCCACAAAAAGCTGTGCAATCAAAAAAGAATAGAAAAAACTAGCGGCTAAATTGCCTAAACTGGCCCCCTCAATATGAAACTCGCCCATCAAGTCGTCGGTCATGATGCTAGGGGATACTTGAAGGATATATTTATAAAATAAAAAAGAAGCGGCTAAAATGATAACTAGCCATGGATAGAGACGATGCGTAGTAAAGTGTTTTTTAGCATTACGCATATCAGAGTTAACCGCCAATTTTCAGCAGTTCCCAATATTTCTGATAAACGGCTTCAGCATCTCCGGCATCAGCTTGCACGACACCGCGTCGTAAAGTTTTTTGATCAGGATAAATCATTGGATTATTTAAGATTGATTTTGGCATGCGTTTGACAGCGGCTTGATTAGGCGAAGCATAGCCTGTTGCTAAACTATTTTTTTTAGCCATATCAGGACGCAGCATAAAATTGATAAAGCGATAGGCATTATTAAGGTGTGTTGCACCTACCGGAATCGCCATATTATCAATAGAAATAACAAACCCTTCGTTGGGATAAATAAACTGTATTGCTGCATTGGCTTGCGAAGCGCGATAAATGTCGCCATTCCAAGCCATGCCTATTGTTAAATCTTCATCAATATACAAGGATTTTACGCCATCATCGTTAAACAAGCGAATGTTAGGCATCAATTGTTTTAACTTAAGATAGGCTTGCCGAATATGTTCAGGGTGGGTGTCATTAGGCGAGTAACCTAATACGAGTAAGGCGACTGAAAAAACCTCATGCTTATCATCTAATAGAAGCAATTGATGATGATATTGCGGCTTCCACAAATCTATCCAACGCTGCACAGTCGCATGGTAATGTGTGTTGACGACAAGGCCTGTACTACTCCAAAAATAAGGAATACTGTAATGGTTCTCAGGGTCATAGGATTTATTTAATAACGCAGGATTTAAATAGTGAAGGTTACTGAGTTTTGTTTTGTCTAAGGTGCGTAACATCCCTTGTTTACGCATGCGATCCACAAAATAAGTAGAGGGTACGACAATGTCATAACCAGAATGAGGGTTTGCCTTGAGCTTGGCATACATGGTTTCATTACTGTCATAGGTGGCATAATTGACTTTAATGCCGGTTTTTTTGGTAAATTGCTTCAGTACTTCATCAGAGATATAGTTTGACCAGTTATAAACATTGACCACCTGTTCTTGTGCCAGTAGTGGCGTACTCATAAAAACTAAAAAGCAAACAAGGCCTCTTAACATGGTGGTTAGACTTCCTTTTTTCGTAAAACAAATTGAAAGATAACCACAATAAATAATGTAATGGCAAACATGACGGAACACAGCGCATTCAATTCCGGTTTCAAACCCAGTCGTACCAGAGAGTAAATATATAAAGGTAAAATTTGGAAATCAGGGCCTGTCACAAAAAAACTGATGATGACGTCATCCAAAGACAAAGTAAAACTTAACAGCCAACCCGCTACAATAGCAGGCCATAACATGGGGACGAGTACACGCCGAAAGCTCATAAATTCACTAGCGCCTAAGTCACGTGCGGCCTCAAAGATGTTTTTATCTAAACCAGTTAAGCGGCTAAAAACGGTAACCACTACAAAAGGGATGCAAAAAGTAATGTGCGAGAATAACAGAGACCAAAACCCCAGTTGCATGTTTATAAGAAAAAATAAAATTAATAAGGAAACGCCCATGACAATATCAGGAGAAACAATTAAAACAAACATTAAACCATGCAAAAGGTTTTTACCAAAAAAAGTGTGACGATAAAGGCAAGTCGCCGCCAATGTTCCTATCAATGTGGCCAATGTAGCTGCCAAGACACTGACTTCTAAGGAATGCAAGGCGACTGTGGCGAGGTCCACATCATCGCCTAATTGTTTATACCAATCTAAAGTAAAACCGTGCCATAGCAAAGAATAGCTTGAATTATTAAATGAATAGATAACCAAAATAATAATAGGCAAATAAAAAAAACAGTAAATAGCTGTTAAATAGCTAAAGCTTACTAATCGATTCATTGTTTTGCCCGGTTTTATTTATACGCCAATAAATCAACAACAACAGCCCCATACTGAAAGTTAATACCATGCTCACTGCCGATCCTAAGGGCCAATTATGTGCTGCCAAAAATTCATTTTGGACAAGATTGCCAACAAGTAGCGATTTTGCGCCGCCTAAAATATCAGGGATATAGAACATGCTCATGGCCGGTAAAAATACCAAAATGATGCCGCCCACAATGCCTGGCAAGGTTAAAGGTAAAATAACACGTGCAAAGATAACGGTCGTATTCGCACCCAGATCGCGTGCGGCATCGATAAGACGAATATCTAATTTTTCTATATTGGCATACAGCGGTAATATCATAAAAGGTAACAGGCTATACACTAAGCCTATCATGACAGCTGTGCTGGTATATAAAATAGCCAAGGGTTGATGAATAAGCCCCAGCGATAACAATACGGTATTTAATAAACCTTTTGCCTTCAAAATTGAAATAATGGCATAAGTGCGAATCAGCGAACTGGTCCAAAAAGGAATGATGACCAAAAATAATAATAGATTTTTATAGTGGGATTTAAGTCGCGCTAAAAGATACGCAAACGGGTAACCCAGACAGAGACAGATGACGGTACATAAGGCAGCAATACAAAAAGAATGCCAAAACACTTTAAAATATAGGGGATCCAGTAAAGCAAGATAATTGCTTAGCGTAAATTTCCAGCGCATCAGCTTTACCGGATCATTTTCTAAAAAACTGGTGAACAGGACTAAAAGATTAGGCAATAAGGCAAACAGAGATAACCAAAGCCAAATGCTTGCAATATTGACCCATTTAAATAACTGGTCAGCTTTCATCAGGCAAAATAACCTCCCAGCCCGGAATCCAGTGTACCCACACGGATTCACCGCTATGAAAATCTAATTTTTCATCATCTTCATTGAAAAATTGTGCTGCTGCCAGTAGCGTTTGACTTTCTAAGCGAATCATTAAATCGACTGTGCAGCCCTTATAGTTGACTTGTTCCACGACACCAGGAAACATTTGTGTGGTATCGGTGACCTCTGAGGGTGACCACACCGCTAAGTCTTCGGGTCTTACTAAAGTATATATTTTTTGATCGGCGGTAAAATGACGACGGTTTTTTAAAGTAAATGCTTTACCTTCAATCATGACGTGAAAAACATGTTCATCGACAGAAATAACCTGTGTTTCAAAGATATTCACTTCGCCAATAAAGCGTGCTACACGTAAACTAGAGGGTTCCTCATAGACTTCCCTAGGCGTTCCTATCTGTTCAATACGCCCGTCATGCATCACCACCACACGGTCTGACATCGATAAGGCTTCTTCTTGGTCGTGGGTTACCAAAATAAAAGTAATACCGAGTTGTATTTGCAATTGCTTCAATTCAATTTGCATGGTCTTGCGTAGCCGATAATCTAAAGAGCTTAATGGTTCATCAAGCAAAAGAATGGAGGGTTGATTGACCACCGCTCGCGCGATAGCGACACGTTGTTGCTGACCACCGCTGAGCTGATAGGGCTTACGTTGACTTAATGGCGCTAACTTAACCATGTTTAAGGCATCCTCGACTTGCTGCCGAATAACCGCTTTATCAAGGCCCTTACAGCGTAATCCAAAAGCAATATTATCGAAAACATTCAGATGAGGAAACAGCGCATAACTTTGGAAAACAGTATTAACGTGTCGTTGTTGTGGCGATAAGCCTTTGACATCCACACCGTTAATGTAAATAGTTCCCGCATCAGGCACTTCGAAACCGGATATCAAGCGTAATAAAGTCGTTTTTCCACAGCCACTGGGTCCTAACAAGGTTAAAAATTCACCTTGCTTGACTTCAAAATGAATGTTTTCTAAAACCGTCTGATCGTGAAAGCTTTTATAAACTCCGCTGAGCGCAAGCACACTTCCACTCATTGCACAGTCACCTCACTTTTTAGGCAGAATAGTAAAAACGAGAGCCGAGATTATGCAATGTGTAGCCGCGCCTGTCTACCATACTTATTGTTGTGAGCAGACTGATCTATAGAGGATAGAATTGCTCATAATGTTCTTCTTCTGGAGCAGATGGAGTGTTTGCAGAGTTGGAGTTTACTGTCCTCCAAAAAGGAGAGACAACAAGAGTGGCTGGATACGCACGCGCATCCTTACTCCATGCATTCACTGTAGGACCATAGTGGAGGGGAGGGAACGAGGAGTCCAGCGGCACCTTATGATTCTCAACATAACACTGGTTCGGAATTTTGAATGTCGAAGTGACTCTAGGGGCTAATTGATCATTGAGAGCAAATTTATTCGTAAATTGTTCTATCAAAGCACCACTTGTTATCTGTGCTGCTTCAGGAGATACTCCATGGCAATGACGAAAAAGAACGTGTTGGAAAAGAAAATTAAAGGCTGAAGCAATCGTCATGATACATAAGGTGATAGTAATAGTGGCTATTACTATCATAGGTAGCACTATCGGAAAAAAAGCGAGACAGGTAACTATCCCAGCAAACACTGCATAGATAATCAGTGTTGCTAATAGCCGGTCCTCAGCCTCCTTGATGTCAGATAAATCCGAGTTAATTGTTCTATAGCATTCACGTATCTGATGTCGTATAGCCTCTTTTTGCTTTGCATTATTTTCATCGCAGGCTTCCATTGCTTGTGTTATGCTTTCATATATTTCTTCTGTTGTTGGCATGACGATTACCCCATAAGTTTTGTGTGTATAGAAAATAAAATACCCATTAAAGATAATAACATATAAAATAGATTAAATAGATTAAAAAAAATATACTCACAGCAATTGGGTTTTCGGCAAGGCGCCACGAAGGCGAGCAACCGGAGTGTATGTGGATACATGAGGATTGCGAGACTAGTGAGCAACGCAGACCGAAAATTCAAGTGCGAAGAGTATATACGTTTCGCAATTGCGTTTCGTATTGTAAAGTGGGAAAGCATAACAATAGGGCAAAAGACGATGACCATTCAAAGAACACTTTCTATTATTAAACCGGATGCCGTGAGACAGAAGAACATTGGTGCGATTACTCAACGTTTTGAACAGGCCGCATTGCGTGTTGTGGCGGCAAAAATGCAAAAACTGACGACTGAGCAAGCGGAAAAATTTTATGGTATCCACCAGGGAAAACCTTTTTTTCGTACGCTGGTTGAGTTTATCTGTTCGGGTCCAGTGATGCTACAGGTTTTAGAGGGTCCTCATGCTATACAACTGAATCGTCAGCTTATTGGGGCGACTGATCCTCAGCAAGCTGCGCCTGGCACCATTCGTGCTGAGTTTGCTACTAGTATTGAGCAAAATGCGGTTCATGGTTCAGATAGCGTTGAGACGGCGCAGTGGGAAATAGACTTTTTTTTCACGCCGGATCAGTGTTTTAGCCAAGCTTTTTAGTTTATGCAGCGTGCACATTTAGCAGAAGTAGCGGTGCAGAGTAGCCTCTGCAATCTCCTCGACCTGAACCGAAAGGCCATGCAGGCTTTTTTTAGTGAATTAGGTGAGAAGCCTTATCGCGCACAACAGCTTATGCAGTGGATTCATCAGCGTGGATTGAAGGATGTCGATGCGATGAGTAACCTCAGTGGACGCTTACGTGAACGTTTAAAATCTGTCGCCTCAATTGAACTGCCCGAGGTTATTTTTAATCAAGTGGCTGCAGACGGGACACAAAAATGGTTGCTACGATTAAAGGATGGTAATGGTATCGAAACTGTTTTTATTCCTGAAGTTAACCGTGGGACCTTGTGTGTGTCTTCTCAAGTAGGTTGTGCACTGGGTTGCCGTTTTTGTGCGACAGCGCAGCAAGGGTTTAGCCGTAATTTAAGCGTGGCAGAAATTATTGGTCAGGTATGGATTGCTGTGAGGCACTTAGCCGGCGAGTCTTTACGCCACCAGCATATCGTCAGTAATATTGTGATGATGGGGATGGGGGAACCGCTGTTGAATTTTGACAATGTCGTTAATGCGATGGATATTATGATGGATGATTGTGCGTACGGGCTTTCTAAACGCCGTGTGACGCTCAGTACGGCGGGTATTGTGCCGGCATTGCAAAAATTGTCTGAGGTCAGTGATGTGGCACTGGCGGTTTCCTTACATGCACCAAATGATGAATTGAGAAATCTTTTAGTGCCCATTAATAAGAAATATCCATTACACACATTATTGGCGGCTTGTCGAAATTATTTTAAAGGTGACCGTCGGCGTCGTATTACTATGGAATATGTGATGTTGGATGGCATCAATGATCACCTAGCGCATGCACAGCAGTTAGTTAAGATTTTACAAGGCATTCCTGTTAAAGTGAATTTGATCCCATTTAATCCGTTTACTAACACTGATTATCGTCGTTCATCCCAGCACGCTATCGATAAATTTAAAGCCTATTTACTAAAAGCAGGATTGAATACCATGACGCGCAAAACACGCGGTGAAGATATTGATGCGGCGTGTGGACAACTGGTGGGGCGCGTACAGGATAAAAGCTATCGTAGCCGGCGTATCATCCCTGCGGTAGTCGAAGGATATGCAAAACAATAGGATGTAATACTATGCTGAAAAAAATGACTATCGTTTTTATGCTGTTACCTCTGGCAGCGTGCAGTATTTTTTCTGGGCCTAAAACGCCTGCTGATACGGGTTCGCAGGCTGCAAATACCAATGTACAACTTGGCTTAGCTTATCTGCAGAGCGGTGATGTGCAACGTGCCAAGCAGAAATTATTACTTGCAGAGCAGCAAGCACCACAAGCGACAGAAAGCCAAGGGGCGATGGGTTATTTTTTAGAATCAACCGGTAATTCATCTGAAGCAGAAGCCTATTATCGTAAAGCAGCAACGCTACATGCACAATCAGGTGCGGCGCAGAATAACTATGGTACTTTTTTATGTCGTAGTGGGCGCTATGCGGAGGCGGACCAACATTTTTTATTGGCACTACAGGATCCAAGCTATCTGAATACTGCACAAGTCTATGAAAATGCAGGCCTGTGTGCGATGCAGATTCCTGATGCCAGCAAAGCCAGGGACTATTTTACGCAATCGATTACTCAAGATCCTAGGCGTGCTGTTGCCTGGTTGGAATTGGGCTGGATAGACTATCAACAAAAAAACTATCAACCCGCACAGGAATCGTTTGATCATTATATGCAATTAACTAAAGATCCGACCTCTAATGCCTTATGGTTAGGTGTTGTTTTGGCGCGTGCATTAGATAATGAAAGTGTGGCCGGTCGCTATACCTTAATGTTGCAAACAAGGTTTCCTAATTCTGACGCGTATAAAGCATTGATGCGAACGAAAAAACTGGAAACTCAGAAGAAAAAGAAACCACTGTACTATTGATGATGGCTGATAAAATCCAAGCAATTCGCGGTATGCACGATATTTTACCCGAACAGATGGTGGTTTGGGAAAAACTAGAAGCCGTTTTACACACACTGATGAGACAATATGGCTATCAAGAAATTCGATTACCTGTTCTCGAAAAAACCGAATTATTTAAGCGTTGTATCGGTGATGTTACCGATATCGTTGAAAAAGAAATGTATACCTTTCTTGATCGCAATGGCGAATGTTTATCGTTGCGACCTGAAGGCACTGCGGCTTGTGTTCGTGCGGGTATAGAGCATGGATTGTTATATCACCAAATTCAGCGTTGGTGGTACACTGGACCGATGTTTCGGCATGAGCGGCCGCAAAAAGGTCGTTACCGCCAATTCCATCAGTTTGGTGTGGAAGTGTTTGGCATAGCGCAGCCCGATATTGATGCAGAGCTTATCCTGATAACGGCGCGTTTATGGTCTGAATTAGGATTACGACATCACTTAAGCCTGCACATTAATTCTCTAGGCTCGGCCACCGTACGTCAGATCTACAAGGAAAAGTTGCTAGACTATTTCAGTCAATATGCGGCTGATCTGGATGAAGAGGCTTGTCGTCGCTTACAGCGTAATCCTTTACGGATCCTGGATAGTAAAAATCCCGTATTGCAGGATTTAATCCGTAAAGCGCCTTGCCTATTAGATTTTCTCGATGAAGAATCCCAGCAACATTTTGCTGCCCTACAAGCACTACTAAAGCACGCGGGTATTGACTTTACCGTTAATCCTCGTTTAGTTCGAGGTCTAGACTACTATAACAAGACCGTATTTGAATGGATAATCGTGGAAGCACAAGGTGCGCAAAATACGGTTTGTGCCGGTGGGCGTTATGATGGTCTAGTGGAACAGCTAGGCGGGCATTCGACAGCGGCGATAGGATTTGCTATTGGCTTAGAACGGTTGATAAATTTATTACTACCATTAACTGTCACGGCAGTCCACGTGCCAGACATTTATTTTATGAATATCGGTGCGCTTGCCAGACAACACGGTTTCATTTTAGCAGAGACCCTGCGTACACAATTACCTCGGATCAGTGTGGTATTGGATTGTAGTGACGCCAGTATTAAATCACAGTGTAAACGGGCAGATAAAAGCCATGCGCGTTTCGCTTTAATTTTAGGTGATGATGAAATAAAGTCCAATACTATTGTATTGAAATATTTGCAACAAAACAAACCACAGGAAATACTTATGCAATCTGAACTGATACAGAAGGTACAAGCGGCTTTGAGTATAGTTCCGCAGGAGGCATAACGCGTGCTTAAATTTTATTACCACTTGTTTTTATGTTTTTTATTAACGGCTTGTGCGGGCTTAGGGGATGATAATACGCCACCGCCTGCGGCATTGACCCCGTATCCTTTTCAATTTCGACCGGTTTTATTGTGGTCTGTGGGAACGGGTGGAGGCATAGATAAGGATTACTTGCGATTAGATCCTGTGATCAAGGATAGCCAAGTTTTTGTAACGAATAAGTCTGGATACGTTTCATCCGTGATGTTGAAGGATGGCCACAGACGATGGCAGATTAATCTTAAACGACAGATTAGCAGTGCTCCGGCAGTGGATGCCGGTGTTGTTGTTCTCGCAACGATGCAACCGCAGTTGATTGCTTTAAAAGCAGATAAGGGTGATCTATTGTGGCAGATAGCCTTACCGAATCAAGTATTAGCATCCCCTACGATAAGCCAAGGTCGTGTCGTCGTAAAAACAGTGGATGGGCAGGTGTTAGCTTTTGCTTTAAGTACAGGAAAATTATTATGGCACTATAGCCACGGCGCCCCTACTTTGATTTTGCCTCCTAATAGTGCACCACAAATCATAGGGGATAAGGTATTAATCGGTTTTTCTGATGGCACACTGAGTGCCTTACGTTTACACAACGGATCGCTCTTATGGGAACGTACGATTGCTTTCCCGAAAGGGGTAACACAAGCGGCACAACTGGTGGGTATTGCAGCAAATCCTGTTTTCAGCGGAGACACGATCTATGTGGTCACGTATCAAGGTCAATTAGCCGCTATTGCTTTACAAACAGGACAAACGCAGTGGCAACGGCCTTTTTCAAGTTCTTCAGGGCTAGCACTGGGAAAAAATTTATTTATCAGCGATAGCGATGGTGGTTTATGGGCATTCAATCGAGTCACTGGGCAATTACTTTGGAAAAACCAACGTTTGCAGCATCGAGGCTTAACGGCGCCTGTGATTATGGGTGATGATTTAGTCGTTGGCGATCAAGAAGGCTATCTACACTGGTTGTCACAAGCGGATGGTCATCCCTTGGCAAACGTACATGTGCATAATAATGCCAGTATTTTAGCGGCTCCGCGTGTCGCGTATCCGCTTGTTTGTGTGTTGACGCAGCAGGGCGGGTTATCGGCATGGACGCTAGCCCCCATGACATTATGACCTCATCCTTTGTGCCGAGTATTGTTATTGTTGGCCGACCCAATGTAGGCAAATCGAGTTTATTTAATTGTCTGACAAAAACACGTCAAGCTTTAGTGGCGGATTACCCTGGATTAACGCGCGATCGCTTAATGGGACGAGGTATTATTGGTGCGCATCCTTATATCATCGTCGATACCAGCGGTTTAGACGTGGGGAAGAAAATGGGTATTGATGTATTAGTGGCGCAGCAAACGCAGCGTGCTATCCGTGACGCCGATACTGTTTTATTTGTAGTGGATGGGCGTGCCGGTTTAACTGTGCTTGATGAATTGCTAGCCAAAAAACTGAGACAACTGAATAAACAAATGACTTTAGTCGTTAATAAAGGCGAAGGATTAGAGCCTTCACAACTACTGAATGAGTTTGCGTTGTTAGGTTTTGCTACGCCTTGTGTTATCTCTGCAGCGCATGGGCAAGGTATTGAAGCGTTAATGACACAAGTATTAACGGATGTTCCTAAGGACTGCGCAATCAGCGTGAACACAGCCGAAGATTCAAGTGCACAGCGTATACCACGCATTAAAGTCGCTATTATTGGTAAACCCAATGTCGGTAAATCCACCTTACTCAATCGTATTCTCGGTGAAGAACGTGTTGTGGTCTTTGACCAGCCGGGAACTACCCGTGATAGTACAGCGCATGATGTTAGCTATAGAGATAAAGAGTATACCTTCATGGATACGGCGGGCATTCGTAGACAATCAAAAACTCGCCAAGGTATTGAAAAATTTTCTGTCATAAAAAGTCTACAAGCCATTGAGGCGTGTCATGTGGTTGTCCTATTGATTGATGCAAAAGAAGGGGTTAGTGATCAAGATTTACATTTACTAGGATTTATCCTGGAAGTAGGTAAAGCACTGGTGATTGCTGTCAATAAATGGGATGGTTTGTCTGCAGAACAACGGTCGCAGGTTAAAAACGCATTGGAAAGACGTTTACAGTTTGTCAACTTTGCAAAAATAATCTTTATTTCTGCCTTACACGGAACCGGTGTTGGTAATGTATTTAGTTTAATTCAACAGGCGTATCGTTCGGCGACACATCCCCTGTCGACCTCGCGTTTAACACGGTTATTAGAGCAAGCCGTGAGTGCACATCAACCCCCTTTAAGCGGGGGCCGTACGATTAAATTACGTTATGCGCATCCTGGCGGCTATAATCCACCCATGATTCTTATTCATGGGCAACACACCCGTTACTTAGCGGAATCATACCGCCGCTATCTTGAAAACTTTTACCGTAAGCACCTGCGTATTGTGGGCAGCCCTATAAGCATTGAATTTAGAGATAAGTAATCCCAGTGCGGAGTTTATCAGGGGGTAGTGGTTCGCCGGGATAACGAGGGTCCGCTTATCAAAGCTGGAACTTCGAAACTGGGTTACCAAAAGAATTTTAATTAAATTCGTAACCTAGACTCACTAAATGCTTCACGTCAATGCCTTGATTAGGTGGAAACAGTCCCGCATTTGAGTAGTGTAAATAGTGATAACTCAATGACCAGGTATGCAGGGTTCCCCAGCGTAACCCTAAACCGATTAAATCTTGAAAGGCAAATTTCCCACCTAGATCGCGATGTCCCAAATGATTGTGAGACAACACACTAGCGCCTATTCCCAGTTCTAGATAAGGTTGTGCACCGAAGATGAATTTTTCTCTGGTTTGCAGTCGTATAACTGGTGAAGCGGCTAAAATATGGATGGCACTAGGCTGGTTGGATTGCGTGGGATTGACTTTCCAACTTGCAAAGCTCATATCCCAATAACCCGTTAAGTTGACAGGTGAGTGGGCAAATCCAACGAATGGCCAAAAGCTTTGCAAAGCAATTCGATAGCCTGCTAGCTGGTCTGGTTTTCCTGTTCCATAGGAGAGGCTGAGTCCGGGTTTAAACGCAAAGGCTTGTTTTGGACTTAAGCCATCCAATATGAGTACAATGATTAAGGAAAAAAAGGAATATTTTTTGATTAAATAAATACATCGATTAATCATGCGGTAGCCAACGGGTCCGGAACGTTATCATAAATATAGATAAAATTTAACCACGTTTATTAGGATTTTAGAATCAGTAAGTCTACATTAAGTCGCTATTATGTTAACGTTTGTTGACATCTAAAATGTATATTGTCACGATACAAATTTCCTAATTAAGTCAAAATTTTATTTTAGAATGTGTTCTGTTATAATGCTGCCCTAATTTGCTTTCAGGGGACCTAAACATTCTATGCAACCAAATATTCATCCAGTCTATGACGTCCTTAACGTAACCTGTAGCTGTGGAAATAATTTCCAAACCCGCTCTAGTCTAGGCGAGCCAACGCTTCATATTGAGGTTTGTTCGAAGTGCCACCCTTTTTATACGGGTAAGCAGAAAATTGTTGATACCAGTGGGCGGGTCGATAAATTTAAACAGAAGTATAGGAATCTTTCGCGGAAAGTGCCTGCTGAAAAACCTAGCGATGCCGCACCAGCGGCTTAAATAAACTGTTATACTCACAGCAAAAAATTCAAGTGCGAAGAGTATAGCCTGATTGACTAATTATTATAACGGTGGGGGGTGAATGTATACTCAAAACGTGGGTTTTTGGCAAAGCGCCGCGAAGATGAAGCAACCGGAGTGTACTCATGGTACATGAGGATTGTGAGTTAAGCGGGAACGCAGACCAAAAATTCAAGTACGAAGAGTATCTGTCTGAAAAGCGTACTACCGTGTTCCCCTGGCTAGTCTGTGGTTTAGGGGCACTTTTCTTCTGTTATGAGTATTTTTTGCGGATCTTGCCCAGTGTCATGACTGAAGATTTGCTAAAAATGTTTAGCATCAGTGGCGTGGCATTTGGCAATTTAGTTGCTTTTTATTATTACGCTTATACTCCCATGCAGTTGCCAGTGGGCATCATGATGGACCGATTTGGTCCTCGTAAATTGTTGGTATTTGCTTCGCTAGTTTGTGTCTTAGGGACCTATTTGTTTGCTCATCATTACCTACCCACTGCACAACTAGGACGTTTTTTAGTAGGATTTGGTTCTGCGTTTGCCTTTGTGGGTGTTCTGAAGCTTGCTGCCTTGTGGCTTCCCCCGTCACGTTTTGCCTTTATTGCTGGTATGGCGACTTCGCTAGGCATGGTAGGTGCGATGATAGGGGACATCGTATTGTCAAAGCTGGTGGTTGTTTTAGGTTCTAATACTACACTTTATCTTTCAGCCCTAGCAGGGATTGGTTTGACGATAGCGATGTGGTATGTGATACCAGAAACTAAAGCCGTTCAGACAAAGACCGTTTCTGCTTCTTCACAACTCAGTTACCGAGAGTTTTTTAAGGCTGTTTTTAAGCTATGTAAAAATCCACATATGTGGTTGGTTGGCGTCATTGGGAGTTGTTTATATTTGTCACTTTCTGGATTTGCAGAAATTTGGGGCATTCCTTACTTGATACGTGTTTATGGATTATCGAGTGTTTCCGCAGCGACTTCTATTTCCTTTGTCTTTTTAGGATGGGCTATCGGCAGTCCATTAGTCGGTTGGATTTCAGATAAAATAGGTAATCGGCGTTACCCGATTATTGGCGGTTCGTTATTAGGGTCATTACTCTTCTTGTTTCTTATTTATTTTCCATTGATTGCCAGACAGTATCTAGAAATTTTACTGTTCACCTTTGGTCTGTGTAGTTCAACACAGATTATTGTTTTTCCAATTGCGAGGGAACTTAATGTACCGGCTTTGGCAGGAACGGCTCTGGCCATGACTAATTTATTAGTCATGTTAAGCGGGGTTTTATCTCAACCCTTAATAGGAAAAGCCTTAGATGTCTTCACGGGTATTCATGTCAAAGGAGATTTGATGGCTTTTTCGATTAGAAGTTTTCAGCATGCGCTCACGATTATCCCTATTGCATTTGTTTTGGCGGCGATATTAACGCTTTTTGTTAAGGAGACATCCTCCTTCTAGCGTATGTTCTAGCTGAGAGAGTGCTTTTTTTAATTCCGCTGAAGCGAGGGCAAAGGAAAGTCGTAGATGGCCTGGTGCACCAAAGGCTGAGCCAGGAACCGTAGCAATCTCGGCCTTATCGAGTAGATAATCAGCCAGTGCGTAGTCTGAGTTAAAGGGCTTGTTGGTTCCGATGAAACCGGTGGTGAAGGATGGAAAACAATAGAAGGCACCTACAGCCGGTAAGCAGTGTATTCCAGGGATATCGTTCAATCCTTTGCAAAGTAAATCATGTCTTTTTTGATAGACCTCATTCATTTCACGCACACACTTTTGATCACCGGTTAATGCAGCGTGCGCGGCTATTTGTGCAATAGAGTTAGGGTTTGAAGTACTTTGCGATTGTATATTGCTCATCGCCTGTATGATTTCTTTAGGTCCTGCGGCGAAGCCGATACGCCAACCGGTCATGGCATAGGCCTTGGAACAGCCGTTGACGACAATGGTTCGGTCATATAACTCAGGGCACACATTGATAATATTTTCAAAAGCGTGTTTTCCCCAATAGATATGCTCATAAATATCATCCGAGAGAATGAATATTTGGGGATGCTTTAGTAACACCTGGGAGATAGCCTGAAGTTCTTCGTGTGTATAAACCATGCCTGTAGGATTGGATGGACTATTGATAATGAATAGACGTGTTTGTGGGGTAATAGCGGCCATTAATTGTTCTGGCGTTATTTTTAAGTGCTGCGCCATGTCGGTTGAAATAATAACAGGCTTGGCTTCAGCTAATAAGGCAATGTCGGGATAAGACGCCCAATAGGGGGCAGGCACAATAACCTCGTCTTGAGGATTTAAGAGTGCTTGCATGAGATTGTAAATACTTTGTTTGGCGCCACTAGAAACCATGACCTGATCAAGCGCATAAGATAATTGATTTTCTTTTTTAAACTTATTAACAATGGCTTGCTTTAGGCGTGGGATGCCATCGACGGCTGTATATTTAGTGAAGCCTTGGTCCAAAGCCTGGTGGGCTGCCTGTTTAATAAATTCAGGCGTATCAAAATCAGGTTCACCTACGGTGAGATTAATGATGGGTTTACCAGACGCTTTTAAACGATTGGCTGCCGCTGAAAGGCTTAAGGTGGGGGAGGGTTTTATTTGTGTAACACGATGCGACAACATTATATACTCTTCGCACTTGAATTTTTGGCTGTGTTGCCGCTCAGCTCGCAATCCTCATGTATACTCTTCGCACTTGAATTTTCGGTCTGCGTTGCCCACTCGGCTCGCAATCCTCATGTATCAACATACACTCCGGTTGCTCGCCTTCGTGGCGCCTTGCCGAAAACCCAATTGCTGTGAGTATATCATATATACACTCCGGTTGCTCGCCTCGCGGCGCCTTGCCGAAAATCCCATTGCTGTGAGTATATACTCTTAGCCATTATGCCAAAATCTTTTAAGTTAATTTCACACTTTAAACCGGCCGGTGACCAGCCGCAGGCGATAAAAGCACTACTGAAAGCCTTAGAAGCAGGCTTAGCCCATATCACACTGCATGGTGCAACGGGGTCTGGGAAAACATTCAGCATGGCACACATGATACAAAAAAGTCAACGCCCAGCCATTATTTTAGCGCCTAATAAAACATTAGCGGCACAATTATATGGTGAAATGCGTGTTTTCTTCCCTAACAATGCTGTGGAATATTTTGTTTCTTATTACGATTATTATCAACCAGAGGCCTATGTGCCGACGACGGATACGTTTATTGAAAAAGATGCCGCTATTAATGAACACATAGAACAAATGCGCTTATCGGCGACAAAATCGTTATTGCAGCGTCGCGATGTCATTATTGTCGCCACCGTGTCAGCTATCTATGGCCTAGGCGATCCAAAGACCTATGTGAACATGGTGCTACATCTACGTAGCGGTGATCAGATTGATCAGCGTTTTATTTTACGTCGCCTAACCGAACTACAATATACGCGCAACGATAGTGATTTCCGTCGTGCCACTTATCGTGTGCGTGGTGATATCATTGATATCTATCCAGCAGAATCCGCTGAAGAAGCCGTACGTATTGAGTTACTCGATGATGAAATCGAACAGTTAAGTTATTTTGATCCGCTCACCGGTGCGCTGTTACGACGGGTACCTCGTTTGACGATTTATCCGAAAACACACTATGTGACGCCTAGGGAGCGTATTTTAAAGGCGGTAGCAGGGATTAAAATAGAATTGCAGGAACGTTTAGCGCAACTTAAGGCAGCGAATAAGCAGGTGGAATACCAGCGCTTAGAACAGCGTACACAATTTGATATTGAAATGTTAGGCGCTTTAGGCTACTGCAATGGCATTGAAAATTATTCTCGTTATTTGTCGGAACGTGATCCTGGGCAGCCACCGCCTACCTTACTCGATTATTTGCCGCCCGATAGCGTGATGATTATTGATGAGTCACATGTCACCGTATCGCAACTTGGCGCCATGTATAAAGGTGATCGTTCTCGAAAAGAAACCTTAGTCGAATACGGATTTCGTTTACCCTCTGCCTTGGATAACCGGCCTTTACAATTCCAGGAGTTCTCTGATTTCGCTTTACAGACGATTTACGTTTCTGCAACGCCAGGGCCGTATGAGTTAACACATTCGGGGGTTGTGATTGAACAAATTGTGAGGCCAACCGGTTTAGTCGATCCCGCAATTGAAGTGCGTTCGGTAGAGACACAGGTCGATGACTTACTGTCTGAAATTCATAAACGGGTGGTATTAAAAGAACGCGTATTAGTCACCACCTTAACCAAGCGATTAGCTGAAGATTTAAGTCGATATCTTGCAGAACAGCATGTCAAAGTGCGTTATTTACATGCGGATATTGATACGATTGAGCGTGTAGAGATTATTCGCGATCTACGTTTAGGGATCTTTGATGTGTTAGTCGGTATTAATTTGTTACGTGAAGGACTCGATATGCCCGAGGTCTCTTTAGTCGCCATATTAGATGCAGACAAAGAAGGTTTCTTACGTTCTGAACGTTCTTTGATACAGACCATTGGTAGAGCGGCGCGACATATTCACGGACGGGCTATTCTCTATGCGGATAAAATCACTGGTTCTATGCAGCGGGCGATAACGGAAACCGATAGGCGTCGCAGCAAGCAAGAGGCTTACAATAAAAAACACAACATTACTCCAAAAGGGATTGCCAAAGCGGTGCATGATGTTCTAGAAGGCGCGCGATCGGATATGGTCACAAACAAGCCATATTATCTCAAAGTGGCCGAAGAGCAAGCCCACTATGTGGCTTTGTCGCCAGAAGCCTTAGCTAAAAAAATCAAACAATTAGAACGAGAAATGCTAGAATATGCTAAAAATTTGCAATTTGAAGAGGCGGCCAAGGTAAGAGACCAACTAAAATTGCTTAAAGAAAAAATAATCGGTAGGGGATAATTTTCCTAGAGTGTGGTTATCTGCAAGCGCTCTTGATGTAAAAAAATATGTACGCCTGTTTTACTGGGTGTAGGATAGATATCCGACAAGTCTTCACTTAACCAATAATGACCCGCAATCGCCACTAATTCTGCTTCTAGGTTTTTGCAAAAAATATGTGTGTTAAGATTTCCAGTAACACCCGCCAAAGCACGGCCTTTTAAGCGACCATAAATATGAATATTACCATCCGCTAATAATTCTGCACCAGGACTTACGGCGGCGAGTACAATGAGATCACAGTTTTTAGCGTAGATTTGTTGTCCAGAACGTACGGGCTGCGTAATAATCTGGGCGGTTATCTCAGTGGGTGATGAGGGAATTTTAGGTGCGGTAAGCTCTGTATGCTCAAGTTTAACGTTAGATAAAATGGCGAGTCCGGCTTGCATAGCAAAGGTTTGTTGTTCAGTACTCGCACCTCGAATGCCGATAGGAATGAGGCCATTACGATGTAAGCAGCTGATCACAGCAGGAAAGTCAATGTGCTGTCCGGGGTTCAGTGTTAGGGAAGATAGATCTAAAATAATCGGCAACTGTTGAAAAAAATGTGGTGTTTGTTCTATTAAGGGTTGCAGTTGTTGTTGGATTAGCGAAGGATCGGCATTAAATAAGTGGCACGTGGTCAAGGTAAACAAACTTGCTTTTAGCTTAAAGGCTTCTTGTGATGTTCCTATCAGGGTGTGCATAAACGTTCACCTATACTCACAGCAATTGGGTTAAGGCGCCGCGAAGACGAGCAACCGGAGTGTATGTTAATACATGAGGATTGCGAGTCAAGCGGGCAACGCAGACCAAAAATTCAAGTGCGCAGAGTATATCCTCAAAATTTTAAACCAGAACATTATATACTAAAAACGATTACCTTATTTTTAGGATAAACGATAAAAAAGGTTTGGTTAAATCGCTATGGTACAGAAGACGATACTCCGTGAGTAGCTACAATGGTAAACAGCTCCTAGTTTTTTTTATTGATATTGATCTGATTTAAAATTTTATTATTTTTTTATTTTAAAAAAAATAATTGTTTGACAAAATAAAATGGTAATTATAATATCCAGTTCATTGATATTTATTTAATATTTAATTGATTTTTACGATTAAATATATTTTTAATTTATTAAATATAAATACAATGTTTGTGTCGACTAAAAATAAAAAATTGGAGTGTTTATGGCTAAAAAAAATAGCAAGAAAGATTATAAAGCAAGCCTGAAGCAATATCAGGAAATCATTGATGCTGCTGATTTAACAGATAAAAAGTTGCCTGCATCTGCGAAGAAAGCAGTTAATGACCTTGTCCAAAACATCAGCGAAGAAAAATTGAAAGAGTATATCCAACAGTGTCTTTTAGCTAACCGTGTTTTCGACAACACAGGTGCTGTCATTGATGAAAAAAATTTTCAGTGTTTTTTTTATCTTTTCATTACTAGCGCTAGGACAGAAGGCGTAAAATTTATTCATGATCATTTTCTGTGTGAGAGTACGAAGTGTAAAACTAAGTCCAAGTTGAATCCTCTTAATTGGATCGTATACTTGTTTTCTTCCAATTTTTCTTGGGTTACATTGAAGCCAAACAAAGAATATAAAAAAAACCCAAATTTTGTCCAGGCACTTAAACAATTTCAGCATTTAGTGACAATGAGGTTCAGTAAGTTACAAGAGACAAATGTATTCCAGGGACAGTTTAGAGAAAATTTACTTCTTGTTAGCCAAAACCTGAAATGGTCCAATGTGGATGTCCAGAAGCTAGAAGTGCCCGGTCAAACAGACAATACACTTTCTGACCAAGAGCCTGCATCATCTGTCGTTATTGACTGTACAGTACCTCCACTATCACAATCGACAGGCCTTTCTACCTATGTAAGGGCGTCATCACCGGTACGATCTACACCATCAGTGTCTGAGCTTGTTACTCCTGCTCGCTGTACTTCTCCTTCTTTTCCTCCTCCTCCTCCTCCTTTGCTCAAAGTATTATCTGAGCTAGACTTTGACACCGTAGGAGATACAAAGGATTTACCACCACCACCACCACCACAATTGCTCTCTGCCAGCAGCACACATTCTCTTTCTGCGAAGAATGACTGTTCCAAGAGTACACACTCTGAAATGCCCAATAGAGCAGATCTTTTGGCAGCAATACAGAGTCATCCCATAGGAACACTGAAAAAAGTCAAGAAAGAATCAAATACTCCACCTTCAAAAGAGCTGGAAAGTCTAACAACACCACCACCACCACCCTTCACCAGTATGCCTTCTTCTCCTCCTGCGAAGAATGAATCGCAGCATACATCCGATGAGAGAGTTCAATTTCAGCCTTTATCAGCGGATCAGCTGAGCCAAACGCTAGAAAAGCTAAAAAAGCACGATCCTAACTCAATAAAAAATACAGTTGTTATGCGAGAAGGAATGGAGGGAATATTGGATAGGTCTCTTACATGGCGACGCCAGCAGCTGGCGCCGCAAAGTGCCGTCGCACAGGAGGAGGATGATGATGATGACTATAGCCAAGGTTGGAGTGATGGCGATGAGCTTGAAAATTCGATGTCCGCTAAACAAAGAAAGTCAGTAGCTCCTGTGCAACAAAAAACGGTAGAAGCTGTCGTCAATGAACAACCTAATCTACAACCTGATATCGCAGAATCAGCTAAGTCGTCTAATAAGCCTAAGTCGTCTAATAAGCCTAAGCCGTTTGCTAAGCCTGAAATCCTAAAGAAAGTTCCTGAGGCTGTTGTTATGCGAAAGGAAAAAGATAAAAAAGCAAGTGCTGCTGATGACTGTCAGTCATCAGCAGATGACAATGAAAAAAAATCAGGAGGGAAAAAAAATAGAGGGAGTAAGATAGTGAGTGGATTTTTCGCTAAGAGTATCTTTTTTAAGGGTAATAGAAGCTCCGCCTCTCCTGAGAACGATCGCTACTCGCAGATACCGACAGCAGAGGCTACTGATTCTCAGAATGATAATGTTACGCTCATGAGTAGTAGGGCGTTAAACAATTAGATAGTCATGACTATTCGTTTTGTAGCGTTTAAAAGGGCATTGTTATAATGCCCTTTTTTTATTCTCACAACAATTGGATTTAAGGCGCCACGAGCAACCAGAACTACCACGGTATTCGCGGTGGTGCTAGCTTTTCTTTCCGTGTTTCCTACACTACAGTAAGATACCCGCTTGACAAGCGTTATACGCTTCGCACAACTGGCAATTCTTTGGATAAGGCTTGAATGAAACATTTGCTGTTTTCACTGTCGCGTTTCATCGTTGTTTTTTTAGCGAGTAGCATTGTTTTTTTTTCACTGGTGGTGCTAAGCATGCATATGTTGACGCCTTATTTAAACCATCGTACACCAGTATTCACGCGTTTTGTAAGTCATGTATTACATCGGCCTATCAGCATGAATCAATTTTCAGTGGCGTGGCAAGGCTTAATGCCGATTTTAAAAGGCAGAAACCTTATTATTTGGGATGATACGCATACACATGCGGTATTACAGGTACAGCAATTGGAGGTGGGCATTGATCTTTTTAATAGCCTGCTCACGGGGAATATAACCTTCGCTGCAGTCAGTGCGAGTGGTGTTGCATTGCTTGTGCATCAAACAAAAGATAATCAATTCATCGTCAGTGGAATGCGTATGCCCACAGAGCAAGCAGGCGACGAAGGGTATAGCCAGGATGAAATCCTGGGATGGCTATTGGCAGCACCCGTGTTGAGCGTGCAAGATATCCGCCTCATTTTCTATCCTAAAACAGGGATACCACCCTGGTCAGCAATACACGTGAATGCCATTTTACAAAACAAACAAGCGCATCATCATCTCAGTGCACAATTAACCTTTTTGGAAAAAAGCGCTGAAAATCTACAGGTCATCGCCGATGTCACGACGACATCTGCACAACCCTCACTTTCCCATACTAATGGCCATGTGTATTTGAAAGGGCACGCTATTGTCCTCGCTCAGTGGCTACCCTTGTTTATCAAAACAACCTCCTTACAAAATGGCGTGGTTGATTTCAAAGTGTGGGCAGACTGGCAGCAGGATCATTTGACACAGATAGATACCTTGCTTACCCATACGGAAAACAGTGTATTACACGTTGCCGCACAACCCGCTATGACCATCATGCCTTTTTCTGCCACTGTGCACTGGGCATTGCCGGCTCATGGACCTTGGAACGTCGATGCCACTGTGCAAAATTTAAGTTTTTCTCCTTGGAAGAAAATATTCGGAATTAAGGGTTTAAATGCCTATTGTCATTTTACGGCGACATCGGGTCACTTAATGACACACTCAAAAAATGTAGCATTGGATTTTGTACAGTTATTTAAAGCACCGCTTCATTTGGATACACTAACCAGCGAGTTGCACTGGCAACGCACACCGGATGCCATTTCAATTCAAGTGCCTACCTTCAATACTACCAATGCGGATGTATCCGTCAATGCGCAAATGGCTTTATGGATTCCCGTTAATAAAAAAAATTCCCAAATCAATCTGCTCGCGCATGTTAACCTGGTTCAACCGGATCGGATTGCTTATTATCTTCCACAACCCGTGATGGGAAGCGCACTGATGCATTGGTTAGACAGTGCCTTTATCCATGGGACAGGTGATGCGACCTTAGTCTTACAAGGCCCCCTGTTTTCTTTTCCGTTTGATGAAAATAACGGTACTTTTCTGATTAATACACAGATAAAAAATACCGACCTGCATTACCAATCGGATTGGCCTCCCTTAGAAAAAATTAACGCAGAACTTATCTTTGCTGGTCGCCAAATGCGGCTCTTCGTAGATTCTGCACAGATT
>Ga0206856_10053_pt1 | contig 38628 bp, 40 predicted proteins | sample Alteio_BWOrgCont_48_FD_152630 | JGI IMG/M metagenome (GOLD analysis project Ga0206856, IMG submission 152630) | Enriched cells from forest soil in Barre Woods Harvard Forest LTER site, Petersham, Massachusetts, United States -... | ecosystem: Environmental > Terrestrial > Soil > Temperate forest >...
CATTGATTGGAGGTGAAATCGGTGGGGCGCGCCTTGCGCCCCGCGGACGCTTGGCGCTTGCCGAGTAGTCGCGCGTAGCGTGGCGGTGAGAGTCCTCCTCTGCTTTGCTGCGGTTGGTTCGGAATCGAAATGCCGTCGCGGATCACGTCCGTGACGCAATCTCCAGTGCCTCCTCACTTCAGAGGAAATGCTCCAGTAGCCTTCCCCTCGGCGAGAGAACTTTTGTTGGAATCCAAGGCATCGATGGTCCACTCGTAGGTGTGAACCTGCCCTGTTGGTGGGCATGGACCCTGATAGCCTCCACTGAAAGAGCCTGCCGGAATGTTGCCTGAGCCCTTATAGGTGACTTCCCCTCCCCCATGATTGAAAGAGGTTAGATTCAGGTCCACCAGCCTGAAAGAAAGAGACTTCGTTCCTTGAGGGATGTTCGCGATCTTAAAGGCAGGAGGCGTCTTGGAACAGGCCCTTGTTCCTGCCCAGGCGAATTGCACTCCAAGCTGATCAGCGGCATTAGCCAGGACCGGCGCCGAAAGAGAAGCCATCATTGAAAGAGCTATTGCGTAACCTACGCTCGCTTTCATCAAAGCCTCCCTCGCCACCCAACAAAAGTGGAGGTGGCAGTTAAAGCAGACTTCAAAAAAGAGCGGTGTTCAATTATTCGGTTTTCTCAAGAAAATCTTGAATCTCCTTGCGGGTTGCGGAAATCTCACTGTTAATATGATCAAAAAATGCGTCCAGATCGACCATGATTTTTTGCCGCTTACCGAGAGAAACACTTCCTGGATTTTTGAGATACCGATCTAGGTAGCGACTAAATTCGGCTTGTTTGGTAAGCATCGCTGCATAGAACTCGATTTTCTTATCTTGAATTGAAGTCATCACTTTATCAATCAGATCGGAATGTCTCGCGGCAAAGTTTTCGTCAGACCTCGCGTAGCCAATCGTCTTTTTGACTACGCCCAATCGCTTATTTAGCTCTCGGTCAAGATTTTTTGCGGCCTCGCCACTTGGATTTAACAAAAGGACCCGCAATTTTCCTCTGATGCCTGTTTCCTCAAATCTTAAATCCAATAATATATTAGAGAGATGAGTCGCCATGTCTCGGCGGCTCTGCAATTCTTTCCTCTCCGTCAAATAGTCTTTGATGCCAGTCGCCGTCCTGACCGATTTGTCCACATCCTTTAGAATGGCGCTCAAAGTGAACTTCTTGGTGAAATCCGAGATATAGCCGCCAACTGCTCGTAATGCCGAACCGAGCAGATCCGTCCAATCAGAGCCGTCATCCATGGCTTGCCTCCCTCTAAGCGTCTCACGCGAGGCAGGAAATCTCAGCCCAGACTCTCTCCGCTGCAACAGCGTCAATGAGGAAAGCTGCTCGTCGTGAAGCGCTTCCTGCTTGCTCGTATACTCCGCTCGACACAGCAAGTGAATTCCTTCGCCCTGACCCAGTCAGATCAAATCCCGCTCAAATGCCCAAACGCACGCATCACCGTGAGTATCAAGGTCTTGGGATTCGCATCTTGTGGAAGGTCAAGAACATTTCGGATCTTTCAGGCTAGGCGATCCGTGCTTTGGCGGGGTTCATCTGGATCGCGCGTTCGCTTGACGTCTCTTTGGACCCTGCCCTTTTGAGTCATTCTCGCAGATTCGAGAGGCTGTCCCACTAGAATCGGGATTGACATTTTGGACATATTGTATCATAATATGCTTGAGTTTAATGAGACGATGGAGGCAAAATGCTTGTTGGCTATGCACGAACCTCAACCGCTGATCAGGTCGCGGGGCTGGAGACGCAGGTCGCCGCTCTCAAGAAATCCGGCTGCAAGAAAATATTCAGCGAGCAGGTCTCATCCGTAGCCAAGCGAGTGCAACTCGAAGCGGCTTTGGATTTCATCCGCGAAGGAGATGCCCTGGTCGTCACCAAATTGGACCGCCTGGCTCGCTCGATGGCCGACTTCTTGGGCATCGAGAAGGCGACGGCGGAAAAAGGGGCTTCAGTTCGCATCCTCGATCTGCACCTCGACACCGGCTCGGCAACCTCCCGACTCACATTGAACCTGTTCGCATCCGTCGCCCAGTTTGAGCGAGAGGTGATGCTAGAGCGCCAGCGTGAGGGAATTGCCAAGGCAAAGGCGGAAGGGAAATACAAGGGAAGAGCGCCTACGGCGAGGGCAAAGAGCGCCGAGGTGATCGCCAAATTCAAAGCCCACGAGAGGCCATCCTCCATTGCTCGGTCAACCGGCATAGGCCGAGCCTCCGTCTATCGCATCCTCAATTCCGCGGGCCTCATCGGTGAGGCAAACACCTCATGACGCAGCGACGTGAAAGGAAAGGAGTGGATTGAGCGAAACGGAGGATCGACATGGAACATTCGATGACAGACGAAATCAGAAGATTGAACGAGGAAAGCAGGCGCCAGAAGGAGCGGCGCGAGGACGAGCGGCGGTGGATAGATCGTCGCGACGAAGAACGCCGATACCAGGAACGCCTTTACCAGGAACGTCACCAAACGGCTCACCAACTAGTGACCGCGGCGCTGTTGACTGCCTTGATAGTTTACTGGGTCCGTCATCCCCGGGAGTTCGTGCATTCCGTCATTATTGCCGCGGTCTTTAGTGTTGGCCTGTATGCGTTTTTGATGCATCGCTAGCGAGCAAAAACCGGCGCCTGTTCCTTTTGATCGGGAATCTTACATGCCGCCAGAAAATACCCGGTTCTTTGTCTGCAGAGATGATCAACTCGTTTCCGCAGTTGATCGGAGAGAAGAAGCTATGAGCCTCATGAAAGCCGAGGCCAAGGAGCACAGGTCTGCCAGGCTGCGAATTTTGAGGGCCGAGGTGATCTTTGACTCCGTCGCCAACAAAGCGGACAGGGAGTTGGTGGAGCTTTTGAGAGGCGGGAAGAGGGACAACGCCATCCATGCCTCAAATTCATTTGAGCGAAAAGGATTTTGGGAAATGAGCGATGTTGAATGAAATCCCCGCGGGTTTAGACGAGGGTCCGATAAGTCAAATTCGGGCATACTTCACTTCGACAGGCCTCCATTAAGCTCGGCAGAAAAATATTCTTCCTCAATGGAGGAACAGAACGTGCTTATCGTTGTCAATTGACCATGAACGAAACCGCGTTAGAAAACTCTGACCCAGCAACGGCTCTCCCTTCGCAGGAGAAACACTTGCGCTAACGTTTTCTACAATCCGCTCTCCGATCTTCAATGACCTAAGAGTGAAAGTAGCTGACGGGATGTTAGACCCATCGGCCATTTCATAGACCTGGTGGCCCGTAAAATCCGAATCCTGGATTGAACCAGTGCGCACCAGCGTGCTGACTACATCCGCCGGTATGCTGACATCAGCAGCCCCACTATCAACTATGAAATCCAGGGTGATGACACCATTGATTTGAACCGGGACAACAAACGTTCCGCCCTTCGTTAATAGGGGTATCTGCAAATGGTCCGAATTGAGGGGAGCCGGCATCGAAGTCGTTGGCCGATCGGGAGCATTGTCGGCCTGCGGGGCTGTCCCGTTGAACTCCTTTTTTGTGAAGCTAACTATGTTTTCGAGATAGAAATTATAAATCGAGCCCTTCGATCTATTATAAATGTCACATTTAACCGAATAAAACCTAGTCGCTCCTTTATTTAGCCGAAAATGACATTCGCCCTCCATTCCTTTGTCCAACGCAAGAGTTTGTTCTCCCTCGCCAATTCGAAAAGCGTCGATTTGAAGATAATAATTCTCCGGATTTGGTTGCCTATCTGCACCACCGAATAATCCAAATACATTCTTCTCCTTGGTAAACGTCAAAAACGATCGGCCATTTCGAAGTTCCGTAAAAATCATCTGAGAGTCGCATGGGAAGAACCCTTTGATTAGTTGCAATTTGCAGTTTCCGTTAAAGAGGGTTATTCGCTTTATATTGGTTGTCGCTTCTTCTGGTGCCTGAGCCGATGAACCGGCAGGCCAAACGACCATCACGAAGAGCAGCGAAAGGGCGACCCCAAGGCGGAAAATTGAGTCGAAAAACGTAGGTCTCATGTTCCGTAGCTTTCGTGCTTTGTCCTTGGGTTGGGGTGTTCCATTCTAGGCCCATAATTGTTTCAAACGACAACAACAAAGAAGCTTGAAATTAGAACACAATTCAGACTATATGAACTATTAGTCCGGAGGAGCATTCTATGAGCGTTCTAGAGGAATTGAAAGCCCTCGACAAACAGCGTTCCAAATTACTTGAAGGGGCTAAAGCCGAAGCCCTGGAAAAGGCACAAAAAGCCGTCGAGGAGCTAAACGCCCTGGGCTTTCACTATTCCCTCTCGGAAGGCACGGCCAAAGGCAAAAGGGCTACTGGCATCAAGAGAGCGATGAAGGATGAGGCTTGTCCTATTTGCAAATTTAAAACCGAGCCCCTTCATGACGGTCGAGCGCACCGTTCACAGGAGAAGAAGAAGTCTTTCACTGCGGCGGAGTTGAAGGAAAGAAGGCTTGCTAAGGTCGACTAGGGCCAGACCGATCACACGGGATGAGGCTCAATATCTGAGGTTTGCGTTGAACACGCCATCGCTTGACCTTTTGTCTGGGATTTCCGTTCCTCGTCAACATTCGGCTGTGCGGCCCTCTATTTCGGCACAATTGCCTTAGCGGGCAAGGGGAACAAAAAAGTACCCCGACCGAAGGCATCTCCAGTGAACGCACTCGGCACTTGTTCCTTACCCATCGCCGCCGCGCGAACACGCACTTTATGCTTGACGTACGAGGATAGTTCGCCAAACTCAATAACGTTTTCTTTCATATAATCCGCGCCACCCTTCAGACCGTCGATAACAGCCTGCGTAAAAATGCCGCCGCCGTCGTCGACTGCTTGGTCTTTGCCTGTGCCAGCCACGAGCAAAGCCCTCGCCTGCTCCTTTAAGTCCTGAGAGAGTTCGACCCGGGTCGCAAACCTCTTCATCCAATCTGCGTCGGTCTTTTCGTCCATAGTATGCATTCCAGGGATCGCCATACCCGCATCGCAGGAATCCAGCAGGACCAGAACATGATGCGCACTTATGTTCGAGAACTGCCTCCCGACGAAATCCGCCATTCGAAAGCTTGTCAATGTCGGCCTCTTAGCGTCAAAATTGTAAGTTACTAGAAAACCGTTTCCATGGTCATCCGAATCCCCATGACCCCCAAAATATATCAGCAACCTCCCAGCGTTATCGTGCGCTGCACCCTGCCAGAAGTCTTCCATAGCATGCTCGAACTTTCCGGAGGTCGCGTCTTCGTTGAAGAGGGTAGTTATGTTTTCTCTCGGGAACCCCACGTCGACGAGGGTCGACACAAGATCCGTCGCTCCCGCAACCATGTTCGGAAGAGCTACATATGGTGTCGGACCAGCCGGGTCGTTCGGTCGATTGTATTTATCAATTGCAACAACTATCGCGTAGCTACTCTTGTACGGTCTGTCAAAGTTTTCCAATTTCCAATCTTCGCGCCAAAGTTGTAAGCTTCTTAGGCCAGATTCAACAAAGTTCAGGCCTGAGTGAACACTGTCGGGTGGTCCCAGCAGAGAAACTGTACGATGAGTGCTGTCAAGCTCGGCATGAAAGATTGAGCCGTTGATTGTCACTTGAGGTCCAGAAAAGGCATCAGCCAATTCTGGAGAAATCTGAAACCGCACTTTCGGATCAGTGCTCACTTGAGGGGGCGAGCTAGCACCCTCTTCCCTCTTGAGTAGAATGGCGCGTGCAAAATCACCGTACCATTTCAGACTGCGCGTCAGCGCATCGCCGGAATACACCAGCGCGGCTGATGGATCAAAATTGTTATTGAAGTACTCGTTTGCTTCGCGAACTTCTCCTCTCAGCAATAGGGTCCGGATCTTATGGATAATCAAAATTGTATCTGACGATTTTAACGGCAGAAGAGCAGCGCGTTGCCGGTCCGCTTGCACCTGATCTGACATACCCATTTTTTCGTATATTGCCGCTCGTAGGTCAAGAAAGTCCCGCGATTCGATCGCCGGGACGATTTTATTAAGCTCCGCTAGCGCCAATCCATACTGGCCTTTTTGCGCGTAGAGTCGGGCTCTTTCGATCAAACCGTCATGCATATCGTCTGGAAGCAGATTCTTAGTAGCTGAAGGAGTAGCTGAAGGAAACTTCGCGAACTCTTCCAGGGCGTCGTCAATTCGGCCTTGGTGAAGGTAGACAAAACCCAGTAACAGGTCGGCGTAATTATCTGCTTTGTTTTGCTTAAAGTCCTGTATCGCCAAATCCTCTGAACCCAAATAAAAATACATAATGCCCCTCCAGCGAAGCGTAAGCATGCGCTGGAGCGATTTGTTCGGGTCAGTTTGCTCGGTGCCGCTTTGGAGGTTCAAAGATTGAGAATAAACTGACGCGGCCTTTGCAAAGTTCCCGGCTTCTGCTTGAATATCTCCCAGTCTAGTTAGATAGTCAGCATTGCCCGGCTCAAGCTCGATAGACTTTGCGAGATCACGAATGCCGCCGTCAATATCTCCGGAGATTGCACGAGCAGAGCCTCTCCAGGCTAGGATCGCTGCGCTAGCTGATGCATTAAGCTTCACTTTGTCCTGAAGGTCTGTGCATGCTGCGATTTGGATGTACACTCTGGAGCCTTCCTCCTTGCATGTAGTCATGTTGCCGGCGAGAGTTTGCGCAACCGCCAAGTAAAATTTGATATCCTTAAGAATGTAATTCTCAGCATGCCTTGCTCGCGCGACGACCAAGGCGCGGTCGAAATCATCGGCTGCCTTGGCAAACTCTCCATGGTTTACGTAGAGGTTACCTCTCGCTTGGAGAACGGAGTCGTCGCCTCCAGCTTTGATTGCGGCTGTGTAGGACGAGAGAGCGCCAGAAAAATCGTTTTGCGCCTCCGACAGACGAAGTTTCTCAACGTTCGCCATTCCTCGCCGCTCAAGAACCGACGCTCTATCTGTCGAGGAGAGACCAGGTTTCTGTGCCAACAGAAGAGTGCAGCCGGCCAGGCGGCGGTCGACGTCGCTATTTTGGCGACAGTCCGTCCATGCTGGTGTCGAATAGTCGGTTTCGGTGACCTTCTCGGCCGCGATGGCGGTGGAGATGACACCAAGCCATATCCCAAAAGCGGCCGATTTGAGCCACATATGGCATCTCTTGGATCTTCACTATGATAGCCAGTATCTGCCGTTATTTGACCGCTTTCAAGCTCCCAGTGAATTAGCGACGATGAGCCTTCAGCCAGACCCTTCCAATTGTGTAGGCGTCACGGGAAGTTTCGCCCAAGTCTCCGGACCAACAATACCATCTACTGTCAAATCCTTGTCAGCTTGAAAGTGACTTGTCGCAACCTCAGTAGCTGGGCCAAAGTCGCCATCGATCGCGATCGGATACCCCGCTTCCCTCAATCGCTCTTGCAGGTTAGCAACTGCCTCTCCCTTTGAGCCGCGTCGGAGCACAGGCAAGGCTGGCGTGTCCGACGATGAAATCGCAGCCGCTTCAAGGCGCACCAGTGCAGCCTTGGCCTTCGCCAAGTAGACTCTCCGGGTGTCGATGCCATTGAGGCCGCCATTTATCCGCTTTGTAATGGAAATAAGATCGTCACTATCAGCCAGTGTATTCAAATTGTTGCGCTTCCAATATTCGCAAGCGATTTTCAGGGAATTCGCTGGATCTGCCGCCAGGGCGGGATGTGAAACCAAATCGAGCCCCAAAGCCTGACCGTAAGACGAATAATTGGCACGCCCTGTGAGCTGGAATAGTCCGCGCCCTTTGAAAGTGCGGCCGTCATCCTTTTGAGTATTACCGAGATCGACACGACCCTCATAATTGGCCCCACTTGCATATTCTTCGGTCGTGCAAAATCCGTCAGATTCCTCGCAGGCTTGGGCGAAAAAATGCGCGTCCCTCAGCCGAGTGTTGATGTTATACACACCCAGAGTCGATCCAAGAACCTCGCTCAACGCGCTGATAATTTGCGCTTGACGGACTGCCTTTGCTCCTGTGACCCGTGGTGCTATATCGCGCAGAATGTCTCCGTCGACAATCACCATGGCTTTCCTCCGCCGCCCACAATGTTTAGAACGTTAAGCGATATAACAACGCATAGCAATTGTCTTACATTCGACGTCCGCCAAGGCCTATCAAATGACTGACCCAAAAAGAATCGCCATCTTCCTCGACGGAACGTGGAATACCGTGAGTGACGACACAAACGTATGGCGGATGAAATCTCTTTGTGCTGCGGACGGTACGACACAAGTTGTTTGCTACAGCGCAGGCGTCGGTACAGCCTTTGGATACAAGGTTCGAGGCGGATTGTTTGGATATGGCCTCGATGATGAGATAAAGGATGCTTACAAGTGGCTAATCGACAACTTCGAAACTTGCGACGAGTTGTTCATTTTCGGCTTCAGTCGTGGGGCCTATACGGCCAGGAGCCTCTCTGGCTTTATCTCCAAATGCGGCCTTCTGTCCCCTGGAGCGCCGCTGTCTGTCAACCAGCTCTATGAACGATATCGCCGCCGAACGGCAAGGACAATCAGGGAACTTCTCAATATCCCAAAGGATGCAGTCGACGATTCCGATACCTCCGCGATCGAGGGCGCGTGGATTGTGAGATACTGTGCCGCAATTGACATCAAGTTCGTTGGTGTTTGGGACACCGTCGGTGCGTTGGGCGTACCGGCCTGGCCCTTGAACTTTTTCAACGTGGCGCGATACCAATTTCTTGAGACGCATTTACGTCTCACTAATACGTTTGCTTTCCACGCGTTGGCGGTCGACGAGCATCGGGCGTTGTTTGCGCCAACGCTTTGGACGCGGACCATCCCACACGATGATGGGAATCATCGGCCGCCGGAGCGAAGTCTTCAGGAGGTCGAGCAGCGATGGTTTGTCGGAGCTCACGCTAACGTCGGGGGCGGCTATCCAAATGACATTCTTGCTCAGGCTCCGTTGAAGTGGTTGATGGAGAAGGCCGCCGGCCACGGCCTCAAGTTCAAATCCACAATTACCCTCGATCATTCCGAACTGCCCTCTATCGCGGATTCTTATGGAACATTTCTAAAGGGCGTCTACCCGTATCTGAGCATTCCCTACTATCGACCGATTGGTAGAGCACCTGATGTTGGCACCAAGTTCACGACCTCGACTATCAATGAGACAATCGACTATAGCGTCTTCGATCGATGGAAAAGTGACACGAGTTATCGCCCGCGGAACATTTTGGAATGGGCGCGGCGTGTCGGTGCCGATCCTAGCGACTTAGAACAGTCCGTACGAACAGACAATCCGGCTATCGCTGTTCCATAGTCTAGGCGCCCTCCGCATATTCCAATTGAGCAGTTCCAGCAGTTTCTCAACAGAAACCCTGCAACATCCGTTCATCCATCAATACTCACCAGCCGATGTTGCAGCAGCGCGCTTTTTTTTCATCAAAAAGACGTTGACAATGCACAAACCACATTTGCGGAGGAAGCGAAGCCAGCAGACGGAAATAAAATCGTAGTGCTGGGACTTCGCACTAAAAAGTTTTAAAGAACAATATTTCCCCGCTAGTTGCATTGGCAGGCCTCTGCGTCTCCCCGCGTAAGATTGAGTCCTTCTCGACCCGAGCCTTTACAAAAACGACGAGCTGGGAAAAGGTGATCAACCCACTGTGGTTGACGTCCGCCTCGCCACCGAGACCATCGATGAGAGCTCTAGAGAAAACTCCGCCAAAGTCGTAAGCCGCGTCTTCGACGCCTGTGCCTGCCACCATAATATCCCTAGCACGGGACCCGGCCTCCGAGTAGATCGTGGCTAAGACACCAAGTCGGGCTTCATCGTCGTCTGTCCTCGGATTCCCTAGAGAAGTCGCTAAAGCCAGCCCCGAAGAGCATGCATCAATGAAGAATGCTATTTGTCGAGGTGCCATATAGCGAAATTGCTTCTCGACAATGTCATCCATCAGAATAGCTTGCTGCGTAGGGCGCTGCGGGTCGAAATCGTACGTAATCAAATACCCTCTCTTTCTGTTCTCTTCGGGCAGCTTGTCGGGAATGTCTACGGAACCGCCATGCCCTCCAAAATAAACAATCAATCGGTCCGCCTTCGCATACGGACCGCCTAGCCAAAAGTTTTTAAACATGGCTTCGATTTTATCGCTGGTAGCATCTTCGTTATATAACTTGAATATATTTTCCTTTGGAAAATCCAACTGCTGAAGGCGCTCGCTTAAAATTTCTGCGTCCGGCACCATCTTACCTAATCTTGCCACTCCCTGTTTTTCCTCGGAATACCTATCGATTGCAATGACTATCGCGTAACTCTTTTTATATGGATTCTCGAACGCCGCCAATTTGTGTCGCTCATACCAAGCCAATATGTTTCTACCGGCTATATTTATTAGATTAAAGCCGGGTTTTAAAGCGCCCAATGTTTGAGGAGATTGAGCTGAAATGATGCCATCAGAGGCAAGGAATCTCCCCGAGCCATTAACCGAAAATGATTCTTTCGAAATTTGCCCAACTAGGGAACCATCGATATTGACAGTATCTTCTGAGATCGGTGCTTCAGTCTGATTGGGATTTAGATACACCTCACGAGTCAAAGAAGCATTCATCCAGGGAATTTGAGCCCCATTGGTCATTTCAGCGACGTCTTTGGTGACCAAGGTAAACATGGATTCTATGGGTCGATTGGCCTTAGGTAATTCGGACATCAAGGCCAAAGCGAATGGGCTATGACCGCTGTCTCCCATAGTATCGAGCGCCACCCCGTCGGGTTGTGTTGCAAATCCGATAAAGACATCCCTGAACAGGGTGTCCATTCTCGCAAGACCATTCTCTTTTACTGACACGGCGCGAGTATTATTGGCTGCGAATGGATTATTTCTGCAGGAATCAAACAATAGAATCCTAATAGGCACGGTATTAGAAACGAGAGAGAGAATCTCATCGACATCTTGAAGCTGGGAGACGAAATTCTCAGCCACGCTATTATTCGTTAACAGTGGCGCATCAATTGGGACCATGTAATTCCTTCCGTTAATTTGAACACCATGTCCTGAATAGTAGAGAAGAGCCATTTTTTTGCCGGCAGCCGCAGCGATAAACGATTGGAGGACTATTGGAAAGTCAGAATGTTTGGCGTTTTCAATGCGATATACTATAAATCCCATTGATTTTAGAATATCGCCTAGCTTGGCCGCGTCGTTCACTGGCGAACTAAGCTTGGGTGCATCAACATAAGACGCATTCCCAATCACCATTGCAATGCGATCGGAGTCCTCGAACGCGGGGCGTAAGACCGTTAGTACGCCGTGGTCTTGACCGGAGGGAGCATCTTGTTCCGAAGCCTTTGCCGGTCCACCGCTATCAAAGCGTTTGCCGCAACTGTCGCCGACGCATATGGTAGCTTGAGCGGGTGCGGGAAAGGAAAATGTCACGAAACAAAAAAGGACAATGGCCACAGAAACAGCCCAGCTTGCGCTCAAGGCGTAACTCAGATTGGCACCGTCCGCTTCTGCATTCTTACTCTTCATCAGGAAGTCCTCAATGGACCACAGTTACAGCGAAGCTTGAGGGTTGGAAAGCCTCAGACACTCATTCACTCATTTCTGGCGATCGCATCATAGCAGGGAATACCACGCTGAGTGCGCGCTACGAGCCCGACCGTTTCGCAGAAAGCACAAATGTGAACCACCATTGTTCAGAAATGTGCAGCGAATCTTTAGTCGCGCGAAAACTCAGTAGGCCTGCGGGAGCGAGGTGGGCAATTTGGGCCACTCATTCGGTGGGTATTTGACGACCTACACTCCAATCTTTTCAAGCGGCTACACACGGCGTCTCAGTCTCAGTCTCAGTCTCAGTTGAGATGTTTGGTTGTTGATCAGAATTTGGGCTTATCAAGCCTACAGCCACTCGCGGCAGGCTGGATCGAATAAATCCATTTCTGGCGAGAGCATCCCTACGGCGTGCCACAGCAGGTCTGCCGAGTGAGGAGGAAATTGTTCGTTGGTTTCTTAAGCGTCTGAGCCAGGTGCCGGCACGTTTGAATTTGCGCTCGTTCTGAGGTGCTCGATTGCTTTTCCGCGGCGAAACTCGCCGGAAGGCACAATCTCGAGGCTCATGGTTGACACGTCCGATGGCGGTGTGAACCTGCAATTGCAGCCCCGGAAGCCGCCTTGTCGGCGACGCTACAAAAGGGCAAACGCTCGATCCGTTGCCGAAAGGCGAGCTGGGCTGAGCCGCTACAGAAGGGAATAGAAACCCGTTTTGGAGCTATCAGGCTCTGGCAATCCTTTGTAAGCTTCAAAGAGTTTTTTTTTTCGACGACGGCCAGGCCTAACCGACCTGACTGAGGCGAGGTTGTCGCAAAAGGGCGAGGGTGCAGGAGAGCGGTACGACAACCAGAAACTGAGCCCTCATCGAAGTCGGCGCGCGACAGACCAGAGGACGACAGTCATGAAATGGGACGTTTTTGTATTCCTCGGCTTCGTAGTAATTAGCGGGTTAGGAGCCGCAGTTGCGTTTTTTTTCTTGCTCGCGGCGAGACGTCGTTTTACGCTTGGTTTTGCCTATCGCTATATTCGCCGTGATTTGATCACCAATAGCGCGCTAGCCATGTCCGGCATCATCCTCGGAACGATTGCCAGCGCGTTGGCGTCGTTGGTGCCGGAGCTTTTTACCCCTCAGACGTTGGGCGCGAACGAGGGTCTCATTGACAAAATTCAGTGGCCCTACGTTGCTGCCTTTGCATTCATGCTCATGGGCATGGCAGCTAGCTATTTCAACCGACTTATCAATGAACGGAGAGCCAAGATCGAAGAATTACGGAAGAGCGGTGATCTTACCAAGCCTAATATTGACTTCGACGTTTGGGATTTCGTTCAGCCATTTCTCGTCGCGGTAATTACATTTGGCGTAGTCATTGCGAGAACGAAGGATACGGACATTTGGACCAATATTCTGATTGGATTTGAAACGGGTTTTTTCTGGCAAACTATTTTGTCGAATCGGCTCCCCATTCAAAATCAAGGAAATGTCGCCGAGCAAGGACAAGTCTCACCGCCGGTTAGAACCCCATAGTTGAAGGCCAAGTATCGTCGCCTCCGGATCGCCGGCACAACAGTGGGGGTCGATTCTGCGCCGCGATGGCTTTTTGTTGTGTACCTCCCGACCTACTCACATGCCGCACAACAAGCACTGTCGAAAAGACGCCCCTTCTGGAGGCTCGCCGGAAGTTGCGGCAAGTTGCGGAGTCCGATGCGGAATCCCCTCCAATTTTGCTCCACCGACAGGCCGCTCGTCACCTCTCACCTTCCGCCGCTGCACCTCCTCGATATACTCCTTGGCCTCTTTGAGCCCAACCCCAGTTGATTGAAGATACAACTATATCGCGCTGATTTTTTTATTCTGCCGCAAGGCTTCGATGATGTCGTTCGACACCATGGCGTGGAGATCGAATTTGATATTGTCCTGCTTTAGAAGTAGGTCGAGTTTGGCTTCTATCCTTGACAGCACCGCCACCTGTCTTTGCAGACAGGTCGCTTCAACTGCGTGGGAGGTCTTCGTGATTTTTCGGAGTCCGCTAAAGTTGCTCTCTCTCATATTCATAACGGCTGTGGTGACGTTCGTCTGTAGGATGAAAACACAGGCATGGGCCGAAGACAAAGGACACTTCTACGTCACGAACACCATTCCCCCCATGATTATTTAGCCCTTTCCAGTCAGGGGATGCACGTAGCCATCATGCCAAACGGAACCCGGCTGGATGTTTTGGAGCAGCGTGGGGACGGTCGGTGGCGAGTTCGCGTGCCTGCAACATGGCAAGAAGGTTGGGCGTTAAGTGGGGTTCGTCAAAAGCAGTGGATAGTTTGCTGTCTGACGGCTTCGCAAGACCCTGAGATCGCCTTTAGAACGCCTTCCAACAACATTCATTGCCTTGCTTCAACTATTGTATCCGATGGTGGGTATCTCAGATGCGATTTGAGAATCATTGAAAAGCCGAGACTCCCGACGAAGGAACCATGCGAACTTGAGTCCGGTGACGCTTTCGCAATCCTCGCCAATGGAAAGATGGGCGAAGTCCTCTGCCATGGCGACACAGTGACCCAGCAAGGAAGCCCTGTATTGCAATATGGCCAGGTCTGGCAGGGACTAGGTTTCACCTGTCAGTCGAATCAAGCCGGATTGACCTGCTCTAATGCCGAGAAGCACGGATTCTTCATATCGAGGACTGCTCAGAGGTTGTTCTGAAAGCTCTTACTCGACAAAGTGTATGAAGCCGTCGGTCGATATTCTGAGGGAACTATCGGAGCTACGTGCATGTGAGGGTGAGAGGCTTGCGTGGCTTCGGGGGCGTTTGACCACCTGCTCGGAAGAGTTGGCAAGAGAGATAGAGAGCCACATTGTTGAAGAGCCGACAGAAGTCGGAAAGCAATATAACAATGCCCTCAGAATGGCAGCAGTCATTGTCAGGAAGGCGGCTGCCTCGTAGCGAGAAATGGCCTCTGCTGGCACACAGAAGCCTGTGGGCGGCAAAGTCCCCTCGGCGACGGTTAGGCTATCCAATTCTCCTTTGGCTGGCCACGCTCTGTTTCTGAGTCATGACGACGGCTGCCAGCCTAATAGGGGCGCTTATGGTGAATCGAGCTGCGCCAGGGCGACCGCTCGCCAGCAGGTCACCTCAACCCTTCCGCCGCTGCACTCCCCCCGCATTGGATTGACCAAATAATATAACCGTAAAGTGAGAAGCTTTTCGATCCCGCCTTTGATGTAGCGTGGAAATGTGATTGGATAGTTGGGTTTGGAGCGTCAGAAGTTGTCCACTGCTCGATTTAAAGGTCGCGTAGGACTGGCTGTGGTCCTGCTGGTGTCTCTGGATTCTTCCGCAGCGTTGCCTCAGAGATCGCCTGATTTTTTTGGAATCATAGGCGGTCTAATGAATGCTGCCATGATCGACACGGCAAGGAAACAGTGGCGCACCCGGCCAGCCGCAGAAATTAATTGTCTAGCTGGCCACGGAGTCTCGGCCGACTACTTGGCGTCGCAGGGCGTAGCTCCCACCGACCCACGAATTCATAACTTAGTCGCCCAATGCGACGTGAGTTTAAGATCCACCCCGGCGCAGAGCGAACCAGCTCTGAGTCGCTCCGCCGAGGCTAAGACAAGCTACAACCCAAAGTTCGTTGTTGACGCTATCGCGTTAGGAGCGGCTGTTCAGCCAGAGAGCGATCCTGATCACTCTTACAAATGCGAACCTAGCGAACAATTCCCTGGATTCGTTTGGTGCCGACGCACACGATCCGAGCAAGGCAAATTCGGTCCACATTCCTCCTCGGTCTCCATTCTGCATTCTCCCGAGGGCGATGCAGTCTATATATCCAAGTCCATCTCCCCGGCGTCCTTCGCAAAGGGAGACGTGGAGCGGGAAATCAATCGCTTATCCCACGAGTTTGGGCTTGCCGCTAATGTTCTCAGGTCTGAACCGAAACAGGGAAGGCAAGAAGGTGTTCTCGTCACTTGGGGTGAGATCAAGCTGACGGCCTTGGATAACGAAGCAATGGACGACCTTCGCCAAGGCCGCCCTGTGCGCAAGGGCCTTCTATTTGATTTTCTCGGGAATGCACGTCAATCGGCGAAAGATGGGATGCCAGTCTATTCCGGTGCTGGCGGCCAAGGCTTCGTTTGGGGAGCCACGATAGACAAGGATGGTAAGGGCATTCTCCGTATCACAACAATGGATGCAAATTCCCTTGAGCGCTCCACCCCTTCCGGTTTTGTCAGTTTCGAACGCGCCCTCCAACTCCCACCGACATGCGAGACGTTGCGAACTGGAGGAGCACAGCCACCTAACCCAATGGGCATCCGGGATTCATTCAGCGGCAATATGATGCCTGACCCAGTTTGCGTAGCCACGATGGCCTGTTACGGGGATGTGTCTCGATCCGTAGCCGATTTGATTGTTTATCTCCGGGAGCACCCTCTTTTAGTAGGCGAACTAAAGAAAGCGTTTAGTCGGGAGGACTCAGGAAGTGCCGATCAGATGATTGCGGGACTTATTGGCACTGAGCAGCAGCTTCAGCTTAATCCGCCAGATTGCAGCTTCGCTTATAATCACCTGAATCAAGCCGTTATCCAGCTTGATCAGAACGGAAGTAATACGCGCAAGGCATATGAGCTGTTTGTAGGTTTCGCCCAACGATGGATCGCGGCAATTCGCTCCGAATTCGCTCAAGATACGGCCAGATATAAAGGTTGGCTCCCATATGCTCGTCATTACGGCAATGCTGCAGAGCTTGCCCAACTTAAGGACCGATATGAAGCAGCCTTTGGAAACCAAGCGGTTGAGACTTATCTAGGTCTGAGATCGCAATTTCAACAGCAACTTTCGCAAGCCGAGGCGTTCAGGGCGCTCCTGCTGAAACAGTCCGAGAGCCTGGAGTCGCTTGATACCCGAGTCGGTGATTTAGCTGACCAAATCACTGGCGGCCCATTTTCAAAGCGCATACCCGTGGCGGATGCGGAGAAGATTTCGCAACTTAGAGAACGAATTAATTTGCTCCGCAATACGGCTGCGGAAGATCGAGGGGATGTCTCCGAACCGATCAAAAGCTTCGGCGACGAGTTGGCAGCTCTGAACAGTGATATTGACGCAGCATCGACTGCCTTGAAGGAGTTGAACAATCAGAATGAGAAATTATTGGCATTAAGAAGCCGACTGACCGAGGCAATAAATCTGGTTTCGAAGCCACCGCTTGAAGGGCTGATCGAGCTGACCATGCGCGACCGCCTGTCGAAGCTGAGCGATCAATTGAATTCCGAACTTTCGGTTCCTGTAGCAGACCGAACCAGTATGAACGATGAAATTGGCAGAATCCAAAGTGTCCTTGACGAGTCTTCTGGGCATATAAGAACCGCTCGAAGTAGGCTCGATGAACTAAACCGGCTCGATGAGAAACGCAGAGACTTGATCAACGAAGCCTCTGCTGTGATCAACGAGTTGTCCGATACGTCACTTCAATCGCGTCTTTTTGAAAATCCACTTCCACAGATTGAAGCGGAGCGAAACAGGCTTTCCGACCTTAGCTCGACTCCTGTTTGGGCTCGACCAGATTACACGTCAGATCTCAATCAACTACAGGCCAAGGTAGGCAAAGCGCGTCAAAGCCTTGAGGAGAAAAATAAGATTGATCGCCTGGTCCAGCAGATGGCCGAAATCAAAAGGCAAATTGATCAGCGAGGGATTCAGTATCTCGACGAACCTAATTCCCATGCTCTCCTAAGATTCTTAAAGGCAGTCGCGCAATTTGGGCAGTCTCAATTGCCTCTCGGTCTTACGGAAAAGCAGCTTTTGGCCAGTGAAGAGGAAGAACTTGACGCCTTTCAAAACGCGCTTCCTGCGGCAATGGATAAGCAAGAGCGAAAACTCCTCATTGCCGAGTTTCCTATGCAAGCAGCTGGTTGGTCGTTCGAATTTTCAGTGGCCAAACTCACTGATGCCCATTCGGTCGTAGCCAAGTTTTCAGGTGCCGGGGACCAAGCGACTTATACGCTCGAATTTTATTGCAAACCAGGCTCGAGCACCCTCGAGATCGACGCCTTCGACAAGGGTTCTTCTACGCCAAGGCCTATCTTTTCTGAGGCACCGTCTAAAAACATACGATTGAGAACCGATGATCATGCACTTTTTTCCGCTGTCTTAAAACAAGCGGGTTATGCAAATAGAGGTGTCATCTCAGGACCGTCGGAGCTTGATCAAAATTTTGAGTTTCTCAATAGCCAGAGGTTGGTTTTTGGCGACATTTTTGCGAATGACGAGGTGGAGGTAAAAACCAAGTTTCCTGAAACCTTCCGCCGTCTGTGCATCATGATCTCAGCGCGTCTCGGCGAGAATCTTCCAATCGCTGCATCTCTGTCACAAGCCCCGAAGGAAGAAACGCTAAAGGCCCCTGCTCCCACGCCCCCTCTCCCTGGCGGCAATTCTATCGCAGTCCCTCTGAGACAAGAAGGTGGGACCCTTTTAGTTCCCGTCACGATAAACGGTCAGCTCACTTTGGACTTTACGGTCGATAGTGGCGCATCCGACGTGACCATTCCCGCAGACGTTGTATTGACGCTTGTAAGGTCAGGAACCCTGACGGAGGCCGATTTCCTGGGGACTCAAACCTATCGCTTGGCAGATGGCTCGATAATCCCATCCATAAATTTTCGAATTAAGTTCTTGAAGGTTGGCGACAGAGTCTTGGAGAACGTGACAGGCGGTGTTGCTCCGGTGCAGGGCAGTTTGCTGCTTGGACAGAGTTTCCTCAGCCGGTTCAAATCGTGGTCAATTGACAACCAACGTCAGGTTCTCGTCCTTGAGCCTTAGGCCACCTAGCTGAATCTGCAAGTTGAAAACCCCGCCCTTGCGCGATGGTCGAGGCCATCAGTCGCAGGAGAGGAAGAGACCCCTCACGGCGGTCCGATCTTCATTTTGGAGACTCTGCAGGTTTCCCGTCAAATCTCCTCGACGGTTTTTGAGCAACAGTCCAGTGCTTGACGACGCAATTTGGGCCTGTTCTGATGTAGATTAGACGAATATGGAGATTGCGATGCCGAGAGGGGTCGCAGCGTTTTTCGCAGGCTGTCTCGCAATCACCACTGGCACGTTCCCTCAAGAGGCCTGCAGCGCCATCCAGGCCGCGAACGATGAGGCACCCCAACCTTCTAGGGCTCCCTCCGCTTATGTAATCGACGGATTGGCGTTAGGGGAGGACGTTCGTATCGGAAGCGATGCGTATAAGACACTACAGTGCGCCCAGAGCGACTTTCCAGAACTCACTCGGTGTTACAAGCAAAGAGTGGAGCGCGGCCGCAGGGGTAAGGTAACCCGGACAATCAGGGTTTTGCATACTAGCGGTGGCACGGCCGTCTATGTCAGCCGAAATGTTGAACCTGAATTCTTTGAATCCAACGATCCGGGGAGGCAAATTGCCCAATTTTCGGCAGCGTTCGGAGAAAAAGCACACGAATTTAAATTGCCTCACCGCGGCGGGTTTCCCGATGGTATCATTGCGGTCTGGGGCCAACTAACGTTAGAGCAAATTGATGCTAAGGATGCATCGATTCTGAACTCTGGCGGCAGCCTCCATCGGGGGATTCTGATCAGTTTTCTCAGCGACGTTCGGTTATCAGCGAAGCTCGGTTTGCCCATTTACAGATTGGCAGGCGGCCCCGGTTTTCTTTGGGCGGCAAATTTTGGTCATGATGGACGAGGAGCTTCAAGGCTATTGGCAGTTGATCCAACGCAAATTAACACACCGGGGACTCCGAGTAGCCGGGCAGAACCTCAGGATATTTCGCTGCTTCACAGGCAGACTCCGCAAGCTTCGGCCGAAGTAGTTCCCGATAGCTTCGACCCTCGGACCCTCGAACGCAGTCAATCTAACCGCGATACCTTGTTTAAGGAACTTAGGGTCTCTGCAGCCCAGTATGCATTTGACTATTTCGTGATAAATCTGCCCCCAGGAAGCTTGTCTGGTATCAACGTATCCGTTCCTGTAGCGCACGTCCGCTACAGCGATACGGTGTTTTTCGATTTTGATAAGTCCGACATTAAGCCCTTTGCACAGGAGGCCGTAGCCGCCTTTGCGAGGACTCTGATGAAAGATAAGTCCTACCGTTCCATACTTGTTGTAGGACACACGGACTCGATTGGAACAGACGAATACAATTACGGTCTTGCGAGGAGTCGTGCAGCGACCGTGGCAACGTCGCTTCGTTCGGCGGGCATTACTGATCAGTTTTTAGGGGTCGTGCCTATGGGAAAAGCGCAACCCCTGACAACTAACAGCACCACAGAAGGGCGAGCATTAAACCGACGAGTCGAATTTTTTATCTCGGATGTTCCTGCGGCCACTAAGGTCGCTATCGAACAGATCAAATTCAATCCGTGTTTCATAAATGATAACGACGGTAAAGATACTTCAAACTGCAATGACGCCCTCACTCGCATCCCTGTTCTCTCCTCGACTGGCGAGGGGCGGCCTATCGACACACTTGATCTAAGCCGGAGTGCAATACCCGAGTCTGCTACAACTTTCCGGTTACCGCTCCCCAATGAGACCTTGGAGCGACCCTCTCTCAAAGAACTTCAGCAACCCTAAGTGGCTTGAAATGCCTGACGATGCTTTACGAGAAGAGATTGAGCCAATACGTCGAGAGGCGTTGGCCTTTATCGCTTCGAACAGACCAGACGAACGCCAAAGGCAGACGTTCGTAAGGCGTCTTATGAATTGCGAGACCCGTTTATCAAATGACATCGAGGAGCGTAGCAATACATTTCTGGCGGAGTTGGACCAGCGAGAAGCTGCCGCGATACAATCGGCTCGCATAGAACTCGATCAGGATATGCGCTTTCACCGAGCCTCCGAAGCGCATAAGGCGGCTCATCTGGAGTTCGAAGACCTACGGCGAGTCAACGGAGGCGGGTATCCAAGAAACATCTCCCCCGTCTTGTATGTAATTCCTTTGATTATGGTCGGCGTCGCCGAATGGTATGTGAACTTTTCGACGTTCTCAGAGATGTTCATCCCCGTCTTCGCAATTGCCGCCACTATAATCGTGGCAGCGGTATTTGCGTGGGCTAGTCATCTTCACGGCGCTTATCTGAAGCAAATCTCTGAGATAGTGCATCCATCGGTAGACTACCGAAATGTCTTGGGGCGCAAGATAGTGCTTGTAATCGTTACGCTTTTACTGCTCTTTGCCTTCGCGACTGTTGTGTGGCTTCGCTGGCTAGTCATCGAGCAGCAATTGGGAATCAGTAGCGGAACAGAGGGGGGAACCTTCGGCAAGACAAGTTCCTCGATGGTATGGTCACGAGTTGCGCCGACAATCGTCATCAACATTTTGATTTGGGGTCTTGGCACTCTGTATTCTTGGGCATTGCAGGAGAGAGTGCCGGCCCTGAGAGAGTCATATCGAAACTATCTTCGCGCAAGCAAGGCATTGGCTAGAAGGCTCCGTCCATTTCAGGCTCGTGAGAAACAACTTAAAGCGTTTCATCAACGGGAGAGGGATAAGAACAAAATTGCGATTGAGGAACATAAGGTGCTACTTGCCAATGTGAGGAGCGCTGTTGAGCAGATGCGTGGCATCGAAGCGGAAGGACGGTAGACGGTGGGATCTGCATTCGGAAGGCTTTCGATGCTACGAAGGGTCGTCGCTGCGGTCTGCTTCATTATAGCTTTGAACGGTTACGAAGCGGCCAAAGCCCAGATTGTCACGACCCCAAACATTGATCAGCTTTGCAAATCGGCGTCGAAATTGACCTATCGAAAGACGATTGTGTATGTGGACCTAGCGGCTGTTCGAATCTCAAAGCTTGATTGGGGTCTGACGATCCTCAACCGGCTTGAACTCGCTCCCAGAGAGCCAATTGTCATACTGGCCGTCAATCCAAATAATTTTGAAATCACGGAAGTATTCGATTCTTGCTTGCCGACCTACACCACCGCCGAGGTCGAAGATGCGCGTAAATCACGCGGGCTGTGGGACAAACTGGTGAGCCCCGATCCGGCTGACCAGCAACGTGAAAATCTCCAGACATTTGACGCTCGGTTGCGAAACGCCCTGGACAGAGTCATTTCCGAATCTAAGAAATATCAGGACGGTCAGCGACAGGATATTTTAGGAGCGATTGCTTTCGACAAAAATCGCTATTTGGATCAAAACACCTTCTACCGGGTGATTGTATATACCGATGGAACCATCAAGGAACCGGGCGGAGACTCCTCATCATCAGGAGAGAGCCAGCTTCAAGATATTCTCGGCAAGCGGTATGCCGTCAACTTTTCCGGTGCTAAGATCACCGTTTTTGGTATCAACGCACAGGACGATGCACTACAAACCAAGGAGCAGATTTTCTCCGCTTTTTTTCTCAAGAATTGGGGACAATTGGATTCCTTCGCCTCTTCGCTATCGCAACAGGGGCAATATCTCTATCCTCCAGCCCTGAGAATGGATGGAAGCTTTGAGGGTGGTGGCACAGAGGGCTCGGCCAAGTTTGCTCTTTTTTCGCCAAAGGAGGGCAATTTTGCTGACGGTTGGTTCGCGTTCAACACAGGTCGAGAAACGCTCTACGTTCCTTTCCAAGGGGAGTATCATTGTGCGGCAGAAGAGTGCCGACTCGTTGCAACCTGTAGCCAAACAGTGCCGCCTGAATCGTCCTCTCCCTACTTTCGAAAAGGGGATCGGGTCCTATTGACGGGAGGACCCAGCCATAGCTTCGAGGGCTCACTTCAAGCGGACAGTCCAGAAGTTTTCAAGGATGAGAAGCAAAAAGTGAAGTATGCGCTGAAATTCTCCGCCAAATGAATTTTCAAAGCATTTAGGCGCGACATCAGGGTAATCCCGATCATAATCGCACTCGGCCTCTGCATCGCGCTCGCGGGAGAAGCCTCAGCATAAGCTCATGCGCCCACCCCCACGCCGTTTCTGAGTTACGGCGTGGCGGCTACCAGCCTACCGGGTTTGTCAGGAAGGGAGCTTGTGGCGAACCGACCTCCCCGGACCAAAAGTTCGGTAGCGATAGGCGTCCTCAACGACCCTCCGCCCTGCACCCGTTACAACCACCACAGTATGTGTTCCGACTGGGCTCAGTTATCAGGACCCCAATGCCCAGGTTGGAGCGTGATGCTCTGCATCATTGCATAGCGGTCTAGATACATCTGAAGCTGACGAATGTTGTGATTACTGTCAAAAGAGAAAACGGCAAAGGCTGGCAACCCACTCTGATCACCTCTTTGTCGGCCCAAAGGCCGGCCGTGAGTATAATTATGAAGTTGCGAAAGAGGTTTCGAAACGTGGTTGCTAGGAGGCCGAAACCAGTCAGCGTGATATTTTCCTTGGAAGGTAAGCTGAACGCCAATCTCACCAGTCGTATTGCCAATATTAGGGGGACCTGTCCATGAGAGTCTAGGTGCGTTGAGCCCAACCGACGGAACAACATACTCCACCCAATCCAAATTTTGGAATGTCGTAAACATCTGGTGGAAGAGGCTTTGAACAGCGGTTCTACCATAAAAGGCTGGGCCGTGGTCGGTTATGCCGGCACAAGGAAAATCCGGCAGGGCAGGAGGAATAGGATTAAGCGGATCATCCGCGCAGAACAGCGTCATAAGACCCGCCTCATCATGGGCATTAAAAAATTCAATGAAACTGGTCACATTATCGTCGTTGGTAGGCATGTTGACCTCCCTAACTTGCGATCAGGACGGGAGACAATAACATGAAATCTGTGGTAGCGCATTAAGTGCAATGCCTGTGATTTCACCGTCGTCAAGAAACCCGGCATGGATGCGAGATGAGCTTATTCTCGCTCTCGATCTTTACGTCAGGTTTAAGGGCAATCCGCCAGGCAAAGGTAGCTCAGAAATTATTGAATTGTCTTCTCTGCTCAGCAGGCTGAGTGGTGTGATTGGCAATGACACGGACTTTCGCAACGCGAATGGCGTCTATATGAAGTTGATGAACTTCCGCCGTTTCGATCCTGTCTATCAGGCTCAGGGAAAGTCAGGGCTAAGCCGAGGAAACAAGCTGGAAGCTACGATTTGGAATGAGTTTCATTCCGATCCGATACGTCTTTCGCAAACAGCCGCCGCCATTAAAGCTAACCTCCCCGAATTTTCTGACGTGATCTACGAGCCAATCGAGATTGAAGAGGCCGAAGAAGGTCGTATCCTAACACGAGCCCACTTAGTCAGAGAACGTAGCCGAAGGTTGGTCGAAGCGAAGAAGCAAGAGGCGATCAGGGAAACCGGAAAACTGGTCTGTGAGGCGTGTGGATTTGATTACAAGGCCACTTATGGAGAGAGGGGTCAGGGCTTCATAGAGATGCATCACGCACTGCCAGTGCATCAGCTTTTGCCGGGGGCGAAAACCCGGCTGGGGGACCTCCACTTGCTGTGTGCCAATTGTCATAGGATGGTGCATTCTCGACACCCATGGTTGAGCATAGATCAACTTCGAAAGCTGTTGGAAGGATAAACGGCGGGTTGGATATGCCTCAGCCCAATGCGGGGAGACAATCAGATGAGGGCGATTGTTTGGAAGTCGTAGGCGAGAACCACTATAGTCGGCGGCATGAAAACGATTGTTCGTCAGCGCCGCTGCATTCCCCGTTGATCAAAGCCGCTAAAGAAACGCTCAGCGCATGTTGATGCCTTCGCTAGGCGGGATCGCGGAAGCCTTTCAGGATCGAAATTTCAGGCGATATTCAATCGGCTCGATTGTTTCCTGGATGAGTTTCTTCATCCAATCCGTCGCCGTGTCTTGGACAGCGTGGAACCTCACCCACTCCACCAGATGGCTTGCAATCGTCGCGGTAGCAGATGCCATACCTAATGTTGCATTCATGCCTCTCGGCGGGGTTGTCGCTGATCGATACGACCGCTTTCGGGTCCTTATGGCGAGCTACGGATGCGCGATGCTTCAGGCGACGATGCTGACCGCCCTCGCTCTTTCTGGCAACTTATCTATCGGGCTTCTCACTGGTCTTGCTTTCTTTCATGGGTGCTGCCACGCCTTCAGCATCCCCGCGCAGTTTGGTTTGCTTCCGCGATTTGTCGAGAGAACTCGGCTCTCGTCTGCGATTGCCGTCTCCGCGGCGTACACGCAATTGGGCATCTTCATCGGCCCGGCGCTGGCTGGTTGGGTGATCCTCCACTTCGGGGTAGCTGTGGCCTTTGCGAGCAACGTCGCTGGCTATGCTATCTTCTTCACCTCCGCTTCGCTACTGCGAACACCTGCTGGTTATGAACAGCCCGTACCATCCGGCAAAACAGTTTTCGCCGATTTCCAAGAGGGGATTAGCGCGATATTTGCCCATCAGGGAATAAGGGCGATGTTAGGGCTAATGGCGTTCGGCGATCTTCTCTATAGCGCGATCCGCCAGATGCTCCCTGCTTTCGCTGACAAAAGCCTTGGCTCAGGAGTTGAGGGATTTTCCACTCTTCTCGCTGCTGCCGGCATTGGAGCGACTATTTCGGCGCTTTGGTTGGCGCATGGCGGAGTGCGGCGCTCAACAGCAGCGATTATCATCAAGGCCTTTATTGGCTTCCTAATCGCGATAACGATTTTGATGGGATCGCGGGGCCTCGTTGTGGCGACCGCAGCGATGATGGGGATTGGTTGCTTCTATGAAGTTTGCCGCACCGGAATTGTGGCCCTTCTTCAAAATTCGATTTCCGACCATATGCGAGGCCGCATCATGAGCAGCCAATTTCTCTTGATGCGTCTCGCGGCCATTGTCGGAGTGCTAGTTATCGGAGCAATAGCCGAAGGTGAGGGACTCAGAACGCCGATCCTTTGTTGCGTGGCCTTCGCTTTCGCGATTTGGACTTTAGCCTACAGAACCCGTTATAAAATCGGATCGAGCTTCTTGTAGCGCCTTCGACGTCCTTACGACCGGAGTCTGGCGACGCTTTCGGAATTGCCTCGACTGGGAAGGCGGGGAAGTTGTTCGCCATGGCGACACTGTTATGCAGGAAGTCTTGAAGTATGGCCAGGTCTGGAAGGGTATGGGTTCACCTGCCAATCGGATCAGGTTGGATTGACCTGCTCAATGCTGAACAGCACGGATGCTTCATATCAAGAACGGCTCAGAGCCTATTTGTGGCGATATATGCGGCTACACCAAAAGGTGCCGAGTGGTTAGAAATGGCTTTGCGTCGGAGGAGTGTCTCATAGGCTCAATTGCATTCCCAAATGAAGAATGTGCCGCCACCTACGGAGAGCCAAGACAGAGTGAACTCGTGAAGGAGTTCGTAGTAGGTGAAGCTGATGGGTGTGTTGCATTGTTGTGAGCCGGTAATGCCCATTCCCGGTGTCTGTAGTTGCGGCTTGAGGCAATATTCATGATCGACCTCTTTGTAGGAATAAATTTCCTCATGCGGAGTGCCGACCGCATTTGCGACGCGGAGTTCCCATGACGAGTTGTCGGTGTCGATGACGATTTGGTCCACCCGTCGGTAGGGGTGCGTCGGGCTTACTTCGCGAGTCCCTATGGCTGTCTTGAACGTGCAAGCAAGTGTCAGCCTTTTCGCGTCAGCGCCTTGAATCGAGAGGACAGTGAAAACGGCAATGAGGATCGCGCTGTGTCGCATGTGAGAGGGCTATACCACAAAACCCCCATTCGGGGATGGTGGGTCAATTCGCGTCGTATCTAGTGAAATCGCTAGATGGCCCCACCTGATCCCCATGTCTTAGCCTTCAAAAAGATTTTCCTCCTATATATATTAGAACATGGGCTTCAGAGGGGGCCATCGTCGATGGGCCAAAGAAGCCAATCGCGATGTTTTACGTTCATATGAACAGGTCAAAAACCCCGATTTGATAAATACTACGTTGGTAAAACAAAAGGAGAAGAGAAAGTTGGCTGAGGATAAGGCGTTATTTCCAATTGAGGGGATTGAAAGGGAGGAATCGAATACATTTTTAAATTTCTGGAGGTGAACTCTAACGAGCCGAGACATAGAATTTTGGATTCTGTAGAACCTTGCATTTCAGACCATTCGCATTTCTGGATTTATGTAGGCGTGCATGCTCCGTGTAAACTCCTCCAAAGCGATAATGCCTCGTCAGATTAATAACAGATACATAGCATTTCGATGTTCGAACAGGCTCACGGATGCCTTGCAAGCTTATGCGCTAGATCATGACCTACACGTCTCGCAGGTCATTCGTCAGGCCATAGACACCTTTCTTTTCGACGGAGAAAAGGGTAAAATAGCTGAAGATAAGAACTTAGGATTCTTTTCCTTCAAGGGGTGGAAAAGATAAATTCAACCTATATCTGGAGTCCTATATGATAATTTATCGCGTTATTCGAGAAGGAGTGACCAGCGGCGATTTATCGGGAGAGGCCCACGATTTGAAGACAGCCATTCAAATGGCCGGAGAATTTAGCACCAGAAAGAAGGGCGCGAAATTCATCGTTGAGAAGGTGGAGAGAGTTTGGCCCAAAGAGGGGTCAAGACCCAAGGACAACGCTATTCATGCTAGCATCCACGAGGGTGAGGATTTTGGCTAAAGCGCCTTGTGGTCTCTAAAGATTGTCAAAGCTACTCAACTGACAACATCGGCGCAGAAGCCTTCAAAGGAGCGGCTACAATCAATTCAGGCGTTCATTGGCTTGGCGAGCCACGGACCGTTGCGGGATAGACTCTATTTTTTGCCCAGCGAGGCCGTCCTAGCCCGTTGAAAGAGCCGTAAAGAGCGCTCCAGTGGCTGATCGCGCCAGAACAATCGGCGATTATAAGCTAAACGCGTTAGTTGCCCTCCAGCCGAGGGCTGATAAAGTGTGGTGACAACGGGTGGGGAAAATCTGTGGCCCTTATCGACCGCATTAAATATGACGCGCCATCTGATGACGCGCTCGTATGGAAATATCCGAGCGAGGAGATTCGACTCGGAGCCCAACTGATCGTCAACGAAAGTCAGGAGGCGATTTTTTATAAGGGCGGCAGGGCTCTGGATTCGTTTGGTCCCGGAACCCATACCCTATCAAGCGCCAATTTGCCCCTGTTGCGAGGACTGGTCAATCTCCCGTTCGGCGGCAACACCCCGTTTTCGGCGGAGGTGTGGTACGTCAACAAAACGGTCAAGCGTGATCTAAAATGGGGTACGAATGGCCCAATTCAATTGATCGATCCTTTATACAATTATCCCGTAAGCGTTCGCGCCTTCGGCTTGTGGGGCATGCGAGTCAGTGACGTGCGGAGCTTCGTCGTCCAAATCATTGGCACTCAGGTTGCTTCCTCTGCACACAAAACCAAAGCTGGTTCTGACGGATACATAGGGTCTGAAAGAATCGAGGAATACTTTGCGGGCGAGATTGTCCAACGGTTGTCGAACGCGATTGGAAAGTACTTCGTAGAGCGAAACACTTCTGTCTTTCAGGCAAGCGCCCAGATTAATGAACTGTCGAAGTTCGTCGCAGAGGATATTTCCCCCGAGTTCGCACGCTTCGGAATTGAGGTTGTCAACTTCAATGTCATGCGGATTAGCATTCCAGACGACGAACAGAAACGCTTCCAAGAAATACTCGGCAAGCGTATGGAAATCGACCAGATCAGTCAGGCGCGATTGAGCCAACCCTATGCCACGATGCGAACATTTGACACCCTCGAAAAGGCCGCTGGCAACGAGGGCGGAAACGCGGGACAAATTTTCGGTGCCGGGTTGGGAGTTGGCGTCGGACTAGGCGCGGGTGTGCCAATAGGCCAGCAACTCGGCGGAGCACTAAACGTCCAAACAACGCCCGCCTCGCCCCAAAACGACACCTTTGGCAAGCTTCAAAGCCTAAAGCAAATGCTGGACGCCGGCCTAATCACCCAGGACGAGTTCGACCACAAGAAAAAGGCACTTCTCGACTCTATGTGAGGACAAGCGGTGAAGCGGCGTTTCTCAATCGGATGGTACTTAGTACTAGGCTGGTGCGTTACAGCCCTCGCTGCTGCGCTTGTCCCGTTGCTGATTGTGCCCGAAGCAAGTAGATCAATGTATTTCTGGCCTCGCGTTTTTTGGTCAGAGGCATTGTTGTTTCTGATTTGGGCCTGCTTCGCTCTCTACAGCTTACTCCCGTTTGCGGCAAACAAAGCTCCGTCTCGATTCGGCGGAATTACGCCCTCGATTGCTCTGGTGGTGCTGTCGTATGCGTTCCTGAGTTACAGAGCCATGATGATCGATACGTTTTTCCCACAGGGGTTAATGTTCATTCGTCACGCGCATTTGGTTTTTCAGATAGCCCTATTTGCTGTCGCGGCCGTGACAATCGCCCTTCTCTGCTTCGCGCGATCACTCGCGGCGGGGAATAGGCCGTCACTAGCTACCGAAGAAACACCCAGGGCGCTCCACGACTTGCTTGCCGAGAAAGAAAGCTCGCTCGGCTCTCCGACGCTTGGCCGACTAAAGGCTGCCGTCAAGCGACTTCGTGAGATGCTGCTGTATTCGCTGAATGAGTCGGTGACTTGGCGCAATCCGGGTACTTATCGCGCAATAGCGGACGATGTTCATAGGCTTTGTGATCAGATGACAACGCGAGGAGAAAATGAGGCTGACTGGTCCGCATCATGTATTGCCAGGGCAGAGGCACTGATTGCGAGGACCAAACTGGCGTCTGCTCAACAGATCAGGGGCTAGTTATGCCGTCGGTAGTAGCCATCCTTGAGTGCCCAAACTGCGGTGCGGCGTTTGCACCTAATGAAAACAAGTGCGGCTACTGCAAAACGCTGGTTTCGGTGAACAGTAGCGCCCATACATACGGCGAGGAGGCGTGTGATCGTGCTATTGCCGAGTACACAGCAGCGATTAAGCGATCTCCAGGAGACTCGCTGAGTTACCATAATCGCGGTTTCGCCTATGAATGCAAAGGTGATTACGAACGTGCACTGGCCGATTATACGGAGGCGATCCGCTTAAATCCTGGGAATAGCTTGGCATATCGAAGGCGCGCTCGTTCCTTACAGAATAAGGGAGATTACCAGCACGCCCTAAGCGACGTGAACGAAGCTGTAAGATTAAATCCTGAGGACGATATTGCTTTGTCTTTGCTTGTCGGGACCAAGCGTACGCTCGATGCGCTCGGAGGCATAAAACAGACGCTAGATTCGCAGACTGCGATCCAGCAGCAATCTTCGGAATTCCTTGAGGGTATTAGAAAGACGCTCGACCCATATGGAATAAGCAGGGCGAGTGAGGCGATTCAGAGAAATCCAACAGACGCTGCGGGCTATTGGGATCGCGCGAACGGCCTGTGGGAGCGCGCCACAACCGGATGGAAGAATTACGCCGGGGCTTACGCCGGTTATCTCCAACCTAAGGATAAAGAGATTCTATTAGGCGATCTCTCGCAAGCTATCAAACTCGATCCACGACATGTAAAAGCTCGACTCTTGCTGTCGGAACTCTACACTATTTGGGGTCAACATAGGCTGGCTAGGGCCGAATGCGAATGTGTGCTGCAAATGGACCCGACGAGCAGGGAAGCACAAGAGCGGAAAGAAAAAATACTATATAGCTACCGTCATACCTATTCCTGGATACAACGCATGGTTGGAATTGGCTGGAATTGACTTGGCGCTCGAGAGCACCATGTCAAATCTTCGGGCCTTTTCTTTTCTCGAAATCAGGTCCGCTTCAACCGGGTCTGCTCCGCGGGCGGAGCTATGCGGGCCTAAAGCTCTTGCATCGCAGCAACGGAGCGATACGATCTTATAGGGCGTAGACAGTCTGCGGAGCATTGTCGGTAGATCGAGGCGGGTCATCGGGGAGCTTAACGCAACCGCCGTCGAGAATGTTCCTGCTAGCCGGCTAGCTTTTCGCTTGCCGTCGAGCCTCGGCGTCTTTGGCAAGCTGCTCGTATTGAGATGCGACGCGCAGCATTGTTGCTATGGCATCAGGATCACTGAAATGCTCTGCCATGGACCGAGCCTCCTTGGCACGATCCCGCCAATGTTTTGGGTTATTAATGTGAACCGGCGATGCTGGTGCAATACTAGCAACGTCCCGGCGCTCCGCCGAAAGCATGTGTCTCCCCTCCCCCGTTCGATGAACGTGACCTTAACTAAAGGGAGTTGTCCACAAGCGACGCAGTTATCCCCAAGAAAGTTTTGAATCCGCCGCCACCCTCGCTGACCAGAGGAGCCTGTGGGCGGCAAAGTCGCCCTCGGCACGCACCATTCACGCCTAGTCGGAGCCTCCTATTTGCTAGGTGCTTGCGACTCGATGCAGGTTTGCAATTCGACATAAGACGCCTCGGGGGCGACCGTCATCACATGGGCGCATTCGTCTCGTGTTTTGGCGGGATATTTCGCCCAATTCTACTGAAGCTTGCTCTTGGCAGTTTGCTCGCCATTCATGCAGTTCTTGAATTCCTCCTTCGCCTTGGCGGAAGGCCCACCGTTGCAGACCCGCTCCATATTCAGATTGGGCAGGGAGGTCATGACCGCCGCGATGAAAACAATCGGAAGCAGCGACAGAGCGTTGAGTCGCCGGCTGCAAAAAGGGGACCGGTCTCCCCGTCTTAGCCAGCCGCTAAACGCCAGCGACACGGCGAGCGAAAAACAAAGCGGCCAGGTCGAATGCCAATCGACCGAACCGGCCTTCCAAGTGATCGCTACACGCCCTCTGCTGACTCACCGAAGCCCTTGGGCGGCAAAAGTCGCCCTCGCCGATGATTGGGTTGCCCAAACCTCCCTCGCCTGCCCTGCGCCGTTTCTGAGTCGTAGTGGGCAAATTGACTTCTCGTTCCCCACGAACGGCACTCACTCGCATGGAGCTTGCTGAAGTCGGAGAATTGGTTTGCAAATCGGAGATAACGCCGTGATATGCTTTGGCGTCCAATTCGCCGAGTTTGAAAAATTCTGCATTAAAATCAGGGTAGGAATCGGCCTCTTAATCAGCGGGTCCAAGGTTCGAGCCCTTGTGCGCCCACCATCTAAAGACCTGAAATATCTATGTTATTTTCAGCGACGAATTAGTGGAAAGAAAAATTTCTAGGCAAGGTGACCACATGGTGACCATGCCGCACAGATTTTCGACGTTTTGAGAGATCGCATAAAACAGCGAGAAGCATTTGAAATTGCATGGTTTTTTTTCTTCAGACAAAGCCTAAGACCGCGCCGACCGATCGCCGTTTGGATGAAGTCTTAAAATCCTGATTTTCCTGGATTTTTCCTTGTTGGGCAATATTTTCCCGCTTAGATGGTTCGCCTGCCGAAGCAACGGCAGGAGAAAACCATGCCCATCCTGGATCAACTCAACATCACCGATCTCTCACCGCCGGCGCAGTCATCGCGCATCGAGCGCTTCCGGCGACGACTGATCAGCGCGATCGACTTGCAGATCGAAATCGCGAAAGCCGACGCCGCTGGCCAAACGCTTAGCCTGACGAAGAGGCGTCGGGTCAAAGACAAAACGACAGGGCGCAGCGAGATGAAAGACACGCCCCTGCATTTGCGTCGCTGGTGGTGGCGAGACGAGAGCGGGACCGTTTACCTTCCGTTGAAACTCGGAATAAAGACGCTCGAGCTAGCCCCCGGCAAGAGCGCGATCGAGATCGGCGGCATTGAAGAGCTGCCAGCCAAGCTGGCGCTTGTCCGCAACGCTGTCAGCGCCGGCGAGCTTGATCGATGCGCGGATGCGACGAAGACAGCCACGCAGCTTCCAAACAAGCGGCCGACGCTTCAGCCGCTCGCTGGAGGGCAAAAGACCCCCGCAAAGCGCTAGGGGCAAGCGCGGCCGCTCGTTGCCGAGCGCAATTTGACGCGGCCGCAGCTAGGGAAGTGCTCATTTTCAGCATATATTTCACTTGACATGACTGTAGTAATATGCTAATATTGATCATGGGAAGTCTGTGATTATCGCGCTCGCGCAGATCGCTCGCCCCGTGACTTCACCCCCTCGACTAGACAAGCGCGCTGCCGATAGCAGCCGCTGCGCAGGACCTGCTTAACCCCCTGCCCTGCTCCCCCAAGCAAGTGACTGAAACAGCATCGAAGAGGCGGCCCAGAGGCCGCCTCTTTTCTATCGCGCAGGCCTCCAACGCGTCGCCTTCTGCGAACCGCCCGACCCAATCCAACCGAGAGGTGAACATGACCAATGCGTCCTCCCCCGAGAGCGATGCAATCCGCTCTCTCAATGACGCCTTTCGCCGCACGTTCACCGGCGGCGTCGTTCTTCTCACTGCCGGCGTCGAAGCCCTGCCCGACGACGTACGCCAATCTCTGCTGAAGCTAGTCCGAGAGTTTGACGCCTTCACGCCCGCACAACGACCCGCATGGCGAGCACGACTTCGGCGCCATCGACGAGGATGGCGTCCGCTTCTTCTGGAAGATCGACACATATGATCGCGACATGTCGGCGCACTCGCCCGATCCGACCGATCCCGAAGTTACGACCCGGGTTCTGACCATCATGCTCGCCGACGAATATTGAGCCAATCGACTCTTGCTTCGCATGGGTCTGCGGACGGTCATTCCTTTGACAATGAGAAAGGAGGCGAGGGTCATGACCCGATACAAATACATTTGCTCAACATGCGGTTCGGCAAACATCCGCCGTGACGTATGGGCGGCTTGGGACGTCCCGACTCAATCTTGGCAGCTGGCGAGCGTCTTCGACGCAGGCTTTTGTGAAGATTGCGACGGCGAGGCCGTCGTGTCGAAAGTCGAGGTCGAAGAACCGACTCCGGAACGATCGAATCATCGTAGCGGACACCTCCTGATTTACCGATCTTCCATCTCCACCGCCGAGGCCCCCCAGAGGGGCCTCTTTAGTTTTGGTCGGCCCGAACGCCTCGCAATCGTTCGAAGCGCTCTCGCTTGCCAAGCTCTTCCGGGCTCACCGAGCCCTTACCCAAACCCTGGAGAAACGCCATGACGGCACCAGATGACCAGCCGCGCGCTGGTACGCAAAACGTTGTCGAGGATCTTCGGCGCTTCGTCGAGGATATGGCGCGCTTCACCACCGCCGCCGATCAGCTTGCGGACGAAGAGTTCCGCAAAGCCTTCGCCGAGGAACATGACCTTAGTCCGGAAAAGATCACCGAAGAAGACATCCTGGCCGAACTCGACGAAGAGCGCCTTTATGGAGAGACGATGGCGTTCTGGGAGATGATCCGACGAGCGCGTCAGCTTCTCCCGCGAAGCAAGTCATGAGCGACGATCGAACAGGCTCATAACCGAAACTCCTCAACTCTCAATCAGCCCGCTGAGCCGCCTGCATTACCGATGGCGCCGGCGTACGTCCTGCCGTGCGCCAGGCGGGTCGGCAAATCGCCTTTCGCTCACCAAACCAACGGAGACTGAATCATGCCTGGCAAACAAGCCAAGGTCATTACGCCGCGCATGCTGAAGCGGATGTTGCGCTACGCCGGCCGTTCGCCGTTCCCGGCTCGCGATCGCGCGATCGTGCTGCTCTCGGTCAAGGCAGGCCTTCGCGCCTGCGAGATCGCAAAGCTCGACTGGTCGATGGTCCTCGACGCCACGGGCGCCGTCGGCGACAGCCTCGTCATTCTGAATTCGATCGCCAAGCGGCGTTCTGGGCGGCGCATTCCAATTCACCCAGCTCTGAAAGCTGCGCTGCAGCGGCTCCTTCGCGTCAGCGACTCTTCGGGCCCCGTTATTCGTTCCGCCCGCGGCCGGCATATGCGGCCGAGCAGCATCGTCAACTGGTTCGCGTTCCTCTTTGCGGATCTCGGCTTCGAAGGCTGCTCGTCACATTCGGGCCGACGCACCTTCATGACGAGAGCCGCCAGAAACCTCCATCGCGTCGGCTGCAGCCTGCGCGACGTCCAGATGCTCGCCGGTCATCGGTCGGTTCAGACGACTCAGGGTTACATCGACGGCGATACGTCCGGCCAACGGCGACTCGTCGGAATGCTCTGATCCCGTTTCGCGATCCTGCTCCTTCCGTCACCCGTCCACACAATGGAGAGCGTCGATGCATGTGTATGAGCGCTGGATTGTTCGCCGGTATCTCGGCAATGCTCTCAAGACGAACCGCTTCGCCACCCCGCCCCGCTCCGACTCCGATTTCGTCGAGTGGGTTGAAGGTCATGGCCGCTTCCTTGGCCTGCCAACCCTCGACCTCCAATTCGCGAAGGGAAAACGGACCTTCGATTGGGCTAAGGCGCAGCTCATTCAGGACTGGAAAGCCTGGCGCGGCCAAGCAACCGCCATCGCCGGGGCGCCTGCGCCTGGCGTCTCGCCGCTGCAGCGTCGCCTCGATTGGCTTGGCGAAGCCTGCTCGCTCAACGCCGCTCAGCGCTGGACGATCGGGCTACTTACGCGGCTCGACAGTGTTCCGACGGTCTCTTCGCTCGTCGCCGCCGTAAGCGACCCCTTTTATATGAATATCTCACAGCTTCGCCTCTTTTGTGAAAGCGGCGCGGGCCTAAGCGCTTTCCACAGCGACCGCCATCTGGTTCGTCTTGGGCTCGTTGATAACGACGAACCCCCGGGACTATCGGGCGTCGTTCGCCGCATCTTGGCGCTTAAGCGGATCGGCAAGCGCAATGTCAGCGACCTGCTGCTCGGCAAGCCCGCGGCCGCAACGCTCGACTGGCAAGAGTTCAGGCACTTGGGCGATATGCGTGAGATCGCCGCGAGGCTCGTTAAGGCTTGCGGCTCCAAGGGCACAGCGGAGTTCGGCGTCAATCTGCTGTTCTACGGACCGCCCGGCACTGGCAAGAGCGAGTTCGCCAAGACGCTCGGCGCCCATCTCGGCTTTTCCGTGCAATTTGCCGGGGAGGCTAATGACGACAGCGCGGAGCCCAACCGGCGTGAGCGCATCGCCGGCTTGATGATCGCCAACGCGATCGGCGGCGTCGCACGAAAGACGATCATCGTCGTCGACGAGGCCGATGACCTCTTCGCCGGCGTCGACGAGGACGACGCCTCGACCCGGCGCGGCAGCAAGGTGTTCATGAACCGGCTTATCGAGCGGTCGGCCGCCCCGACGATCTGGATCACCAATGACATCGAGCAGCTCGGCGCCTCCGTCGTCCGGCGGATGAACCTCATGCTACGATTCGCAAGACCGGATCTTGCCGTGCGCAAGGCGATGGTTGAGAGGATTGCAGATAAACTGAGGTTTCCGCTGGGCGCCTCGGCTGGCGTGATCGCGCAGATGCCGGCCCCGCCGGCTCTCATCGAGAACGCGATCCGATCCGCTGCCGCAATCGACGGATCGACGGACGATGCCGCACTCATCCTTCAGAGCGGTCTTCGCGCTCTCAGCGGGCGCGAGAAGGCGAAGACCCCTGCCCCGATTTCGTTCGATCCTCTCCTCAGCGCGGCCGACGTTGATCTTGCCGCGTTGGCTGCTCAGGTGGTGCGCGCGCGATCGCGCGCTCTGTCGTTCTGCCTGTCGGGTCCGCCCGGTACCGGCAAGTCGGCCTATGCGCGCTATTTAGCTGAGCGTCTCGACATGGAGATTCTCGAAAAGCGCTTCTCCGACCTCAGCTCGATGTATCTCGGCGAATCTGAGAAGGCGATCGCGGCAGCATTCGAAGAGGCGGCGGATCTGCGAGCCTTTCTGATCATGGATGAGGCAGATTCCCTCCTACGCGATCGGCGTGACGCGCGGTTCTCGTGGGAGGTCACCCAGGTCAACGAGATGCTCACTTGGATGGAGCGCCATCCTCAACCGTTCGCCTGCACGACCAACGCCCCCGACCTTGTCGATTCGGCCGCAGCGCGCCGCTTTCTGTTCAAGGTGCGCTTTCTGCCGATGACGCCCGATCAAATCGCCGCCGCGTACCGACAGATGTTCAACGCCGACGCGCCCCCTTCGGTCTTGAGGCTCGATGGTTTGACGCCCGGCGACTTCGCCATCGTCGCGAGGAAAGCCGCAGTGGCTGACGAACGTGATCCGAAGACACTTGGGCGATGGCTGCTAAGCGAGGCGTTGGCCAAGCCGGAGGGTGGCAGGCGAAGGATCGGTTTTTTGTAACTCGATGTCGTTGGTGTGCTTTTTTACTCAACAAACTTGTCACAGGAGCGTTGCCCTCCGAAGGCAGAGGTCACAGGTTCGAATCCTGTCGGGCGCGCCAATGAATTCATATACTTATCTGAATCTCCTGCCAATTTGTCCAAAAGTTGTCCAATATAGCGACGAAGGGCGTCGTGGATGGTCGCAGGGCCGTCTTCGCCGAGGGACGGGTTTGCGGGCTCGACGTTCCACGCTGTGGACGCAGCCACGAATTGATTTGCCTTGCGGCCCGGATCGCCAACAGGATGGCGGCGGCCGGCAAAGCAAAAGGGGGGCGTCGTCGTCAAGGGAGGCCACCCGATGACGTTTTTCATCTTCCTTTGGATCATGCTGGCCGCGCTCGTCGGCGTCTTCGCGAGCCATCGCTACCACCGCAGCGCGCTCGCCTATTTCGCGATCGCCCTGGCCATCTCGCCTGTGCTGGGCTGGCTTCTCGTTCTGGCGCTTGGGCCACGGCGGACGCCGGCGCTCGCCGCCGGGCAGGCGGGCGGTTCGGCCGAGGGCGACCAGGAGCGCGCCGCCTGGATCGCGACGACGGTGATCGCCGTCGGCGCCATGGCGATCATTTCCATGCTCCGGCCGTGACAGGCGCGAAAGAGCGAGCCCGTCAAGGCCTTGTCGACCTCCGGAGAGGGGGAATCCGGGTTTTCGCCATCGCGTTCCACACCTTTATCGGCCGGCGAAGAGCCAGCGCCGGTGACGCTCCCGATCGCTGTAGATCGGAGCGCCGCGCGATTTCTGATTGAACGAATCGCCGACGTTCTCTATCGCCCGGCATGCGTCAAGACCGCATTGTGCAGGCTCGACGAATTTGAGCGCGTCGCGTTTCCAAGATGTCGAGATCGCCCCTGATCCTCTTACCCGCAACATTCGGCGCCGGAGTCCACGGCGGCGCTCAAGGCCGAAGCGTTGAGGCCGACATCACCGCGCGTTTGGGACGCGGATATGTGCGCATCGGAGCTTTGCTTGTCCCTCCGACCGGGATCGCGCAAACTCTTCATCGATACGCCCATCCACTGATCTGCGAAAATGACAGCCAGGAATTCCCCTACTCAATACGCGGCACGAACACGGCTCTGTACCTCGGTGGCCGCTATTTTTTTGCGTTCTGTCGCCACCAGATCGACGGTTATGACCCGAGCAAAGTAACGTTCTTCCCACGGGCAGCCGGAGGCACGGAACAAATCGGCGGAGGTACGGCCCATATCATCGAGCGCCATGCCTCGAATGAGGGAGAAGAGTTTCTCGACGTAGTAGGTTGGGAAGTCAACCCGGAAAAGTACGAGATGCCCAATCCGGCGGCCGAATTCTTCCCGGTCGTCGCCGAGGACTGCTGGCCCAACAACACCGGGGGAGGTCTGATCGCTTATGGAGTACCTTCCGGGCTTCAAGCTTATGAACCCGCCGACGACCAACCGGGATCGAAGCCGACGATAGCCTTCCGTACCGTGGTCGTCAGCGGGCGCCATATGCGCGCCAGCCATGCCGCGTCATTTCATGAGGCGAAGATGATCCGCACGGGCCAATTCCCTGTAGACGGGATGAGCGGCGGCCCTGTCTTTCACATTGGGCGAGACGCGCGCGGTCCCTTTATCGGCCTGGCTGGCATGATCATGCGAGCTGGCGAGGACAGGTTCCACTTCATTGAAACGACGTTTCTCCGTCAACTCGGCAGTACCTAGTAACTTTCCTCACGGGAGCTCCTTGAACGACGCATGTCGTAGCTCGCCGGCAGTCGTGAAGCCGCGATAGGCGATCTCGGCGCGCAGCTCCGGCCTGACCCAGATGGCGCCCTTGACCTTGAGCCCGTCGCTGCGCATCTGCGCCAACGGATCGAGAACCTTGCGCAACACCCGCATCGTCGCCTCCGAAAAACCCGTCCCGACTGCTCCGGCGTAGCGGAGCGCGCTGTTCTCTTCGGTCGCGACCTTGATATTGGCGATCCCGCCGCGTCCGTCTGGCTGATAACCGATAATGAGGAAAGCATCGCTCTGGACGCGTTTGACCTTGAGCCAATCCTGGCTGCGGCCGCAGCGATAAGGCAGATCGACGCGTTTGACGATGCCCTCAAGTTCACGCGCAGGTGATCTTGAAGAACTCCGCCGCTCGTCTAGAAAACGCTCG
>Ga0206856_10054_pt1 | contig 38173 bp, 65 predicted proteins | sample Alteio_BWOrgCont_48_FD_152630 | JGI IMG/M metagenome (GOLD analysis project Ga0206856, IMG submission 152630) | Enriched cells from forest soil in Barre Woods Harvard Forest LTER site, Petersham, Massachusetts, United States -... | ecosystem: Environmental > Terrestrial > Soil > Temperate forest >...
GAACGAAACGGGAGTTAGGCGATGAGCAAGCTCGTCGAAAAAGACCCCATCCACGTCGTCGAAGAGGACAATATTAAGCCGCCCCCGCACTATCACGAGGGCGGTCCGCCGCAGGTGCTGACCGCGGATACTGCGCGACAAGCCCCACGCGGCACGCCTGTACTGTGGGTGCTTCTTGCCGCCCTCATCGCGATAGGTATTGCTTGGGTGCTAGTCGCTGAGTTTGTCTAGTAGCGATCCGGTAACGAAGAAGCCTGTGAGAAACTCGGCAGTGACTGCGCCATCGCATGGAGTGCGATATTTGCGGACAACTCGAAGGGCAATGCGGTCATGCGGGCGAATGCTTGTCCCACCATGCGCGCAAGCGCGGCCATCCCTGCATCAGGTTATCCAGCCCCCGGATGAGGACATAGATCGCGCCGAAAGTCTGGATAACGATGATCGTGATTCGAAAATTGCTAAAATCAGAACTGAAGTCACCACGTCCTTTTGCCGAAGCATCCCACAGGACGAACAGCGCAAAAAAGATTTCGGTGAGGGCATACGTCCATCGAAATTCTTGTCGGATGACGAACAAGGAGACTGCGACCACAATTCCGAACAGGAAAACGACGATCCTGTTCCGGTCGTCCAGCACGCGGTCAACGCTTCCCACGGCTATAGCACCGAGGATAAAGAGAAATATTGCTCGACGCGCGACAACACTCATCCGTCCCTCCTGTATTGGTTAAGGCCTTTCCACATATCCACTCGTTATCCCCACCTTGCGGCCGGGGTCGGATACTCCTATGAAAGACAGCTTGATCATTTCGAGTGGAAGCAAGCGGCGGGAGCATGGTCTCCCGCGCCTCTGCCGCTGTCTTTCATACATGCCGTAATCGCCGTCACCTTATACGTGGCGGCTTTTTGCGTTGGTCATTCATACGAGAGTGGCCGTGGCCGGCCCTAGGATTTGGTCCGGGAGTATTCGCGGGGTCGCGTCCCGCATCAGCATTCGCGGTGACGCTTTTGCTTCCACCGAGCTGGACCACCGAAGCAGAATTGCGGACATGCGTCCTGTCGGACAGGCCCAGCCCCCAAAGATGACGCGAGGCGCCAGGGCTTCCACCCTGCTTTGCTGAGGTGCCATTCGTTTCGCGGAACTCGCGGCGACAAATCGAAATATACGGATAAGCAGGCACGTAAAGCGGATCACATCGCCGAGAGCTATGAAAGCCGCGGAATTCCCGAAAAGGAGGCTGAACGCCGCGCTTGGGCCACGGTCAACAAGGACGACCGTGGCGGTAAGAAGTCGGGATCAGGTCGCGGAAAATCGTCGAGCCACCCTGCCGCGCATAAGGGCGGCCGCATTGGGGGTGCCGCTTCAGCCTCTCGTCCGGCGGCGCAGCGATCCGCATCGGCGAAGAAGGCGGCCGCAACGCGCAAGCGTCACGCTGGCTCTTAAGCTCGTCGCTTGCGGAGGGGCGATACAATCAGATCTCTCGATGAAGGTGCATTGCCAAAGAAATCGAGCCCCGCACGTCATAGACGTCGAGCCCGACGACAAACGTTCGCGCTCCAAATGAACTGATCTCGCTGTCGGCCTCGCGCCTGTGTCACGTCGGTCCCACTGGTGGTGGCGCCCGTGGCGCCTATTCACCGAGAGCCACGGACTTCTTCCGGATCGCGGTGCCTATATCTTGGGGCGGACCCGGAGAGTGCGTCAGGCGGGGCAGCTTTGCCAGTTCGAACCTCACCCAGTTTGGTTCGAACAAAACCCGCGGTTCAGATGTTGGAGCGTCAAAGCGAAGTGGTTAGAGCCGGCGTCGCAACGCCCATGCCGAGACTGCGATTCCGAACCATGCCGCCGTCGCCAGGGCAAGCGCCAGAGAGGGAGACCTCTCGATCAAGAGCCAAACGATGCACGCGAAAGCGGCCAGCCCGATACTCCCCAGCGCCGCGCCGGCAGCGTCCAGCGCCGCCGCTTCCTTCCCGCACCGTGCGCCAGGCATGCCCGCGCGGTCTTTATGCACGCCCATGCCTTTCGATCAGAGTCGCGCTCGCCGGAAAAATCGCCGGGAAGGCTAGGAACAAACCGCCGACCACCGGCCCGAAGCGGAAAGCGATAAGCCCGGCAATGACTGTCATCGCCCCGCCGAGCGCGAACCTGATCGAGGACAAATCGCTCGGGATTATCGGCTGGAAAGGCGCAAAGACAGCGATGAAAGTGATACAGGGCGGTGCAAAGGTTTTCGCGAAGAGCGAGCGCGCCTGGTAGGAGGAGCCATGGCGAGCAATGACAACGAAGGGCCGTTCATGCAGCGCGTCTACGACGGCGGGATCAACGTCGCGGTCGAACGGTTTTTGTGTCCGCCTCGGCGATAGCGCCGAGACGTTGAACCTGGATCGCCTCGCGGCTTCATGACGGCCGGCCGAGCTGTTACTTTCAAACGACCGCGGAACGCGAGGGCCGGGTCATTTTCGTATCGTCGAATGTTACCGCATCCTGTCTGATTACTGGTAGTTCGGCCCGGGTTGTCTCAGTTCTGGACAATCAGGCGGCGCGCGCTCGCTGCCTTCGCAATCCCTCCGCCTCTTTCGCGAGACGGCCGCGCAGCAGCGTGAGCACCGCAGCCTCTTCGGGCTTGAGACTAGCCATGCCGCTTCGAAGCTCGCTCTCGGCTTTCGACTTGAGCTCAAGGACCAGATTGCCATCCATGTACGAGTTCAACACTTCCGGATGGACGTAGCATTTGCGGCAGATCGTCGGCGTGTTGCCGAGCCGGGCGGAGACCTTTTCGATGGCGGCTCGAAGGTTGCGCTTGGCCTGAGCGGCGCTGTCGAAGCTCTCAAGTTCATTGAGAGCCATCGCTGCGAGAACCGTCCCCGCCCAGGTTCGGAAATCTTTCGCAGTGATATCCGCGCCGGTGATTTCCCTAAGATAGTCGTTCACGTCGGTTGATGTGACGTCCCGGCAATTTCCTGCGTCATCGAGATATTGAATGAGCTCCTGGCCCGGAAGCTCCTGGCAGGCCTTGATGATCTTTGCGATGCGCCGGTCGCACACCCGCAACGACCATTGCTTGCCGCTCTTTCCGCTAAAACGGAAGCGGACCTCGTTTCCGTCGACGGCTGCATGCCGGTTCTCGAGGGTGGTCAGGCCATAGCTGTTATTCTGCTTTGCATAGTCGTCATTCCCCACGCGGATCAACGTGGATTCGAGGAGATGCACCATCGTTGCCAGCACTTTCTCCCGCGGTAGTCCGCGCAGTGCCATGTGCTCGCGCACTTTTTCCCGGATGGAGGGAAGCGCATCCGCGAAGGCGACGATATGCTCGTACTTGGTGCTTTCCCGCACCTCGCGGAAGCGCATGTGATAGCGATATTGCTTGCGGCCTTTCGCGTCCCGCCCTGTGGCCTGGATGTGGCCGTCGGAAAAAGGGCAAATCCACACGTCTGTCCAGGCCGGAGGGATCGCCAAGGCCTTGATCCGTTTCAGCGGGTGAGACTCGGAGAGCTTCGACCCGTCGGCCCGCGTGTACGCGAATCCTTTTCCCGCCTTTTCCCGCCGTATGCCCGGTCGGGCGTCGGAGACATATCTCAGGCCCGCGGATTCGGCGGCGTCCTTGGGATCGACAATGTGCGCGCTATCCGCCAAATCGACTTCCCTCAGTGGGGCCCTTGGGCCGCGCCTCGACATAAACATTCGGGATCAGATTCTCCTCCGTCGTTGTGCATCAAATGAAAAATTGGTCCAACCTGCACGCACTCCTACCGCACGTCCAGTATGATAGCATCGCGTCCGGCGATCTCAACCGTGTCTCCCGGCCCATGCGTCAGAACGGCCCGAGCGAGCGGCGACACGTAGGAGACCGTGCCGCTCGAGGGATCGGCCTCATCTTCACCCACGATCCTGAAACTCCGTTCGCGGCCGTCATCTCTGCGCAAAGTAACGGTCATGCCGAAGGTTACGTGGCTTTTGTCAGCAGGGGGTTTGACGATTTCCGCGTTCGCGCGTCGCGCCCTCCAGTAACGGACTTCCCGCAAAGCCGCTGCGGCGGCTCCCCTATTGCCTTTGTCTGTTGCGGCGCGATGCGCCGCCTCGAACCGGTCCAGAGCGGCCTTGATGGCCGCGAGCCCCGCTTCAGTCACTAAATTGCGGTGAGGCGATATCGGCCGGTCAGGAAGTTCGGCCGCATCATTCTCGGCTTCCTTGACAAACGCGCGGCTCATTGCGGGTTACCAGTTTTGCTTCGACTCGAGTGCGTTGGCGAGGTCCGGCTGAAATTGTCCAACTCGCCGCATCTTTCGACAGGGTTTGAGGTAGGAGGCCTGAGCTCCGGTAATCGTGAGGGCCGCACTAAGCCTTCGGCAGCGGGTTGCACCGCTTACGGAGGCAACGGGAGGGACCCCGTGCATTTTGCGGCCTTGGGTCTGGCGAAGGCGGTTGCGTTTGTATGGAGAAGGAAGTACATGCCGGGAAGACGGAGGAAAGAGCCGATCTTGCTGTCCGGGGCGATGAGACTTCGCGGGCGCCGCACCAGGGGCTGGAACCAGATCAGTCGCCCGGAGGTCCAGCATGGGCTCAGACCGCTTTTGGGAGCATACCATGCCGCGCGCTTTCTGGAAGGGCTATTTGCGCCTGTCGCTCGTCACCTGCCCGATCGAGCTTTTCCCCGCGACCTCGCAGTCCGAGAAGACGTATTTTCATCAGATAAACACGCAGACCGGCCACCGGCTACGTCAGCAAATGGTGGACTAAGAGACAGGACGCCTGGTTGACGCCGAGCACAAGGGACGCGGGTACGAACTGACCAAGGGAAGTATGTTGAAAACGACGAAGAGGAGCTGAGGGCGATCCAGATCGAGAGCACTCATACCGTCGACATCGACGGATTCGTGCCAGGACCGATATCGACAATCGTTATCTGGACAAGCCCTACTACAGCACGCCGAACGGGAAGACAGCAATCGAAGCTTTCGTCGTTATTCGCGACGCCATGCAGGATGAAGAGCGTGTTGCGCTTGCGCAAATCGTCATGTCGCACAGGGAGCACGTGATTATGCTCACCGCTCCGAACGAGCCGGAGCAAACGTCAGTCCAAAAGCCGACGCCGCAGGGCGGCTTAGGGGGGCCGCGCTCGCACGTGGTCGAGAGCTTCCCTTTCGTTCTCCGCCGCATAGACGAAAGCGGCGCGCGCTACTTAACAAGCCAAGGATGATGTGCGCGTCCCAAAGAGTCTGGAGGACCAACGCCTAGCAAGATCGGCCCCATCGGGTGTGGCGAGCGACGGGGCCGACCGGGCCGACGCGGATGGACAAGGTCGAGCCCACGCGCCTACCCGCGGGGCTAACGGCCGGCGCGCGGAATTGTTGCACTTGCCCACGATCTCCTTGACGCGCCAGCCGGCCTCGTGACGCCTTTGCGAGCCGTTGGGGGACAGGCAAGGCAACCGTAAGGAGCCGTCCCCATGCGGCAGGAACTTTCACCGGGCCAGCCTGTTGTGGCCAAAGGCGCACAGTGGTGTCGCGTGCACGCAAGTTTCGATCATGCCGATTCATCAGCCCCCGAATCAAGCCCGCGAAGATTCAGACGGCGTATTCCCTTGGCTCGTCGTCATCGCTTTGACGCTCGCAGTGCTTGTGGCGCTTGAGTTCACGGGCCACTACGGCTCGTTCTTTCCCACTTAACCGCATCCTAAAATCAGCGCTTCAGCCTTGAGGGCGGTCAACGGTTCCTGCTGGACATCGTGCATAATTATTATTGGCGACGTTATTATTGGCGACGGACGCCGGTGTGGAACATCGCTGGCGCCGGGGAACTGAAGCCTGCCCCAGACGTTCGTCCACGTCCCTATCCGAGAAAGCGCCTCCAATGACCGATACCGCCAAGCCTCATATGCCGCCGTTTAAGCTCAGGAGGACGGCCGTTTATAGCCAAACGAGCTTCTGGCCCGTCTCACCAGAAGGCCTTCGGTCGCCTGCGGAAAACGATCAGCGACTTCTTACGCCGCCCCGGCCTTGGTGAACGATCGCGCTGATGTTGGTCACCCCTAAGAAAGCTAGCAAGAGGATGTCTCCCACGTCTCGTGTTGAAACGCGGCGAAGGAACCAGTGTGAATCTGCCGACTGATAACCTCATCGTGATCATAGGAGTCGGTGTCACTGTCGGTTGGTTTAGTATCGCCGTGCATGGAACCGGCTTCGGGCTCATCAGCGATATGGCGATCGGCATCGTCGGTGCTCTGATCGGGGACTTGCTAGTGTTGCGTTTCAATGTCGGGCTCGACATGGGGATAGTCGCTCTGCTCATCAATGCGGCAATCGGCGCGATCATCCTCGTCCTCATCATCAAGTTCGCCTCGGGCGGCAAAGGCTGGCGAGGCGGCTTACGAGAGACGCGAGGGCCGCACAGCGACCGATTCCGGCAAGACGGCAGCGGCGGCCGAAAATGCCGTTCTCGTGACCAGAGTCGACTGTCACAAAATTCGAGAGGGGGAAACCGGGCGGAGAGCGAACAGTTTCGCTATCCAAGGGGGCCTTGAGGCCGCCGGTCTTGAGTCCATGCAGGGGGCTTGGGGCTCGCCAAAGTCCGAGAGCGCTCCGGATCTATATTGAGGCGACGGCGCCAACCTGGTGACCGAAGGGGACGGCTCGCGAACTGGTCGGCTGGTCGCTTGCCAGATTTGGCTTCATGGACTGTCGTCAGTGACGAAACAATCCGCGAGTTGGAGTCCGGCAGACGTACCGCCACCCGACGACCAAATTGACTCGTTCAGCGGTGGGCCCATGAGGGTTGTAGGGCCCACGCCCCGAAACGCACGTGTTTGCCCTCCCTAAGACCACTTCTGGCGTTGATACCAGGAGTCAATGTCGCTTCTGACTTTGTCCTTGGCGATACCGTATCGCTCTTGGATCTTGCCTTCGAGCTGATCGCGGCTGCCGTTGATGACGGCGAGATCATCATCAGTGAGCTTGCCCCACTGCTCCTTGATCTTGCCTTTCACCTGTTTCCAATTTCCCTCGACCCTGTTCCAGTCCATGGCTAACCTCGCAAAGTTGTGGTCGCCAAACGTCTGCACGACGACTGAGTTCCATATTCTCCTCTCATAGCGCAAAAAATCGAACATTGGGCTTGATCAGGGGCTGGCTCCGCGTCTCTCCGCAAGCCCGCCAGAGCCCGCGAATACGGTGTACGGGCGGCCGCTAGGTCGATAGAGTGTAGTTGCCATGGGATGAAACTCCGGCGCGTCCGCTCCCTCACGGCAGACTGTACGGCCCCAGAGCCCGGTTCGATAAAACTTCCCGCTGGCCGCCGCCATTCGGAATGCCACGGCAAGCCCGATGATCCGGCTCCGCATTCGCGATGTCCGTTTTGATAGTCCCCGACGTCGCCAAAGATTTCGAGATAACGGCGCTTAAGAAGCAGTTGTTCACAGAGGATCAGCCTCAAATTCAGCTTCAAAAAGAGGACCCGTACGATGGCGTCGGCCTCTGCTGAGCCAAAATGGCGAATAGGTCGATCCGTAAAAGAAGCTCAGGCAACCTTGGACTTCCGGGTCGACCCCGAGAGATATTCGAGCGTCGGTGGCCTCGGCGACCGACATTGGCGTTCTCTCCGATGGAACAACCTCCATTGCGACGGGTTGAAGGCAATCCCGACCCAAACCAAGGAGCTCTGGGATGAAAATGCTCACTACAGTGACTTTCGCCGCGTTGATGGGCGTGAGCGCCCTTGCGCTTACGGCCTCGAGCGCGTCTGCGCGCGTCGTCTGCAACGAGGACGGCGACTGCTGGCACACGCATTCCGACTACGACTATGCCCCGAGCTTTGGTCTGACCATTCATCCAGACGGCTGGAAGTGGAAAGAGGGCCAACGCCACACTTGGCGTGAGCACGAGGGCCGCGGTTACTGGAAGGGCGGCGAATGGAAGGAGTTCTGAGTAGATCACTGTGATGGTCAGCGAGGTCGGCTTCAAACGGCGGCGCATGAGCATGGCGTTACGGCCGCCCCCGCCCCCGTGGATGGGGGCTTACCCTCATTGCCGCACGACTGAAGCGGACGATGTCGGGACCATACGTTACGGCTGTCCGGGCTATAGCCTCGACACATTGGCCGCCTATCAATATCTGCTGCCAGGTACCATCTATTCATGACTAGCCTCGCCTCGTGCTAGGCTTCTTTTTTTCATCGGCTCCCACAACCGCGCCCAAGGCGTCGTCGGCAGTTGCCATCGCCTTGGCCAGCCAGCAGCCGGCCTACCCGCGCCAGTCCGCTCGCCCAATTTAAACGTTCGTGCTTTTTCGCCGCCGCCCAGTGGGAACTAACGCGTATCGAGCGGGTTGACGACCTAGATTTTCCAAGCGGCGAGCAGTCGAAATGGCCCAGGATCGTTCTTTGACGCAGCTTCGGCAGGAAGCTGGCGAGGCAAGAGAAGGCCTCACGCATACGATCGACGAGTTGCGGGCGAGAACCACCCCCGCACGGTTCATGGATAAGCTCGTTCGCTCGGCGCAGGAAAATCCCTTGCAAGCGGTCGCGATCGGCGCGGGGATTGCCTATCCGCTGCTGAAAGCCGCTCGTGCAATTCCTGCTCCTATTCTCATGATTGGCGCCGGGCTGTTTCTTGCCAGCACCGCGACTGGCAAAACCGCGGCGCGCAGGGCCGTGGAGCTTGGCGCCGATATCGCCGATAGGGTGAGCGACCTCGCAGCAAAGGCGACCGAGAACGCGGGTGAGCATGCGAATGCTGGACTTACGTCAGTGCGAGAGACAGCGTCCTCCGCCGCCGCGGGCCTGTCGTCGGGAATTGAAGCCGCCAAAGACAAGTCGAGTACGGCCGCCGCCGCTATCCAAACGACGGCCGAACAGATCGCCGCGCGCGCCGGCGATGCGGCAAACAACGCCTGGGCGCGGTCGCCAACGAAGGAACAACTGGTCAGCGCGCTCGAGCAAGCCGGGGACGCCATGGCTGGCACGATCAGGCAGAACCCTCTTTTGGCGGGAAGCGTCGGCGCGGCGATTGGCGCGTTGATCGCGAGCGCGCTGCCCTCTTCGGAGGCGGAGGAAAAATTCGTGGGTGAAGTCAGCGATGAGATTAAGGGCCGCGCGCGTGAGGCGGCCTCCCAAGGCTTTGCTGTCGTGAAGGACGCCGCGGTCGCAGTTTTCAATGCGGCGGAGGAGCGCGCCGAGCAAGAGGGCTTGAACGCGGATTCGCTAAAACGCAACGCCGAAGATCTAGGCCGACGTGCACGCAAAGTCGCGAAAAGCGCGATCGAGGCCGCGGTGAAACCGCAGGACGAAAGCACGGGTTGAGTGGAGAAAACACGGATTGAGTGGATAGGAGCTTCGTATGAAAGACCCAGCAGCACCGAGAGGCAATGAGACAGATTCGTCCGCCGCCGCGCTGGCCGACCAGGCGGTGGCCACCGGCAAACAGGCTAAGGACGCCGCAGCAGATCTGGCCGGAGCCGCCATGGAAGCGGTAAAGCGCCAAGCGGGCGAGGCCGCCGGAGCGGCCAAAGATATCGCGTACGAGGTCGGCGATCGACTACAAAGCGAAGCGACGAACAAAAAGCACGAGGCGGCCAACTACGTCGGAAATCTCGCTGATACGATGCGGCGCGCCGCGCAGGAGTTTGAACCCGACATTCCGCTGGCGGCCACCTATATCCGCAGCGCCGCGGCGCAAGTCGATAACGTGTCGTTCTCGGTGCGTAACGGCGATCTCAAAGATCTCCTTCGCGGCGCCCAATCCTTTGCGCGGTCGCAACCCACTGCCTTTCTCGGATTGACTGTATTGGCAGGTTTCGGCTTGGTTCGCTTACTGAAAAGCTCAGCGCAACCTACGCCGGCCGCGCCATCGTCTGTGCGCTCAGACTATCCCGACTATCACTGAGTGCGGATGCGGAGGCCGTTCATGCATACTTTCTCAACCGAACGTTCGATATCGGAACTCTTCGGGAGTGCGCTCGGCGAGTGTTCCAAGCTGATTCAATCCGAGTTCCAAATCGCGCGCTTGGAAGTGTCAGACAAGATCGCGGCGATGCTCGGTGCGGCGAAGTTTCTCGGCGCGGGAGTGGCGATTGCTCTCGCCGCCCTGGTGATTATTCTAATGGCCTTTGCGGCCGTATTGATGCGGCTCGGAATTCCGACCGATCTCGCTTATCTCTGCACCGGGGTCGGCGCGGCGATCATTGCATTCGCTCTTATTCAGGTAGGACTTAGCCGGATAAAGGACGGCTATCTGACGCCGTCGGCGACGCTGCACGAACTGCGGCAAGACCAGATCGTGGCAAAGGGGCTACTGCAATGACCGCCGCGGCGAGACTTGAGCGAGACGTCGGTTCTTTCGTCTCGAACCTAAAGGAATCGGCTCGAGAGAATCCGGTTGCCGCCGCGCTGATCGGCGTCGGTGTTCTATGGCTCCTTGGCGGGGGCGTCGGAGTGGGGGCCGCATCTCGGGCCGGCGCGAGGCGTGTAGTTGGTTTGGCATCGGATGCCGGCGCCGCCACATCCGAAGCTGTCGGCTCTGGCATCACCGCCGCACGGCAGTCTGTTTCCGATCTCGCCGGCCAGGCAACTGACCGTATGCAGAAGGCCAGCCAAGGAGTGGGAGATTTGGCTGGGGCGGCCGGCGCCCGCTTGGGGGAGGGACGAGCCGACGCTCTGCGGCGAACCTCGGATGGTCTGAAGACTGGAGTTGGGATGCTCTCGGCTGCTCGCTCCAATCTACAAGACGTCCTCGAAAAGCAACCGCTTGCGCTGGGCTTCATCGGCCTCGCAGTGGGCACGCTTGTCGCAGCGTCGGTGCCGACGACGCAGCTCGAAGAAAAAGTGCTGGGCGAATCGAGCGACAGTCTGCGTGATCAGGCGGCGAGGTTCGCTTCGCGGCAGATGGACCGCGCCGCCGACGTCGCCTCCGAAATCGTGGACAAAGTCAAACATGAAGCGCGCGATCAGAATGTGAACGTAGATTCCCTAAAAGAGGGTCTTGAAGACGCCGCGACCAAGGTTGGCGGCGTCATTGACGCAGCTGCCGAAAGTCTTCGGCAGCAAATCCGGTCCCGCGACTGAATTTGGACAGTTTGGAATGTCCGCATTGGAAAACGCTAAGGGCGCCGCCGAGAAGCTCACTGGATTGTCCCGACCGCGCCGTGACGACCTTCCAAGTTTCATACGGCCGCAACCGCCAAGCGCCTTCCGCTTTAAGGACGACGGAATAATTCCCAATCATCCGACGTGGCCGCTTATCGTCTATCGGGAAGCGGTGCGATTGCCAGATGAGTTTGATCCCGCGGCAGTGCTCGAAGACATCTTCGTAAGCAACGGTTGGGACGGCTTATGGCGCAATGGAATTTACGACTACGCGCACTACCATTCGCAGATCCACGAGGCGCTTGGCGTCGCCCGCGGGCATGGCCAGGTTCGGTTCGGCGGCGCGCGCGGGCGGACGCTCACGCTAAAGGCCGGCGATATCGTGATTCTACCCGCCGGCACGGGTCATATGCGCCTTGCCGCAAGCAGGGACTTTCTTGTGGTCGGCGCCTATCCACCGGACGGAAAGTATGACGAATGCGCGATCCCTGAGGACCATGATCGGGCGCGTTCGACCATTGTCGAGGTCGGGCGGCCGCGGACAGACCCGGTCTACGGCGCTGACGGTCCGTTGCTGAACGTTTGGACGTAGGCGTCAAGCGCCATGTCCATCTTGGGAGAGCGGTCAATACAGGCGCGGGACCGAAAAATGAGCGCCAAGGATCCCTCAGCGGATGCGTCGCGGTCGCGGGAGGTGCGCTCGGAGACGCTTTTTCAAATCGCCGCCAATGTCGTAATGCGCGTTGGGCGCGACAGCCTCTCGCTCGTCTCGGCTGGCGTCGCCTTCTACGCGATGACGGCTATCTTTCCGGCGATCGCCGCCTTTGTTTCCATCTACGGCTTGTTCGCTGATCCAAGTTCCGTCGAGCGTCAAATCGCCGATTACTCAAGTTTGCTGCCGGCGGCGTCGCTGAAACTTCTCACGGACGCGCTGCAAACCTTTGTCAGTAAAAGCAACTCTACGCTTAGCGTCGCGCTTATGGTGTCCTTGGGTGTCGCGCTTTGGAGCGCCAAGGCGGGCGTCTCCGCGCTGATGTCCGGTCTCAACATCGCAAATGAAACTATAGAGAAGCGCGGCGTATTCGTCCAACAGGCGACCGCTCTCGCTCTAACGCTGGGCGCCATTCTGTTCGCGATCGTCGCCCTTGCTGCGATCGCGCTGTTGCCCGCAATCCTCAATGACTTACCTCTCAGCGAGAACGTCAGATCCGCGCTTGGTCTTGGGCGTTGGCCGCTGCTCGCTGTGTTCGTCTCCCTCGCCCTAGCAATTCTCTACCGTTTCGGACCCTATCGGGAAAAAGCGAAGTGGAGATGGATCACTCTTGGCTCAGCGATAGCGACGATACTGTGGCTGCTGGGGTCCGGCGCATTCTCAATCTACGTGTCGCGGTTTGCTTCTTACGACAAGACATATGGCTCACTCGCTGCGCCAGTCGTTTTGCTTTTGTGGTTCTGGCTTAGCGCCCTCGTCGTTCTGTTGGGCGCCGAAATCGACGCGGAAATGGAGCACGCTGACGGGAAGGTCGCCCGGCCGCTGCCCGAGGGAGCGCCGTAGGACCAGCGCTAGTACCGCGCCGCTCCTGTCGAATTCTTCGGTGAAGGGCATTTTCGCCGTTCTTTGGCCACCGGACCAATCTCCGTCGCGACGATTGCAAACATGGAACGATGCTTGATCTTTCGAGTTGTCTTGATAGGTCATTTTTTAGAGATCCAAAATGAAAATTGCTCAGGTAGCGCCGCTGATTGAGAGCGTGCCGCCGAGGCTCTACGGAGGGACGGAGCGCGTCGTATCTTATCTGAGCGAGGAACTGGTACGGCAAGGCCATGACGTCACTCTATTCGCTAGCGGCGACTCCGTGACATCAGCTCGGCTCGTGCCCTGCACTGGAGAAGCGATACGCCTCAATACGGCGATTAAAGATCACCTACCGCACTATATGATCATGCTCGATACGCTGCGGCGCCGGTCACATCTTTTCGACATATTGCATTTCCACATCGATGCATATCAGATGCCGCTGTTTAGAGATTTGTCTAACAAAACATTGACCACTCTGCATGGCCGGCAGGATTTGCCCGACCTCGTTCCTCTCTATCGCGCCTTTTCTGAAATGCCGCTGGTGTCGATTTCAAACGCCCAGCGCGAACCGATCGCGGACGCTAACTTTGCCAAAACTATCCATCATGGATTGCCGCTTGATTTATTCGCGCCGAGTTTTCGACCCAGGGGCGGCTACGTTGCCTTTCTCGGCCGCATTTCGCGGGAAAAACGCCCGGATAGGGCGATCGCAATCGCAAGAGCTCTTGGCCTGCCGCTTAAAATAGCCGCCAAAATAGACAAGGTGGACGAGGCGTATTTTCGAGAGGAAATTGCGCCGTTGCTCAATCAGCCGGAGGTGGAGTATGTGGGTGAGATCAGCGACCGCGATAAGGGAAAATTCCTCGGCGACGCACTGGCATTGCTCTTTCCAATAGATTGGCCCGAACCGTTTGGGCTGGTTATGATCGAAGCGATGGCGTGCGGAACTCCGGTGCTCGGGTTTCGATGCGGCTCGGTTCCTGAGATTATCGACGATCGAATTACGGGACGCGTCGTAGCCACCATCGACGAAGCGATCCGCGTGGCGCCAGAGGTGATCTGCCTTGATCGACGCGCGGTGCGGCGACGCTTTGAGGCACGGTTCTCCGCAACGCGCATGGCGAGCGAGTATGTAGATGTCTATCGCTTGATGAGCCGAGGAGCAAAAACAGCTGTCCTTGGTCACGCCGCCATGGAGCTGGGGTCCAATGTCGTGGCTCTTCAGAGAAAGAACGGTGAACAACGCCATGCAACCTGAGCCGCGGTCGCCTCGTCACTCTTCACGACGCGGGCGAATTCATCTTGTCGCTGCCGAAGGGCAATCAGCAAAAAGCGCACTGGGAGCAAGCTTTAGATGCGCTCATGGCGGCGGGCCAGCCGCGGGCGACTGACAACGATTTCGCCGCGGCCCAGCGGCGACTGAAGAGTGCCCTCAAGGCCGAGGGGCTGATTTGGTGCCATCGAGTTGAGGCTGAGGGAGCGCGCAGTGATCACCGGAGAACAGGTCAAGTTCGCTCGAAAGCTGCTAGGCTGGTCACAAATGGCGTTGGCCCTCGAGGCTGGCGCCAGCCAACGGACGGTCATGAGATTCGAGAGAGGGGAAAGCCGAGCGAAAGGGCGAACGATTTCCGCCATCCAGCGCGCCCTCGAGGCCGCCGGGGTCGAGTTCACGAATGACAAGCGGCCGGGGGCGAGGATGAAATGTGCCGCCGCGAAGGCGGCTGCGGGCGAGGAAGCCGCGAGCCGCGGCGATCGCTATGTCAGCTCGGTGAAGTAGAGGCGACTGCGTGGGCGCTTAGTAATGCGCGATGGGCGTGGCTACCCCAGGCGGCCAGGCCGCGCCTTCCGGCCAGCGCGAACCCTCTGGGCTCATGTGTACCTGTGGCCCTCTCAGGGATCGCGACGGGTGGCTCCGATCGGCGAGTATCCCTGACTTTTCAGCGCGCGATCCATTGCGGACCGCCGCCAATCGCGCAAGCCGGCGCCGGGCTTATCACTGAGCCGCATGTGGGTCGCCCTCCACTGCGCCGAACTCCGGCCCCGCCGTCTCAAAGGTTGGTTCGCCACATTCTCACAAACTCAATGCGAGCAATTGCGAATGGGAACCCGGGTCGGGGATCGTCTCGCGGCGCTCGATGCCGTGACCAAAGGCTCTCGCGTCGCCTTGGTAGAAGCACGCCAGACCAATTCCGCGGCAGCTCCATGGAACTTGTTACGCCCCGTGTCGGTTGAACACCAAGCCTGTAGCATTGCATCGGAGGCGACCATGAACGGTCTGATCTATCTCGTCGGCTTAGTGGTCGTGATCATGTTTATTCTTTCCTTTTTGGGTCTTCGCTGAGGGAGCGAAAGCATGATCGAACATCCCCAGGCCGACCTCTCCGCCCCGACCGCGGCCGGGTCGACATACCTCCATTGGACCCCGATCCTGGCAGGTGCAGTCGTCGCCGCGGCCCTCTCATTTGTGCTGCTCTCCTTCGGTTCGGCGATGGGTCTGGCGGTCGCCTCGCCCTCGTCGAGTTGGCGGGATACCTCCTCAGCTTTGGTCCTGCTCGGCGGTCTATGGCTGTTGCTGACATCGCTGGCCAGCTTCGGGCTGGGGGGATACCTCGCCGGTCGCCTGCGAAAGTCATGGGCCGTCGCGGTACCCGATGAAGTTGAATTTCGTGCTGGAATCCACGGTCTCTTGGTCTGGGGGCTTGCGATCATCATCGGGGCTTTGCTCGCATTCTCGGCCGCCAGAACGGTTGCCGGACGAGCCGACTTGACGGCGCCGACGGCAGCGACCGCCGAACCGCTGCTGGCGTTCGAGCTCGATCGGCTGTTTCGATCTGACCGTACGTCCGCCGAGCCCGCGAACGATTCCGCAATACGCGCTCAAGCCGCAAGGATCATTACGGCGGGACTCGGACACACCGGCATGGCGCCGGACGATCGCGCCTATCTAATTCGTTTGGTCGAGGCTCGGGCAGGATTGCCGCAACCGGAGGCCGAAGGTCGCGTCAATCAAGTGATCGCACAAGCGAACGACGCGATTGCCAGAGCGCGGCGTGGCGCAGTCATTTTGGCGTTCATGATCGCTGCTTCGCTCATGCTGGGTGCGGCGGTGGCCTGGTTGGCGGCGACTTTCGGCGGGCAACATCGCGACGGTGCGGTTCATCACCACTTTTGGCGCCGCTGGGAAGTCGACAGGATCTTCTTCATTCGATAGCGCTGTCCAACCGCGCGGTCGGACAAAGTTTCGCGCGGACGACCTTCGGCCGTTTCCGACTACACTATCGGCGGCGCGCGGGATAATCCGGCACGCCGCCCTTTTAGCACCACAATTTCGAAAGCGGCCTGCTATGCCGCCTTCTTGTTGGCCTGCGCGGCGGCGATTTGAGTCAGGAGCTTGTCCGCCTTGATTTCCTCCTGCAGCGTTTGGTCGAAGAGGTTGGCCGCATCCTTATGACCGAGTTGCATGGCCCAGGTCTTGAGCGTGCCGTATCGGGCGATCTCGTAGTGCTCGACCGCCTGCGCCGAAGCCGCAAGCCCCGCATCGAGCGCTTCCGCACCCTCGAACTCTTCCATGATCTCCTTTGCCTCTTCAATGATGCCCACTATCGCTTCGCACGTCTTGCCGCGCGCGGACTTGTCGAGTTGATCGAACACCTGCTGGAGGCGCTCAACGTGCCCTTCGGTTTCCTGGCGATGGGTTTCAAACGCCTTTTTCAGGTCCGCCGATACCGCCTCTCGGGCCATCTTCGGCAATGCCCGTAAAATCTGTTGCTCTGGCAAAGTAGATATCCTTCAGGGTTTCAAGAAAGAGTTCTTCGAGGTTTTTGCCGTTCATTTTGGCGCCAGCCATGGTCCGTTCCTCCATCTGAGATGCCCTAGAACGAGGGGCGCGTTCTTTGGTTCCCTTGCCGTCCGCTGTGGGGCCGCGTCTATCTAGGGCGGCGCCGCGCGAGTTCACCACTGTCCGGCGTCTTTAGCTCGATAGGCAGAATCGCAAAAGCATTGGGGATGACGAACGCGGAGCGGGAGCTTGCTCAGAGCACGGCCATCAGGGACAAACAAGCTAAAGGCGCAGCGCACGGCGCCCCCGCCGCCGACGGCGACATTTGCTCGAGAGCGTCGCTACCACACGGACCTCATGTTCAAGCAAGAGCGTGAGGAAGTGAGTGGCTGCGGAACCTTCCCCTGGTGTGGTCGTTGAGGCGCCAAGTGCGCGGCCCCTTTCGACCCGTTCACCATTTTCGGCCCCGTTTCGAGCACAGGCGGGGCCTAGCTTTGCGCAGGATAGTCCATGCTTGTTCGCTATGGTTACGACATCGAAATCGAACTGTTCCAATCCACGACGATCGTCGCGGCGATGGACGTCCATTCGACCCGCCGGCCTTGCATAGTGCAGGAGAGCGAGTTCAAGGTCTCGCAACCCCTATCGATCGAAACTTTTGTCGATTTCAACGGCAACGTCCTGAAGCGGATGACGGCCCAAGCGGGGCTCTTGTCGCTCAAGTTAGAGGGCGTCTTGGCAGACAGCGGCGAGCCAGACGAAATCAATTGCTCGGCCGAGGCGTGGCCCGTCGCGATGTTGCCGCCGCAGACGCTGCCTTACCTCGTTGGAAGCCGCTACTGTGAAACCGATATCCTCTCCGACTTCGCGTGGAAGTCGTTCGGCTCTATCGTTGGCGGTTGGGCGCGGGTGCAGGCAATATGCGACTACGTCCACCAACACTTGACTTTCAGCTATTCAGCTGCGCGACCAACCCGAACGGCTAGCCAGGCAATGGAAGAGCGCGCCGGCGTCTGTCGCGATTTCACCCACCTTGCCATTACACTTTGTCGCTGCCTCAATATTCCCGCACGTTATTGCAACGGTTACCTCGGAGACATTGGAGTGCCGCCCGATCCCTCGCCTATGGACTTCAATGCCTGGTTCGAGGTTTTCTTAGGCGGGCGTTGGTATACATTCGATGCACGTCACAATTGCCCACGAATCGGTAGAATTCTAATCGCTCGGGGGCGGGATGCGATGGACGTTCCGATGATCGAGTCTTTCGGGCCTCACGTACTTGGTAGATTCAACGTCATTACCGAGCAGGTTCCTGACGACTGCGTGATGGCGGCGTGAAAACGCGCCCACGTTTGACCACCGGCCTTGTCCGCCTATCTTCCTCCGAGATCGAGGAAAGCTCCTCGACTCCGGCCTCGATGAGATGAGGAACGCGCTCCTGCGCGTCCCTCGTATGAAGGGTCCGTGGTGCGGCGCTAGGTCTTACTGGCTTGCCACTGGCCTTCATATTTGAACTCAGGAGCGGCCTTGAGCTGCTCCTTCGTCGCGTTGGTGTCGGCGTGCCACTTCTTGTTGTCTTGATCGTAGTGAATGTTCACGGCGCCTGGGTCGACCGCGACATAGTGGGTTCCCATGCCGAGGAAGCCGCCGACTGATAGAATATAGCCTCTCACGGCCTTGCCCTCGCCGAAAATGACGTCTTGAATTTTGCCGATGTCGTTCTTCTGCCCATCATAGACATCAAGCCCGACGACGTTAGTGCTCAACATGTCGGTATTTTGCGGAGTCACCGTCATTGCGGCGTTATCTGCCAATGCCGCCGTGCCCGTGAGACTCGCCACCGTGACCGCCGCCAAGATAAATTTTCGCATGTTTCGTATCCTTGCTGGTTTAGATGATGGAGAAACGCGACGGTAAGAGGCAAGGTTCCGAATGGACTGCTTGGTCTAGCTTGTCGGGCGCGCCGGGTGCCGTTGTTCCAGGAGGGAGGCCGCCCGGCCGGCTGTGTGGGCTAGGTCGTCGGCGTGAATGCAAAGCCTTGGCGACGCCCAGGTCACCTTCTTCGAAACATGCTGCACCGAGCCTGGATGGGTCGAGGATGAGAAGATGATGAGACTTTCCTGGGAACCAGAGGACAATCTTCGGAGTTGCGTGAAGATCGTAGATAGGAGATTCACATGGGCTTCGGTCGAGGCGCCCTCCTGTGGCTGCTTGGTATACCTCTTCCAATTATCATCTTGCTCGCCTTGTTCTGGCACCACTGAAAACGAGAGGGACCGCCACGGCGGTCCTTCGCACACGGTGGGTATGGTCCTGCTGAAACCTTTCTGGAAGACTCAATAATGAATGCCCTCCCGCCGCGTGGCTTTGTCGAGACGAAGCAGCCCGAGCGCCCGAAACTGCGCGACATTTTGGGTCCAGGCCTCGTCACCGGGGCCTCGGATGACGATCCGAGCGGCATCGCGACCTATTCTCAGGCCGGAGCGCAATTTGGTTATGCTTTGGGATGGACCCTGGTCCTGACCTATCCTTTGATGTGCGCGATTCAATTGATCAGCGCGCAGATTGGGCGGGTTACCGGGCATGGCCTCGCCGGTAATATGCGGCGGCATTATCCTGCACCTTTGCTTTATGGGCTCGTGGCGCTGCTCATTATCGCCAACACGATCAATCTGGGCGCCGATCTTGGCGCTATGTCGGCCGCCTTATACCTTTTGATCGACGGATCGGCGCTAGTTTACGTCGCCGGATTTGCGGTGCTCACCGTGGTTCTTGAAGTGTTTATGCGCTACTCGCGGTACGCATCAGTCCTCCGGTGGCTTACCCTTTCTCTCTTCGCCTATGTGGCGACGGTATTCGTCGTTGGCGTGCCATGGACGACCGTCGGCAAGAACTTGTTGCTGCCCCACGTCAGCCTGTCGAGCGACTACCTCACTGTCGTGGTCGCCGTCTTCGGAACGACCATTAGTCCCTATCTCTTTTTCTGGCAGGCTGCAGAGGAGGTTGAGGAGGAAAAGGAGGACCCGAAAGCGAAGCCGCTCATTCGAGCGCCCAGCCAGGCGCCCACGGAGCTGGCTCGGATCCAGCTCGATACGATTGTCGGGATGGGGTTCTCCAACCTGATCGCGCTGTTCATCATTCTGACGACTGCCGCTACGTTGAATGCGCACGGGGTGACGAATATCCAAACTTCTTCGCAGGCCGCTGAGGCGCTGCGCCCCATCGCCGGGCCGTTTGCTTTCACGGTATTCGCCGTGGGCATTATCGGGACGGGCTTGCTCGCCGTGCCGGTTCTTGCGGGCAGCGCCGCCTACGCGATCGGCGAAGCCCTGAAGTGGCCCGTCGGCCTTGCCCAAAAGCCCCGTCGCGCGGCGGCCTTTTACGCAACCATCGCGGTGGCGACGATCGTCGGCGCAACTATGAATTTTACGCCGATCGATCCCATCAAGGCGCTATTTTGGAGCGCGGTTATCAACGGCGTGGTGGCCGTCCCCCTGATGGTCACGATCATGGTGATGGCCTCGCAGCGAAAAGTGATGGGGCAATTCACACTTTCGCGGGGACTGATGTCTCTCGGCTGGATCGCGACAGGCGTCATGGCGGCCGCTGCGATTGGAATGATCGCGACCTGGAATCAGTAACCATTGCGTAACCAGAGGATGAATTGAACGACAGGCCGACGGCGCTAGAGCGCGCTTTTGAACTGGCAGGGTCCGGCCAATTCGCCGAACTCGGGCAGGTGCGCGCGGAGCTTAAGCGAGAAGGTTACGACTTGAGTCGATTAACCGGTCCGCAGCTCACCAAGCAATTGCGCGGGATCATGGAATCTGCGCAGAGAGCTAAAGCACCGGCAGACGGGCAGCCCGACCCTGCCTAAGCTGCGTCAGGCATCGCCTCGGTCGTCGAGAGAACTCCTTCATAGGGATTGCCCGCCGCCCGCCAACTCCGATGATAAGCGTGAGCCACACAACATATTCAGCGACGAGCCGCCGACTGAAGTGCGTCGGCGTCGCAAGGGGCGAAGTACGATGAAAAACGCACTCTCCTCCCTTTGCGCCGCCGCCCGCTGCGTGGAAAGGATCACGCCGCGCGTAAATTGATTTGATCTACAGCGAGCTGGGTCAACTTCCTGTCGGCCGCCTTTTCTTCCTTCAGAGTCTCTTCGAGCACGGCGGCGCAATCATCGCGGCCCAGCATCTTCGCCCAGGCGATGAGCGTGCCGTAGCGCGTTATTTCGTAGTGCTCCACTGCTTGCGCAGCGGCAGTTAAAGCGGCGTCGCGAACTTCATTCCCCGCCGCCTCGGCGACGACGTCCTTTGCTTCCTTGATAATGCCGTCGATCGCCGGACAATCTACCGCCTTCGCCTTCGCATCGTGCATTTCGAAGACCTGTTTGAGTCGTTCGACATGACGCTCTGTCTCGTGCAGATGGTTCGAGAGGCCCTGTTTTAAACTTGGGCTCGTCGCTTTCTCGATCATCGTCGGCAGCGTCTTCACAATCTGTTGTTCGGCATAGAAGATGTCTTGAAGTTGATGCACGAACAGATCGTCGAGGTTTTGGATGTCTCTGGAGAAAAGGCTCATGATGTTGCTCTCTCTGCGCTTGGAGGATTGGCTGCACGGCGCGATTTCAATGATCTCGGGCTCTTGGATCTCGAGCCCACCACGGATCAACGCGTCGCCTCTTGAATTTTGCCAATATGAAGGTTCTGCGTCACACCATTATCCGCATAGGCTGCCGCCCACGAGACTCGCAGCCGTAACGGCGCCAAGATGAAGCAGCCGTAACGGCGTCAAGATGAATTTGTGCATGTTTCGTGTCCTTGCTGGCTTAGATGACGGACAAACGCGACGTTAAGAAGCAAGGTTCCAAATGAACTGCTTGATCTCCGCTCTTGCTTGTAGGCCGCGCGCCAGGCGTCGGCGTGGCGGCGGCCCCACTGATGTGATCATCATTGCGCCTTCGGCGACTATTCCCCGTGGGCCACGGAATTCCTCGCCGTCGCGGTCCCTTTATCCTGTGCGGACCGGCGACAGGCGGGACAGCTTTACCATTTTCGAAGCTCCCCAGCTTGGCTCGAACAAAAGCCGCGGCTCGAATGTTTGGTTCAAAGCGGGCTGGTCAGAGTCGCCGTCGCAGGGCCATGCCGAGACCGCGACCCCGAACCATGCCGCTATGGCCAGGACAAGCGCCAGAGAGGAAGATCTCTCGATCAAGAGCCAAACGATGCAACCGAAAGCGGCCAGCCCGATACTCCCCAGTGTCGCGCCAGCGGCGTCCAGCGCCGCCGCCTCCTTCCCGCGCCGCGCGCCAGCCAAGCCCGCGCGCTGTTTGTGTTCGCGCGCATGCTTTTCAATCAGAGTCGCGCTCGCCGGAAAAATCGCCGCGAAGGCCAGGAACAGGCCGCCGACCACCGGCCCGAAGCGCGAAGCGATAAGTCAAGCAATCACTGTCATCGTCCCGCCGAGCGCGAACCTGATCAGGAACTCATACCATCGAGTTTCGCGCAAGGCGGAGAACCTGAGCCGAACGATCATCGGAATGACACGATGACGGAGAGTAAAAACGCGAGAGAGAACCAAACGGGCAGAGCAACCATCGTCGCGACCCCCGACGACAAAAGCCGCCTTTTGAGTATCAGACAGACCGCCCAGCTATACGCGGCTAGCGCGAACGCGCCGGCGATCATCGATCGCGCCTCGACCGATGCGAATGAAGCGCCCTTTTGTGAAACGGTAAGGAGGAGCGTGGCCAAGGCGATCGAGGGAGCTGCCGCAAAGAGGCCTGCGAAAGTTTTCGGCCGCAGCAAGTCGCCAAGAGTGGCGAACGCCGAGACCGCAACCCCGCCGGCCGCGAAGCGTAGGAGATATTCGATCATTCCCTCCCCTTGGAATGCTTTCCTCCAGATACCGCCTTGAAACTCTGATGCACCTTGAAACTAATCTGAAAAGATAGGTTTGAATATGCCGAATTTCTTGAACCTGCCAGCTATCATTGAGGATGACGAGGTGCACGTGATCGAAACGCCGCGCGGCAGCCGCGCGAAGTTCGCCTTCGATCCTAAGCTCGAAGCTTTCGCGTTCTCGAAATCTCTTCTGACGGGACTGACGTATCCGCATGATTGGGGTTTTGTGCCGTCGACGAAGGCCGATAATGGCGATCCGCTCGACATCAGGGTCATTCACGATGCAGCGTACATTTCCCGGCCTGGTTATAACCTGCCGCGTGATCGGAATTCTCCAGGTCGAGCAGAAAAGCAAAGGCAAAGCCGAACGCAACGATCGTTTCTTTGCGGTGTCCCGTCGCTCCCACTCCGAGCTGGCGCTACACGACGTGCAGGACCTGTCGAAGCCGATCCGAGAAGAATTGGAAAAGTTTTTTGTCGCGACCGATGAGCTCGAGGACAAATCGCTCGAGATCATCGGTTGGAAAGGCGCAAAGACAGCGATGAAGGTGATACAGGGCGCTGCAAAGGCCTTTCGTGAAGAGCGATTCGTGACGGGATCAACGACGTCTCAAGCCCGGACGCGCCGACCCTATCGCACTCCGCGCCACTTTCGCTACTGAGGGCGGCGCCAATTGGAGGAACCGAGATTGTTTCTGACCGCTCATCGCCGCGCCGTACATTTTGCGCGGCAGGCAATCCTCAATGGCGGGGAGGCAGAGCGGGCGCGCGCCGTCACTCGTCAGCGTCTTGGAGGCGTTGCGCGTCGGCGGTGTGTGGTGATCTAGTGAGCTTAGCCGCAACTCCAGCAGCGGTCGCGGAAACAGCAAGTCGGCAACTAGGTAGCCCAGTGCAAAGGCGCGATGCGATAGCGGCTTGCGGGCACGACGCTCACCTTTTCTGTCGCAGCCTCAAGGAGACTGACGGCCCGTATGCCTATCTTGGTTGTCTTGAGCTGAATCGCAGTCGACTAACGGCGCGGTGTATCGGCCTGTTGGTACACTACGGCCAGTGAAACGCCGCGCGATTTGTGGACCCGTGGCCATGGCGCACGAGGCCTCGCTCCTCGCATTGAGCATAGCGAGGATGGAAATCGGCCCCGCCTCCAGGCGGGGCCGAAGTCAAGCGCCAGCAGATCGGGAGATCCGCAATGGGCTAGGGGCAAGCCCCGGCGCTATGAGGCCTCAACGACCATGCGGCGCTAAGGTTCCTATCGAAGAACCTCCTGCCGTCACGTTATTGGAATCGCGAGAATTGTGCGGTAAATTTGGAGCGCCGCGATTTTGCTATCGCGCGGCCAATGGATCGTCTATCGAGCCATTGAACCACAGACTTGGGGCCGGCCGGCGTGCCGGCCCTATTTCTTTTACGGCGGGTCCCATGTTTCACGCCTGGTTGCGAGCTTCGCCTTGAGCTTGACGCCAGGCTCGCCGCCGTTCGTGAATTCGACGCCGGCGGCTTCGAGGGCATGCTGAATTGAGACAATTTTGGTATCGGCTGGTCTATGTCGGCCAGAATCCAATTTGCGGATTTCCGTCACTGACCGAGCCCTCGAGGCCAATCTAGGGAGCGACCAGCCGAGCATTTCGCGAGCGGTCTTGACCTGGTCGCCGGTGATCATTTGCCTTCTGTCGTCACCTTGGCGCCGTCGCCTCAAATATAGTCCTTCCCGGAGCACTCTCGAACTTCGGGGCAAGCCGGACGCCGGGGGCTCCCCTCCCGAACTCGACACCGGCGGCCTCAAGGCCCCTTGGACAGCGAAACCGTTCGCTCTTCCGCCCGGCTTCCCCCTCTCTCGAATTTGCGACAGTCGGGTCGACTCTGCCTTCGAGAGCGGCATTTTGGGGACGCGGCCGGCGTCTTGCCGACATTAATCTCTATCGCAGGCCTGCGTCTATCGTAAGCCCCGCCAGCCTTTGCCGCCCGAGGCGAACTTGATGATGAGGACGAGGATGATCGCGCCGATTGCCGCATTGATGAGCAGAGCGACTATCCCCATGTCGAGCCCGACATTGAAACGCAACACTAGCAAGTCCCCGATCAGAGCACCGACGATGCCGATCGCCATATCGCTGATGAGCCCGAAGCCGGTTCCATGCACGGCGGTACTAAACCAACCGACAGTGACACCGACTCCTATGATCACGATGAGGTTATCAGTCGGCAGATTCACACTGGTTCCTTCGCCAGAGAAGCGCTTCAACCCGAGACATAGGGCGATGCAATGGCTTAACTCTTAGCCTCTTTTTTGAGCGTGCGCCGCTTTTGTCCCAGCCCGCTTCTCAGGGCGAGCGCAGATCGCGTCTTGGCGTAGGCCGGCGCAACCATCGGATAATCGGACAGCAATTCCCATTTCTCACGGTATTGCTCGGGCGAGAGTTTATGGTCGGTGCGCAGGTGGCGTTTGAGAGACCTAAATTTGCGGCCGTCTTCAAGGCAGATCAGATATTCGTCCGTGATCGATTCTTGTGTCGGCACCGCCGGCTTCCGTGGCTCAGCTGACCTGCCGGCACGGGCAGCTTCGTTCGAAATTCCAATCAGAGCCAAATGAATATGGTTTATTAATTGCGGGAGGTCGACGGCGGGGACAGAATTATTTGACACGTAGGCCGACGCTATCTGCACCGCCAATTTCATCTGATTAGTGACGTCAGGCATCAAAAATGTTCTCCTCGAAAGAAGCGATCGTCTCAGCCGCGCGACTGAACCAAAGCTTCCGGATCTGCCTTGACGGCCGTCTGAGCGCGACAGTCGCTCGGCGAACGAGGTTTTCGTGGCCGCGTGTTCCACGTTCGACCGCCTCAATGATAGCAGTCGCCATCAGCCATTTAGCCAGCCGCTCGTCTTTAGGTCGCGGCGCGAAATCGCTCCGGGCGCGCTCTAACGCGTCGCTCATTTCTTTGACGAGTTCCGGCTCGGAGGCGCCCGAAGTAAACCGCGAGGGCATGATTCGTACTCCGCGAGCTAATACCGAAGGCGTTTGCTAATCATCCGGCTCATCACTTCAGACAAATTCCCAGGGTTAGGCATGCCCAAGTATAATCGCGATAGGCCCAATGCACCCCTACGCTGGGCGACGGCAATTGTTCCTAAAAGGGTCGAACATATCTAAACGCGCAATTGAGGTTGACGGCATAGCCGCCGAATGATCGCGCGCCTTCGAGGCGTGCTCGCGACCGTTGTCATGCTCGCCTTTGTCATGATGTTCGGCGGCCATGCGGTGGCTCTTGGCGGCGTTCTCGTGATGTTCGGCAGGCAGAGCCTTGGCGTGGTCTTCCTTTGGCATATGACCGTCGCTCGCGTGGCTCCGACCTTTATGCTATCTTGTCCGCGCTCTTTCGTGTGCTGCTGCTTGTCCCGGTTGACAAGATGGCGTTTTCCTCCACCCTCTCAAGAGCAAGGTCACTCATTGCACCCGCGCCTGACCTTTTTCCTTGCGCACAAGGGCAACGTGCTTCCGATCGCCTTACGCCATCGATCATCTCCGTCGTTAACGAATGATTGAGTTCGCCGACGCGCACGGCGAAATCGCTTTGTCGAACACCCTCGCGCGCCGGGGGACGCGCGCCCGCTCAGTTCGTCCCTTCGGGCTATGATTGCGGAACTGGCGGAAGGTTGTTCATTTTGCTCTTTTTCCGAAACGCGTGCCGGTCCCCGAGCCCACCCCCGTTCCTTGAAAACCACGTGCAACGGCCGGCGCCTCGGGAGGAAGCTCAGGAGGAAGTGTTGCGGGGACTTCCTGCGGCTCGTGAGCAGGCACGACATCGGGTTCGGGTTGAGGAACGCCGATCGGCGGATCAGGTTTCGGCGTCTCCTGCGGCGTCGGAGGACGAGCCGGATTCGGCACGACGTCCGGCGGTTGTTGCGGAATCGGCTGCTTGGGATCGGTCGGCATGCTCCGAGAGAATGTCGCGAAGCTTCGCTTTGTTCCGGGCAGTCGGCGGCCTATCGTCCATCACAGTCGCGTGACGAGAGATCTGCGAAACTCAGCAGGAACTGGATCGCGATGAAGAAGAATTCGGGGCGGCGACGAGGCGCAGCAGAGCGTCAGGCACCAGCTTGCGAGATTGAGCTTGGGGGGGCGACGTCCGGCGCGCCTAGGCGCTCGGGGTCCGCTTTCGACAAGGCGGACATTCGCGTTTGCATAGTGTCACGGCGGCTTTCGACCCAATGCGGGAATTCCTGTTGGCCCAGCGACCGACCACCTGGGAATTTTTTTTCCGGCATTCGCCCGCCGATCGAGAGAGCGCGGCGATCGTCTTCCCGAGGTCGACCGCACACTGTTGACGTCGTTGGCTTCGCTAGGAAACGCGCGATCGCCGGTGATTGTCAGCGTCGAAGATTAAGGACGGCCAATCCGGTCAAGCGGGAGCGGGATAGGCTCGAAAAGCCATCTGCCGGAGCGGAGACCACGCGCAACTCAGCTCTGCCGCCGCCTGATCATACTGCCGCGAATGTGCTCAAACGTTAGGGCACCGACTATTTCGGCATTCCACTTTCTCGATGAGCCCGGAAACGCCGCCGCTTATTTTTTCACGACCTCGAATTCCTTCGCCTGACTGACCAGTCCCCATGCCACGCCGAGCCCTTCCAAGACACAAAACACCGGCAACAGAAATATCTGTATCAGCGCGAGTTTCCAGAAGTTCTTGATGCCGTGTTCGTCCATATTCGCTTTCAGTCCCGTAACGTACCACAAGGCGTACGTCGCGAAGGAATAGCTCGCGAGGACCTGCACGACGGGCGGGATTTCGACGCCGTAGAAGAAGCTAAAGATCGTGTAGACCACGGCGAACGGCGCTAGCGCCCAAAGCATCGTATTCAACCCGATGCCAAAGCGCCAACGCAGCTTGACCGGGGCGTAAAGGACTGTTTTCACCAGTCCGTGAAACCAGCGTCGCCGCTGGCGCAGAAAATCAACGACGGATAGGCAGCACTGTTCTTCCAAGAAGCCATCGACCCACGCGCAACGCAAGCCGTTCTGCATCGCCTTTACGCCCCAGAATGCATCCTCCGTGATGTCGCCGTGCGGACCAAAATCGAAACCGTCGGTCGCCTTCTCGACGTCATTGCGAACGACGATGAAAGAACCATGAAGTCCAAATATCGTAATGCCGAAGCGATGTTGCAGGTAAAACCTGGCGAAATCGTCCCCCGTCCGAACATTATCGGCCAGCGTGAGAAAGGGGTGCCGTTCCCATTCGCGATGATAAAGCAACGCCCCTTGACCGACACGCAAGCGCCTTGACGCCTCCTCTTGACATATGAACTTGCAAACGCCCTTGATCGCCGATTGCGTCGGCTGTGTCTCTTCGTCGAGATGCACGATCCAGGCCGTGTCGGATATTCGTGAGTTAAAAAGGGCGTAATGCAGCGCCCTTGCCTTGAAACGAGAATTGTTCGGCGTCACGTATTCACGCGGGACGACGATGATGCGTAAATCGACATCCTCTTCCGGCAGCAGGGCGACGTTCCGGCACTCGTCGATCACGACCTCGATAACATACAACGCCAAGGGCATTTTGGCCATTTCGGACCGGCAGCGGCGAATGGTGCTTAGGACGATGTCGATATTCTTTCCCGCCGTAACGATCCGCCAGCAGATCATCCTGTTGATCGGTCGTATGTCGTCGAGGTCGGATGGAAATCGATAGAGGAGCGTGCCGATCAGGCCGAGAGAGCCGGGCAGAAAAGCGCCGAGCCAAAGCAGGCTCAGCCAAGAGGCAATTTCTTCGGCAAGAGTCCGTAGCGATCTGCCCACCGGCGACAGCGAATGCGCCGCGAGCAGAATCGCGGTTACGGACGTCGTAAACGCGATCACGCGCGCCCGATGCCCGGTTATCCAGCCCACGCGCCAATCCCGAACCGGCTCGCGCCGAATCGCAGTGCAGCCGCATTCTCCCCCGAAGTTGGGTTCGCGCACGAACGGCCCCCGGATTGCGGACGAAGGAAACCTAACCCCGGCCTGCACTTTTACTCTGCGTCGGGACCTATCTCTTAAACGCAAAGCCGTTAATCTCAAAAGATGGTCCAGCCAGCCGGCGGCGACCCGCGTCGCCCGAGATCGCGCCGCCGGTGACGAAAAAAGCGCGATTACGGTAGCGATCACCCACCAAAGAAATACGCCGGATCGCGCAGCTGGAGGCCTTGCTCTCATCCGGGCGTCGCTGGCTCTATTCGCCGGCACCATGAGGGCTCCCGCTCTATTCCAGAGGCTGTTCGGCTCCTCCTCCGACCTTGACCTCGTGTGCCGCGAGCTCCTCGCGGACGGCGACTAGCGCGACCTGCAGCAACGCGAGTCGTCCGAGGGCTTCGTCGGAAACCAACGGAATTGCCCCGCCTGCAGAGGCTAGTACTTGGACCGCGTGAAATCTTGCGGCCTCGAGAGTCTCCTTTAGGGCGTGTATTGGCATGCGTGTGCTGCGTTTGCTCATCCCACTTCTCCAGTCGCTATGAGGACGTAGACGGTCGTTGCTGAGCCGGCGCAATAACGCTGCTATCATGGCCAAGGTTGCCGACAAGGTTCGAACTTGGCCATCGGCGTGGCGAACGAGCCAACATGGGAGACGCTGGTCTCGCTATGTTCGATTGTGATTGGCGGTATTGCAGCGGCGGTCGCCGCTCACGCTATCGCGCAGCGGATACGACCGGGCGGGACAAAATAAAGATCGGCCACGCCACTCGCGGATAAGGGCGACGGAGCCGACCAGGCAGGCGCCTGGAGTGGAGACCGCCGTCGCCATCCGCGCCGACCCATCAAAATAACGCGCCGAGAATGTAAAGGTTGCCCAAGAATCGATCCGCCCAATGATCGGCAGGACGGGCAAGCCCTCATGTTCATTCGAGGTTCATTCCGGACAAGCTTGGATTGATCGCCCGTCGGGAAACCCCTGGCGGGGAACCACGGGGGTTCAAGATGTTGAAGACGATCTTAGCTGCCGCAGCGATGACGTGCCTGATGGCCGCTCCGGCCTTCGCCCAAGATACGGCAAAGCCCGAGGAAAAGCCGATGAAGCCCGCCATGCATCACCACCACCATGTGGTCCACCACGTACATCACCACCATCATCACGCTGCGAAGAAACCCATGGAAGAAAAGAAGATGTAGAGATCGTCTCGCTCTAGAGACGGCGGTGTAAACGAAGATCGGCCCCGCCGATTGGGTGACGGGGCCGAAGCCAGGCAAGCTTAGGATGCGAGTCATGCCCTCTCGCTTTACCTCCGGCGCCTATGATCCGGAACTCGTCAAAGAGATGAGCCAGGCGTTTGATCGCGCTTGGGGTGACTTCGCACCGCGACCCAAAAACGAGGAATTCGCCAGATCGCTGATGGCGAGCGCGATTATTGAGACGGTCGAGGCCGGCAAGCGCGACCAAGACGATTTGGCTCGCAGCGCCACCCTGGCGCTCATGAAGGCGATAAAAATCAACCCCAAATTACTGAACACAGCCCAATCGGCGCCCGGCCATAACTGAGGGCGGCTCATAGGGCTTTTAGCTTCTCCGCCGAACTCTTCCCACGCCTCGGATCGTTGACGACCTCGTAGGCTATCTTCTGCCCCTCATTCAGACCGCCCAGGCCGGCGCGCTCGACGGCCGAAATGTGAACGAACACATCCTGGCCGCCGCCGTCTGGCGCGATAAAGCCAAAGCCCTTTGTTGCGTTGAACCATTTCACCGTACCCGTCGCCATGACCGACTTCCCCATACTGCAACCGAACGATATCGCGGCATGGGCGCCCCGCCAACTGACAGCGCCCTGGGGGCCAGCGCTTGACCGGAGAAGTTTGTGGAAAGCCCGCAAAACGCGACGGCCCGCTGGTGAAAACGGCTTGATGCCCGGGGAACCTTTCGGCGCATCCCTCGATTGATGCTCCAGATGCGCCATTGCGGATCGCCTGATCTGCTGGCGCACTGACACCGGCCCCGCTTTCCAGGCGGGGTCGTTTTCCATTCTCGCTATAGCAATGGACGAGCGGATGGTAACCGCGTCTCCGCACGCCCTAATGCGGAGCCGTTCGCCACGCGGTTCAAGTATCATTCTGGGCGCTCGCCCGCGATAGAGGCCGGCCCCGCCAAGGCTGGGAAAGCGGGCGAGGCCGGCCAGACCAGCGCGTAGAGAAGTTCGACCAACACGCCGGCCCGGATCGACGCGGGGCGGTTGACGCGCGTCGACCCGGTGCTTTAACGGCCCGCCGACCTGAGAGTTTCGGACTATAAAGTGCGGCCCAGAACAAAGATCGGCCCCGGCGGGTGGCAGCGACGGGGCCGACCAGGACCGTCGTTGAGGGGTGTTCGGGCCCATGACGCGCACGAGCGGCTTTAATCGCAAGTCGCCCAAAAGCGGTCGGTGGCGGCTAAACAAAAAAGGCCCCACCGTACATCCGGGTGGGGCCGAAGTGCAGAGTTGGGATGGGTGTTTGCAACACCGCGTAGAATGCGCCGAATTTTCTTTGCGAATTGCTAAACCAAAGATCGGCCCCGCCGAAGGGGCAAAAGCGAGGCCGACCAGGCCGTATGCGCTGGAGGTCATCCATCGTGCCGACCCGGCTGAACAACGGACCAGAGCCGGGAGAGTTCGATGCAAATGATTTTTCAACTGTGTCCCGCGCCGCCGCTCACCGTCGCCCGACTTTCTACGATTCGATCAAAACTCTCGCAAAGCGTCCGACGACATCCTTCGATGCGAGGAGGAGGTCGACCTCATCATTTTTAGCACTCGAGTTTCGGACGCGCGGAGGCGCCCCGAAAGCTAACATTACCAATCCGTATAGTTGGCGCCGCATTTGCGCCGGACCTGCAATTCATCCGACAAGATGGCGCGCTGTCGTCTTGCCGGTCTGCAACGCGCCGCCTGATCGGCCCCATCCGCCCGCGCGAGCGGGGCCGATCGGGTCTGCCTCCAAATTTCCGCCACATGTCGGAATCGGCTGGCGTGGCGCGTCATTGTGTTGACGCGGCCGCCGGCCAACAAACTGAACGCATCGAATGACCTATGACAATGACCCAGGAAGGCCCGCGCACGCCATTATCGCTGTGCTTGCTGTGCTCGCCGTGATTCTGGGGGCAATATTGGTTCGGCAGTAGTGCGGCGCGCGCCGAGCTCAACGCGAGCAATGACGAGTGAGTAGATTCCGTCCCTGAGCGTAAGAGGGGGCGGCGCCCATCTTTTGAATCATGATGATCAATGATGCTGACCGCTGGCGTCGACGCGCAGAGGAAGCCCGCGCGCTGGTCGAAGGGCTGAATGGCGACCAAGCAAAGGTAGCGACGCTCAGGTCGCTGACGAATATGAGGACCTCGTGCGGCGAGCCGAAGAACGGCGGGCGAACTCGGAGCCCGACGTCAACAGGATGCCTCACCCTGACGCGCCAACCAGCCTAATGCGAGCCTCAGCTAGCCGTCGAGGGACGAGCAACCGCCGTCCCCGTGACTCGCCGCACGGGCGAGATCACGCCTCGCCAGGTCGACCGCGACTATCCTCATCAAGTCGAAATTGCCATCCCCGAGGGCGGTCTCGGAACGCGGCTCAGTGCCATGGACGAATTCTGCCGCGGACTTTCGAACATGCGGTATAGGCGCGAAACGGCTAAGGACCGGCCGGGATGGCGTGCGGTTTTGCTTCAAGACGCCGGATATGGCCGAAGCGTTCAGACCCGGTTTGGGGGAGATTTATCAACCCGTGGCGGGTATGAACGCGAGCAATGATGAGTGACAAAGATCCATGGAGGCCGGAGTCTCGTGGGACGCTTCTCGCTTAGGGCCTCTGGGCATCGACTTGGCCCTGTCCAATTACAAGCCCTTCAATGTCATTTTCCTTTATATATCGTTTGGCGTCGTCATGGAGACGGCGAACCTTGCCCTCACTGTAGCCCACCTCAAGTCGACCAAGTGGGATTTTGGCAGAGACAAAAAGGACCCTCCTGCCACTGACGGGGGCAGGCGAGACTTTGCCTTCGCCATAAGGATGGACGAACTCTAACTCCACCGAACTGCCTCCCGCTATGCCTAAGCATATCGCTGAGATGGCGTCCGCGAGGCCTGGGTCAAGCCCGCAATTTTCAAACTGAGGCGCCGCCCTCGCTCGTCAGCGCTCGCGTGGAGGTTCGCGCGCACTCAGCCGAATTCTTTTGCGAGCTCTTTCTCGATGGCGTTCGCGATATGCTCGTCGAGCTTGTCGTCCCTCATCGAGCCGCCGCCAATCGCCGAAAATATCTGTCGTCATCTGTAGCGAACCTTTTTGTCTTGGCCGCTGTGCGACACGATAAAGAGCGCGCCCCTTTGCTCGAAGCGGAATCAATCTTCCGCTTCTGATCCCCAGCCTTAAGTATGTCGATTGCGTGGTCGCAAGCGTTTCGTAGCTTCCGTAATTTTTGGGTGAAATCGGTGCTCTCCGGCATTCTTGCCTCCCGCCCATCTATCTCGCCAGCCTGCCACGCCGCCGGCGGCCGGTCGAGTCGGACGCGCCAGAATTGGCGCGCTGGGCGGATGTTGGCGGGCTGCGGCTGGTGGGAAGCGCCTAGAGCGGAAGGTCGCCGCCAGGCAATGCCGCAAGTTCGCGGTTCAGGCATCGTTCATGCTGGCTGTGCCACTGTCGGCGGCTGGGATGAACCGGAGCTCCTCCATGAAAACAGATCTTTTCGCGAGCCTATCTCTCGGTGCGCTTGCCGCCGCAGCGCTCATTGCCTTGTCAGCAACGCCGTCGTCGGCTTTCACGCTGTCGACGACTTCGGTCACGCCCTCATTCTCGGCGGGGAACATCGACCATGTTTGGTGGCACCACCACAGGCATTGTTGGTGGGGTCGTTACGGCCATCGGCACTGCCATTGGTGGTGATAAAGGGCGGCGGCTTGGCGCGAAAGTTCAAGGCCGCCGCGCCCCTTAGGACTCCCTCACTCGTCATCCCCCGCGCGAGGCCCCTTCGGGCCATCGTCCCGGGGATTCGACCTGATGAGGATCAACCGGGCGGGGCGTAACCTGGCCCTTGTAAGGCATTGGGGACGGCTTCCTGCGGTTGCTCGTCCTCCGACAGTAGCTGAAGCTGGCGCAAGGCCGGCGGGCGGTCGAGTCAGGTGCGCCGGTCTCAGTTTGCTAAAGCCATGTCCTGGTCGCGCCCTCTTCCGAAGTTGATCGTGCTTTGGGACGGTCGCGAGCTAAAGACGCTTGCCGACGCTCGCGCGCTCATCCTCACGTTGCCTGTGCGCCATCAGGCCAAACAGCATTGGGAATATGCGTCTGAGCTGCTCATGGCGGCCGCGCAGGGCGACGCGTTTTTTATCAGGGAATTTTTCGCCCAACTGAAACGCGCACTCAAGGAGGAGGACTGACTTAGGGCCACTCAGAATTGCCCCAGCCCTGGCGTCGGGCGCCCGGCCGGTAGGGATGGTCGACCGCCAGAGATCGCCGCCGGCGGGCTTCTGTTCAATCCTTCGGCGGTTGAGGGGTCTCCGCCGTCTGACCGCGCAAACTGCGGTAGGCCCTCACTGGTCACGCGAACGCATGGGGTAGTTCCTGCATGACGCTCGCGGTGAGATCAGAGGCGGTGGCCGTGCTCCACTTTGCGCCAATGGCCGGCGCCAGCGCAATGCCAACGCCGACGAGATAGATGGCCAAGATTAAAGCGATGAATAAGCGCACTTGGGACCTCCTGCCGCCTCACTCGTCATTGCTCGCGTTGACCTGACTAGGCGGAATCGCCACCAGAGGCGCATCCCCAGTTGCGCGGGCCTTACCGCTCGCTCTTGGCCCGGCGCAACGCGCCGCCGCGTCGCCGTTCGCTGCGACGAGTTCCTCCATGATGATGCCGCGACCGAATGACGGCGTCTTTGTCGATGCGCAATCGCCAACCTGCCGTAGAGTCCATTGCCGCTTTGCTAGCCGTGAACTTTCGGGAGGTCGTCCATTCGGCCGGCCGGCGAACGCTGACGTCGCCGAAGCAGAGCGGAATGGACATCGATAAGAACGCTCCCCTGACCCCGAAGGTCGAGAGGCCATGGTGCGATCTGTGATCGAAGGCAGATTGAGCAAGGCCGCCGCGGCGCGAAAGTTCAACACCACGCCGAAGACAGTCGCCAAGCGGGGGGGCGCCTTTTCAGGGCGGCGGCCGTGCAAGTTGGGCAAAAGGTCAGGATCAGGTCATCATCGGTTGCGGCTCGCGAGTGGCATATCCCGCGCGGCGCAGAAGGAACAATTCTTTGCAGATACCGGCTCCTGAAAGGTGGCGACAGCGCCCCGTTTCGCCTCGATGTCAGGTTCAGCTCGAAATTGGTTGTATGGGGCGCGCCGAACCGTCATGCCGCCGGCCAGCTCAGCGCAAGGCCGCGATAAGCCTGCAGGCCGGCCAGCGAGACGATGAAGGGGGGAATGCCCAGACGACCGATGCCGCCGCGCTCTGCGAGCAGGTAAGCGTGGCGCGCAAGATAGGACTTCTGCGGCAGCCCGAAGTAAAGTAGCAGGTTTGCCTTGAGCAAGCCTGTATACGAAATCACGCCGTTAAATCTGCAAGACACCCGTGTCGGCATCACGCTGGCCGGCCGAGTGGCTTTGCAGCGCGACCGCTAAAGGATGGCTCACGGCTGATCGACCCGTCCGATCCTCGCAGGGCTGATTTAACCGCGAACGGCGCAGTGCTGAACTGTCGTAGTGGCCAAACTCGGCAGCATCGGTATCGTGCTCTTGCCGGAACGGCCTGCTTAGTCCGGCAACCTTCTGGACCGCCAGCGCGTTGAGGCGGCGCCATGCCTTGGACCAGAAAACTAAAAGCGCCGATTCTGCTCAATGACGATCGCCGCGTTGAGACGCTGTCCGACGCCCGCAAGATTATCCAGGGGCTTCCCGAACGCCATCTGCAAAACGAGCACTGGCAATCTGTGGCGGCCCTTCTGACGGGCGCCGCTAAGGGTAAGTCAGTCTCGATCGACGAAGTCACCGCACAACTCTCACGCGCCCTCAAAGCAGAGGGGCTGATTTAGGCCTTGCGACGGGTCATCGGGACGGCTCCTTGGGTTGCTCGTCCCCCGCGACCACGCTTACGAGGCTAGCATCAGGCGGCCGCCAGCGTGAACAATCTTGCTGCTCCGCAAGTCAGCGCAAAGACGCGTAACGCTTGAGACGGGCTGGTCGGCCCCGTCGCAAGCACACCCGGCGGTGCCGATCTTTTGCTATTCCGCTGTGATGGCGCGCGAAAACTGAGGCCGCGCTAGCTTTTCCTCGCTACAGAGTGACCTTGTCCAGCGGTGGCAACGCCGCCATGCTCCACGCCTTCGACCTTTTTCGACCGTATCTGCGGCGACCGCCGCGAAGCGCTTGAGCGATTGATCGGACATATACGGGCTTGGCCCATATTCGATGAGTGCCCTCGGCTGAACGCCAATGATTGGCCCGGGTACGAACGACCCAATCATCGGAACCGGGAAGTGACAGTGACCCCCAAGCGACCCGTTTGAAGCTCACATCAATGTGATCGCCGGCGATGCGACTTCAAGGGTGAACAATTGCCTTCCCCACCCGTTGAAATCCGCGCGGACAAGCCACTCAACAGAAGGAGAACCCAGAAATGTGCGCTGTTTTGAGAAAGATAGCCATCGCCTCGTTGGCGGCTCTGACATTAGGCGGGGTGACCGTAACCGCGGCGACCCCGGCATCAGCGGCCCATTATTGGCATGGCGGCGGGTGGCACGGTGGATGGCACGGCGGCCCGGTCGGTTTGGGTCTCGGTCTCGGCCTTGGTGCGCTGGCAACCGGAGCGATAATCGCGTCGGGGCCGTACGGCTATGGCTACCCGGGCTACTACGGCTATGGCTACCCGGGCTACTACAGCTACGGCTACGGTGCATGCACGTCGTACCAGCCTACGTATGATGCCTGGGGCAACTACATCGGCCGGCGCCCCGTCAATATCTGCTAGGGCTGCCGGACTTAGCCTAGGCCCTCCATTGAGCGGGGCCTATTCTTGTCGAACGTCCCGCAAGGTGGGGCTCGTTCTAAAGGCCAAGATACAGGCGAGGCTGCTTTTCGCGCGCGCGGCAATAGTCCTTTTCGAGCGATTCTCGCCAGCTTCGAGAATCGATCCAATAAGCGGCGCGAGCATGCGCTGCAAGCTGCCGATCAGGAGGTGTCCTTCCCACCAGTGTTCGGTCGCTCTTTGCGGCCCATGAAGGTCCTCGTCAAGTCAAGGAAAAAGAAGGCGAGAGCGGGAACTCGATCGACTGAGACTCGTTCTCCAACGGAAGCGCGAGACGCAATTAGCTGGCTCGATGACCGCGACTGGGTTGGGCGCGGACGGCGCTCGCCTTCGTACTTGTCATAGAAATGGAGAGACACGATGAAGAGGATAATGTTATTATCAACTTGCGGAGCCGCGCTGACGCTGTGGATGAATCTCGCGGCGAGCCCCGTTGCTTTCGCTCAGGAGTCGGGTGCGAGTTCGCAGCAACGCGAGACATCTGGCCATCAAACCAAGCAGATGCGTCCTGCCGCCAAGTCGACCCAGTCGATGGATCAATCCAAGCAAGGCAGCGCCGCCGAGGAGAAGTCCCGACCCGACGCTTCCGCAGAGATGAAAAAGAAGGACGCGGCGGAGTCTGAAAAATCTGATATGTCGACGAATCGCAAGGCCGGCGAACAGACGGAGCAATCCCAAGATAAGACCAAGAGAACGCCAAGCAGCCAGACCAAGCGGCAGGATATGTCAGAGCCTGAGAAGCGAAGCGGCGAGGCCACAGAGCAGCGAAGGCCGGAAAAGGGCGCAAACGAAAGCGCGCAAGCGCGCAAGGGCGCCGTCGACACTACAACGGGGCCAGCAAAGTCCGAGCGAGAGATGTCCGCCCAAGGTCGTATGAAGCTAGACCAGCGACAGGCTTCGGACCTTCGCAGCCGGTTGGAGAAGCGAGGAGGCGAAAACACTGCGGGTTCCGCGACCTTCTCGGCCCGAGTCGGCGGCAGGGTTCCCGAGGGTGTTCGGCTCTCAGAGGCGCCGAGCGATATCGTCGAGGTATATCCGCAATTTCGCGGTTATGACTATGTCGTCGAGGGCGACGAGATCATCTTCGTCAATCCGCGTACTCGGGAAGTCGTCGAAATCGTCGGCAGCCCAGAACACCGGGCCGTGGCAGAGTCTCGCCACGAGCGCTTGCGCCTTAGCCGCGAACAGAATGAACTCATTCGTCGGAACGTTCATATCGATCCCTCGATGAGGGTCGAATTTGACGAAGGTCGGGAAGAGCGAGTGCCTGGCACACTCGCCTTGCTGCCATTGCCGGGCCCGGTGGTGGCGGAGATTCCCGATGCGAGAGACTATCAATATTTCGTCGACCAAAACGATCATATCGTTATCGTTGATCCGGTAACCCATGAGGTCGTCGACGTTGTCGATTAAGCAACCGCTTGGAGTTTAGCGCGCGATGGCCATGTTCGATTCGAACATGGCCATCGGCTCGTCTGATGCATTCAAAAATCTGATGCGCCACAGGGCCGGCCGACCCAATCGCAAGGTCCAGAGCTGCTGTTCGCAGCTAAGGTTCCTCGCGCGCATGACCCCGATCCAGCGAATATTTTGCTCGGCGTCGCTCGAAACTTTTCATGCCCAACGATGTTTGTCGTCCAAGACGGTGGATTTCTCAAGGTTTGCGAACGCGGCGCCGCGATGACGAGAGGCTGATGCGCTAGAGCGCCGGATTCTCAGATTGAATCGCGAGGGATTCCGGTGAGGGGTATTTTGTGATTCACTTCCATTAGGAGGTGATTTGCGATGCCGAGGCCCTATTCGCTTGATCTGCGTGAGCGGGTTGTGCGC
>Ga0206856_10055_pt1 | contig 38034 bp, 37 predicted proteins | sample Alteio_BWOrgCont_48_FD_152630 | JGI IMG/M metagenome (GOLD analysis project Ga0206856, IMG submission 152630) | Enriched cells from forest soil in Barre Woods Harvard Forest LTER site, Petersham, Massachusetts, United States -... | ecosystem: Environmental > Terrestrial > Soil > Temperate forest >...
GTGATTGAAGAAGCACCTGCTGCACCAACGCCTTCTTTAATGCCGAAAGAAGATTTTATGCCTACCCAGATAAACAAGCTGGAAGGGCCTACTATTATTGGCAAAATAGATCTTCCTAAACCTGTTGCATCCTCAGCCGGACCTAAGGATTCAGGCCCAAAGAAGAGGAAAAGAATATTTAAGAAGGAATATAGCAGAGAAGATGTAAAAACTCCTACTTCTCAAAATACCGGAACTTCTGCGCCCAGAAGACCCGGAAGCAGACCGCCTGAAAAGCGTGCAGAGCTTACAGATGAAGAAATACAGGCACAGATAAAAGAAACGCTGGCACGGCTAAGCGGACAAGGTGGCAAATCTAAGGCTGCCAAGTACCGTCGTGAAAAGCGCCAGATGATCAATGAGAAACTTCAGCAGGAAGCGGAAAAAATAGAAGAAGAAAAGAAAACACTGAGGGTAACAGAATTCGTATCTGCAAGTGAATTAGCAAAGATGATGGACATCTCCATACAAGATGTTATTTCAACTTGCATGAACCTTGGATTGTTCGTATCCATCAACCAAAGACTGGATGCTGAAACCATCACCATTGTTGCAGAAGAATTCGGGCATAAGGTTGAATTTGTAAGTGTGGATGTTCAGGAAGCTATAAAAGTAGAAGAAGATAAGCCAGAGGAACTTTTGGCACGTTCGCCTATTGTTACGGTAATGGGGCACGTGGATCATGGTAAAACATCTTTGCTGGATTATATACGTAAAACCAACGTTATTGCAGGTGAAGCAGGGGGTATAACCCAGCACATAGGTGCGTATAATGTTACGCTTGAAAACCATAAAAAAATAACGTTCCTTGATACCCCGGGTCACGAAGCATTTACTGCCATGCGTGCCCGCGGTGCGCAAGCGACCGACGTAGCTATTATAGTAGTAGCGGCTGATGATGGTGTAATGCCGCAAACTACAGAAGCCATAAACCATGCCCAAGCAGCTGGTGTGCCTATGGTATTTGCGATCAATAAAATAGATAAGCCCGGTGCAAACTCCAACAAAATTAAGGAGACTCTCGCTGGTATGAATATTCTTGTAGAAGACTGGGGTGGCAAATTCCAATGCCAGGAAATATCTGCCAAAAAAGGAACTGGCATAACTGAACTGTTAGAAAAAGTATTGCTGGAAGCTGAATTACTCGAACTGAAGGCTAATCCGAACAGAAAAGCCAATGGCATTGTAATAGAATCAGCACTGGATAAAGGTAAAGGTTATGTTGCCACAATTCTTGTAGAAGGTGGCACTTTGCACGTGGGAGATGTTCTTGTAGCAGGATGCTTTAGTGGTAAGGTAAAAGCCATGCATAACGAACGTAATATGCCTATAGAAGAAGCTCCTCCTGCTATGCCGGCACTTATACTCGGCCTGGATGGAGCGCCACAGGCAGGTGATCAGTTTCACGTAGTAGACAGCGAAAGTGAAGCCCGAGAAATAGCAACCAAGCGTTCACAATTGCAACGCGAACAAGGTTTGAAGACCAAGAAACATATTACGCTGGATGAAATCGGAAGACGTTTGGCAATAGGTGACTTTAAAGAACTTAACGTTATCGTTAAAGGTGACTTTGACGGATCTATTGAAGCACTATCGGATTCTCTTCTTAAGTTATCTAGTCCTAAAATAGCTGTGAATATTATTTTAAAAGGCGTAGGTGCAATAACAGAATCTGATGTATTGCTGGCATCCGCCTCTAACGCTATTATTATCGGCTTCCAGGTACGACCATCTTTAAGTGCACGCAGAATAGCTGAACAGGAACAAATTGACATACGCCTATACTCTATCATATACGATGCCATCAACGAGATCAAGGCTGCGATGGAAGGTATGCTTAGCCCCGAAGTACAGGAAAAGATCACTTGTAATATTGAGGTGCGCGAGGTATTTAACGTCTCTAAGGTAGGTAACATTGCAGGTTGCATGGTGTTGAGTGGTAAAGTAACCCGCAATACCAAAGTACGTGTAATACGCGATGGCATTGTTATTCACACAGGAGACCTGGGATCTTTGAAGCGCTTTAAAGACGATGTAAAAGAAGTACCATCGAGTTATGAGTGTGGCTTGAACATCAATAACTTTAACGATATTAAGGTTGGAGATATTATTGAGGGTTACGAGCAGGTAGAAGTAAAAGCGAAACTTTAATAGTAAGTCATTATTAGTAAGTCGTAAGTAATGACTGTTCCCAATTTGACTGAAAGATATCTATCTGTTCGCAACAGTATACCTTCGCATGTGGTTCTGGTTGCGGTATCCAAGTTCCATCCCGTAGAGGCTATTCAGCAGGTTTATGATGCAGGCCAGCGCATATTTGGGGAGAACCGTGTACAGGAGATGATGGAAAAGCAACCCCTATTACCTAAGGATATAGAATGGCATTTGATCGGTACCCTGCAAAGCAATAAGGTAAAATACATAGCTCCCTTTGTTTCTCTTATTCATTCTGTGGATAGTGTAAAGCTACTTGCGGAGATAGACAAGCAAGCAAAGAAAAATAACCGGGTTATAGATTGCTTATTGGAAGTTTACATTGCGAAAGAAGACAGTAAACATGGCTTTAACTTGCAGGAGGCAGACACTTTTTTAAGCACATATACGCCTATGTCTAATACACATATTGCAGGCCTAATGGGCATGGCTACAAACACAAGTGAGACAGAACAAGTAAGAAATGAATTCAGAAGTCTCGCCTCCCTTTACAAAAAGCATCAGCAGACTTTAGGATTTAAATACCTCTCTATGGGTATGAGCAATGACTATAAAATTGCCATTGAAGAAGGCAGCAATATGGTCAGAATTGGAAGTTCTATCTTTAAGGCATGAAAATACTCATCCAAACTCTCTCTACCAGCAGAGAGGGAAGGAATATTTAAATATTAGTACACGAACCGTTTGAAACATTAATATTTCCTCCACCGGGGCTAGGGCTGGTTTCGTTAGCAATAAAATAAAAAGTTCCGTTAAACTTTAACCCGTTAGTAGTAAGTGTTATTTGCCCGGTGTTTACAGGATCGGTGCTATAATTGGAGCCAAGCGCATCAGCAACAGTGGCATAATAACCTGTAGAAGGATCCGCCAATGTAAATATTGACGAACTTATAGTTTTTAAGTATATGGTTAGGGTATACCTGCTACTGGTACCTTGAACAACAGTGAGACCGTTAGAACTTGTTAAAATAGTAGTAAAGGTAATATTGCTACCGTTAATGGTCGCGGCCATTGTTGGGCTGGCTCCTCCTTGATCCGATTTGTTGCAGCCCCCAGCGACTAAACATATTAGTGCTACTGCATAGAAATATATTCTATTAAAAAATCTCATCTCTTTGTTTTGCGTCATACAAAGTTAATGAATTGGGGAATCATATCAGTAGGCTCTGTTGAAAGTAATTTATGTAAAGGCGTATCTCTCGTTGACGTGATAAATAATTAGCATGCAATTATTATGTAAAACTTATTGCTCACTCTAATTTAGGCCGTAAACATTTGGTTATGAGCCTATTTGCATTTTGTTATTGTAAATCCTTGTATTTAACAATGGAGGCCTTGCCAATAAAGGGGTGTAAGGGGTAGTGTATTGTATTTTCTATTGTTAATTTTAGAGTGAGAAATGCGTCAATAAAACATAGGAAACTGATGCGACTTTCCAACGATTCATGAAGCTATCGGGAGAGAGTGATAATAGGGCTAAAAAGCTTCTTGCGGAGTTGCTGCTTATTGTCTTCTATATTCTTGTAGAAAGCTTATCTTTGCAACCTAAATTATTAAAGATGTCTAAAAAGACAGATTTTTTTTACACGGAGGTTAAAGACCTTCATTTCGAAAGACCGATTGAAATAATAAAGGAACACCCGGAGATCAAGAATCTTATGGGTAAAAATCCAGCTACCTTTCTCATTGTAATTTTAGCTGTTGGCTTGCAAATAGGTGCCATGTGGTTTATGCATGATAAGCCATGGTGGTCCATTTTTGTTGCAGCCTGGTTATTTGGTGCCTTTGTTGACCATACCCTATTTGTTTTGATACACGAATCCGCTCATAATCTTTTGTTTAAACAAAAACAAAACAACTTGTTAGCCGGTATATTAGCTAATTCTGTCATGTTCTTTCCAAGCGCAGTTTCTTTTTCCAGGTATCACTTAAAACATCATGCTAACCAGGGCATACCTGAGTTAGACGGAGATCTTCCATCAGAATGGGAAGGCAAAGTATTCAATAACAGTACTATTGGCAAAGCTCTTTGGTTGCTGTTCTATCCTATCATCCAGGTGGCTCGTGTACCGCGCATGAAAGAGGTTAAGAACTTCGATGGCTGGGTAGCCCTGAATTGGGTAATGGTTTTTGGGTTGGATATAGCAGCATTTTATTTCTTAGGCCCTAAGGCTTTTGTATACCTCTGCGCATCTCTATTCTTTTCTATAGGCTTACATCCGCTCGGTGGCCGTTGGGTACAGGAACATTTTCTTACCAGTGATGATGTACAGGAAACCCACAGTTACTATGGCCCATTAAACATTGTTGCCCTTAACGTAGGCCACCATAATGAACATCACGATTTTCCTTCTGTACCCTGGAATAAGCTTCCTAAGGTGCGCAAGGCGGGCGAAAAGTGGTATAACGGTATCGCTTACCATAACTCATGGACATTATTGTGGTTGCGTTTTCTATTCGATCCCAAAATATCGATCTATTCTCGCATGCTTCGTAAAAAGCACGAGAAGAAAAAGAAGGCAGATAATACTACCGCCAAAGCTAAACTTGCTTCTTAAATCTTATCGTTAAGACACGATAATGTCTGAAAAGAAAATAGGTATACTGGGCGCAGGAAGCTGGGCCACCGCGCTGGTAAAGATATTCTCTAACAATGCCAGCCACCTTAACTGGTGGATAAGGAAAAAAGATACCATTGACTACATTAAAAAGTATAAGCGTAATCCCAATTACCTTAGCGATATTGAGATCCCTCTTGATAAAATAACGCTCTATTCAGGCCTTAAAGAAATTCTTGCACATTCAGATATACTTATCGTAGTAGTGCCTTCTGCCTTTATGAGTGAGGCTTTTGCTGGGCTTAAGAAAGAAGACTTTAAAGGCAAAAAAGTTTTTTCTGCTGTAAAAGGTACATTGCCTGATAAAAAGTTGATGGTAACACAGTATTTCCATCAGCATTTTGATGTGCCTGTTTCTTCCATGGGAATGATAGCGGGTCCTTGCCATGCAGAAGAAGTAGCCATGGAGAAGTTATCTTATTTAACTGTAGGTTCCTCTGATTCAAAGGAAGCACGCTGGTTAGCGAATATGCTCAGTTGCCGTTATATAAAAGCAGGTATATCCAATGACTTGCAAGGAATGGAATACACAGCTGCACTTAAAAATATATATGCCATAGCAAGTGGTATGTGTCACAGTTTAGGCTATGGAGATAACTTCCAGGCAGTACTTGTAGCGAATGCAATACAGGAGATTGAAAGATTTATAGGGCAGGTACATCCTCTCAACAGAGATACAAATAATTCAGCATACCTGGGAGACCTTTTGGTAACAGCATACTCACAGTTTAGCCGTAATCGTACTCTGGGTAGTATGGTGGGTAAAGGCTATTCGGTAAAATATGCCCAATTAGAAATGAATATGGTAGCTGAAGGCTATTATGCCGTTAAGACAATATACAGTATCAACCAAAAGTTCAAGGTAGAAATGCCCATATGCGATGCGGTTTATCGCATTCTTTATGAGAAGATGTCGCCTATGGTAGAGATACGGTTACTGTCCGAGAAGCTTGCCTGATGGAGACTGTATCTGCCTGCCTTATATGCAATTCACAATCCTTAAATCCTTTTTTAGAATGTAAGGATTATACAATAAGCAAGGAACAGTTTAGCATTATGCAATGTGCTTCCTGTGGTTTTAGATTTACGAGCCCCCGGCCAGAAGAAGCCAAAGCAGGCGCCTACTATCAATCGAAAGATGATTTTTCTTATACAAGTAGGGGTTTGATCAATTTTATATGTCAAAGAGTAAGGAAGCTATCTCTGAGAAAAAAACTCGAATGGGTGGTTTCTGCTTCCGGTAAGCAACAAGGTAAACTGCTTGATATGTATTGTGGTACCGGAGAGTTCCTAAATATCTGTAAACAAAATAGATGGACGGTCCAGGGAATAGAGCCTTTGGCACTGGCGCGAGAATTCGCTTCTAAGCAATATGGTTTGGATGTAAAAGATACAGGATTGTGGAGTTCATTTAGCGATAATACTTTCGATGTGGTTACTGCCTGGCATGTTCTTGAACAAGTCTATGATATCGAAGGCACACTAAAGCAGGTAAAAAGAATATTGACATCTAATGGTGTATTTATAATTGCCTTGCCCAATTGCAGTTCTGCCGATGCAGAATTCTATGGTAAGTATTGGGCTGCTTATGATGTGCCCAGGCATATATGGCACTTTACTCCTGCTCACGTAAAAACCTATTTCGAGAAAAATGGTTTTAAGCTTGAGTCTGTTTTACCTATGCCCTATGATGCGTATTATACGTCTATATTAAGCGAAAAGTATAAGGGCGGAAATGTTAATTACGGAAGAGCCATAGTTCATGGGTATTTCTCCAATAGCAATGCAGCAGAAAAGGGAGATACCTATTCGGGCCAGGTGTATATTCTTCGTCCTGTTAAGTAAGGTTCGTATCTTTGTTTTATAATTCCTTATCATGCCACTCACTATAGGTATTACACATTGCGATGAATGGACAAACTACCAGAGATGGTTTAAAAGTTTTGATCCTTCAATGGTAATAGTTAGGCTCAAAAAAGGTGTTATCCTTCCGGAACAAGCTAAGCTTTGTGATGGAATAGTTTTGAGTGGTGGAGAAGACGTAGATCCTTCCTATTATAACAAGTCAGAATATACAGAACAATTTGGGCTTAAAGACATAAACAAAGAAAGGGATGAATACGAATTTGAAATAATTAAAGAAGTGGAAGCTAATGCCATTCCTTTACTGGGGATTTGCAGGGGATTGCAAATTGTGAATGTATTTCATAAAGGTACGCTTATTGCTGATTTGCCAAGCATTGAAAAGAAGTGTCATGCAGAGAAAGACAAGGATGCAAATCATGAAGTTAAACTAGACGTAAACAGCCAGATATTTAAAATAACTGGAGAAGGTAGGGGCATTACTAATTCGCATCATCATCAGTCAGTGGATGGGATAGGTCAAGGACTTATAGCAACCGCTTTTTCCGAGGATGGAGTAATAGAAGGAATTGAAAAGGAAAATACAAATTCGTTTTTCTTATTAGTACAATGGCACCCGGAAAGGATGGATCCCTCGAATCCTTTTTCTGGCAAGCTAAGAGAGGCATTTGTAAAAGCATGCAGTAAACAAACCATAACAGTTTAATTTTGTAAAATATATGCGCACAAAAACACCTAAAGAAAGCTACACCATATCTACCAACATCATATTACCTAACGACACAAATGTGCTTGGTAATTTAATGGGAGGAAGATTATTACATTGGATGGATATAACCTCTGCTATTGCAGCCCACCGCCATTGCCAAAGAGTGGTAGTTACTGCTTCGGTTAACCACGTATCGTTCGACAGACCAATCAAGTTGGGTGACTATGTGACTATAGAAGCTAAAGTATCTCGTGCCTTCACTACCTCAATGGAAGTATTTATAGAGGTTTCTGTGGAGAATAATGTAACGGGAGAAAAGGTGAAGTCTAATGATGCCACTTATGTTTTTGTAGCAGTAGATCAATTAGGCAGGCCCATTGAAATACCACAGATAATCCCAGAGACAGATTTAGAAAAGGTGCGCTATGAAAACGCTCTTAAGAGGAAACAGTTAAGTTTATTGCTGTCTGGCAAGCTTAAGCCCGGAGATGCACCTGAACTAAAAGAACTATTTTTAGGTAAGGAAAAATAACATGGCATTAAAGATATACACCAAAACAGGCGACAAAGGGCAAACCTCTTTGCTAGGCGGAACTCGTGTTCCCAAGAATCATATACGTATTGAGGCATATGGCACAGTTGATGAATTCAATTCCTGGATAGGTTTGCTACGCGACAGCATAACTGACGAGCACATTAAGGCAATACTGATAGATACACAGGATAGGCTATTCACCATTGGTTCCTCACTTGCATCCGATCCTGTTAAATCTAAAGTGAAGATACCTCACCTTAGAGAAGAAGATATAAGTCTGCTCGAAAAGGAAATTGATGCAATGGATTCTGTATTGCCTGAAATGAAATCATTTGTATTACCCGGTGGACATGAAACTGTTTCCCGCTGCCATATAGCACGCTGCGTATGTCGTAGGGCTGAAAGAAGGATCATACACCTTGCAGAAAATGAACAAGTGGATGAGATCATCATACGTTACTTTAATCGTCTCTCTGATTACTTATTTATGCTTTCACGCAAATTAGCTCAAGATTTAAAAGCAAATGAGGTTCCCTGGAAACCTAGAATGTAAAAAGCAAATATCTATGAGGCATTATTTTATGATCCCTGCAATTGCATTCTTTTCAATTTGCTGCTCTACCGTTTATGGTCAGGATAATGCAAAGCAAGATCCTATTGACAAGGCGCTGCAAGCATGCCTCGATTCGTCGCAAAACGCGACCACGGTTGGAATGGAGGATTGTGAAGTAAGAGCAAGAGATGCTTGGGATAAGGAATTGAATAAGTATTATAAATTATTGATGGGAGTTTTATCTGCAGATGAAAAAGAAAAACTCAAAACATCTCAAATAAGCTGGCTTACTTTTCGTGATAATGAAAAGGCCTTTTCAGTTGCTATGTATAACAATATGCAAGGTACCATGTGGATACCGGCAAGTATAAGTGCTCAGGTTGAAATTATTAAACAAAGGACCCTATTGCTAAAAGCCTACTACGCAGACAAGCAGCAACGATAATCGTTACATATCCCGCTTTGCAATTAGCAGATATGTTCCTATTGCAAAAACGCAAGAATAGATAAGTGCAAACATAAAGTGTATACCCAAGGGGGATTCTCTTACAGCCAAACCTACCAACTTAAAAGCTGGGTTTTGTATAAGTTCTGAGATCGTATGGAAAGGCAGGTAATCAGATATGTAAGAAGGCAATTTAAACCCTACCAAGGGCTCTGCTATTTTGCTGTATAGAATATACAATCCAATAGCAAGTCCTGATTTCTTTACCAATGTACCTATAAACAGAGCAAAGCACAAGTAAGCAATTGCCTGCACAAAATAGGCCAATACAAAATCTATTTGGGCAAATATCATAGAGGAATCCATATTGGGGGTTTGCGAAAGACCATTGATAAGGCCTATTATGAGAACAAATAAAGTAGCTACAACTGCAATACCAAGTATTAAAAAAAGTTTTGCAGTGAGAAAATCCATTTTGCTAAGACCGTCTATTATATTTTGCCTGCCAGTGCGAAATGTGAATTCATTGGTAATTAAAATAATAACTAATACTCCCAAAAGCAAATTAAAATAGCCTGCTATGTATGTTACGGTATGCCATATGTCTGGGAACGTATAAAAGGATTGTAGTTTGAACATAGCCAGGACGCCCTCAAAATGCAGCTGATGCAAAGCGAAAACTATAAAGAATAATAACAAAGCATAAATACCCAGCAGTATCCAAAAGGTAGGATAGGGGAGTATTTTCTTTAATTCTATAGATATTAGTTTTTTCATCACTTATGCCTTGGTTAGTTCGAGGAATCTGGCTTCTAGGGACTTCTTGCGAAGTTGTAAATGAGAAATTACCAAGCCCTGTTTATAGAAATATTCATTTAATTCTGCAGCTGTTATGGGTTTTATAGTGGATATTTCTAAACGGCCATTACTATTTTTTCTTACTGCTTTAATATTTGGATACGACTTTGCTACTGCTTCTAGTTTGTCAAAATTATCAGCGCCCACTTCTATAATATCCTCTCCTGACAATACTTCTGCTACACTGCCTGCCGCAAGCAGTTTGCCTTTCTGAATTACAGCGACGTGAGTACAAACTTTCTCTACCTCATCCAACAAATGGCTGGCAAGAATAATAGTTTTGCCCTCTTTAGCTATTGTAATTATCAGTTCTCTTATTTCAGCTATCCCCTGTGGATCAAGACCGTTGGTTGGTTCATCAAGCACAAGCACTTCTGGATTGCCAAGCAAGGCAGAAGCTATAGAAAGTCTTTGTTTCATTCCAAGAGAAAAGGCAGAGAATTTTGAGTCTTTCCTTGAAGAAAGATTTACAGTTTCCAGTACTTTATCTATATAGTCGTGGCTCACACCTTTGATATCAGCGGCGATCTTCAAATTATTATAGGCACTGAGATAATGGTAAAAGTTAGGCGTTTCAAGCATAGCGCCAATACGCTTTCTGTGGTCATCGCCTGTCTCTCCATTGAACCACGAATAGGTTCCAGCATTGGAATTTATAACACCCAATACAATACCGAGAGTAGTCGTTTTGCCGCTTCCATTAGGGCCAAGAATACCGTAAATGCATCCATTCTCAATGGATAAGTTTAGATTAGACAGGGCTTTTAAAGGGCCGTAATGTTTACTTAAATTCTCAACTCTTAGTATCATGGTATATTACAAGATCAATATCTATTAACAAATATATGCATCTTTGGTTCCGAATAACATGGTCTAATTACCCTTTATATTTGCCCTATGCGTATTGCAATTCTAGATCTTGGCACTAATACATTTAATCTTCTTATAGCAGAAGAGGGAAGACATAAAAAGCCTGTTTTTATTTATAAAAGGGAGCTTCCGGTTGAAATTGGCAAGGGTGGAATCCACAAAGGGTATATAACCGCTGAAGCTATAGAAAGAGCAATAGCGGCTTTACATACTCATCGTAAAACTATTACAGAGTATAATGTAGATAACTATTACGCTTTTGCTACTTCAGCAGTCCGCGATGCTGCGAATGGTAAAGAGTTTGCGGAAAGAATAAGAGTTGAAACAGGAATAGAAATTAAAATAGTTACGGGGGAAGAAGAGGCACAATGGATATATGAGGGGGTGAAATATGCATCGGTACTAGGTGAGAATGCCTCTGTCATAATGGATATCGGTGGTGGCAGCACCGAGTTTATTATTGCGAATCAAGATATAATATTTTGGAAAAGAAGTTACCCACTGGGAGTAACAAGACTATACGAAATGTTCTTTCCTTCCGATCCAATGAGCAAAGAGAAACAAGAACAGGTAGAAAAGTACATTACCGATATGCTTGCAGACATGTTTGAAGCGGCAGATATATATAAGCCACTTGAATTGATAGGTTCTTCGGGATCTTTCGATAGTTTTGCCCAAATAATAATAAGTCGTGCGGGAGGCAATTACGAGCCCCAAAATGGTTTTGATTTTCCGATGGATGAGTTCAATAAGCTATATGATGATCTGCTAATTTCCACGTTGGAGCAAAGACTTAAAATGAATGGGTTAATTCAAATGCGGGCGCCAATGTTCGTCTACTCCGCAATTCTTGCCAAGCTGGTTCTTGAAAGACTTTCTATAAAAAGAATGAAGCTATCGCACTTTGCCCTAAAAGAGGGTATTGCCGGATATCTGCTTACCCATGAAAAAATAAAACCTAGAGAGTAGAGTTAAGTAATTTGCCGGAAGTAAGGAGCTTTTGAAGATGCTTTTCTTTAAGTGCCTTTTTCATAAGCTCAATATGACCCATATGGTGGCAATCGCTACCCAGAAGACTTATAAGATTATTATCTATCAGCCACTGTGCAGCCTTTTTAGTTTCATTAGAATAATGACCGGTGAGAGAGTTGATATTCATTTGAAGTAGGATACCTCTGCCCGCTAGTTCTTCATATTTTGCATAATCGCGTTGCCAAAAACCGTAACGTTCCACGTGTGCGAGGACAGGTCTGTACCCTTGAGTTTGCATGTCAAATACTGCCTGGTACATGTTATCAGGAGGATTGATAAAAGCGAGTTCAAATAGCAAGTAGTTTTTTCCAAAGGTGAGGATATTCTTTTCTTTGATCTTTTTCTCAAGTTCAAAGTCGAAATAATATTCTGCTGCTGCTTCTATCTTTATTTTTAATCTTGACTTTAATAGTGCTTCCCTTACTTTCTCCAACCCTGATAATATTATTTCAGGTGTATTTTTATAACCATCACTCATAATGTGTGGAGTGGTTATTACCTTCTGATAACCGAATGATTCCATAGCGGCAAGTAACTCGAGTGAATTCTCTATGCTTTTAGAGCCATCATCAATACCGGGTATGAAATGAGAATGTACATCTGTTTTTAGAACAGAGAGATCCGCAGGAATAACATCGTCTTTTATAAGTCCGAAAAATGCCATAATTCAGTTTATGAGGAGAGCATTCTACCAATTCGTATCAGGTCCTCATTTACGTCCACCTTATGTTTTCGCGCCTGTGAAAAAGGTGTATATGCAATATGATTATGTATCAGTCCTACCGATTCGTTCTTTCTTCCTTCTATAAGCCCCTCGGTAGCTGCAACACCTAAACGGCTTGCCAATACCCTATCGAAGCAACTGGGACTACCACCACGCTGCATATGGCCAATTATTGTTACACGGGTATCGTAATGGTCGAACTTTTCTTTCACCTTTCTCGCGACTTCAATGGCTCCGCCTTCTTTTTCACCTTCTGCCACAATAATAATTACAGACGACTTATGTCTTTTCCAGCCTTCTTCTAAGTGCTTTATAAGTTCTTGTATATCTGTAGCTGTTTCCGGAATTAGTATTTCTTCTGCACCAGCACCTACACCGCCATTAAGTGCTATATAACCTGCATCCCGTCCCATTACCTCAATAAAAAACAAACGGTTATGCGATGCTGCCGTATCTCTTATTTTATCTACTGCGTCAATAACTGTGTTCAATGCGGTATCGTAACCAATAGTATAATCTGTGCCAAATAGATCATTATCTATAGTACCCGGCGCACCCATACACGGAATGCCTGATGCTTCGCAAAATGCTTCAGCACCTTTAAATGTCCCATCTCCCCCTATCATAACAAAGCCTTCTATTCCAGCTTCGTTTGCCTTTTTCGTGGCTTCCAGTAAACCTTCTTTGGTTTTGAAACGCTCGCTGCGTGATGTTTTAAGAATTGTTCCACCACGTTGTATAATGTTACTTACGGAGTGAGAGTCCATATTCATAAAATCCCCATCCATCAAACCTTCGTAACCTCTTCTTACTCCTATCACTTCCAGTCCGTGATATAAACCTGTACGCACTACTGCCCTTATACAGGCATTCATTCCCGGGGCATCACCACCCGATGTAAGTACAGCTATCCTTTTCATCCTAGAGGCTTTTGAGATACTTTATAATTCTTTTTAAACCAATTCCAGGTAGTTTCAATACCTTTTGTAAAGTCTACTTCAGGAGTATATCCAAAAAACTCATTTGCTTTTTCAACAGAGGCATTAGAATCTTTCACATCTCCTTTTCTCGCAGGTTGATATGATGCCTTAATAGTACTATTCGCTAATTCAGCAAGTATCTTATATAAACTATTCACAGTGGTTCTTCCACCTGCAGCAATGTTAAAGGCCTGACCATTTACTTTGTCATCAGCAAAAAGTGCTTTTATATTGGCTTGTATCACATTTTCAATAAAAGTGAAATCTCTTGTCTGGTTACCATCGCCATAAATAACAGGAGATATTCCTTCCATTAGCGCAGTTATAAATAAAGGTATGGCAGCAGCATATGGACCATTTGGATTTTGGCGTGGACCGAAGATATTAAAGTAACGAAGCCCTACAAGGCTCATATTATAATTGCGTGTGAATACAGAAGCATACAATTCATTGCTCAATTTAGAAACTGCGTATGGTGATAAAGGTCCTACCTGGTCTGTTTCTCTTTTAGGCAAAGACTTACTATCGCCATATACCGATGAAGAGCTGGCATACACAAGGCGTTTTATGCCAGTAGTCTTAGCTGCCATTAAAACGTTAAGAAAGCCGGACACATTCACCTCATGAGTAGCAACAGGGTTAGCTACAGAACGAGGAACAGAGCATAAAGCTGCCTGGTGCAATACATAATCTGCCTGCTTGAATACTTTTTCGCAAACAACCGAATCGCAGATGCTGCCTTGCACAAATTCAAGATTGGTTTGCTTTTCAAGCGCCGTAAGGTTGTCTAAACTTCCTGTTGAAAGGTCATCCAGTACAAATACTTTTTTAGCCCCATTAGATACCAAATATTCTGTTAGATGAGAGCCTATAAAGCCAGCACCTCCTGTAACCACAAAAGAATAATCGCTTAGATTAACAGAATGAAAAAGCTTATTGGCCACCTCTCTTAATGATTTTGCATAATATAATTCCCGTGCCAGCTTAAGGATAGTGGTATCATCCAGCCTTTTTCAAATTCGTTCTTATTTTGCACCAGGTTATTGAATACTTTGGTTTCAGAATTTACTTTGTCTTTTTCAAAAAGCCCTTCAAGTTCCTTTAGCTTGCATGACTGTATTTTTCCTTCGGAATCGATATAGGCCATTATATTCCTGTCCAGCAAAATAAGATTGTATTTGGTCTCAAGCTCCTTTATAAAACGCACAGATGCATCAACTGCTCTTCCGCACATTCTATCCCCTTCTTCATCCACAAAGAATACAATAAAACGATTGTGAAGGAGTTTAAAATGGGCCTTAAGTAGGCTGCCATGGCTTAACCATCCATTTACAAAACCGGTAAGTTCCGTAGAAATATCCCTTTGTTCAACTTCAGATAATTCCTTATCCGACTGGAAAACCCATGCTTTCGATTCTCCCGCTAAATCTTCATAATTTGTCATTCCTTCTCTTGCTAAAAACTATACGAATATAGGCATTATTTCAACACGTATTTGGCTATGGTTCCCTTATCAATGCACTCAGCCAGTAAAAATTTTACAGGCTTTTTAAGGTCAGGGTGAATATAATCTGCTGCTATTTCATTTAAGGGTTCAAGTACAAACCTTCTATAAGCAATCTGTGGATGAGGAATGACCAAGGATTCGAAATGCAGGATATCTCTATTATAAAAAAGAATGTCAATATCTATTATTCTACTTTCATATCCTTCCTTCTTTTCCCGGGTTCTGCCCATAGAAATCTCTATGTTTATAAGAATGTTCATCAAATCGAAGGCACTTAAAAAGGTTTCCAGTAAAATAACCTGGTTGAGGAAGAGCTTGGCATCTTCCATTTTCCAGGGTTGGGTCTCATATATTGAGGAGGTTAGAAGGATCTTTCCTGCCTTTTCTTGAAGTAGTTCTTTGGCATTTCCCAGGCGATTTTCCCTGTCGCCAAGGTTACTACCCAGCCCGAGGTAAACATTATTCATAATACAAAGGTGTACAAAAAACCTTTTTAGTAATATTGCACATATTAATATTTATACCATGAGAAATTTTTTCGCTTCCCTATTTGGTGCCCTTGTAGGTATCTTCCTTGCCTTTTTTCTCGTGGTTATTATCCTCATTGGAATAGCTACCCGCGCGGTTCATTCTCTTAAAGAGGGAAAAACACCTGCTTTGAAATCTGCTTCCATTCTTGAAATAAAGCTCAATCATTCGATCTCTGAGCGAACAACGGAAAAACCCTTTCATTTTAAGTTCGACGATGAGGAAGAAAAGACGCATGCTGAATCAGTCGGACTTAATGATATATTGGCAGACATACGTTATGCAACGAACGACAATAACATAAAAGGGATATTCCTTAACCTTACGGATATACCGGCCGGCATTGCAACGCTTGAGGCTATTCGCAATGAACTCCAAAAATTTAAAGCATCGGGTAAGTTCATTATCGCTTATGGTGTGGCATACACGCAAAAGTCATATTATATAGCCTCGGTAGCAGATAAAGTATATATATACCCTGAAGGTGAATTATTCTGGAAGGGCCTGAGTACAGAGGTGATGTTCTATAAGAAAGCTTTGGATAAGCTAGGAGTGCAAATACAAGTGTTCCGTCACGGCAGATATAAAAGCTTTGTAGAGCCTTTCATTCTTGACAAAATGAGCGCAGATAACAGGCTACAGACTAAAATGTTCCTCTCATCCATTTGGTCAGATCTGCTAGGGGATATAAGTGCATCCCGCCATATTAAGATTGACAACCTGAATCACATGGCTGATAGTATGACCATCAGATCGGCGAGACAGGCTGCTAAATATATGATGGTTGATACCTTGCTTTTTGGAGATCAGGTACTCGATAAACTCAGGACCAAAATGGGACTTTCCGCTAATCAAGACATACCATTTATTGGCTTGGATGACTATCGTGAAACCTTTGAGGCCCATGAAGGACACGGTTCTAAAATTGCAGTAGTCTATGCCACGGGTGATATAATTGACGGAACAGGTGATGACGGCGAGATAGGCTCTTTAAGATTTTCTCGTGTTTTACGCGAAGCCCGTGAAGACGATAATGTTAAAGCAATAGTATTACGTGTTAATTCCCCTGGTGGTAGCGCTTTTGCATCAGAAATAATTTGGAGAGAAGTTGAACTTGCGAAAAAAGTTAAACCTGTAATCGTTTCTATGGGAGATTATGCGGCATCGGGAGGATATGAAATATCTTGTGCAGCTAACGAAATAATAGCAGAGCCTACTACCATTACTGGTTCTATTGGTGTATTCGGATTACTGCCCAATATGCAAGGATTACTTAACGATAAATTAGGAATAACCATTGACACGGTAAGTACTAATACACATGCTGCTGCAGGTTCAATATTCTATCCCCTTTCTTCGGCTGAGGCGATGGTGCTTCAGGCAGGTGTTGAAGACTTTTACCATAATTTTATTTCGCGTGTGGCAGATGGGAGGAAACTTACCATTGCCCAGGTAGATAGCATTGCCCAGGGAAGGGTATGGACTGGTAGACAAGCTTTAAAGATAGGTTTGGTAGATACACTTGGAGATATAAATCTCGCTTTGAAAATAGCTGCTGAAAAAGCCCACCTTACAAATTATAGTCTGCAAGAATTGCCTTCTCTTTTCAATCCTTTTCATAAATTATTGAGTCGTTTCTCAGATGATGAAGAAACAAAGCTCATTAAGGAAGAATTGGGTAATATCTATGGGCCATTCCAGGAAATATCGAATGTGGTTAAGACCAAAGATATTCAAGCCAGATTACCTTACAATTATAATATTGAATAACCAAAACTCTAAACACAATAAACTATGCAAGCATTAGTAGGAATAGTAATGGGAAGCGCATCAGACCTTCCTTTGATGAAAGAAGCAGCAGCAGTATTAGAAAGCTTTGAAATACCTTTTGAAATAAATGTGTATTCTGCGCATCGCACACCTGACAAGACCTTAGAATATGCTGCCAATGCAGCTAAAAGAGGATTAAAGGTAATGATAGCCGGTGCAGGAGGTGCCGCTCACCTTCCGGGTGTGGTTGCGGCACTTACTCCATTGCCTGTTATAGGTGTCCCCGTTAAATCATCCAATTCTTTGGATGGATGGGATTCTGTACTTTCTATCTTGCAAATGCCAGGTGGTGTACCCGTTGCTACTGTTGCCCTTAACGGAGCACAGAATGCAGGTATCCTGGCTGCACAAATAATTGCAACCGGAGATCCTGCCGTTATGAAGAAAATTATTGCTTACAAAGAAAGCCTTAGGGAGAAAATATACAAGTCGGCAGAAGAAGTGAAAAAGCTTGACTTTAAGTTCCAGGTTAAGTAGATATATATAACTCGGGCCTGATTCATCTTTGCTTAGAGGCAGAGCTAAATTAATTGTACCTTTGAGTATAATCTAAAAAGGCATGTACCTTATTCGCCGGCATCTGCCACGTTGGTTTATACTTATAATCGACGTCTTCTTTTGTTTCTGTTCATTGGTGCTTGCTTACCTGCTCAGATTTAACTTTCAAATACCCTTTTCAGAACGCATAACATTTATTTATGTTTTCCCATTTGTACTTGCGCTAAGAGGAATAAGCTTTTATGTATCGGGTATTTATCGCAATATAGTAAGGTATACCAGCTCGCGCGATGTGCAGCAGGTTGTAATAGTTCTTACCATTATAAGCGCCCTGTTCGCAGCCTCTAACGTAATTTTTTACATAACACCCTGGAAGCATTTTATAGTTCCGTATTCTATCATAGTGATAGAATATTTCTCCAGCTCATTCATACTTATATCAACCCGCCTTTTATACAAGACCATGTATTCTAAAATAGATGATGACAACGTTAAAGAAAAGCGTTCTGTTATTATTTACGGAGCTGATTCAGGCGGATTAATAACCAAAGGAGCCATCGAGAGAGATGCTACTAAATACTCCATACTTGCCTTTTTAGACGAGGATAAAAATATGTGGGGTAAGAGATTGGAGGGTGTAACAGTGTATTCTCCTTCCAAGCTCGCTCAATTGCTTAACGATAATGATGTTGCACACCTTATCATTTCAACGCCGGATATCTCTCACGACAGAAAGAACGAACTAATAGAAACCTGTTTAAAGCATAATACCAAGGTGCTTAATGTCCCACCCATAACGCACTGGATCAATGGTGAGCTTAGCTTTAAACAAATAAAAAAAGTAAGCATTGAGGAACTGTTGGAACGAGATACCATTGTATTAGACAAAGATAAGATCAAAACCCAGTTACAAGGCAAAACCATATTAATAACGGGCGCTGCAGGTTCTATTGGCAGTGAGATAGTGCGCCAGGTGATGCCCTATCAGCCAGAGATGCTCATTCTTGTCGACCAGTCTGAATCGGCTCTTTACGATCTTGAACTGGAAATTAAAGAAGCTGCATCTAAACTTTCCTTTAAAGTTTACATAGCAGATATATGCAACAAGGAAAGGATGGAGTCTATTTTTAAGACGCATAAGCCCGGAATGGTATTTCATGCTGCCGCATACAAGCATGTTCCTTTGATGGAAGAAAATCCTACAGAAGCTATTCTTGTTAATGTAAAAGGCACAAAGTATATTGCTGATTTCGCTTTACAGTACGGAGCAGAAAAATTTGTAATGATCTCTACCGATAAGGCTGTTAATCCTACCGGGGTTATGGGCGCATCCAAACGTATAGCCGAGATGTATGTGCAGGCACTTAACAGCCAAAAGAAAACGCGTTATATAACCACTCGCTTTGGAAATGTATTAGGTTCTAATGGTTCTGTAATACCACGCTTTAGGCAACAGATAGAGAAGGGAGGCCCTGTAACCATAACGCATCCGGAGATAACTCGTTTCTTCATGACCATTCCCGAGGCATGTCAACTTGTATTAGAAGCAGGTGCCATGGGCGAAGGAGGCGAGATATATGTTTTCGATATGGGCAAATCAGTTAAAATAATTGATCTGGCTACTAAGATGATACAACTCTCAGGACTTACCCTGGGCAAGGATATACAGATAGTGTATTCTGGCTTGCGTCCAGGTGAAAAGCTTTATGAAGAACTTTTGCATACGGGAGAAAACTCTCTGCCAACGCATCATCCACAAATACTTATTGCTAAAGTAAAAGAGTACGAGTACACAGTAGTATCAGCCTATGTAAATGAGCTTGTAGCTCTTGGGAAGGAACAGAATGAGATGCAAGTGGTGCAAAAGATGAAACAAATTGTACCTGAATTTATCAGCAATAACTCAGTCTACGAACAGTTGGACATAGCCGATAAGAAAGTATCTATTTAGGAACAACGTGCTTAACCGAGATCAGGCTCATATCGTATACTACGGGTGCGCCCGGAGGGATTTTATCCTTGTCCCCAACCAAGCCCTGAGCGAGATAAGATGGAATAATAAATATTCCTTTATCACCTGAATGCATTAGCTGCACTGCTTGGTGTACTCCGCTTTCTATGGCATCTTCACCCACCTTGAAATTCTTAGGCCCCTTTGCTTTAGAGTCGTAACACAGGGTTCCATCAAGCAGGCTTATTTTATAACTCACGGTAGCATAATCGCCCACAATCGGTTGTATACCCTTGCCATGTTCGTATATCATGTAATGCACGCCTGTAGAAAGAGCCTGCATATAGTAGTTATGTTGTTTTATATATTGGGCAATCTCATCTTCTTCCTGCCGCACCAGCATCTGGTGCGATTTAATGAGGCCTTCCTTAACCTCAGCTCTCGTGGGTTCAGGAGGTGGCGGATTATTTTTTTGTTCATCACCGTGGCATGCACTCAGGGCAATGCTTGTCCCTATAAAATACAATAGAAAAGCTTTCATTATGGCTTCAATTCGTCCTTATAAGCGCCTAATACCTGAAGGAATTTAAGTATGGTCTCATCCATAGTAAGATCACTGAAACCACCTGCAGCATTGAGGTGGCCACCCCCGTTAAAATGTGTTCTCGCAAAAAGATTCACATTGAATTTGTCCTTAGAGCGGAAGGAAATTCTTATCCCTTCCCCATCTGTTTTTTCGGTAAAGAGGGCAGAAAATAATACTCCTTTTACAGATAAGGGTTCATTAACCAGGCCTTCGGTATCCCCATCTCTATAGTCGAATTGCTTAAGGTCGCTTTGAGTAAGAGCAATAAAACCTGTAGCATATTCGGGCAGTATTTTCATCTTTTCCAGCAAGGCAAAACCAAATAATTTCAATTTCGACTCCCTATTGTTATCATGGATTAGCTGATGTACCCTGGTAGTTTCTGCTCCATGCTCCATAAGTTCTGCCACTACTTTGTGTGTATGGGCAGAAGTAGACGGGAACCGGAAAGAACCTGTATCAGTCATAATGCCTGCATACAGACAATTGGCAATAGCTTTGTTAATTTTATCCTTACCGCCCATCAGTTCTATAAAGTCGAATATTAGTTCACCGGTTGAGGATGCTTTTACAGAATGCAATGAGATGTCAGCAAAATCTTCAGGCTGTGGATGGTGGTCTATCATCAGCTTAAGGGCCTTTGATTTAGTGACAGCAACACCCAAATCGTTTATACGCTTTAAGGAATTAAAATCAAGGCAAACTATCATTTCAGCAGAACGCACGGCAGTTAATGCAGCAGAGGCCTTTTTGCTAAAATCTATCACTTGCTTATTGCCTTCCATCCAATTTAAAAACTCGGGGTAGGCATCTGGGCTTATCACACTTACCTTATGTTTGAACTTGAGCAGGAAATGGTAAAGCCCCAACGAAGAGCCTACAGCATCACCATCGGGCGATTTATGCATAATGATGGCTATCTTCTTCGGCTTACTAAGGAATTCCTTAAGTTTTACAATATCTTGCTTCGTCACAAATCAAATTGATTAATAAGATACAAAGTTATTAAACTAACAGCAGGCAAAACTCTATATATTTGCGTCCAATTAATAAAAACATATTTATGGCAGGAAACAGGACTTTTACAATGGTAAAACCAGATGCAGTAGCTGACGGCAACATAGGAAACATACTACAAAAGATACAACAGGCTGGCTTTAAGATAATTGCCCTTAAGCTTACTAAGCTTACTACCGAAACAGCGGGCGCTTTTTACGAAGTACATAAGGCACGTCCTTTTTACGGAGAACTGGTTAGTTATATGTCCTCCGGCCCCATTGTTGCTGCCATACTCGAAAAGACAAATGCAGTAGAAGATTTTCGTAAACTAATTGGCGCTACTGATCCGGCCAAGGCTGAAGCAGGCACTATTCGTAAGCTTTATGCAAAGTCTATTTCTGCTAACGCAGTCCATGGTTCTGATAGTGACGAGAATGCAGCGATAGAGGGTAATTTCTTCTTTTCTTCCCTCGAAAGAGCTTAGTTTTCCTCGCCAAGTAGAGGGGTAGGGTGAGGTAATTTCATTCCTCCTATCTTTGATTCATGCGAATCAAGCTTTTATATATTGCAATTATAAGTGCGGTTGTCATAGGGCTTTATGCAAGAGTTGCAGAAAATGACTTTGTAGGGCTGGATGATACTAGCCTGGTAGTCGGCAATTATTCTTTTCTAAAAGATTTTTCAAATGCTCCCAAAGCTTTTGAGCAGGGAGTATTCCAGGCCCAGGGCAAGTTGGATACTGAGAAAACTTATTATCGTCCTGTAATGGTTCTCTCACTTATGCTAGACGCTCATTTTGCACCTAGTGAATCACATATTTCACCTGAGCCATTTTTATGGGCCAATATATTTTACCATTTGCTGGCTTGTATATTGCTATTACTTCTTTTTTATGCTCTTGAAATTAACCCGCTCTCCGCCCTTCTTCTTGCTCTAGTATTTGCTGTTCATCCCATATTGCTTCAAGCCATAGCCTGGGTACCCGGTCGCAACGATTCAATACTAACCATATTTATTCTTGCATCTACGCTGATGCTAATAAAGTTTACCAAGTCTGGAAAGAGCTTGCACGTGCGGTTACACCTTTTGCTATTTGCAATGGCATTATTCACTAAAGAAAATGCTATTGTATTCCCTTTGATTGCATTATTTTATTTGTATAAAGTGAACAAAGTGTCCGTGCCCCGCAAAAATTATTTAGCCCTCATTATAGCATACTGTATCGTTGCTTTTTTATGGTTTTATATTCGTCATCAGGCTATTGCAGGCGGCGGCGCAATGATATTCCATGAGGCGATAAAGAACTTACTTGTTAATGCCCCAATGTTCTTCCAGTATTTAGGTAAGTCAGTAATACCAATTGGATTATCTGTAATGTCCACTGTAAGTGATACAAATTACATTATTGGTATTGTAGCAATAACACTAATAGTAGTTGGTATAGTGTTGAGCAAGCAAAAGAATTGGACCATTATAATATTCGGACTTATATGGTTCTTTCTTTTTCTCACTCCTTCATTTCTCACTTTATTCAGCGGATTAGAGCACAGAGATTACTTGCCCATTATAGGTTTATTAATTGTGGTTTCTCAGTTTGATATTATAAAGAATCTGCAGTTCAAACTTGCTCCAATATTAAATGGTATAACCTTAATAATAACCCTTGGAGTTATACTATTGCTCGCGAGTATAACGTATTCCCGTGAGCATATATTTAAAAACCCTGTTACATTTAATGAAAGTGCCATAAGCACCTCGCCTAACGCAGTCTTGCCCTGTCTTTACCTAGCTAGGTATTACGAAGAAACCAAAGATTACGATAAGGCGATTGATGCATATAGGGAAGCATTAAAAAGAGCTCCTAATAGCTATATGATCCATAATGATATCAGCGGGGATTATATAGCAATGAATAAATATTCTCAGGCAGAGGCTGAAGTAGTAAAAGAACTTGCCTTATATCCCAACAATAAGTTAGCTGTATTTAACCTGGGGCTCATAAACTATACCTATGGAAAAGATTCTGTTGCTTTAGTACTATGGAAACAGTCCATACATATTGATCCTAACTTTATGGATGCGTACAATTTAGTAGCGTCTTATTATTTGCAAAAAGGAGATAGTACTGATGTTATGCCTTATTTGCAATGGTTAAAAACAAATGGTTATCCTTTGCCGCAGCCTATTCGATAATTTCTATCTCTGTGTAACTTTGTATTCTTTGTGAACTCTGTGTTAAAATGTTTTCTCAACACAGAGAACACGGAGTAAAAAGCCCTGAGTTTCACAGAGCCCAAAACAAGCAGCATCTTTATTTTAAATTCCCCCTAAGGGGAGAGTAAAGGGGGACTTAGGAAATATGACTTTATTTTAACACAAGTTCATCAGCTACCTGAGAACCCACCATGGCATTAAGGTCCTTGATGATCTTACTACGCTGGTACAAAAGCTCTTGTCTTAAGGGAGCTGAATCAACGGTAACCACCAGCTTTTTATTAGAAACATAGATATCAGTAGTATGCCTCGCTATCATGGGTCCAACTGCTTTTTCCCAGGAACGGACAAGTGCATGCTCATCAATTTTTTCATCAAGCCTGTAAAGCTTAAGCATCTCCTTTATAGCATCGCCAAGTTTCTGGTCGTTCTTGTTTCTCATGCAAGATTGGGTTCTACCTGTTGCGGACTGCCCTGGCTTATAGGGAATATTTTATATTCTTTATCTTTCTTTTCAAGCAGCTCTTTCATCCTGTTCTGGTTGGTATCAGTAATGAACACCTGCTCAAACTCAGGCCCGGTTACCATATTGATAAGGTAGCTTACCCTTTCTTCATCCAGCTTATCGAATATATCATCTAGCAGCATGATAGGTGGGGACTGGTAATGCTTTTTCAGAAAGAAGAACTGGGCAAGTTTAAGCGCTATAATAAATGATTTTTGCTGGCCCTGTGATGCAAATTTCTTAAGAGAATATCCCTCCTTAAAAAATAGCCAGTCGTCTTTATGTATGCCAGTGGTAGAGTATAGCACTGCTCTGTCCTTAGATTCTGATTTAGTAAGGAGTGATGCAAAATCATCTTCTAATAATTGCGATGAGTACTTCAACTCTATTGTTTCTCTCGAACCAGATATTTCCGCATAAATGGAATTGAAAAGTGTCGAAAATTCTTTGGTAAAAGCCTCCCGTTTTTTGAAGATATTACTACCCTTTGCTATCATTTGCTCATCCCAGATAGATATTAAGGTCTTGTCCCAACTACGAGATTCGTAAAACTTTTTGAGCATGGCATTCCTTTGTAGAAGCACCTTGTTATACTCTATCAGGTCATCCAGGTAAGCGGAATCTACCTGTGATAATATACTGTCTACAAATTTCCTACGCACTTCGCTTCCCTCAATTACTAATTCTATATCTGTAGGCGATATCATTACAACAGGTAGTAATCCTATATGTTCTGATAGGCGACCATAATCTTTTTTATTCCGTTTGAACTGCTTGCGGTCGTTTCTTTTCTGCGCACAATATATTTCTTCTGTCTTTCCGTCTTTTTGAAATATCCCCTGTATCACGAACATATCTTCATTATGCAATATGTTCTGGTTGTCGAAGGAGTTGAAATAGCTTTTACAAAAGGAAAGGTAATACACCGCATCTAGCAAATTGGTTTTACCTGCCCCGTTATGGCCCACAAAGCAATTAACCCCGGGAGAAAAGCCAAGGCTTAACTCACGGTAATTCTTAAAATTTACAACCGATAAATGTTCTAAATACATAAGCGGAAAATTCCACTTCAAATTTACGTCTAAAAACAGAGAAAACAGAAATTATTTGCCCCAAACCCCTAGAGGGGCTTCCTGACGGGAATTTTAGCCCCACCCCTCTCTATTTATAGAGAGGGGGCAAGGGGGTGAGTATTTTTATTGATTGCCGCCGCTTCTGCTGCCAAGCACAGTAATATAGCCTGTTTTGTCCCACACCTCGCCTGTTGCAGTGGTGGCCCTTAGTACATAATAATATGTGCCGTCAGATACTTTCACACCTGCATTGGTGCGGCCATCCCATGAAATGTTAATTGAACTAGATTCAAATACTTCCTGTCCTTCGCGGGTAAATACCTGGAAATAAAAAATTACTTACACTGCTGCAAGAAATAGTAAGTACGTCGTTAATGCCATCTCCGTTAGGCGTAATTACATTAGGAATATAAAAGCCATCGGGAACAATAATAGTATCCTTGCCATTGGTTCTTTCTGCTAAAATATAATGAGTACGGGCAGAAAGATGAAAAGAAAGTACCGCCACTAAAAATAATCCTAAAAAAAGAGTGATATATTTATTCATTAAGCTAATGAATCTTATGGCTTATAGTATGGATTGCAAAGGTAACAAAATCTACAATAAAAGGCAAAATAATGTTAAGAACAGGTGTTGAAAACAAAGCATTTCTTCTACTGTATTTTGTTATACATTTGCGCCTCATAACCCAAAACCAATGCGAAACACAACAATGGTATTTGCAGGTATTTCCGGGTGCATCGCGGTGATGTTGGGGGCTCTTGGTGCCCATGCTTTAAGTGCTAAAGTTGACGCAGGAGTTCTTAGCCCGAAAAGCCTTCACGCTTTTGAAACAGCGGTACATTACCAGATGTTGCATACCCTTGCCTTAATCGGCATGGCTGCAATCAGGGATAAAATGCCCCTTTATTATAAAACGATAGTAGGTCTATTTGTCGCAGGGATAGTGCTTTTTTCAGGTTCCATATACGGCATGGTGGCTGGAGATATTACCAACATGCCTATGCATTGGTTGGGCCCTGTTACCCCTTTGGGTGGTTTGTGTTTAATTGCCGGATGGTTCACCATTGCATTGGCGGCTATCAGGAGTAAAAAATCTATACAAGAATGAGTTACCAGGAATATAAGAATCGCCTCTCTAAAATAGCCGATATTGCTTATACTATAGCCTTGCAGGGTTGGGACCAGGAGACATATATGCCCGAAAAGGGAGCTGAATTCAGGGCCCAACAAACAGCCACACTTTCCGGTATTGTGCATGGCATGGCAACCAATGCAGAATTAGGCAAGATATTAGAGGAATTAAATAAGAACAGTGGTTCTCTCTCCGAAAAAGAAAAGCGCAATGCATTACGTAGTCTTAAGGACTATAACAAGCAAAAAAAATATACAACTGAGTTTGTAGAACTGCTCAGCAGGACAACATCCGAATGTTTCCAGGCATGGCAAAAGGCAAAAAAGGCAAGCGACTTTAGTATTTATGTGCCTTCACTCACCAAGATGGTTGACCTTAAGAGGAAAGAAGCTGATTTGTTGGGATATGAAGGACATCCATATAATGCCATGCTCGACCAATATGAGCCCGATGCAAAAGTTGCCGACCTTGATATTTTGTTTAAGGATGTGCGTGAACAATTAGTGGCCTTTGTGAAAGATATTGAAGGTGCCAAGCAAAATGAGGATGCCTTTATGTACAAGCACTATCCCAAAGAAAAGCAATGGGAATTTGGTCTTGAGCTCCTTAAACAAATGAACTATGACTTTGAAGCCGGCCGCCAGGATATTTCTATGCATCCGTTCACAACCAGCTTCAGTCCACAAGATGTTAGAGTAACTACTAAGATACTGGAAGACAATCTCAAAAGCATGATATGGTCTTGCATACACGAGGGCGGCCACGGACTATATGAACAAGGTCTGCCTGCCAGTGAATATGGTTTACCCTCTGGAGAAGCAATATCCTTGGGCATTCACGAGTCTCAATCGAGGTTATGGGAAAATAATGTAGGCAGGGGTTTATCATTTTGGAAAGCCAACTATAAAAAGCTTCAATCTTATTATCCTGAGAATTTAAAGGATGTAACTCTGGATCAGTTTTATAAAGGAATGAATCTTGTAAAGCCTTCACTTGTGCGCATAGAAGCTGATGAACTGACATACCATTTTCATATTCTCATTCGTTATGAAATAGAGAAAGCATTAATGGAAGGAAAGATAAAAGTGTCAGAATTATCGGAATATTGGAACGCTCGCTACAAGGAATATCTTGGAGTAAAAGTTACTTCGGATGCAGAAGGCGTATTACAGGATGTGCACTGGTCGCATGGTAGCATAGGCTACTTTCCTACTTATTCTTTAGGAAGTTTTTATGCTGCCCAGTTTTTTAGTAAAGCCAAAGAAGAAGTAAAAGATCTTGAAAAGAAAATAGAAGCAGGTGATCTGCTTCCTTTACTGCAATGGCTTCGTGAGAAGATACACAAGCACGGTAAGTTTTACAGTGCAGAGGAATTATGCAAGACCGTTACAGGCGAAAAGCTCAATTTTAAGTATTTTATGGATTATGCCAAACACAAGTACAGTTCTATATACAACCTCAAACAAGTGATGGTTAAATAACCATCGAGTATTCATCAAAAAACAAGAATCATGAAAAACGTTGGTATTAAAAATGAATCAGCATCATTAACAGGGCTTGGCTTTTCTGCCCCTGATACTATTTTTTGGAATCTTTCCGCAGCTAAACTTATTGAAAAGACTATACAACTCGGACAAGGTGCTTTGTGCGAAACAGGTGCATTAATGGTTGATACAGGGGAATTTACAGGCCGTTCGCCTAAAGATAAGTTCACGGTTAAAGACAATATCACCAAGGATACTGTTTGGTGGGGTGATGTTAACTTCCCTTTTGAACCTGAAAAATTTAAGGCTCTGCGTAATAAGATGGTGAAATATGCCAATGGGAAAACACTTTATGTGCATGATGCTTTTGTATGTGCAGATCCTGCATATCGCCTTAAAGTACGCGTGATAACCGAAACTCCCTGGGCTAATCTTTTTGCAAATAATCTTTTCTTAAGACCTAATACGGAGGAATTAAAAATATTTACCCCAGACTGGCATATCATTTGTTTGCCAGGTTTTATGGCCAATGCTAAAGAAGATGGGACACGCCAGCATAATTTTACCATGCTCAACTTTACAGAAAAACAAATAATAATTGGTGGTTCTGCATACACGGGTGAGATAAAGAAATCTGTTTTTACATTGCTTAATTATACTCTTCCTACCGATAAAGGAGTACTTTCTATGCATTGTTCTGCTAACGTTGGTAAGGATGGAGATACCGCTATTTTCTTCGGACTTTCAGGCACGGGTAAAACAACTTTATCTGCCGACCCTGCCCGCAGGCTCATTGGTGACGATGAACACGGTTGGTCAGATAAAACCGTATTTAACTTCGAAGGCGGCTGCTATGCTAAATGCGTAAACCTAACTCTGGAAAAAGAACCACAGATATACAATGCCATTCGTTTCGGTTCCTTGCTTGAAAATGTAAATACCCACAAAGGAACAGATAAGGTAGATTACGACGATATTTCTAAAACTGAAAATACCAGGGTAGCATATCCAACCAACTTTATTGAGAACGCGTTAAATCCCTCACTTGGGAGGACTCCTAATAATATTTTCTTTCTTACCTGTGATGCCTATGGTGTGCTTCCTCCTATATCTAAGCTTACTGTGCAACAAGCTATGTACCACTTTATTTCGGGCTATACTGCTAAGGTAGCGGGAACTGAAGTAGGTGTTACTGAACCTCAACTAACTTTTTCGGCTTGTTTTGGTAAGGCATTTTTGCCCTTGCACCCGATTCAGTATGCTGATTTGTTAGGCAAGAAATTACATGAGCAAAAAGATATTAATGTTTGGTTGGTGAATACCGGATGGTCTGGAGGTCCTTATGGAGTGGGCAATAGGATGAAACTGTCGTATACACGTGCTATGATAACCGCCGCCTTGAATGGTTCTCTGGCAAAAGTAAAATTCGAAACATTGCCTGTGTTTGGTTTGCAAATACCAACCACCTGTCCCGATGTTCCAGCTGAAATACTTAACCCAAAGAAGACCTGGAAGAACACTGATGCATACGATGCCAAGTTGAATGACCTGGCAAATGCGTTTGTGAAAAACTTTGAGCAATACGCTAACCGTGCAGGTAAAGACGTTATGGATGCTGCCCCTAAGGCAATGGTGAATGCTTAGCCTGGCAGGGGATTTGAACTGCTTCAGAAACTGGTAATATATGACTAGTTTGCTGTATTTATCGCAGCAAAATAAATCTCATACCAGTCCTGTCTATCTATTTTGATCTTGACTGCAGAGGACGCGTTTTTGATGCGGTCATAATTGTTAGTACCAACTATCGGAAGAGCTCCAAGCTTCAGCAGCCAGGTAATGGCAAGCTGTTCTTCGTTTATATGGTATTTTGCAGCAATTCTCTTAAGGGTACTCCTGATATTAAATGACGCTTCGTGGTTTTGGTCCAGTAAATGCCCACCTGCTAATGGTGACCATGCAAGTGGTCTGCTCGATTGCTGTTTTAGAAAATCTATAGTTCCATCCGTAATAGCTTTAGTGTTTAATAGGTTCAATTGTATATGATTTGTTACGATAGGTATTTTCAATCTCGATTGGAGTAACTGATATTGGCTGGCAGTATAGTTGGCCACACCTACAAACTTTACTAAGCCCTGTTTAACCAGATCAGTAAGGGCTTCAGCAGTCTCATTCACATCAGTTAGCGGATCGGGATGGTGTAATAGAAATATATCAATGTAATCAGTCTGAAGACTTGAAAGAGATTTTTTAACGCTTTTAAAAATATGTTCACGTGAACAATCATAATGTCTTAATCTATTCTGTGGGCGTGCTTCGCTCACCAGATTAATTCCGCATTTCGTTGAAAGTACAATATCCTCTCTCTTGAAAGATTTTTGTTTAAGTGCCTTACCGAAAAGATCTTCTATCTTATAGTCCCCGTATATATCCGCATGATCAAAGGTATTTATGCCTAATTCTATGCAGCTGTTTATTTTTTTTTCAATTGATTGATAAGTAACACCTTCCGGGTTTTCCAGCCAACGCCAAAAACTGTAAATTATAGCAGAAACCAAGGGGCCGTTATCAGATAATTTTATTTTCTCCATTTTATTTTCCAGGCGGATTAGTCATCTATGTTATTCGAATTCAGTTTCTTGAGAGAATGGTTATGGGGATGCGGCTTACCGTCTTTTAGTGTAACAAAGACCAGAGAAGCGTCACAAATAGTATCTATCTGGCCTTGGTGGTTTTCTCTTGTAACATGTACAAACACTCCCACAGAAGTTTTGCCTAGTTTATATATTCGGGCAGTAAGCTCTATAATATCACCAAGGCTGGCAGGATTTAAAAAGTCAACACGGTCAATACTTGCTGTCACAGCTGCGTTACAATCTGTATAATACATCATACGTCTAACTGCTTTTATGGCTGCAATGTCGATTTCTGCAAGTATTTTGCCTCCAAATAAAGCACCAGCATAATTCATATCTTCCGGGAAGACCGTGAAGGAGTGAGTAGCTGTTGTATTAAGTAATTCTCGTTCCTTAGGCACTACTTCTGTTTCCATTTTAATGTTTTGGGACGCAAATATATATAAAATCTATATATTTAATAGATATTTAAATTATCTACTTAAAAATGTACATATCATTCCTAGAAAAGAGGGAGCTTTATTTCAATATCTGCATCCTGTTTGCGTCTAAGCGCAGGAAGATAAAAAGCAGTAGGGTAAAAGCCCAAAGTGAAGAACCACCATAACTAATAAAAGGAAGAGGAATGCCTATCACAGGTATTAGTCCAAGAGTCATACCAATATTTATGGCAATGTGAATGAAGAGAATAGAGGCCACCCCATATCCATAAATACGGCTAAAAGGAGATCGCTGTCGTTCTGCAAGGAATACAATCCGTACCATTAATGCGAAAAAGACAATTACTACAAATGAGGATCCTAAAAACCCCCATTCCTCGCATAGGGTACAAAAAATAAAGTCAGTAGCTTGCTCTGGTACAAAGTGATATTTGGTTTGCGTACCTTGCAAAAAGCCTTTGCCTACAAGGCCTCCGGAACCAATGGCTATTTCAGCCTGGTTAAGGTTATAGCCTTCCTTGCTTTTATTTACGTTCTGACGTAAAAATACTTCTATTCTTTTTCGCTGGTGAGGCTCCAGATGCTTATACGCATAATTAGTACCCCATAATATACCTAATCCAATAATTAATATTCCACTCACACGAAATATGTCTTTTGCTTTGCGCCTGGTAAAAAAGACCAATGCAATAACAGCAAGGGCGATGAGTATGCCAGTAAGCAATAATTTGCTGCCTACCAAGGCAAGAATAAAAAGTACTGCTGTAAGAAAACCAATCAGCAAAATATTGCCGGAAAGTCCTTCGCGGTAAAGCACAAAAATAAATGCAGAGTATGTGAGCGCTACACCGGTTTCGTTTTGCAGTATAATGGTAAGCATGGGTATCGCCAATAAAAGCACAGCCCTGAGCCGGACACTGCCCTGGTTCATTTTTCCTGTCTCGTTGCTTAAGTATTTGGCGAGGCCGAGGTTTATGGCAAATATGCCCAACTCTGCAGGTTGTATGCCTATACTGCCAATACGAAACCACGAATGACTACCGGAGATATTTCTACCTACAAATATTACTGCAACAAGGGAAAGGTATGTTATACCGTAAAACAAATAAGCAAAAACGGAAAAAAAACTGGCATCCGAAAGCATAACCAGGAAGGCCAGTAAAAATGCTGTAGCAATCCATATAAATTGTTTGCCATATCGCTGGCTATTATCAAATATATAAGAATGGATTGGATTATAAACGGCCGAATAAATAGTTAACCAGCCAATGATTACCAGGAAGGCATACAACGCTATCGTGAACCAATCAACGTAAGGAAGTATATTACTGCGGCGATTGTTCATTTTGAATAGGTTCCGTCTTATGTACCTTTATAGCTGCTGAATGTACAGGTGCTTGTTTGGGATGAGAGTGTTTGTTCTCTTTTTCTTCCACAAGATAGTGAATGGTGTTACCCTCTATCATACGTTGCTCTATATCTGGTCTTTTGATGGAATCAGTAAGGTATTTTTCTATCAGCAAACTGGCAATAGGCGCTGCCCAGTCTGCTCCAAATCCTCCTCTTTCAATCACTACGCTTATGGCTATTTTCGGATGATCTTTAGGTGCAAAGGCAATAAATAATGAATTGTTACGGCCATCTGGATTTTGAGCCGTGCCAGTTTTACCGCACATTACAACATCTGATATTTTACTGGCTGCAGCAGTTCCTTCGTCCACCACATCACTCATGGCATCAACTATAATACCAAAATATTTTTCATCTACCGGAACGTAGTGGCGGATGCTATATTTCTTTTCCGGTCCTTTGCTTTCTCCTATGGACTTGATAACATGTGGAGTATAATAATATCCCCGGTTGGCAATAATAGTAGCTTCATTGGCAAGTTGTAATGGAGTTACTTCCATTTCACCCTGGCCTATGCCAAGTGATGCTATGGTACCCGCGTGCCAGTGATTCTCGCCAAAAACCTTGTTATAATGTTCAACGGTAGGAACGTTTCCTCTAAGTGAACTAGGCAAGTCAATATCCAGGTGTGTGCCAAATCCAAACCCCGTTATATATTTTCTCCAGGTCTCAAAAGATTCCTCGGTGGAGCTGTATTGCCTGTTATTCATCATAGCAACAAAAACATTACAGAAATAGGTATTGCAAGAATGTGCTATTGCGCTTTCTAATTGAAGTGAGCCATGAGCTGCATCGCAGGCTATATGTACATTACTGCCCATAATAAATGCACCAGGGCAATAGTAAGTGGTATTAGGATTAAGTGTGCCTTCCTGTTGTCCTACCAGTGCCTCAATAGGTTTAAAGGTAGAGCCAGGAGGATAGTGTGCCATTAATGCCCTGTTGAATAAAGGTATGCCAATAGTATCTTGAACAAGAGTGGAATAGTTTTTAGCACGCACGCTACCTACCATAAGGTTAGGGTCATAATCAGGATACGATACAAGTGCTAATATTTCTCCTGTAGAAGGTTCTATTGCAACAATACTACCCGCCTTGTTTTGCATCAGTTTTTCTCCATAGGCCTGCAATGATGCATCAAGACTGCATGTGAGATTTTCTCCGGGTTCCGGTATAGTATCGTATTTGCCGTGCTTATATTCTCCTACAGGTTTATTCATGGCATCTACCATCATAATTTTTACCCCCTTGGTACCACTAAGCACATCTTCGTATGATTCTTCCAGCCCGCTCATGCCAATGTAATCTCCTTCCTTGTATTTGGGGTTTAGCTTGCAAAGATCCTTGCTTACCTCACCAATATACCCAAGCAAGTGAGGCGCAATTTTCAAAGGATACTTACGCACAGTACGCACTTCCGAAGAAAAGCCGGGATACTTGAACATTTTTTCCTGGAAGACATCATAAATTTCAGGCGTTACTTCCTTCATAAATACAGAGGCATGGGTGGCCGTATTCAGGATAATAGCTTTTCTAACTCCCTGTATAAAATCATTTTTGCTTATACCAAGGTCTGTGCAAAAGGAATTGGTATCGAAATCTTTTATCTGGGCAGGCGTCACCATAATATCATACGCCGCTTCGTTGGCTACAAGCAATTTTCCATTTCGGTCGTATATGCAGCCACGAGGTGGGTACTCGGTTACATGTCGAAAAGCTTCATTGCTTGCATCGAGCTTAAAACTATCGTCTATCAATTGTATATAAAACAGCCTGCTAATAAAAGCTATACTGATAACCAAAAAAATAGCGGCTACAACAAATTTCCTGTCTGAAAATGTAGTATTCATCGCACGGATGTTTTTTCCATAAACACCTGGCTAAGGAGTATTAAGGATAAGGTGGCCATGCTGCTTAGTATAACTTTAGCAAGGGTGATAAAAAAGCCCGAGAAAGTAAATGCCTCAAGATAAAAGAGCATAAAGTGATGCAGTAGCACGAGAGTACCGGCATAACTAAACATCCAACCCAAACCCATAGAACTCAGGGTTGGGCGGGAAGAGCTATCGTATTCTCCTTTAGGTGCATATAAGCGAAGCACCCAAGGGCGGAAAAACGCGGTAAGTACACAGGCCGCTGCGTTTATGCCCAGGCTATTATAAAACATATCTATTATCAATCCGCAAATGAAAGCAATTAATATTACCCATCCTTTGTCCATGTTTATAGGCAGCATAAGTATAAAGATAACGTATGGAAATGGGGTTATGAATATTCCCAGATCCAAATGTTTTATAATAGACACCTGAATAAGCGTAAATACAAGAAAACGCAGAAAATTTTTAATTACCTCCCCGATCATTGTTGTTCTTTATACGTTCCCTGTTCCAATTGGTTCTTTTCTTCTTTCATTATATCGCCCACAACATACACATATTGCAGGTTCTTGAAATTTGTAGAAAGCCTAACTATAACAGAATAAAAATATTGTTCAGGTATAGTTTTGTAGTATTCTACCTTACCCACTGGAATGCCCTTAGGGAAAAGACTTGAATACCCACTTGTTACAATACTATCACCCGCGCCAAGCTTTTCACTCATAGGTATTTGGGATAGGGTTGCATACCTGAAATCATCTCCTGTCCAGCGCATGGTACCAAAGGTGCCATCCTTTTTAAGCATGGCGCTTATCTGGCAGTTCTTATTAAGTAGTGACATTACAACAGAATAATTATCAGATACATTCACAATTATTCCTACTACACCCGATGGGGCAATTACCCCCATCCCTATATTTATTCCCTGCTTCTTCCCTGCATTAAGAGTTAAATAATTATTGGTGCGGTTAGTCGTGTTGTCGATCACTTCCGCCATTATGTAATCGTATTTTTGTCCGTATGGGCTACTGGATTTTAACTTGCGACGATACGAACTATCGTTAAGATGCGACAGCATGTTATGCATTTTAGCATTCTCCTCTGCCAGCTGTTTGTTTATTTCAGTAAGATTAAAATATGAAGTGATACCTGAGTATGTTTTATCTACAGAACCTACAACGCTGTTAGCAGAGTTGAAGAAACCTGCCTGGTGGTAATAGTTGTTTTTAACAACGAGATAAAAAGATAGAAATTCCAGCGCAGCGAATAACAGAACGAAATAATTCCTTTTAAAAAAGTCTATTATACCATACATGAACAGGCATGTTTTTCTATTAAAGCTGCAATAACCTCTGTTATGATTTTACAAGGAATGGGAAGCGGTGAATATTTTTCAAGGCAATACCTGCTCCCCTTGCCACTGCTCTCAGCGGATCTTCAGCAATATGCACAGGAAGTTTTGTTTTCATGGATATACGTTTGTCCAATCCGCGAAGCATAGATCCTCCACCTGCAAGGTATATTCCTGTTCTGTATATATCAGCAGAAAGTTCCGGCGGGGTTTTTTCAAGCGCCTGTAATATGGCCTCTTCAATTTTAGATATAGATTTATCAACAGCATGAGCTATTTCAGCGTATGATACGGATATCTCTTTGGGTATACCTGTCATAAGGTCACGGCCATGAACAGCGTAATCCGGCGGAGGGTTTTCTATTTCTGCCATAGCAGCGCCCACCTCTATCTTTACGCGTTCTGCGGTACGTTCACCAATCAGCATATTATGCTGGCGGCGCATGTATTCTTCAATATCGTTTGTAAATTCATCTCCTGCCACGCGAATAGAATTATCGCATACTATTCCACCTAATGCTATTACCGCTATATCAGTAGTTCCACCACCAATATCTACAATAAGGTTTCCCATAGGTTCTTCTACATCTATGCCAATACCAATAGCTGCAGCCATAGGTTCATGCAAAAGGTATACTTCCTTTCCTCCTGCGTGTTCTGCAGAATCGCGGACTGCACGTTGTTCCACAGGTGTAATTCCGGATGGTATACATATCACCATTCTTAGTGCGGGAGTAAACCACCTTTTACCGGAATAGATCATTCTTACCAATTCGCGTATCATGATCTCAGCAGCATTAAAGTCGGCAATTACGCCATCTTTAAGCGGACGTATAGTCTTTATATTTTCGTGGGTTTTGCCATGCATTTGCTGTGCTATCCTGCCTACAGCAATTACTTTGCCGGTCATCCTGTCCATCGCTACTATGGAGGGTTCATCTACTACTACCTTATCATTATGGATAATAATTGTGTTGGCCGTTCCAAGGTCGATTGCAATATCTTGTTGCAGGAAGCTGAATAATGATGCCATCTGATGAATTTATATAATAGATTAATGTTTAAAGTGTCTTGTTCCGGTGAGTACCATAGCCATTTTATTATTGTCGCAATATGCAATACTATCCGCATCTTTTATAGAGCCACCAGGCTGTATCACGGCATGTATGCCTGCATTATGTGCTATTTCAACACAATCAGGGAACGGGAAAAATGCATCGGATGCCATTACTGCTCCTTTAAGATCAAAGCCAAAGTTGTTGGCTTTTTCTATGGACTGTTTCAGTGCATCTACCCTCGATGTTTGACCCGTACCCGCTGCAAATAGCTGCTTGTTCTTCGCAAGCACAATGGTATTGGACTTGACGTGTTTTACAATTTTGTTGGCAAATTCCAGGTCGGTTTTTTCCGCATCAGTAGGAGCCACTTTGGTAGCTACTTTCATATCTGCAATAGTATCTGTTTTCCAGTCGCGGTCTTGCTCAACCACACCATTCAGCAAGGATCTAAAGGTCTTTTCCGGAAATTTAAAAGGATGTAGTTGCAATAAAATGCGGTTCTTTTTTTGTTTGAGTACTTCCATAGCATCCGCATCAAATGAAGGAGCTATAAGCACTTCAAAAAATAGTTTGTCAATTTCTTTGGCCGTAGCAAGATCAATAGCGGCATTGGTTACCAGTATTCCTCCGAATGCTGAAACCGGATCACCCGCAAGTGCGTCCTTCCATGCATCCAATACTTTAGAGCGAGAAGCAAGGCCGCAGGCATTGTTGTGTTTTATAACTACGAAAGTGGTATCGGTAAATTCGGATATAAGGTTAATGGCAGCATCAACGTCCAGCAGGTTATTGTACGAAAGCTCCTTGCCGTGCAGTTGTGTAAATACTTTATCCAAGTCTCCGTAAAAGGTTCCTTTTTGATGAGGATTTTCACCATAACGCAACGTTTTGGCACCGTATGCTTTTCTGTCAAAGCTTGCACCCTTGCCTGAAAAGTATGCATGTATTTGTGTGTCGTAATGAGAGCTTACCTCAAAGGCTCGCTTAGCAAGTTCCTTGCGTTGTTCAGGTGTTGCATGTCCTTTTTGGTTGCTTAAAATATCAAGCAGCAAAGGATATTCTTGCTTAGACGGAACGATAGTTACGTACTTAAAATTCTTAGCAGCTGCACGTATAAGGGAGATACCTCCAATATCAATCTTTTCAATTATTTCATCATCTGGTGCACCCGAGGCTACTGTTTGTTCAAAGGGATAAAGATCTACTACTACAAGATCAATCGGTGGTATTTCATGCTTTTCAAATTCTGCTACATCGCTTGCCAGGTCACGCCTACCCAGTATGCCACCGAAAACACGTGGGTGCAAAGTTTTTACGCGACCGCCTAAAATGGATGGATATGATGTAATATCTTCAACAGGAATAACATCAATGCCCAGCGATTCAATATATTTTTGGGTGCCACCGGTACTATAAATGGTAACACCTAATTCCTTAAGTTGTTTAACTACAGGCTCCAGGCCGTCTTTATCGAATACAGAAATAAGTGCGCTTTGAAACATTTTGCCGTTTTG
>Ga0206856_10056_pt1 | contig 37984 bp, 17 predicted proteins | sample Alteio_BWOrgCont_48_FD_152630 | JGI IMG/M metagenome (GOLD analysis project Ga0206856, IMG submission 152630) | Enriched cells from forest soil in Barre Woods Harvard Forest LTER site, Petersham, Massachusetts, United States -... | ecosystem: Environmental > Terrestrial > Soil > Temperate forest >...
CTTCAGGATTCGCCATGGCCACGTCGCCTTTGCCATTGGCGATTAAAAGCTGTTTGCCGTCCGGCGTCACCCGTACGCTCGTCGGATACCACCCGGTGGGAATGAAACCAATGCTGCGGCCATGTCCCGGATCGGAAATATCAAATACCGCCACCGCGTTAATGTTCGCATTGGCGACGAACAATGTTTTTTCGTCCGGCGAAAGAGCCACGCTGTTCGGCGTCGCGCCGGGCGGCGAATTGGGGAATAGCGTCGCCCACAAGGTTTCGCGGGCGCGACCGGTTTCGGTGTCCAGCACCGTCACGGTGTTTTCGTTGGCGTTGGCCACAAAAAGTGTTTTCCCGTTTTTGCTCAACACCATTTCACAGGGATGCTGGCCTGTCTCCCAGCGCGCAATCATCTGATCCGTTTTAGTGTCCAGGACGGCAACTGAGGATGCGCCCCATAAGCTGATGTAAAGCCGGTCGCGTTTCGGATCCAAAACACAGGCGTAAGGAAACAGTCCGTCCACATCCGTGGCATCGGCCAGCGCGATGGCGCGCGCGCGTTTCCTCGCGGCCACCGTGGCAAAATCTTCTCCCGGGTTGGATTCCAACGACACCGTGGGTGCCACGTTGCTGGAGAGCGGAATGTCTTTCACAGATTCATTGGCCAGGTTCACGAGCGAGATGCTGCTGCTCCACATATTCGCCGCGTACAAAAATTTCCCGGACGGATCAACCGCTACTCCTGTCGGCACCCCAACTTCTTTCACAGGGCGCAAGCGGATATATTTGCGCTCACCCAGTTTGCCTTTGGCAAAACTGAAATGATAAACCACTTCCATGCTCGCGCCGCCGCAATAAATTTCGCGTCCATCATGGGAAAAAGTAATGCCATAGAAAGCTTCGCCGAGCGGCACGCTGTCCACTACCCGGCGTGCGCCCAAATCCACGATCCTGATTTCATGCTGCAAGTAGCCGCAATGCAATATGGCGGCATACTTGCCATCCGGTGACATGGCCACGTTAACGGGCAAATCGCCAAGCACAATTCTCGCGCCCGCTGGCCGTAATGACCATTGGTTCGGCAATAGCATGGATCCGTCCGGTTGCGGGCCGGGCCAGAGGGCCATCGAATTGGTGGAGGCTGAAAGTTTGAGCGGCGCTGCCAGGTTGGCTGCAACGATGATAACCGAGAGAAAAATAAGAGCAGATTTCACGTTAATGTACAAAGACGGACAAAATGAAGTTTTGGAAACACGGATTCAATTCACGCCGATATTCAAATCATGCCTTCCTGTCGACCGTTTCAATTGTTTCAGACCATCGAACTCACAACTTCGTAAACTGCACGTTACCAAAAAGTAACACAAGGAGGAATTAAATCAGATAAGATAGATAGCGTAATGGATGGGAAATCATCAAGGATTGCATGTCTGCCAATTCAGTCATAAAACCATTTGATTGGACCAGTATTGGTCGTGAATTGGAAGGCAACTCCGCGGAATGCACGTTCTGGACCGGCCGGGACGAGCAGTTGTGCGTGCAGTATTTTCGCCCGGAAACGGATGTATTCTATCCGTCGCACTCGCATTCTGAATATACTATTGTCGTTTGTTTGGCCGGGGAAGTCTCGGTGAAACAACTGGGACGGGAGCAAACTATCGGCCCCGGCGAGGCGCTGATGGGCAACCTGGGCGTCCCTCATGCCAGCACGTATCGCTCTCAAAATGGCTGGCCGTGCGAGGCCGTCAGCATCTCAGTGGATCACCGGCTGATGTCAGCATTGACCACGGATTTTAAATTGCCTTCCGGGGACGGAACGATTTGTCCAGCCTTCCTGGGCAAAGTGCACGGCCCGATTCTGCAAAATTGTGCCCGCGAAATTGCGCAGGAATTGCGAAACGTCCGCCAGGGCCACAAAATTGTGATCGAAACCCAGGCGATTCGTTTGCTCATCGAAACAATCCGGCTTTGGTCACCTGCGGATATCGAGTCAGTTTCCGCTGATTTATCCCCTCGCCTGCCGCGCAGCGAATTTGTTCGCGCCTATGAATTTATGCGCTGGTGTCGCAAAGAAAGTTTCCGCCTGCAACTCCTTTGCCGTTTCCTCGGCAGCAGCGAAGAGCGATTCACACGGTTGTTTTTGGCCTCCACCGACCAGACACCCGCCAATTTTTATAACCGCATGTTGCTGGATCGCGCCTCTGATTTGCTGGCCAGCCCATCATCTTCCATCAAGGAAATCGGTTTTGAGCTTGGTTTTAAAACCAGCAGCCACTTTATCGCCGCCTTTCGCCGGATGTACGGAGTTTCCCCGCAGAAATATCGGGAGCAATCGCGGCCGGGCAAAAATGGAATCATCAAACTTCCAGAAATGAGCAGTCTCATAGGAAAAAGCAGAGTTTCCGGAAATTTGACCAGGCACGTCCGGCCTTAACACACAGCAGGCCTGCATGAATCGTCAGTTTAAAAATCACTATGCCATCTATCTTCGTCCGTCCCTGTCTGTTCCGGTTGGCGGCCTTTCTGGTCCTTTTTCAGAGTGCAACCTATTTTGCTTCTGCCCAAACGCCTTTAGTCACCGTCGCTGACAGCGGCGCGGTAGTAATCACTACCAACATTCCCGTCCCTGCCAGCAGTGGCACGACGTATGTCCTGGAAAAATTCGCGTCCGGCCAATTAACTTTAAACGGACAAATCACCGGCGGCGCAGGCTCCACCCTCCAAACGACGACCGATACAGCCGGAGACACTACTACCGTCCTGGAATTTGCCGGTACCAACTCGGCCTACACCGGAAACATCCAACTGACACGCGGTTCTGTCCTGATAGACAACCCCTGGTCGTTGGGCCTGGGTATTATTTACGCGGACAACGTCGGCGGAACGCCTGGTGATCTCGTGTTCAACAATAGCATCACATTCACCAATCCGCTGGTTCTGCAATCCAGCGCTACTTCCGTTTCTCCCGGAACTAATAACGTAGTGCTCGCGGGCACGATTAGCGGTTCAGGCCGCCTGACCGAATACGGTTCTGGAAATTTAATTCTCGCCTCCTCCAATAACTACACTGGCGGCACAATCATCTCCGCAGGCACTTTGACTATCGGTTCGACGGGAGCCATTCCCGGCGGCACGGGTTTCGGCAACACCACAGTAAATGGAACGCTCGATATCAACGGCTTCAATCCCCTGCTCAATAATCTTTCCGGCAGCGGCATCGTGGACGACATCATTGCCGGTGGATTGCCCGCTCTGACCATTTCCAACACTTCCATCTCGGCCTTCTCGGGAACCATTCAAAATACCAGCGGTACCCTGGCGCTGAACCTCGTTGGAAATGGAACGCTTATTTTAGCGGGCACCAATACCTACAACGGCATCACGACCATCGGCAATAATTCGACAATGCAGATTGCTGCCGGCGGCCTGCCCGGCAGCGGTGCGATTCTCAATCTCGGAACTTTGTCGTTCAACCGTCCGGACGCTTTCACCATACCCAATGACATCGCGGGCACTGGCGGTTGCCAGCAAAATGGTTCTGGCACAGTCACCCTCTCCGGCAATTTGACCTACACCGGTCCCACGACAGTCAACTCAGGCACACTCGCGCTTCCCGGCAACGTCACCTTCGACGCCTCTTCCGACGCCGCTCTTAATATTGCCAACAGCGCGGTCGTCAGCGTTTCTTCTTCGGCGTTTAACCTGAACGTCAATCCTTCCAGCGTCGCGGTGGACGTCACAGGTGCCGGTACGCTGCAACTTGCTTCCACATTGAACGCCGGTGAAACACTTTCCGACATCAATTTCGGCATCAACCAGGCTGGCACCGCGGATTTCGGCTGCCGTCTGGCCGCGAACCTGGATCTCGGTTCCATGCACCGCAACATCTACGGCTGGAGTGGCGAGAACGATGTCGCTCGCAATGGCCTCACCGGCGCGGATTGCCAATTTGCTGGTTCCATTTCTGGTTCCGCAGAACTCACTTTACAGGGTCAAAACAGTTTTGATGGCATTAATACGATGGAAGTCCCCTTCGTGTTTCTCGGCTCCAATTCTTTTACCGGCATGCTGGAAATCCAACGTGGCTCAGTTTATTTGGGTAACGCCAACGCCCTGGTTTGCAGCAATGCGGTGCTTTTTGATGCGCCTGAAAATCAAAATTCGCGCCTGTTCCTGTACGGCTTCAACGCCTCCATTTCCGACCTGCAATCTCTCAGCCTCGGCGGTGCGGTCATTGCGGACGGAAATAATGTGACGACCACGAACGTCGGCCCCGCCACACTCACCGTGACGCAAAATAATCCGTACACCTTCGGCGGCACCCTTTGCGATTGGTACATCGAATACACTGCACCCGTTACCGGCTCAAAGACTCCCGTCTTGAGCCTCATAAAGAATGGTCCCGCCGCACTGACTTTGACCGGTTCAAATACCTATAGCGGCACCACGACCCTCAACGCCGGAAAACTTTATGTCAACGGCGGTTCCAGCGGCCTCGGCTCCATCATCGTCAGCAGCAACGCTACCCTCGCCGGCAACTCCGTCATCAACAGCACCAACATCCTCGTCCAAAACAAAGGCACTATCGAAACTGGCAGCGGTTCCGGCAACGGTAATTTGCAATTAAGCTCCCTCACCCTCGGCAGTGCTTCCACCGACACCTCCACTTTGAATCTGACCGCTAACGCGGAACTGAACATCACTCAACCAAATAAATTTATCGTCAACAGCGGCACCCACTCCGTCGCCATCAATGTGGGAGGCACCGTGCAGTCCTCCGGCGCGTACCCGCTCATCACTTATCAGGGCACGCTTGGCGGCACCGGCTTCACCGCCTTCAGTCTCCACTCCGTCCCACCCGGCGCCTCCGGCCTTTTGTCCAACGACACTGCTCACTCCACGATTGATTTATTTGTCATTCAGGTCACCAGTTCGCACTGGACCGGCGCGGCTAGTTCGGAATGGAGCACGAACACCATTCCTTCACCAAAAAATTGGGTATTCTCCACCGGCCCCGTTCAAATTGATTATGCCGATGGCGTCCCCGTAACGTTCGACGATACGGCCGCCAACTCGCTGGTCAATATCAGCGCAGCCAATGTTTCTCCCTACTCCATCACCGTCAGCAATGTGACTAAGAGCTACACCATCGGTGGCAACTTCGGCATCACCGGCGCAACCATCCTCACCAAGCAAGGCACCGGCACTCTGCTGATGTCCGCGACTAATTCTTACACTGGCAACACGACGATTTCAGGTGGCACATTCATTTTAGGAAACGCTTCCGCCATCCCCGGCGGCACAACCGCAGGCAACGTCACCGTCAACGGCAAGCTGGACATGGCCGGCTTCAGCCCGATCTTAAACAACCTTTCCGGCAGCGGCGTAATCGACAACGTAAGCGCTGGTGGCACGTGCATCATCAATGCCAACGAACAAACCAACAGCACCTTCAACGGCACGATTCAAAATGCGACGGGAAATCTCGGCCTGAGCCTAACTGGCGGTGGCGTTCTGACTTTGGGCGGCACGAATACCTACACCGGCCCCACCACCATTGCCAATGGCACGCTCATGGTAAACGGCTCGCTCGCTGCCAAAGTAAGCGTCATCGGCGGCGCTTATCTCGGCGGTACCGGCACCGTCCAGGGTAATGCAACCTTTGCCGCCAACGCCAATTTAAATCTCACCGCCAATGCTCCGTTGACCCTCGGTGCCATGACATTAAACGGTCCCGTCACCATAAACGTCTCCGGCAATGTTTCGACGACCAATGCCGCCACTTACATCCTTCTCAACCATGGAACGGAGAGCGGCCCCGGTTCATTCACGCTGTCCGCTGTGCCTGGCATTCTCGGCAGCAGCTTCACCGCGAGCCTGAACGACACGAACAATCAACTGCAACTGGTCATCGCTCCCGTGCAACCCACCGGCACCATCAAGGACGTCCGTCACGTCATCATCTTCATGCAGGAAAATCATTCCTTCGATCATTACTTCGGTTCCCTGCATGGCGTTCACGGCTTCAGCGAGCGCAATCCGCTCATGTTCCAAAATGGCAAGCCCGTCTTCTACCAGCCCACCAGCGGCACCAACTATGAACTGCCGTTCCACAACACCGAAACCTGCCTGACCGACGTCCCGCACGATTGGGTCTCCACTCACCAGGCCGTCAACTCCGGCAAAAATAATCAATGGATCGCTGCCAAAGGCACGGAAACCATGAACTACGACACTCGTACCGACCTCCCTTATTACTACGCGCTGGCCGATGCCTTCACAATCTGCGACGAATATCACTGCTCCACGCTCACCTGCACTGATCCCAATCGCCTTTATCTCTGGACGGGTATGCTCGATCCCAACGACACTGGCGGCGGCCCCGTCATCAATAACAACCAACCCTCCGGCGGCTGGGGCCCGGCGTGGGTTACCTATGCCGAAATGCTGCAACACGCCGGCGTCTCCTGGAAAGTTTACGAGGAATCCGATCATGGCAATGACAACGCTCTCACATGGTTCGAAACCTTCCAGCAGTCGCAATCTGGCGATCCGCTTTACGACAATGGCATGGCTACCGTGCCCGACTTAGTCACCGCGCTGAAAAACGACGTCATGAGCAATACGCTGCCCAGCGTGTCGTGGATTGCCGGCCCAAGCGCGGCCACCGAACATCCTCCGCATTCCTCGCAGAGCGGCGAAGCGCTGGTCAAATCGATGCTCGATGCCATTGCCTCCAATCCCAAGGTTTACAATTCCACCATCTTCATCCTGTTGTATGATGAAAACGACGGCTTCTTCGACCACGAAGTTCCCGTCCTGCCGCCCGCTGGCACCACCAACGAATTTGTCGGCGGCCTGCCTATCGGTCTGGGTATTCGCGTGCCGTTCATCATCGTTTCGCCATGGACTCGTGGCGGCTACGTCTGCTCCCAAGTCTTCGACGCCACGTCCGTAAACCAATTTTTGGAAAAATGGACCGGTGTCATGAACCCAAACATCACCGCCTGGCGCCGCCAGGTGTGCGGCGACCTCACCAGCGCCTTCGATTTCGCGCACCCCAACACCAACTACCCCAGCCTCATCTCTGTGTCCGCCATTAATTGTTCCAGCGGCAGCACGCCGCCCGTTCCCACGACCCAATCCATGCCCGCGCAAGAGTCGGGCACTTTGATCGCGCGACCGCTGCCTTATCAGCCCAATACCGGCTCTTTCAGCGACCTCACCGGCGGAAATTTTGACATCATCCTCACTAATTCCGGCACCGCCTCCGTGCATTATTCCATCTATCCCAACGCTTATCGCACGGACGGCCCGTGGCCGTACGATGTTGCCTACACCAACTCCACCGTCGTGCCGTTCAGCGTCCTGTCCAGCACCGGCAACTACGACTTCTCCTGCTACGGCCCCAATGGTTTCGTGCGCCGTTTCGCTGGCAATATCAACGCCCAGGCGAACAAGATTGAAGTCTCCGCGTTCGTCAATCCCGCCTCAGGAAATGTCGAAGTAAACATCACCAACGGCACCACCGCGACCATCAGCATCAATCTGACAAACACCTACGCCAGCAGCGGCAAGGCCTACGCCATTCCCGCCACCAGCAGCCATGTCGTCGAATTTCAGGCCTCCACCAACAACGGCTGGTACGATCTCATCGCCACTCTCTCCGGCAGCACCAACTTCCTGCGCAAATTCGCCGGGCACATCGAAACCAATTCTCTCACCAGCGCTCTCGTCTCTTCCGAAAACGCCAGCGGTTACAAAGATAATGTGACCTTAACCGCGAATTTTGTTGGCTACGGCATTCCTTCTGGCACCGTGCAGTTCCGGACCAACGGCACTGCCTGGGGATCTCCCATATCTCTGGCCAATGGTATTGCGAGTTTGTCGAGTAGCTTGCTCTCTCGCGGCACGAATCTTGTTACCGCAGAATATTCTGGTGACGCGCTCAATGTATCGTTCACCAATAGTCTCTTACAGGTCGTCACCAACCATCCGCCGGTGGCCGGCATGGCGACCTATTACCGCGGTATCAACCAACCGCTGCAAATTCCCTTCAGCAATCTGCTCACGAATGCGCAAGACGTGGACGGCGATGCGCTCACATTGCTCGGCGTGGGCACGGATGGCTTTAATCTCACGACCACCAACGGCGCTCCGCTCACGACCAATGCCGTGAACATCTTCTACAACAGCAGCGTGACTCCGAATGTGGACGACAGTTTTAAATACACTGTTGGCGATAACTGGGGCGGTGCGACCATAGGAACAGTCGTGATTAAATCGGCAGCCGATTTCTTCAACCAAACCAATCCCGTGACCTTGAATGTTTCCATGACGAATGTCACCGTGAATTTCTTCGGTATCCCCGGCGATCAATACATCGTCGAGCGTTCGACCAACCTCACTTGCAGCTCCTGCTGGGTTCCCATCAGCACCAACACCGCTCCCGTCAACGGCCAGTTCCAGATCAAAGACAACTTCCACGACCTCGGCATTCCCATCCCGCCGCTGCCGCCCCTCGTGTACTATCAGTTGCGTTATAATCCTCAGTAGGAAATGAAGAATTGTTTCGCGATTTTGCTGCTCATCGCTTGTCTGGTGCTTCCACTCGAAGCGTCCGACTACCTTTCCCCCACGGCTTTGGCCGTGACTAAAGATGGCAAGAGCATTTTCGTTGCATGTTACACGGCCAATCGCGTCCTGCGCTATGACACCGCGCAGGAAAAAGTCATGGATACGATCAGCATGCCCGCGCCGCCGTCCGGTTTGGTTTTATCAGCAGATGATTCCACGTTATACGTCACTTGCGCTTCGCCCGAAAGCAAGGTCTGCATCGTGAACACCACAAAAAGAAAAATCACGACAGCTATTCCCGTTGGCCACACCGCCCGCGCGCCTGTGCTCAGTCCCGATGGCCGCACGCTCTATGTCTGCAACCAATTCAATAACGACATTAGCGTCATTGACCTTGCCACGCGCCGCGAACTTCGTCGCATCGCCGTCCAGCGTGAGCCTATGGCTGCCGACCTCACGCGAGACGGCAAATATCTGCTCGTCGCCAACCATCTTTCCATCACTCCCTCTGACGAACAATTTGTCAACGCCGTCGTCAGTGTTATTGATGTAAGTGCCGGGTGCGTCGTGAAGGAGCTTCAGCTTCCGCCCGGCAGCGAAATGTTGAAGGATCTCAAAGTCTCTCCCGATGGCCGGTACGCCGTCGTCACCCATATCTTTTGCAACTACGACTTGCCCACCACGCGTGTCGAACTGGGCCTCATCAATGCCAACGCCTTAACCATCATTGACCTCTCCAACATCGAAGTTCTCACCACCGTTTTGATCGATGAACCGAAACGCGGTGCGGCGAATCCCTGGGGCATCGCTTGGTCAGCAGACAGTTCCATTCTCGCCGTTACCCATGCCGGTACGCACGAAGTCAGTGTCATTGATTTTCCCCGCATGCTCGCGGGCGTGCCCCAAACTCCCAAGTCTCCTTATCCCAACAGCACGAGCACAGACATCTTTCAATTCGTTCCCCACTACGAGGACGAGGAGTTGAACAACGGCCTGCCCTATCTCGTCGGCGCGCGAGAACGCGTCGAGCTTCCTACGAATGATTTCGTTCCTCGCGCCATTGCGATGCATGATGGAAAGATTTATACGGCCAATTACATTTCCGACGACCTCAGTGAAATCGATTTAGGCGCATGGCCGCATAAATCCCAGCCGTTGCAATCTCAATCGCTGTCGCTCGGCCGCAAAAAGAAGATGACCGAAACTCGTAAAGGCGAACTTTATTTCCACGACGGAACCTTGTGCTATCAGGGATGGCAGAGTTGCTCCAGTTGCCATCCGGGTGATGGCCGAGTGGATGCCTTGAATTGGGATCTGGCCACCGACGGCATCGGCAATCCCAAAAACACCCGCAGCATTCTTTTCGACCACAAGATCAGCGCGCTGGCCGGCAACAAAATGTCCCTGCAAGGCCAAATGAACGGCGGCACTCCGGCTGCAACTGCCGTGCGTGTGGCCATCACTTCACTTCTTTTTACCAACCAACCGGAGAGCGTGGCCAAGGCGATGGATAAATATCTTGAATCGCTCAACCCAGTCCCCAGTCCTTACCTCGTTCATGGACGTCTTTCACCCGCCGCCGTATGCGGCAAGAAAGTTTTCGCACGCGCCAATTGCGTTAGCTGTCATGTGCCCGGACTTTTCGCCGATGGCCGTCCCCATGCCACCGGCACCGGCACACCCAATGATGGCAACAACCCCCAATTTTACACTCCCTCCCTTATCGAAGCCTGGCGCACCGCTCCTTACCTGCACACCGGCACGGCCATGACCATCCGTGACGTCGTCACCGGCTGCAACCCGCGCGATGGCCGTCACGGTGATGTCGTCGGCCTCTCCTCACAGGACATCGACGACCTGTGCGCCTACGTCCTTTCTCTGTAATTGTCTTCTCCATGACCTCTGTGCCTCTGTGGTAAATCATAAATTTGAAGGTAGTGGCGAACTATGACTTTTTCCATTCTCTGATAGACTGGCCGGATGTTTAGCGCCCAAAAAGTCATGGCCACGCAATCGAGGAAAGCATCTACCTTTGTTCTTCCGCCTTACCCTAAATCAACCGTTGATTTAGGGTGCAAAGGGTTGATTAAGGTTGAGAACGACCTTGTACAAACCTGTCCACAGACCGACCACAAACTAAAAATCAGGGCAGAAAATAAGGGAATCAAACCAAAATCAAACCGTCACCAACCAAAAAACCTATCCCGCCGACCGCTTGATTTAGGGCGTGAACCTCTTTTCCAGAGACAAAATCAGCGTTCCTTATTCATCACAATTATCCCGGTCAAGCCTGGTCAAGGCTAGTCCAACCAAGTCCAACCTAATCCAACACTTTTGTGAAAAAAAATGATGCGCCACCTCCCAAACCTCATCCACTGGACACGTTCCCATGCTTGCCTCAACATGGCGTCCGTCCGAAGAACCATTGCTAACTAACCACCCATGCAAGAGCCCACCCACATCCTCACTGGAGTCATCGTCCAGAAATCCTTTGAGGGCATGAGAAACCGCAAACTGGCCTTTGGCCTGACCGCCACGATCGCTTTTCTCTCGCATGGATTCCTCGACAAGCTGGCCAATCTCACCTATCACCCGGCCCAACCCGATTTTAAAAGCCCTGTGTGGGTCGGTTATCATTTGTTCGTGGTCGTGGCCACCATCGTTTTTCTGGTTCTCTGGTGGAAGAAATTCAAGTGGGGCATCATTTTCGCAGCCCTGCCCGACCTCGATTGGGTCTTCATCCATGGCCGCGAACTCTTCAACTGGATTTTCCATACCCACAGCGATTTTTACCCGCATCCCTATCTGCACATAACCGTGGGCTATATCTGGGAAAAGATCCCGCCGTTTTCATTGCTCACTCCCTGGCTCGATCATTTGCCTAATCTCCGGCATAATCCCCTCGCCTGCCTTTTCGAATTTCTCCTCGTCGCCCTGTTATTGCTGGTTCTTAAACTCATTTCCATGGGCCAAAGACCGCGCAAACGCGGACCGGATTCGCTGCCGGGTTCCGCTGCCACCCTTAAAACTGAAATTTGACGCTCGCTTTCAAGGCCAATTTCTGATGTTTTTCTCATTTGCAAAATGGAAATAATCATTCAACCGACACAGGAAGCCGCCACCAGTATCGCCGCGCGCATCATGGCGCGATTGCTGCGTGAGAAGCCCAACGCCGTCCTCGGCCTTGCCACCGGCAGTACCCCCCTGCCCCTCTACCGCGAACTGGCCGGCATGAAGCTCGATTGGCGCCGCGTCACCACTTTCAACCTGGACGAATATGTCGGCCTCTCGCCCACGCATCCCGCGTCCTATCACAGCTTCATGCGCGAAAATCTTTTCCAGCACATCAACCTTCCCGAAAAGAGCATCTACATTCCCGACGGTATGACCGGCAACGTCCCAACGTTCTGCGACCGCTACGAAAAGCAAATTCATGCTGCCGGCGGGATTGATTTGCAGTTGCTCGGCATCGGCAGCGATGGTCACATTGGTTTTAACGAGCCCACGTCGTCCCTCGCCTCCCGCACGCGCATGAAAACGCTCACGGTCCAGACCCGGAAGGACAATTCTAAACACTTCGGCGGTGAAGCCCAGGCGCCTCACCACGTTATCACCATGGGCATCGGCACCATTATGGAAGCCCGTCATTGCCTGCTCCTCGCCTTTGGCAAAAAGAAAGCGCGCGCGATTGCTGGTGCCGTTGAAGGTCCCATCACCGCCATGAACCCCGCTTCCGTTCTGCAACTGCATCCTAAAGCGACCATCTGCCTCGATGAAGCCGCTGCCTCGCAGTTGAAGATGAAGAAGTACTACCGCTGGGTGTTCGATAATAAGCCGGACTGGCAAAAAGCTTAACCATGGATCCCGAGCAGGAATCATCGCCACTGGAAGGACTCTGGCGGGAGTACGGTCGCGGCATGCGCGATTGGGATGACCTCACCCTCGCGCGCTGGCTCGCCCAAACCCTCGGCCAGCTCGAAGGCCGCGCGTGGCGTTTCTCACATCCGCTCGCCGTCGTGTATCGCCTCGGCGCGCAAATCGGCCACGAACGTTCCATCTGGCACAAGCGCCTCGCCACCCCACCCGTGCCTTATACCGAAGCGCCCTGTTGCCGCTCCCCTTTCCTGCCCCTGCTCACCCGCGACGTCTGCGAATCCGGCCTGGTCTGCCTCCATTGCAGCGAAACACTTCTGCCTTTCGACGAAATCCCCTCCGAAATCCGCCACAACCTGGAAACCTGGGCAAAGCAATACGCACCCGTCCATGCCGTGGCGCACTGGGACGATCATCAACGCCGCCGCGCAGGCAATTACGATTCCGCGTTTGAAAATGCCGCGCAACAGGCTGAACGTTTTCTCGCCCAGGCCGGAAAGGAATTGGCGCCAAAATTGTTAAACTTTTACGCTGCGGCTATCTGGGAAGATCAGGATGAATGCCTCGAAGTGCGGCCGGAAGACGTCGCCATCTGATTTATGATCCGGCGGCTCATCAAATGGACCTTTCGCCTGGCGCTTCTGGCGCTGGTTCTCATCGTCATCTTTCTGCTGTCGCTCAACTCCATCCTGCGCGTCGTAATCGAGCACAACATGAGCGCCCAAACCGGCATGGACGTGGAGATCGGCCGTTTCAAAATGGGCTGGGCCAAACCGACTGTGGAGATCCAGGACTTGAAAATCTATAATCCATCAAACTTTGGTGGCACTCCCTTTTTGGACATCCCGGAAATCCACATCGAATATGACCGCACCGCCCTCCTCAAAAAAGATTTCCATCTGACGCTGCTACGCATCAATCTCGCCGAGCTGGATATTGTCAAAAGCGCCGACGGCAAATTAAACATCTACGAATTTGGTAAAACTCCGGCCAAAGCATCTCAGAAGAAATCCACCGCAGTTGCGCCGGATTTTAAAAAACAGACCGGCTACGATTTCAAAGGCATTGACGCCCTGAACGTCACCTTCGATAAGGCGAAATACATCGACCTGCAGAACCGTCACAATGATCGTGAACAAACCATCGGGATTGAAAATTGGGTGGTCCCCAAAGTCCAGTCTCCCAACGACCTTGCCGGCCTGGTGGTATTCATCGACCTCCGCAGCAACCATTTCTTTGACCCCTTTGTCATCAAACACCAGGATTCCGCCTCCCTCCAAAGCATCCTCAACTTGATTGGCGTGATGTTTTAAGCAGGCATTTTTAACATTTTGCGAACATAAAAACTTTCCTAACATAGCCCAATGCTTCGTGATTCACTCAAAAACGCCGTCCGCATTGTCGTCAAGCTCGGCACGGGCGTGTTGACCGACCGTCGAAAGCAAATCGACCCGGCGCAGTTGGGCCAGCTTGTCGCGCAAATCGCCGCGCTGCGAAAAGCCGGCAAAGAAATCGTGATCGTGAGCAGCGGAGCCGTAGGCGCGGGCATGGGAGTGCTTGAGTACGAAAAGCGTCCCATGGAGCTTGCTGAACTTCAGGCCTGCGCCGCCGTCGGTCAGCCTCGTCTCATGGCCCATTACAGCGAACTTTTTGCGAAACACGATCTACACGTCGCCGAAGTCCTGCTCACCCACGACGACCTGGAACATCACGAACGGCATCTCAATGCTCGCAACACTCTCGTCACCCTGCTGCGGCGCGGAGTTGTTCCCATCATCAATGAAAACGACGCCGTATCCGCCGCCGAAATCAAATTTGGCGACAACGACAAACTTTCCGCGCTCGTCGCCTCTTTATTGCCAGCCGACTTACTGGTGATTTTGACCACCGTGGATGGTGTGCTGGAAAATTTCGGCAAGGCCGATCCCAAAACGATTTCTGCGATTGAAAAGATTGACGAAGGCGTTGAAAAAATCGCCGGTGGAACCACCAGCGAAACCGCCGTCGGGGGGATGAAATCCAAAATCGAAGCGGCTAAAATTGTGGTGCGTTCCGGCATTCCTCTAGTCATCGCTTCAGGCAAAAAGAAGGATGGATTGGAAAAGATTCTGGCCGGCGAAAACGAAGGCACATTATTCGTCGCCCAGCCCGAAAAATTGCCTGGCCGCAAACGCTGGATTGCCTTCTACCATCATCCCAAAGGCGCATTGTTTGTGGATAACGGCGCTAAAACAGCCCTCCGCGAAAGTGGCAAGAGTCTCCTGCCCCCGGGTGTGGCGCGATTGGAGGGAAGTTTCAAGACCGGTGATGTTGTGCGCATTTGCGATTTGGATGGGACCGAGTTTGCCCGCGGCATCGTAAAGTTTGATGCCACTGAAATTCAGGAGAGAAAACTGGTACGCGTTGAATTAATTCACCGTGACGACCTGGTTATCTTGTGATGAAACGCAAACAAGGAAATAAAAAAAGCGCCATCGAAGACTTGCTCAAAGTCATGGCAAAGCTGCGCTCACCCAATGGCTGTCCCTGGGACCGTGAGCAATCACACCTCAGCCTCCGCCGCCACGCCATCGAGGAAGTCTATGAATTGATCGATGCCATCGAAGCGCGCGACGACCACGAAATGGCCGAAGAGCTGGGCGACCTGCTCCTGCAAGTCGTCTTTCATTGCCAATTGGCAAACGAACGAAAAGCCTTCGATTTTGAACGTGTTGCTCGCCTGCTGGTGGAAAAGCTCATTCGCCGTCATCCTCACGTCTTTGGCAAAACCAAGGTCAAAGACGTGGACGAAGTCTGGGCGAACTGGGAAAAGATCAAGCGCGCGGAAAAGCATGGGACCCGGCATGCCCGGCACTCAGCCTTTGATGGCATTCCCAGGCATTTACCCGCTCTTTTGCGCGCGGAAAAACTGGTAAAGAAAGCCCGCAAAACTCTGAGCAACGGCGAAGCTACTCGCAGTCAGTTAAAACGACGTCCGGCAAAGAATGCGCTGGCCAAAGAATTGTTTGAATTGGCCTCATTCGCCCAATCGCAGGGATGGTCAGCGGAAGAACTGTTAAGCACTGAAACCAAAAAGCGCGAGCAAAGTTTCCGAAAACAGGAAAAAGCTAACGCCACTTAAATTTTAACCTGCTCCAAAACGTATTCCACCTGGCGCGCGTGGTTGGCCAGCTCGCCTTCAGACCAAATCACAAAATGAGCCTTGGCAATCTTTTCAGTGACAGGCATTTGGGAAGTAATACGCTGGTGAATCTGTTTCGGAGTCCAGCCGCGCTTGATGAGCCGGTCATGCCTCGCGCTTTCGGTGCAAGCCACGCAAATAATCCTATCAAAATGCGATTCGGCATGGGTTTCATACAACAGCGGAATCACGACCACACCCAACGGGCAATTTTCTTTCCGCCACTCTTCAATTTGCGCGAGCCAGCGTTCCCGGATTCGTGGATGCAGAATCGCTTCAAGCTTTTGCCTCGCTGCTGCATCAGCAAAGACGATATTGGCCAATTCATCCCGCCGCAAATGGCCATCGGAAGCGACAATGTTCCTGCCGAAGACATTTTGGATTTCTGCGAGGGCCGGCTGCCCGGGTTGGACGAGTTCGCGGGCCAATTGGTCGGTATCCACCACTCTGGCGCCATGCTCCTGGAGAAAAGCAGCCGCAGTGGATTTGCCCATTCCCACCCCGCCGGTTAATCCACAAAGTTTCATGTTAGCTCCGCATTAGTTGCGGGCGGAAAATTACCACGAACGCGAGGGGATGGACATGGATTTTTCCAGGCGGGCTTGCGCTCGCTTGTGAAAGCCATCGGAATCGCACTGTGTTATTGGACCTCTGCGCGATAGAAACGGTACGGATAAGCTGAGAGCGAGTCCGTGAAGTTGAATGGCGGAGTATTCGTAGAAATGTTAACCCAATTCATCAGGTTGGTCGAACCCTGGATGATAACCGGAACACCCGGACTGGTTACCGAAAGTATGAAATGGCCATTGCTGGTGGACGCGCCACTCATGGTCGGCGAAGAAACCTGGATGACATTCAAGGTGACAAAAGCCGAGCCATCAGCCGGATTTTGGTCCGGAGTATCGGCGTTGACAGTAGCGAGGTTGTTAACATCCTGTTCCGAAATGTTCGGCGACTGGAGCGTCAGATTCAGCCGGGCACCGGCGCCATTGAGCAGGTTGCCAACTTCCCAAACCACGCCAGCGCCGTTCGGAACCACGGTCCCCTGCGTAGAATTGGTTGAAACTAAAGTGAAACCAGCCGGGAACGTATCCGGAATATCGATGTTGCTGGAAGTGGAAGGCCCATAGTTCGTAACCCCGATTGTAAAGTTCACCGTCGCACCGGCAATAAGGTTGCTAGCCGACGCGGTCATAGCCAGATAATCGTCCGCAACATAGCCAACCGGATTGGCAGAAGTGAGAGTGATAGACCAACCATTGGAAATCAAACCGGAGTTAAAGGTCTGGTCATCCTGAACAAAGAGGTACCAATTTCCGTTGGGATTACCACCGTTCAAAGCACTCAGGGTATTTCCGTAAGGCGGTAATGGCGCAGAAAGGTGAGTGAAGACATTCGTCCCGGCTATGGCGGTAAGGACATTGATCAAATTTGTACCATTCGGCGTACCCAAGCCAGTACAGAGGTCATAATTGGAAACCGCAGAAAATAAACTCGGACTGCCACTCCACTCGTTATTGCCCGTGGTAACGTCATGGAAACAATTCGCGTAATTTGTGCTGTGGCCAATGATATAAAGCGACGGATTAATAAAGCCGACTGGTGGCAGAAAATTATTGGTGGCCTGCTGATTGATCAACGCCGTAAATCCTGCCCACAAAGGAGCCGCGCAGCTCGTTCCGCCCGTTCCCGGATAAAATATGCCACTATCCGCGATAACAAATACGTCATCCGCCGTCAGAGCTACGTCCGGCATATTGCGGAACGTGGTAGATCCCTGATTGAGGGTCATGCTGAAATTGGTCTGCCAGGTGGGGATTGCATAAAAACTGCTGATCCCGCCGCAAGTACCAATACCGTCGAAAGACGGCCCAAAACGGACGTCCCAATTCCAAACCGTTTCAGAAGAATAGGCAGTTCCCGAACCGCTCATGGTCAAAGTTGTCCCGCCCACCTGGGTAATATACGGGCTGTCCCCGGGTTGATGCGGCAAGAACGGATTATCCACACCATTTTCCGAGTTGGCTCCGGAAGTAAAAGCATCCTGGTCGCCTTCCGCATTGAAATATGTCTGCCCTTGAAGATCCATTTCCTGGAAAATGTGATCCGTAGTTGCATCAGGGCCACCACTCCACGACCACGAAGAACTGATCTGGCGTGCTGTATTATCCGTGGCAATCCGGTTTAAAACGTCGTTCGGGAAAAAGTTAAATGGATTGCCTTCATAGACTACGACCTGGGCCAAAGCCGGATCCATGGCGACAACCATATCAATGTCCAATGATACCTCAACTTCACCACCGCTACCGGTTGGCGTACCGCTGAATCCATCCAGTAACACGTTTTGCAGAGGTATATTAGTGCGCCCTGCCATGCTCTCGTATTCGGTAATGTCAGCAGCAGCATACCCGTCAAACTCAACTAACGCCACAACCTGGCCGGAGCCATTCAGTGGTGAACCCGGAACATATGCATTTCGGAAATCGTTTCCGATATAACTGCCTGCCGGGCCTGATCCCGTAGCCGCTTGTCCGGCCGGCGCTTGAGGATTGCCGTTTGAAACAGCTGATTTCAGTTTGTACTGGGCATGGGGCTGGCGGTAATTGTCCAGTCCCATAATATTTTCGACCGGCAATGTTGCAGGCACTTGCGGATCTGAATCCGGCGCAAAAAAGTTACGGTTTTGCGTCGACTCATGGTAATTATGCAACGTCACTTGAAAGGCGTTTTGAACGTCCGATGCGTTGCCACGCAAGTCCAAAAGCATGCGGTTCGGGTGCTCGCCAACCACGTCCAAGTGGTGGGCCTTTGCGAAATCAATGACTTTCTGGTAATCCTCTTCGCTGGGGCCGAATTGCGCGGTAAATTGATCCGGCGTCAAGTAATGATGATAGTTAGGGCTGGACGGATCGTAAATTTGCTGGAGCAAATTGCTCATAACATCCGTATTCCGCAACGGCAGGCCAATGGCCACGTTCATGGTCGTGTCATTCGACAATTGTCCGGTAGGCTTCAAGTGAAGCTGGGAAACAGCCGACGGCATATGGCCGGGCAACACTTTCATTTCCTGCGCGGCGGCGATACCCGGGAGAAGCACCAGGGATAAAGCCGTGAAAAGCGCTGTTCTAAACATATTTTGATTCGTTTTCATTACCGGTCAGGGGAAGTTGGGCATTGAGCCGTCTTGCGTCGGCTTATAGACGCCATTGGTGATAGGTGTTGACGTAGTGGTTGAGGTCGGCAACGAGTTAGTCGCGGTATCACTAAATGTGAGCGTGACGTGGCTGGCGCCAACGTTGGCTGTGCCGACGCCCGACATGAGCACGGTATCCTGCTGGGCCGGCGAAACTACCAGTACACCAACCGCCTGCGGCGAAGTGTGGCTGAAATTGGTCAAGGTAACTGTAGTGCCAACCAGCACGCCACCAACATTGCTAACCGTGATCATAGAAGGATACGGCGTCGCAATAGCCGACACAAAGTTGGCCAGGGGCGGCCCAATCGTTATCGCATTGGTATTGGTGAAGCTCGTTGACCAGGTGCCTAGAGTCAAAGTAAAGGTATTGGTACCGATACTATTCGCACCATCCTGCAATTTAAATGTGGCCAGGATGTTTTGAGCATTCGTCCCAACAGGGGTCAATGTAAATTCGCGCGTAACGGATGGCCCATTGACGACCAGAGGACCATAGTCTTCCGTTGCTGTTCCGTTCGTTGAAGTCGGCAAGGTTACTCCATTGGCAGCAAGCAATGTCGCCTTCAAATCAGCCACGTTCGTACCGCCAGCATCGCGGAAACTAAACCAGAGTTGGTTCGTCTGGCCAGACTGCAGGATGCCATTGGGCGGGTTGGTGGGTGAGAAGAGCGCTACACCCGCCGGGACTACGAAGCTGCCATTATGATTTAAGATCGTTAACGTCGCCGAGTTGGGCGCTGTCAGAACGGCATTCGTAGGATTAGACAATCCGATCAAAATCGTCTTATCAGGCTGAACGCCTGAATTGGCAATGACACTGATGTTAAAGCTTATGCTGGTTTGCCCGTTTGTAAATGTCAGCACACCATTGGTCGGGAGATAATCCGTGAAAGGCACGGCCGTCCCGCCACCCGTCGCAAAGTTAACAGTGCTAACAGTGTTGGTATTGTCAGAACGCACGACAGTGATGGCCGCCTGGCCACCATCCACAATGGAATAATTCGGCGTCGAGAAAGACAAACCTGCGTTGCTGTCAATAATAGTAATAACCTGATTGGTCGGCTGAACTAATTGCGCCGGCGGCACCGGCACGGCATTAGACAGAATCACCGAGAATGTGCGCAGTCCGGTAATCAAGCTGTTATTAATAATGGGCACAGTGATCGTGTTCGTGGCGAGGCCATTGGAGAAGATCAGCGTACCGCTGACTGCCGTATAATCCACACCTGCTACAGCGGTGCCATTAACCGTCAGATAGTTCACTGACAGCGGAATGGTGTTGGAATCCACAATCACAGGTTCTGCAGGCGGATTCAAGCAGACGACCGGTATAGTGATAAAGTTGGCATTCTTGGAGACGCTATTTGTCGGGCTGGTGAAAGTTATCCCCGCAGCAGATGGCTGGATCACAACAACGGTGTTGCTCGGAGCGATTAATTGCACACCAGGAGTTTGTCCATAGAGGCTGATGCCGAATTGCTCATTGGTCACATCCTGATTGTTTATCAGGGTAAGGGAAATTCCGGCCAAGTTTTGACCCGCGGCAAAATTCACCGTTCCCGTGCCGGCAATATAATTAGTACCGGCTAAAGCAGTACCATTGGTGGTCACGTATTGGACTGAGACAGGTGTATTGGTATTGCCAAAACGTTGCACCAGCACAGAAACCGCCCCATTTGTTTCCGTAAAGAAGTTGGTGGAATTCACGAAGGTAATTCCTTCGTCGACATCATCTATGATTGTCACCGTGGCATTGGTTGGAGTAATCAGCGTAGCAGCACTGCCTGTGGTGTTAGTAAGTACAACAGAGAAATTAACAGGCCCTTCAGGAGGGTTGTTTTTCAGAAGCGGCACGCTAATCGTCTGGGACATGGTATTTGGAGTGAAGCTGATCGTCCCGTTAACTGTCTGGTAGTTAATGTTAGGCTGAGCCGTGCCGGACACAGTGGTATAACCGTAAGTGATGGGGCCGGAGAAGCCATTCGTCCGTAAAACAGTGAGAATAGCATTTGTTCCGCTTTCGTTGACAGTGTAGTTCGTGGACGCGAACATCAATTGGCCAATGGGACCAGCGTTATTAATAATTGTCAGCGTTTCATTGGTGGGCGACTCCAATACCGTGTTAAACGGATTGGTAAGGATCAAACCAACCGTCTTTTCAATCGTGTTGTTGCTGATAATTAAAACTTGCGCCAACACTGTTGAATCACCGGGATTAAAGGTAATGAATTCGTTGGTTGGAACGTAATCCGTGCCGGGGATGCCCGTGCTGTTATTTGTCGTGGTCAGGAATTGAACGACGCTGATGCCGTTCGTAGCCCCCTGGCGGCTAATGGTAATATTAGCCAGACCGCCGGGAATGCTTTCGGAAACGTTGGTGAACAGGCTGGTAAAGCTCACCGCGTTATTGATGTTCAAAATATTCAGTATCGCGGTGGGCACGCTGCCAAGAGTCGCGGGGGGCGTAGGATTAGAGAGCGCCAACCCTACATTGACATTCGACGTCGTGTTAAAATTATTCAATATCGGAACATTTATTGTCTCTGATACTTCGCCCGGCGGGAACACAACATTATTTGAGACGGCAACGTAATTCACTCCGTTGCTGGCGGTGCCACCGCTGGTCGCAAAATTCACTAAAATATTACCAGAACCATTGGAATTAGGGCCACTGGTGCCACCGGTGCGGATAATAGTAATCGGCGCGACGAAACCGTTTGCATTCACTTGATAACTATTTGCGCTGAATTCAAATGTCCCAGAACCGGTCTCGGAAAGGCCATAGACCTGCACAATATGCTCGTCAGCCAATCCATTAAACGTTGTGAACGCGCCACCTAGTGTGATGAGACCACTAATCGGTTGAACCAGGGCGGCATTGACAGCTCCGTTAGCACCTATGCCAAAATTGATGGTTGTGTCAGTTGCGCCTGACGGCAGCAAACGCGTCACACCATTACGGGTAACACCATTGGCTTGGGCAAATTGACCCACCACCAAAATGTTATTATCAGGCTGCAGGACAATGCCATTTACTACGTCACTGCCACCGGAGCCAACGCTCGCGGTAAAGTTAGTGTCCCTGGAACCATCATTATTCAAACGTATGATGTTATTGGCAGTTACTCCATTGAAGAAGGCAAAGCTCCCGCCGACCAACGCCCGGCCATCCGGCTGGATAATAATGGTATCTACGACCCCATTCGTGGCGGCCGTCCCAGGATTAAATGCAACGTCAAGCGAGCCATCCGCATTTACTCGGGCCAGGCCATTTACCACAGCGCCGTTATAATGGATAAATGAGCCACCAATCAGAAGCTTGCCTGCAAAAACGGAGTTGGTTGGATAAGTCGCAATAGCATAGACCGCACCATCCACCCCTGAACCAACATTGAAGGCAGTATCTGCCGTGCCATTGCTATTCAAACGCACAATGCCCGGACTGATCACGCTATTGAGGCTGCTGAATGAGCCGCCCGCATAGATTTCGGGTGCGCCTGCAACAAAAGTTTGCGCCATGGCATAGACCGGTCCATTGGCACCGGCACCCGGGTTGAAGCTGGTGTCTATGCTGCCATCCACCATCAGTCGTGCAATGTAATTTAAATTAACACCGTTAATCGTGGTAAATCCGCCTCCGACCAAAATACGATTGTCGAATTGGTTTACAATAGTTTGAATAGTTCCATTGGCACCGGCCATCTTGTTCAAGAAGGTAACATCCAACGAACCGTCTACATTCAGACGGGCGATATTGTTTTCCGGCAGGCCGTCAACATCACTGAAACTGCCACCGGCAAGTATTTGTCCATTGGTCTGGAACGCCAGGGCCAGCACATTGCCATTAATGTCAGCGTTAAATGCCGTATTGGTTGAGCCCGGCGGCTGGTTATAAGTCTGGCTATCCAGAATATTTACCTGGGCATTGGTCAAGGTACCCAAAGCCAAATTGGTAGGATTGAACAGCCGGACGTTAAAATAGAAGGCCGACGGCGGTGGCCCCTGAAGACCGTTATTAGTAATCGGGATCTGGAAGCTGGCGCTTAACTGGTTCGGTGCAAAAGTCAGCACGCCACCAGCAGCCGAGTAATTGACATTTGATACCGCAGTACCGTCAGCAGTAGCGTAAGCGATATAAGCCGGACCAGCCTCGCCGCCCGACCGAACAACGGTCAACGTAGCGGAGCCTCCCGATTCGTTGACGATGTAGTTGGTAGAACTAAATTGGACTGAGCCGTAACTGTTATTGTTGCTGATCGTCAAGGTAGCATTGGTTATGGAGCCTGGCACAAAGAACAGCGAAGGATCGCTGAAAGTATTAAGTCGGGGGTTGAAAATTTTAACACTGAATTGCTTATTGGTGCCTACCACACCGGTATTAATCAGCGGGAGAGTAACTGTCCTCGAGGAAACGTCGCCGTTATCCCACTCCAGCATGTTCGTTGCGCCAACATAATCTACACCATTGAATGCGGTCCCGTTCGTCGTGGCATATTGAACGGTGAGACTGCCCTGGCTGCCATCAACACGATTGACAGTAAAGCTGATGACTCCACTGGGTGGCGCCTCTGAGCCAGTATAATTTGTCGCGCTGAATGTCAAATAGCCCGGGACATTAGGATTGATCAGGCGAACGATGGCATTCGAAATGCCATAGGCGGCGCCGTTGCCCGGCGGGCGAAGATTTATCAACCGGAGGTTAATCGTCTTCTCGGTGAAATTTGTATAAACAACGCCCTGGTTAAGCACCGACAGATTAAATGTATTGGTTAACTGGTTCTGCGCGAAAGTCAGGGTAGTACTGGCAATAGCTACATAATCCGTGCCAGGAATGGCAGTTCCCCCGGTAGTATTGGTGGCATAGTTTATAGATATAATCCCAGCCGCCCCGTTCTGGCGGACGACTGTGATAACCGGGCTAAGATTGGTGGCCACAAATGTAGGAGATTGGAAACCAAAGGTACCGGCCTGCTGGCTGTTATCAATTAAGGTAAGGGGTGAACTCGAAATACCCAGGGCGCACGCCACGGGAATATCCTGGCCTCCTAAATAAAATTGGTCAGCATTAGGCGGGTTGGCCAGTTGATACGTAGCCGTCAGGTTTCCTGCAAAGGTGCTATTGGCCAATATTGTAACATTGACCTGCGACAAGCTGATAAAACCTCCTGAAAATGCCTGGTTGAAAATATTATTCAAAAAACCGCTGCTTCCCGACAGGCCGTCACTATGCATACGCGTCGGACCGGCATATTGCCAGCAAATCCAATCCAACGGCGCGGCCGCCTGATATTTCAAATCCACACCGTTTTGTGCCGTGCCCGGCACGATTGAGAAATTGGCTGATTCAGGGCCCAAAAAGCCATTGGTACGGACCAAGCTGACCAGTTCGGTCACCTGGTTACGATTGGCCTGATAGCCGGCAGAAGTGCTGGGTAATAAGCTCAGATTACCGGGCCCGGGTGTGGCACCCCCCACCAGTCGTGCAACATTGAAACGGTTACGCACGCCATCGCGCGAATTCGGTTCGACGTTTTGGCCACCCAGCGACAGCCACAAATTAGGATCGGCAAAACTTTCAGAAATGCCTAACTGATCATCAATTTCATTTCTGATATTTTTATCCGCCTGGCCACCGCCAACTTCTTTAAAATTACCGCCAATCATGACGCTGCCGTCACTTTGGAGCTCAGTGGCAAATACTCCGGGTGAGTCGTAGGAATAGATCTTCGGTAAACCGGCAAATTGATTATACGCCGTATCCATGAAGGACGTATCAACTGTGCCATCAGTATTCAAACGCGCGAATCCTAAACGGTGTGTACCGTTATACGACGAAAACTGGCCTCCAATGTAAATCGCCCGGGTAACACCAATCTGAACATTTGTGTTACCAGCGTTATTGGTAATCACGCTGAAATTGAAGGGGTGGGTGTAATTGATACAAAACACCGTGTCGTCCGCACCTATACCTGCATAAAAATTCGTGGTGTCCAAAGTGCCATCAGCATTGAATCGGACAAAGCGATTGACCGGCGTGGCATTAACATTCTGGAAATTACCACCAGCGAGAATTTTGCCGTCTGGCTGCCAGTCTAAAGCATATACAGGCTGGTCTGCACCCGTGGTTGGATTAAATGAAGCATCCAGCACACCATTGGTATTAAACACAGCAACGTCCGTGTAATTCTGGCCGGCAACATTGAAATTACCGCCGACAACAACTTCAGGCTGCAACGAAGCGCTGGTAACAGCCGCACCATAGCTATAATTTGTGCCTGCCGGCAAATTACCACCCGGATTGACCATGATATCAATCGGCGTATTGCCGCCTGAATATGGCACGGTAAATTGATTTTCTCCGGCAGTGGCTCCGCTATTATAAATCAGAGTTCCACCATAGAACACCAGCATCTGGTTGGTCGTGGGGAATATGTAATTGACTGTGACTGTGCCCAAATTATTCGAGCTGACATTAATTGTTAAATCGTTTTGTTGCGGTGTGCCACGGGCAGAAATAACGTTGGTCGCAAACAACGTAGCCTGCTGTAATGACAATGAATAAACGGGGCCATTGAGCGTGCTACCGGGGTTGAAAGTCGTGTCCACCGAGCCGTCGGTATTTAACCTCGCCAGATAGTTGCGAGGCACACCATTCACCTGGGTAAAGTTACCACCAATCAGGACTTGTCCATTCGGCTGCACGGCCAGGGCATAAACTTCCGGAATACCATTGGTGCCGCCAGTAATGCTGCCGCTTTGGAAGCTTCCATCCAACTGGCCGTTACTATTGATACGCGCCACCCCACCGCATTGAGAACCGTTGTAAGAAGTAAATGATCCGCCAACGACAAATTGGGAGTTATTGGGAGTCATGGCCACACAGGTTGCGGCATAACCATCACGGATATTAAAGCCGCTGCCGGAATTGAAGGATTGATCCGGTATGCCATTGCTATCAATCAGGCAAATGCCGAAATCACTGATGCCATCGTAGGAATCGAATTCTCCCACCGCCAGTGTTTCGTTATTGGGTGTAACCGCAAGGCCATGCACTTCACCATCAGTACCCGGGGTAGGATTGTTTTGTTGCGGCGAAGTATTAATTGGCGGCGCCATGTCCAAACCAAAATCAATATTATAATTTTCATCTACAGAACCTGCCGGGATGCGGCCGTCGGCCGGGCTATCAACGGTCACCGGGGCGCGATTAGCTAGAATCGTGACTTTCGTTTGATCAATCATGCCCGGTTGGATGCTCGGGTTGCCATTTTTATCCAATTGATAGAGGTTGATAATAAAATCCTTATCGAAAGTCACGAGGCCTTTGTTGTAAACCGTAAACTGAATCGGTTTGGGATCCCAGTTGTTTGCCGCCCAGCTCACTGTGCCGCTGTAGGAGCTAATGAAGTCTGAATTGGTTCCGGTAATCCCGTCCAGCGAAGCTGGATCGGGCACAGCATAGTCAGAGGCCGGCTCAAGTGGGAAAAGTTCATCACCGCCGCCTGGATTAACATCCGACAAGTACCCCGAATTTACAATCCAGTTGGCCGTGGCGGACTGTGCATTGGTGCCATTACGGGTAGCAAAGACAGTAATGAGAGTCCCCTTCCAATAATTGGTCACGTCACGGGTAACCCGGAAATTGGCTTTCGCAAAATTGATAATCGCATTGGTAGGCTCCAGGTTCCAAAGGGTATTCGTGAAAATATTGGTGGTCGTCGCCGTAATATTCGTCACCATAAAAGTAGTATTGGCCGGCCCTTTGGGATCAATGTCCGCGTCCAAAATTCGGATTTCTGCCTGGCCAAAATTCGAATCTATCCGCGGCTGTGAAATAGACGAGGAATCCAAATTGGTATCTTCATAGGGATCGGCCACAGCATTGGTCAGGACAATAGTAAAATCCCTGTTTAAGTTGGGGACACCGAAGTCATCAAGAATCGGCACATAAATCGTCTTGCTCATTTCGAAATCATCGAAAATCAAAGTGCCACTGACAGGAATATAATCCAGGTATTGCATGGCCGGCAAATCCCCATTGACAATTAAATTGGTGTCGCCATCCATAGTCATGTAACCAACCTGTATGCGCCCGGATGAACCAGCCACGCGGGTAATGGTAACAGGAACGCCCGCTACATTATAGGGGTAATAGGTATGGAGCGTGGTATCTAATTGATCAACGTTGTAGGTGTAACCCATGGATGACAGCCGCTCGCTGGTTTCCGTTTCCGATGTCTGAATCAGAGGCGGCGGCACATCGTTAAAATTCGTATTCCAGTTTCCAGTCAAGTCAAAACTTTCCGTGGCAATACGAAAAATGCCCGATGATTTGTAAGCCAAATTCAATACGAGAGGACCCGTGTTGTCAGGCCCATATCCCAAATTAATAAAATAATAAGGTGATTGATAAGGAAGAGTCTTGGAATCAACGGCTATATAATAAGTCTGGCCTCCCACAGCATTAAAGCGGAGCCCGCTGGGGCCGCTGTAGTATTCCTCAATATCCGTCTTTAGAAGACCGGCTCTCGTCGGCGCACCATTGGTCCATACCGGAGGGGAATTAGTCCCCACATTTAACACATTTTCCGCGATTTCGTTTCGCTGCGGGAAAGGATAAAGGTCGTCATTGGCAGCCACCTGCGTAAGCGTGCTAAGACTATTGCCGGTAAAAACAGCCATCGTTGTATCCAAGGGATCACCGAAGAGTTCACCCATGCTGCCAATCGTGTCCAACTCCACTTCCCCACTCTGCGGCGCTGTCCAAGCATACCAAATGGGAAGATTGGGAGTAAAACCAGCAATGGTAGGCGCTCCGGATTCCGTTGGGATGCCCGAATTATCGTTCGTCCAGGAACCACAAACTCCGCTGATCGGTTGGGCCGCGGCAAAAGTGTCTTGCGCTTTTCCTGAGATAGCGGTCAATCCAACGGATAGAACCAATGCTGCAATTAAAATGGCAGGTGTCCTGCTTTTTTTCATAAACTGTTACAAAAGGTTTGCGCGCTGAAGCGCATTCAATTTCTTCTCTTATTTTTATTCTCTGGAACCCGGCCCGTAACGATGTTCCAATGACAATCTCTGCTTATTGCCCCAAATTAGGGCTGACTTCTATCCGATAAAACTGATTCGATTTTGTAAGCAGGGGTTCGAATACCGCATTGGTAATCGGCCAACCGCCCACTGGCGGAACAGCAGACGGTGAAACAAATTGGGTTAAAACCTGCCAATTGGCCGCCACACTCAAGTCAGGCATTTTGGAGCTCCCAGCTGGGCAATTGATATAAAGGATGTAATTGGTCGCGCTGGGAATTGAATCCCAAACAAGTTCCTCCATACCATTCGTCCGGGTAGCCTGGAAATTAAGCTCACTGGCGACGAACAACGGATTAGGATCTTCGGCATTAGGAATGCCGTTGCCATTGGAATCCAAATAGGGGCTCTGGACCAGGCCGGCATTGACCCTATTAACGGTGCCGTTCATATAAACGACATTGGAAGAACTGAAGAATCCCATGTACTGGGGCACCCAGCGCAAGTGGCCATGATTTGAATTATCCAATTGATAGGAAACATCTTCCCCGCTCGCCACTGCATCGGCGTAATAAATCACCAGGTTGGTGTTGAAGGTAAGCGTCGGGATTTGTTCCGTTCCCAGGCCGTTGGTGTAACTGGCATAGTCTTCCAATATGAGGCGGTCCACATACATGCCATTACTTGCGCCGGTTCCCGAGAAATTCAATGAACCATTGGCCGTAGGGATATCCAAAATCAACTGACCGATAGCTTCGTTATTTGTGTAACCGTTTACAGAGACGCCATAGTCTACACCGGACCAGACATTTTTAACCGCTTTGTTTGGCGCCGGGGTCATCATTTCGATGGTCGTACCCAACAGATCTCCTGCCACCGGCTTCTTCGCCAGGTTCAAGCCGATCAACGAACCTCCGTCTGAAAAGAGGAAATTATTGTTAGTCACGCCTGTATCAGTAAGCAAATTCGTTACGTTGAAGATAAATCCGCCACCGGCCGCCATAATGGAATTACTGATCACCAGCGTATCCGCAGTAATGGTTTCATTTCCGTTAAAGCCGCCAAATTGGGCAAAGATATTGGTAGTGAAATTGGCAGTGAAAAAGAGGAATGGGCTGAACCCGCTAATCGTCAAGACCTCCGCGTTTGTAAATATGGCAGTGTTGGCATTGAGCGTGAACGAGCCCTCGCCACTGTTAATCAAACCACTGCTCTCAAAATAATTCGCATAAATTTGCGAGCCCTGGTCGGAGATGATCCCGTGGTTGACCAGCGCGCCATAGATTCCCGGGACCGTATTGGTGATGTTGGTTACAGCATCAACACCTCCCGTCAGTGTGACAAAACCATGCCAGCTCAAATTCGTGGCGGTCGTGGTAGTTGCAATTAAATTTCCAGCCGCGCCAGGGAAAGTCGCCTTCAGGGTAAAGGAACCGTTTGTCGTGTTCAGCACACTCGCCGTGACGTTGGTATTGTGGAAGGTTGAAGTGCTATAGACAACACCGGAACCGGCTGTCGCGTTAATTGCCGCAATTAAATTGCTCAAAGTGCCGTTGAACGTTGTTCCAATCTTAATCTGATTGGCCACACTGTTGGTTATCTTGCTGACGAAAGCATATTTGTTGGTGCCAATCGTAAGGGTGCTCTTGGCCTGCACGTTTGCTCCGCCCAGCTTTGAGAGAATTCCCGCGGCGTTGGTTCCCTGGATTACATTCGTGGTGTAAACGGGTGCGTTATTACCCAGAACAGCCAGATTTCCGAGATTAATCACGCCGTTATTGGTCAGCCAGTGCAGGTTTGGCAGGGAGGTGGGTAAGAATACGTTATCATTATTTTGCACATTTAACTCACCCTCCTCAGAAGCCGCGCCGTTGCCAAGGCCATTAGTCGTCAAAGTCAGGCTTTGCGCATTAATCAGGATATTGCCATAAATACTTAAGGCATCACTGAGAACAACTCCGTTGGTCCCCGCCGACAAAGTCAGATTTTGCACTTGGGCTGGCGATCTTGGGAGGATAGCGTCCTCAACCAATTCAACACGAAAATCATTGGTGATAGTGACCTGGTTGGTACCCACGAGGTTGGTCAGAACCACTGTCCAGCGGGTACTCCACGCCTGCACATTGCCATTCCAGACTGGAACTGTCGGCTGCAATAAATTGCTTACAGTCAGGTTTCCGTATCCGTTTGTTACCGCCAGATTGAGGTCAGTAAAGGCGGCAGAAATCGCCGCCCCGTTATTCCCATCAAATTGATTGGTAGACGTAAGCGACAAATAATTTTCACCCTGAATATCAATGTTGTTTAAATTCATCTCATTAGTCGCGTAAACCTGTATCCGCCCACCGATGGCGGACACATTGGTATTCACCAGAAGGTTCGTTGCAATGCTGGTAGAAATAAATTGCGCGTTTACGTAGGAGTAATTGTTGGTAAGCGTGGCAAAGGGGAATAAGGGCAGAAAGCTTTCAGCCGCAGGAATCCCATTTGGAACCTGAACAGAACTTCCCTGAAAAGTATAGTTATTGGGAATGCCGGTATTGGCATTTACTGTAACGCGGTTGACACCGTTTGAAGAAATTGGTGCAGGTTCATCGTTAAGATAAAGATAGTTGGTAACGGTCTGGCCATCTATCTCATTAGTATAAATCCCCAGCCATTCAACGGTTAGAAGACCAGAACCGATGGAACTGGGCCCAAAATAAACGTTATGGGTAATTTGGGGAGCAGGAATATCATCCTGGATAAAAACTGCCCGAATAATCAGAGCGTTCGTACCAATCGGATCCACCTGGAAATAAGAATTCATGTTGGTTTGGGCCAACGTCAAAATCTGGTTAAAAAATGGGTTGCCCGCCGTGGTAAAAATTGAGGAAGTTGCACTTGCTTGAGTTAAAGCAAAACCAGGGTTCCATTCCCCGTTTGTGTCTGTTCCCACGCCAAAATCATTGGCTTCAGGATTAACTCCTCCAGCGCTAAGCCCCCCTTGCAAATTAAGCGCAGCGGAACTCAAATCTACTGAATTTCCAGAAAACACCATTAGTCCCGCGTTATTTTGCACGAACATGAAACCGGGGTTCACAATATTAGTCGCCCAAACAATGATTTGAGAAAGGGCATTGATCGTATTCTCATTATCAAAGCTCGACGCCGGCCCATTCATGCTGGTGGCCGTGGAGAAGTTATCAAAATAAAAACCAAAAACACTATCCATGAAACCAGTGTTCGTATAATTCAACGTATCATGCGTTTGGTAAAGCGCGCCAAGTGGGAATGTAACATTATAAGTACCGGTATTTACAAAATTGGTGGCATCAGGGATAGGCGCCGGGTCCGTAACCACAGCATCATTTTCATACAAAGGATTCGCCGCCAATGCCGGCCACGCTATTAAACCAAGGAGCGCGAAAGCCACGCCCAAAAAGCGGCGTGTCGCCATCGTCAATTGAAAAGAATTCTGTTTCATCGCGCTCATTGATTCGGATCTATATTAATAGAATAATTCCACGTCACATTTCGGCCAAGACTATCGGTCATTTGTATGATGAAGTCATAAGGCCCGGTTGGATTGTTCAGGGGAGTACCCGAAATAGTTCCATCCGGTGATAAATTCAGCCCCGCGGGCAGCACGGTTTGTTGCAATGTCGAGGGGTCAATTGCCAACGACCAGGTAAAAGGCGGTTGGAAAGTGCCGCCAGATGCCGTAAACGTTTGCGAATAAGGCACGGTATTAGTAGCATCTGGCAATGTCGTCGGGGAGATCTGGACTAAAATCTCATTCTCAAGGTTCGAAACACTTCCATAAGGATAAATCACCGGGGCATTCGTCGAATTATCAAATGAACCCCATGCAAAGAAAGACGGACCCGTGCCCAGAAAGGCATTTTGGGAATTCACTACAGAACCCGCCAGTAAGTAAATATTTCCCGCGTCGTTATAAGAGAAAGTAGTGGGATAATCCGTGATGGTGCCCGGCCCTGCTGCTGGCGTAGATCCATTTACCTGTGGGTCCGTTGTATAACTTATCGAACGCGTGAAAGGCGGCCATGCAATTCCAATTTGTGTGGCATTGGGTGATGCCTGGTCCGATGCATCCATGAGGATATCAGGTTGCGTCGCAATGCGCATAAAGGTCTGGACCACGGTCTTGCCATTGGTGGCATTTAACATAGTCATCGTATAAAAATTCGTCACGGGAGTAAAAGTTTGGCCAAGTGTCGAGTCATAGTCCGCCTCCACAAATTGAACTTTCCCAATACCCTGGTAGAGCGCGGGGCCGGAAGTTGTGAAATTACAGGCATAATATTCATACCAGTTGTTTGTAAAATAAGTCACGATGCTCTCGGAACCTGCAAAACCCGTGGCTGTATTGGTCGATGAAGTAATCACATTGGTGGTTATGCCTGCACGGTTGTTCTTGAGCAGCGTCTTAACCAGGTTGAAGCCACAGGAATTAGGAGGAAGCAGGTAATAATCCCCCGATATCGTATTGGTTAAAGTGATTTTCTTGTAAGTGACATTGGTAACGACATCAGCTCCCGCTGGCGCCCCATTGAGCACACCCAGGGAAATGGTCTGCAATTGCGCGGACGTGTTCGTGTGCTCGTTCACAATAACCACGTTGCCAAATTGATAGAGGTAGTTGGTTTGAGCGGTATAAAAATAGCCGTTGGTTTTAACCACAAACGTCGCCACGGGCGATCCTGGCAGATTGGTAAAATAGGAAACAACAATGGGGTTGGAAACGACGGTAAAGAACGTGGAAAAATTATTTATCACGAGGCCGGGAAATTGGGCCTGCACCGCACCCGGCGGATTCGTTTGCGCAAATCCGAACAACGCCCCAAGGTCAGACGTTTGGAGCAACTGCAACTGTGCGTTGGTCGATTCCAACTGGCTCCCCGGTGCCGGACTTTCAAACGCAACAGTGTTCGTGCTTAAAAGATAATGCAAGCCACCGACGTCATCATACGTCAATCCAGTATAATATGTCCCATCCGCTAAAGCGCCGGAGGGATAGCCCGGGCCATCATGCACATTTTGTTCCACAGCCCAAATATCCAGGCATTCGGAAACTGGAGTATATGTTGTTGATGTGGTGTCAACCGGGAGCGGCACAGTGACCGCATCCACTGTGCCTCCGGTAAATACATCTGGAAAAACACCCGTCTTGCCGCAGGACTCAGCCAATCCATAAGTGTAAAGAGTCCCATTTACATAGGCAGAATAAATCTGACTAACAGGATCGTAGTTTCTCTGCACAACGAGGTATTCTTCACCATTGATACCCGGATCGGGCGAACACTGCGCCCCCGACGGCAAAAACCGGTCATGCAATGCCCAGTCATATCGCACCGACTGGGCCAAGCCCATTTGTTCCATAATCCCACCCAAAGTCATAGATTTTAAATCCACCAAATCGAGCGCACTGGCATCTAAACTTTGCTGCGAATCGAAGGGATACTGTGAAAGTTGGATTTTATCCGCATTCGTCACCGCATTCATCACGGCAAAGGCGCTCTCCACCGCCGCCATGCCGTTGGATTGGAAGAAAGTTACAAAATTATAGTCGAAACCGTAATAAATCACCCCGGCATTGCGACGATATTCCTGGGCGATATTTTTCGGCGCGCCCACGTCGAAAGTGCCTATATTATAACCTATATCAGTCGTCTGGTAGGCGTCAGAATTGATGGAGGGGCCCAGCAGGGAAAAAGCCGGGGATGACAGGCTCAATGTTAACAGCCCGCAAATCGTAAAAAATAGTTTAATCGTTAGTCGCATATTTTACTGCCACAAAAGCTGAACACGATAATAGCCCGACGTGCCGTTGCCCAAATAAACTGAATCATTCGTTCCTGACTCGAAGCGGGGAACGCCAAGGTTGCTCCAACTCGTGAAATTCGTTGTCACTTGTACCTGATACGTCATCCCCGGCTGCGTATTCCAATTCAAAAACATTCCTTGCTGGGTCTTCCTCAAAGCAGTCTGCAGCCACGTGGCTGAGTTCGTTGGATTGCCTCCGCTATTGAATATTTGCAAAAGCGTTGGACCGCCGACAACAGCGGGGCCCGTGGGCGAAGGCCACAAGGCCATGTTGTTGCCGTAATATTCCAACATCCATTCATACGGGATGCCTCCCCAGTTTAAGCCATTCCATGTCGCTCCCCAGCCAGACGGTGACATCGGCGACGTCCTCCCATCACTGGTGACATATTCCAAAGCGAATGAATTTGTGCTGCTGGTCGTTAAGCCATTCGCTGCCGTCATGATCCATTGGTTGCTGGCAACCTCCGCCATCGGGGCTGCCCCACCATTCACGAAAACTTTATAGCTCGCAACGGAAAGACCTTGCACTGGCGCCCATGAAACCACCAGTTGCGGCTGATACACACTGCCACTCAGAGCAAATGGAGCCCAAACAAACGGCGCACCCATAGGCTCCAGTATCGACCCGGAACTGGCATAACGTTGCGCGAACAAATCATACATATTTGCGCCATAGGTGAAACTGGTCCAAACCGCCAAAAACTGCCCCAGACCATCGGAAGCCACTGCCGGTTGCATTTGCGACCCCTTCGTTGTCGTATTTACCAGAAACTCACTTCCGGACAACACATCCCCTTCCCGCAGAAGCTGCCCATAGACACCTTCGAACGAACCATCCTGCGCCAGGCTTGTAAACAAGATTAAATAATCATTCCCGATCGAACTTATCCGGGGATTGTACTGGTCTCCGTATGTGTAAGAATTAACCACTTTAACCGCGCCGCCTAGGCTGTTGGTAAAAGAACGCTCATAGACGTCCAGGTCATTGGTCGAATTCCACAGATCCCTCGCACACCATGTGACCATATAGCTATTATCAGCAGCCACGGCGACACCTGGGCTGGAACATGGGCTGGAATCTGCATTCACCACAAATTCATTGCCTGCTGGAGCGGCATTAGTGCCGGAAATGGTGTAAAGCCGCGCATAAACATCACAACTTGGACGAACGAGCCCACTAATCGGATTGGTCGTAGTGTAATTGGTCACACCCACTACCCGCTCCTGCTCTGAAATCCACGTCACCACAAATCCTCCATTTTTCAGCGCAGCCACGGCGGGATTGCGTTGGTTATATGCAGTAAATTGGTTGATCAAAAAGTTCGTTCCGACTCGTGTCCCATTTGTTGAAAGCATTTGCCCGTATACATCCATCATGCTGGTCGAATTGGCTTGATTGAAGCTGGACCAAACCACAATGACATTGCCGTTCGTCAGCGTTGCAATCGCAGGATTAACCTGGAATGTATTGGTACTGGTGCTCACTGCGGTATCGTTTGTGGCAGTCGCATTAACCCAAACATATTTCGTCACTCCAGCAGAATTGGTAGCTTTCAGAAAACGGCTATAAATATGCTGGCTGACCCGCTCTACCCCGCCCTGCCAGACAAATGCTGCCCCGCCGTTTTTCAACAAAGCCACCCGTGCATGCTCCTGGTTATTCGTGCCCTGGATATTAACGCGAAAAATGCTGCCCGATCCTGATAGAGTACCGTCCAACTGCATCGCGCTGATTCCCCATCCCGAACCATCAGTAATGTTATCCTGCCAGACAACAAACCCTCCGTTTGGGCTCAAGGCAATGTCGGGAAAAAGTTGGTCACCCGGAAGCGAACCGATAATGGAATATTCAGTACCATTAGCAGCATAATTAGTCTGCGCAAAAGCAGACATGGAAATTGCGAGGAATAACCCCAGGCAAAAAAGAATGGCGACACCACGACGGGCAAACGGCAACGGCATATACGATTCTGACGACATTACACTACGTGAAACACTTTGTCTAGGACTTCCCAACATAAAATACAACTGGAGCCGCAGATAAAACTTCGGCTTAAACAAATTTTGAACCCAGCTTTTCAATTTCATTTTCTTATCGTTCCAAAGTCCGTAATTACTTCTATTACAGGCCTATCAACCCATCTTTGGCCTGTTCTAAATCAAAGCCGCCTGGCGCTCTTGCAACAATGATTCTTCCAGCGCCGCCAGCATCGTCCTGAATCCCCAACGCGAATATAATTCACGCAGCCGCTGTCCATCCGGCGCCTTGACGGCCATTTCTTCCGGCGAAAAATCACAGTCTACTTTATGCAGCCGGACCAATTCACGGTTGCGCTGAACTCTTTCTTTCGCTTCAGACAGTGCCGCGCGCAATCTCTCCGACTTCACTTCATCCAACCGCCCGAACAATTGCTCGATCGAAGCAAATTGTTTCAATAAATCCGCGGCTGTCTTTGGCCCCACCCCGCTTACGCCGGGGATATTGTCCACGCTATCACCCATCAAACTTAGCCAATCCACGATTTGCGATGGCTCGACACCGGACTTGGCGCGGACCTGTTCAGCCGTCCAAACCGCCTCCGTCTTATCGTGCGGATTCAACAATCCAATCCGCGGCGATACCAACTGCATAAAATCTTTGTCCGCACTGGCAATCACCGACATCCAGTTCAGCTCTTCGGCGCGCCGGGCGATGCAGGCAATCACATCATCCGCTTCAATCCCATCCCGGCAAAACGAGGCGATGCCTGCCCCATCCAAATACTCCACGATCTCGTCCAGTTGCGACTCCAGGTCCTTTGGCATCTCAGGCCGTTGCGCTTTATATTCCGGCAACGCTGCCATCCGTTCGGCGCTCAGGCCGCCATCCCAAATAACTATACAGTGCGTCGGCTCTACCTTGGCGCGCAATTTGGCGAGCATCTTAATAAAGCCGTAAATTGCGTTTGTCGGTTTGCCGGAAGGCGAATGCAATTCACGAATCGCATGAAACGCGCGATAAGCGTAAGAGTGTCCATCAATGATCAGCAACCGTTCCACAGTCAGTTCAAAATAGCCGGCCTATTGCGTCCCCTGCGGCGGCTTGATTTCAGTCGGTTGGGGTTGTCCCTGTGGCGTCTGCGGCTGCGTCGGAATGCCGCTTTGCGCAAATGGCAACTCATCATCCGAATGTACCCGGTTACCCGCCGGGTCTATCAGCGTAGCCGTCACAAAAATCATCAGATTCCGTTTCACCTCAGTCTTCATCTCGCTCTGGAAAAGCCGGCCTACAATCGGCACATCACCGATGATCGGGACGGTGTCTTTTTCCTCCTGGATATTTGAATCAACCAATCCGCCCAGCACTACCGTCTGCCCGTCCCAGACGTTCACCGTTGTAGTCACTTCGCGCACACTAAATTCAGGAAGCACGGTCGGCAACAGAACGACGTTTAGTCCCCCGGTAGTAAAACTGCCCAGGTTGGGGGGATTTTGATAGCCGTTAAACTCAATCAACGATGGAATCAACGTCAAATTAATCGTGTAACCGTCAGACAAGACATACGGCACCACGTCCAAAATCGGGCCTGTTTCCACCTGTTGGATTTGAGGCGTAATGGCCGAAACGCCCGGCTGAAAATTTTGAACCTGTGCACGGGCTGATAAAACCATGCTCATGGCCAAAACAGCCAGTAGCCCGGTTGTTCCTTTAAAAATTCTGTTTCTATATCTTTTCATTTTAATCCTCATGCTAAATTAAATCAGGGTACTCCGCTGGTTGAAGTCGCCGCCGGGGCCGCCTGGAAGCTGAAACCGGAAACCACGGGTTGAATCACGGTGGCGCGCATTTCTGTCTGGCGTCCGCTAAGCGTGGTTACTTCCGGCTCAGCCAGTTCCTGTGTTCCCGTGCGTTGCTCCAACGCGTGCAAAACCACCTGGAAATTGGGTTGCGTCAAAATTCCGGTAATGGTTCCAATGGCCGGCATACTCGAATTTATAGGCAGCCCCTGGGTCAGGCTTTGCACCGTACCCGGGATAGATGTCCCCAAAGTCGGATTTCCCGGGAATGTTCCTTCAGGATTGGCTGCGGATGGCGGTACACCAACTGATCCAGCGTTGCCCCCTTGTCCCGCGGCAGCACCGCCGCCAATATTAAACTGCCCCAAATACCAGTCGAAACCGAGGCCTTTAGTGTCATTCTGTTGCACATCTATAAACCGTGATTTGATATGCACCATGGGTGGCACTTCATTCAAAACTTGTATCGCTTTTTCAATAATATCCAAATCCTGCGGCGTTGCATATACAAACAGGACGCCCAGGCGGTCA